>Ga0163146_10008596_pt1 | contig 10840 bp, 10 predicted proteins | sample OliLakLV19MP7G1_FD_148648 | JGI IMG/M metagenome (GOLD analysis project Ga0163146, IMG submission 148648) | Freshwater microbial mat bacterial communities from Lake Vanda, McMurdo Dry Valleys, Antarctica - Oligotrophic Lake LV.19.MP7.G1 | ecosystem: Environmental > Aquatic > Freshwater > Lake >... | reverse complement strand
CTGGCTCGGGTTGCCAACTACGCGGGAGCCGGTATGCTTTGGTCAGCGCGGTTCCGACCCCCGGAACCCCGCAGGCCTCTCCCCGAGGCCGCCCCGCCCGCACCCGGCTCGTCCGCGGTGAGGGCGCCCGCGGAGCTTCCCCAGCAACGCGGGCCGCCGGGTGGCCACAGAATCCCCCCCGATTCACGCCACTTCGGCCACACCGACTCCCCCGTTGGTGTTGTCCTTCGCGGAGTCGTCCCCCTGCCCCGGGGACGGCTCCCTTTTTTTCAGGAGCCGCGCCTGCGGAGCGCTTTACCGCCCGTCGTCGTGTTCGTCGAGGCCCGGGATCGACAGCAATCCGCGCGGCGATTCGATGGCGACGGTGCGCTCGGCGCCGCGGAAACCCAGGTGCACACGGCCGCCGGGGCGCACATAACCGGTGCGGTCGAAGGTGACAGAGTGGGCGCCGCCCTCCAGTTCGATCGCGACGAGCTCCACACCCCGGAACACGGCGTCCCGCGGCCAGTGGCGGGTAAACGGATGGCCGGTGCGCGGATTGATCACCCCCTCCCCCGCGCCGTCGGTGACGCGATAACCGCTGCGATCGAAGGACACCACCGTGTCCCGCGCGGTGACGACGGCGAGGTTTTGAGCGCTGCGCAGGTCCTGCACCAGGAGCCGCGCAGCCCCGTCCAACGTCACCGACGCCTGCGAAAACCAAAGTGGCAACGCGATGGCCGCGAGCGTGGCGAGCCCCAACAGGAGGCCGAGGATGTGGCGCAGGTCGAGGCCGCGCCGCAACGGATGTCTGCGGGGCTGCATAGGCGGGGCGGTGGGGCGTCCCCGTGCCGGCCCCTATCGGACCGGCTGCGGGCGCCCCTGAAGCTTCTCACGGATCGATGGTGAAGCTGAGCGGAGGCGCCACCGTGGCCACCGCACCGCCGGGCTCGAATACAACGAGCGCGAGGTGCAGCCCGAGGCCCGCGAGCGTGGGGTCGGGCGGGATCAACAGGCTGGCACGGGTGCTGCCGAGCGCTCCGAACGTGCCTCCGAACCCCGGCAAACCCGCGCTGTAGGAGGCAAAACCGTCGTAGCCGACCGGGAGGATGAAGCCGCTGCCGATAGGCGGCGTGCCGTCGGGCGTGAGGGCCGTCGACGCGATTGCCTGGTACGGCTTCCCAGCACCCGTGTAGCGGTCGCGGAAGCGGAAGATCGGTCGACTGCCGACCTTGATGGCGGGCGAGCCGGGTGCGTAGACGATCTGCGCGTGGCCCGTGTCGTTCGCGAACGACCACACGACGCTCAAGGGCTCGCTAATGCCGTCGAAGCGCTGGCGCGTGAGGCGCACGGTGTAGGTGCCGCTCGACGGTGCATCGAATCCTGCGATCTCGAACGCGTTGAAGGGACTCGCGGACGATGCGAGCGGAGTTCCCGACGGGTCCAGCACCACGAGGTCGAGGTCCATTTCGAGCAGGTCGCTCGTGTACGTCCCATTCGCCTGGGATTGCCACAGCGCGACCACGCGCACGCTTTGACCCACCACGGCGTCGAAGGTCACGTCGAGCACGTCGGCGGCGAAGTCGGCATCCGTGACCTCGTCGTGCCACCATTGGCCGTTCTTGACGAGCTGGTACGCCGCCATCGCGTGCACGGAACCCGCGCCGTCGCGGTCCGACAGCAACGGCGCCCCTTCGACGTTGTGCCACGCCGAAGCCATCAGCACGGCTTTGAGCGTCGTCATCTGGGCGAGCAGCGTGTTGTCAACGCTGGCGAGCAGCGCGCCGAGGCCCGCGACGAGCGGACTCGCGCTCGATGTGCCCCCAAAACACGATTGGAGGCCATTTCCGCCCGTTCCGGTGCTCGTGACGCAGGTTCCGGGACTTGCAACTTCGGGCTTTTCGTGGCCTTCGATCGGATTCCACCAGGACGACGAATCCGTGATCGTGTCGTTGTCCCAACCGACGGTGTTGTCGTCCGAATAGGCGCCCGTCGACACCATGTTGTAGCCGTTGCCCGGCGTCGTGGCGAAGGGCTGGGGTCCCCCGCCCTGGTTGCCATTCGACTTGAACAGCATCACGGAGTACGTGCGGATCGTGTGGTCGAAAAAGCGGTCGAGGAACTGGATGGAACCGCTTTGGAAGTTCCACCATGAACAGTTGCCCATGTCGATGCCCTGGGCGATGGCGTTCGACCAAATGCCCGGCGCCGCCGCATCGCCGCTCCCGCCTGCGCTGTAGAGCACCGGCAAACCGGCCGCCAGCGCGCGGTGCGATGGATGGCGGTTGGCGATGTTGCCGGCGACGCCGGTGGCGTGGCTCGCGGACGCGGATGCATTGAGCGCGACGATCGGCGGCAAGTAGACGTTATTGACCTGGACCTGCGCCGTGTCGTTGACCAGCATGCGCACACTCGCGTCCGCTTCGACGCCAAGATCGAAGAGCGGATGGGAGCGCAGCGTCCCTTGCGCGAACTCGCCTTCTTCCTCCCAGGAATCGGCCAGCAGGTACGCCACTTCGACATCCGCCCGTGCCGCGAGGGAGCGCGCTGCGCTCGCGTCCGCGCGCACCAGGACGAACGGCCACTCGGCGGGGATCTCCAGCAAGGTTGCGCCTAGCGCGCGTGCCGCATCCGCGACCACCGCCTGGCGCGGACCGTTGTGCGCGGCTTCGATCTCGAGCGCAGCGCGGCGGGCGGCGCGCAGCGCATCACCGACCTGCTCGCGAGCGAGTCCGCGCACCGCAGCGCGCACGAAGCGGCCCGTGTCGGGCGCGCTGACGTCGCGCGCGAGCCAAAGCGCCACTCCGAGGGTTGCGCCGGTGCCCGCGCTTTCGAAGGCCGCGTGCAGGCTCGGCGCGAACTTTTGTCGGGCCGCGTCCCCCAGTTCGCGCTCCGTTGCACGCACGGCGTCAAATTCGATGGGAACCCCGTGGCCATCCATACCCGTGCGGCGCACGACTCCGTGCGCGTCGACCCAGCGAAGGTCCGTCCCGACGATGTTTTGGCGCGGAAAGTCCACGCGTGCAACGGGGGTCGGCTGGGCGAGCTGCAAACCGAACTCGCCCGCGCGCGGCGCGCTTCGTGTGCGCTCGACCTGCGCGCGCAGGTTTGCGTCGGGGGCAGCAAGCACCAGCACGAGGGCGCAGGCGATCGGGGGGAGTTTTCGCATCGCGAAGGAAGGGATTGGGGGTCAGCGGGAGGTCCGCGTGGGTTCGGTCTGCGCGCGGGACATGTCCCGAGGTTACCGACTCGCGTCCGATCGTGGGGGTGTGGATCGGAGCGCGCGTTAGTCTTGCAACCATGGAACACACGACGTGGGCGCGTGGTTGGTCCTTTGCGTGTGCCGTGGCTGTCGTCGCCGCTGCCGCAGCCATCGCCGTGCCGCCGAGCGCCATCGCTGGCGGATCCGCCTGCGATGCCGCTCCCGCAGCTGCGCGCGCGGTGCTTCAGGGCGGTCGTGCGCCCGCGGGGGCGCCCTGGCGCTACGAGATGGGCCTGCGTGTGCGTGCGATGGAGCGTGCCTTTCTCGCCGAACGCGATCCTGCCGCGCGAGCGCGGGTCGTGAGAGACGTGGAGAACGCGGTCAGCGGCTTTTTTCGCGGTGCGCTCGCGGACTCGGCGAACGCGCTTGACCGCGCGCGGGTGCGGCTCGCGGACGCCCACGCCGCCCCGCACCCCGCGGGCGTATTTGCCGTGCATTTCGCCCCGCGCATCGGGGACGTGGACACGGACATAGCGACCTTACGGATCGAGCTGTTGCCCGGCGGCGACCTTTCAGAGCTTGGCGGGGCGTCGTTCCAGTGGCGGATTGCACCGGGCGCTCTTGCGCTCGAAAACTTCACCGTGGTCGCGGCATTGCCGGGCACGGATTGGTCGCGGACGCCGCTTTCGGACCCAATGGCGCTCGAGTTGCGCTTGCCACCGATGGCCGACGCCAGCCCGAGCGCCGATGTGACCGTCGAGTTTGGTTTTGGCTCCCAAGATCTCGGCTTTTTCACCGGCCAGCGCACGTTCCAACGTGTGCCGCACCTGGTGGATCGTTTGGCAGCACTAAAAACGCTGCTCGCAGCGAGCGCAAACCGCCCCGCGCTGGCGCTCGAGCGCGACACCGCGCGCGGTTTGCTCGAATTGATCGCGGGCCTGTGCGCGGGCGAAGCGACTGAGCTCGACATTGATGCCGCGGGTGAGCTCGCGCGCGCCGAAACCTTCGCCGCAGCGGATGCACGGGGCGAGCGCGTGTTGCTGCCGTCGGCGAGCGGCAGCGGAGACCAGTGCCTCTACCGCGGAACTTCGCCAGCGCGCTTTTTCGCGCCCACTGGGCTCGATCCCAGCACACCGCGGCCGCTGGTGGTCGCGTTGCACGGCATGGGCGGCTGCGAGAATTTGTTTTTTGACGGTCACGGCGGCGGCCTGGTCGTCGAGCTCGCGCGCCAGCGCGGCTGGATGGTGCTCGCGCCGCGTCTTGAGCTCTTTGGAAAGACGGATATCGCCGGTTGGATCGACACCGTCGCCGAGCGCTGGCCCGTCGATCGGGACGCGGTCTTCCTGATCGGCCACTCGATGGGAGCCGCGGCCGCGTTGCGCGAAGCGCGGCGCGCGCCCGAGCGTTACGGCGCGCTTGCGCTTCTTGGTGGGGGGAGCGCGGTCGAGGCGGGCCAGGAACTTTTCGCGATGCCGATCCTGATCGCCGCGGGGGCGCGGGACTTCGCGCGCTCTGGGGCCAGCTCGCTCGCGCACGCGCTGGCGCGCGCGGGCCACCCGCAGACAATCCACGCGGTGATCCCCGATTGCGAGCATCTCTTGGTGGTACCGCTCGCGCTGCGGCCCGCATTCGCGCTGTTCGATGGCGCCGCGCGGGCACGCTCGACTTCAGGCGGCCACTAACCGCGCTCGTCCGCGAGGCGCCATAGCGTCCAGGCGGCAACGCTCGCGAGCGGACGCCATGGCGCGCCGCGCGCGAGGAGTTCGTCCGGCCGCGGGCGCTCCACGAGTCCGTCGAGGCGTCGCAGGCCCTCTTGCACACCCAGGTCCGCGCACGGCAGCACATCGAGGCGCCCGAGCTTGAAGATCAGGAACATCTGAGCCGTCCACTCGCCGATGCCGCGCACTTGAACGAGGTGCTCGACCACGGCGTCGTCGGGCCGCCGCGCAAGGCCGCCGAGCGACAGGCGACCGGAGGCGACGTGCTCGGCGAGGCTGCGCAGCGCCGCCACCTTGCCGCCCGAGAGACCCGCGCCGCGCAGGGCCTCGTCCGACAGCTCCAGCAACTGCGGTGGTGCGGGAAAACCGCGGGAGCCAAGGGCAGCGGCGCGGCGCCAAATGGTGGCCGCCGCTTTCCCCGAGAGTTGCTGGTAGACGATCGACCGCGCGAGGTAGGCGTAGCGCGAGAGCCGCGCCTGGTCGGGCCCCGGAAAGCCGGGAAAGGCCGGCAGCCGCGCCATGGCGGCACCGAGGCGCGGATCGCGCCTTGCAAGCTGCGCCAACTGGGCGCGGGTGGGCCGAACGGCGCGAGCGGCCATCCCGCGCACGCTAACCCGCCGCGGCGCCGCAGAAAAACGCCGCTCCCGCCCCTTAACCCCGCGAACCGTGCGGCTCGCGGACCCCGTCCCCGGATCCTGCGTTGACGGCGCTGGCTGCGCCCGACTCTGCGTGGACGACCGCGCCGCTGGGATCGCTATCCGTGCCGTCGGTCCCGGCGGCCCCGGCGGTCCCGGCGGACCCAGCGCCATCGATCTGGCACACGGTGGCCGGCGCATCGGCCCTGGGCTGCGCCGCGAGCTCGTCCGCAAGACGCGCGCTCTCCATCAGCAGTTGCCGCGGGTTGAGCGACACCCGTGCGTCGCCGGCCCCAAGCACGCCCTGGCTGAACGCGAAGATCGAGCGCCGTGCGCCGAACAGCCGCGCGAATAGGCGCTGGACCTGCGTCGCGAGCGCCGCTTCGAGCTGTGGACGCGTCAGTTTTTCGCCGCGTTCAAGCGCCGTCCCCAGCACCTCGCCGCTTGCGCGGGCGCGGCGCAAAAACTCGTCCAGCTCCTCGGCGCTCAGGAAACCGAGCTCCATCAAGATGTCGCCGAGCCGTCCCCCCTGGGGCGCTTGGTCGCTGCACGCATGCACGACCCGACCGCGCTGGAACTCGACCGTGAAGCGCTCGACCTCACCCTGGACGATCAGCACGCCGGTCTTGCCGAGCACCCCAAGCCAATCGATGAGGTCGGGGATCGGGAACACGTCCGCGCTGCCGGTCAGCGGCGCGTTTTCGAAGGCCATCGGCTCGGGTGTCGGCACGTCCGCGACAGCGACGTCGTCGAGCCGCGAATCGGCCCATGCATCCGCGATCGATTTCGCGATGCGGCCGGAAACGTCCGGCAGGTCGTCGCGCGTGGACCCGCCGCCCAGCTCTCCAAAGAGGTTGTCGACGCCCATTTCGAGCGCTCCCACGGCGCGTCCAAGCGCGTCGCGGAAGTCCTCGGGTGCGGAACGACGCTCGGCCGCGCGCACGAGGGATCGCAGCCTCTTCGCCAAGAGCGAACCGGACGTCGCCAGTTCCTCGCGTTCGATGCGGGGGTCGTTCATCGTGGGTCCAGATTCGGTGCCAAGCCTGCGCTTCGACCTGTTGACGCCGCGGTCTTGAATCGAATCGCCCCGCAAAGTTCGGGTTCACGCGTCCCCCCGAACCGCCCACCCGCGATCCGCGTTGCGCCCGCGATCTCGCCTGCTCCCTTGAAACCCTCAGGCCGCGAACCGCTGGCCGATCACCAACAGGCCCGCCGCCTGCAGCGCGTCCACGAGCCGCACGAACACCGCACCGTCCGCCCGCACGCGCACCAGGTGCATGCGCGAACCGTTTTCCAGGGTGCTAGACAAGAGCGCGGTCAGCTCCGCACCCGCCGCCGTCGTCAGCGCCGCCACGTCCGGCGAACGCCGCTGCGCCCCGTGCGACCACAGCAGCGTCAGCTTGTGCACGCCGTTGCCCTCCAGGTGCGCGGTGAAGCCGCGCAGGACGTCCGTCACGGTCAGGAGCCCGACGAGGCGCCCCTCCTCGACCACGGGCAGGCAGCCGATGCGGTTCTCTTCCATCCGCTGCGCCGCTTCGTCGATCGTGTGGTTGGGCTCGGCGACCAACGGATCGGGTGTCATCACGTCTGCGACCGTGCGCAGGTTGCCCCCGCCCGCCTCCTCAGCTTCGAGCCCGCCAATCAGGTCCGGCACCGCGCGCAGCAGGTCGCGCTCCGACACGATGCCGACGAGACGTCCTTCCTCGACGACGGGGGCGTGGCGGAACTTGCGGCGGCGAAAATCAACCAGCACACGCTGGCATAGATCGCGCGGCGCGACGGCGATCGGGTTGCGGGCCATGGCGTGGCGCACGAGCATTTCCCTGGGGATATCGTCCGGAATCGGTTTCCGCCTGAACCGGCGGGCTCTGGGGAACGCACCCCACCTCCCTCGCCCTACACTCCGCGTCTATGTGGCAGCGCGTGGAGCATCCAAGCGGCCTCGTGGCTTACCGCTCGAGCGCCCTTACGGCCCTTGGCGTCCCGCACCTCGCAACCACGCGCCTTGGGCCCTTCGGACGGCCCCTGGACCTCACCGAGCCCGACTCAGCCACTCTCGAAGCGTTGCGCAGCGCCGCCGGAGCCGACCCACGTGCACGGCTGTTATCCCTGTGCCAGGTGCATGGATCAAAGGTGGTGGAGGTCGCGGAGCACGGCGAAGACCTCCCGGGCCCCGCTGCCGGCGCTGCCACCGTTCCCGCCGCGCCGGCCGGCGACGCCCTCGTCAGCGGATCCCCGCACCACCTGTTGATGGTGTATTCGGCGGACTGCGTGCCGGTCCTCGTTGCCAGCGCGGATGGCCGCCGCGTCGCTGCAATCCACGCGGGCTGGCGTGGCCTCATGGCGGGAGTCATTCCCGCAGCGCTCGCGCGCCTGGGTGCCGCGCCCGCCGCCGCGGCAATCGGCCCGTGCCTGTCGCTCGAGCACTGCGAAATGGGGCCTGAAGTGGTCGAGCAGTTCATCGCAGCGGGCCTCGAAGCCGCGGTCCACACGTCGTTTGGCGCGCGCGCCCACATCGACGTTCGAACCGCCGCCCGCATTCAACTCGAGCGCGCGGGATGCCCGATCATCGACGTGAGCGACCGCTGCACCTGGCGCGACCATGCGGAGTTTCCTTCGCATCGCCGCGACGTGACCCATGGCACACAGACGCGCGCGGGACGCATCGGGGTGTTGATCGCAGCGCGGCGGTGACCCGCGAGCGCTGCTCGAGTTTTCAAGGCGGAAAGTTGTTCCGCGTAGAAGACGAACGCGGCCGCACACGGTTTCGGGGCAAAACGCTCGAACGTGCGTAAGTCCTTGGCGCACAACGCGCTACGAAACTACGACAAGAAGTCGTGTGCCTATTGGGCGCAGACGCCGGCTGGTCCCTCTGTCCGCAATCAGCGCGTCCGGCAAAGTCCCAACCGACCCTTCCGAACGTACTGCTGGCGGATGGGGCCGGACACCCCCGAGCCTCTCCCCACGAACCGCCACCAGGAGATCACCGTGAAGCGAGCCTACGAACGTCAGGAAGCGGAACGCCTCCGCCCTCTTTTGGAGGCCATCGCCCGTGAGATCGAAGAACGCAGCGAGGCGATCCAGCGCCTCACCCGCGCCGCCCAACGCCGCTCTGCGCGCGGCAACGATGCGGCCGCCGGAAACGACGCCATCGCGAAGCTGGCGACGCACAAGCGCGAACTGCGCCTCGCGGTCGAGGAACTCGAAACTCTCGGTTGCACCGTCGACCCCGCGGACCCCACCACGGTGTTCGTGCCCGGCCCCGACGGCAGCCTTGAGAGCGGTTACGAAATGCACGTGGGTGAAGTGGCCCCCGCCTGACACGCGGGACCCATCACCCAAGCGAGCCGAACGGAGGCGAAACACCGCCGCACGCTTGCCCAACACACTTGTTCCGACACAGCGGGGCGGCTCTCCATCAAGGAGAGCCGCCCCGCTCCTTTTTTTCGCCTTAGCGCGGATCAGGCCGCGCGACGGGGCGATTGCGAGTCGTCGACCTTGTCCGACGGGGCGCGCGCGATGGGCGCTCCCGCACCCTGGCGGTTCACTAGGCTGAACGCGGAACCGATGGCGAGCAGGGCCAACAGGATGTCCACGGGGAGGAGGTCATCGATCACATACGCCGCCATGGATTCCTGGCCGACCATGGCCCGCATCAGCGCGATCTGATCCGTGCGCCAGTCGGCGAACCTGGGCTCGCTGGACGCCATCCACTTGAGGGTCGGCACCTACCACTCGTGGAAGTTCGCGAACTCGTCGCGACGGATATCCGCGGCATCGCTTTGCTCGGTGTAGGCGTAGGCGACCATGAAGTCGCGCACCGCGTCGTCATCCGTGCTGTCGAGGGTCGCCCATTCGGCTGCATCGACACACATCTCGTCGTACATCGGCCGCAGCGCATCGCCATCGGTGGCGAGGTCGCGTTCGAAGATGAGCTGCGTGCTGAAAAGTTTTCCGCCGAAGATCGAGACCAGCGTCAAACCCGCCGCGAGAACACCGATGGGCACGCCGCGCCCACCGCACTTTGCAACCGCGAACCCCACCCCCGGGTGATGTCGGCCGCCACGTGCCGCCCACGTTTGCCCCCGCCAGGTAGCGTTCCCGCGCGAGCCCGCAAACCCCAACCGCAGTCCAACGTCAAGGATCGAATCAGCTCTTGGACTCGCTCACCAGGAAACCCGCATAGGGCCAGCGCGCCAGCAGATTGGCGATCGCTTCGTCGGTCCTACCCGCCCACTGCGCCGACAGCGGAACGACCTACTGCACGTCGATACTCCACGATCCGAGACCTCGGCGTTTCGACGCCGTGGGCCTGGTCGACGCGTCCGTGGATGTGCGCCGCGATGTTGCACGAGAGATGCACCGTGACGTGCTGTGCGGCCCTGGAAAGTCCCTGAGGCGATGCGCACGTCACACATCGAGATATGGGCATACGGGCCGTGAATGTCGGGTTACCCTCAACGTCTGTCCACTGGGCAGCTCGCTCGTCCATTCCCGAGCGGGGAGTCGTTAGAAGCACCGGAGTAAATGATGTTGAAGCGTTTTATTGTCGCGGCAATCGCGACGGCTTCCGTCGGTCTCGTCGCAATGGCGAGCGGTCCCACCCCGCAAGAGACCGCACCCGTCTGGACGGTGACGGGCGGCCCCACGACGGGCACGAAGCCGTTCCCTTCCGGCACCGTCACGTCAGTGTCGTGGACGGGCAAGATCAATCCTCCGCTTGGCAGCGGCGTCACGGGAAGCATCGGCTCGGTCACGATCGTATGTGCCGGCAACGATGAGACCGTCGCCGCCCGGGACGTCATGGGCGGTGCCCAGGGCGCTTCGTTCACGATCGACGTCAAGCAATCCGCCGTGACCGGAAAATGCAGCAAAGTGCTGCGGGTTTGCTTCGAGCTCTCCAGCGGGGGCGAGGAATGCGTCACCTTGGCCATTCCCGCCATGCTCAACACTCCCACCATCGACTACGGGACGTTTGGGCAACTGCCGGCGTACGAAGTCGAACTCGCAGTCAAGGTCGTGGACCGCTTCGGCGCCATCAACGCGAGCTACAACGGCGAGGTTGTGATCGTTGCGCAGTCCGACGGCGGCGGTGTCAAGCTCGATGGAACGTGGGGCCAGGCTGTGGTGACGATCGTGGACGGCGTCGGCACGTTCGATGTCGACGCATCCACCGTTCCTCCCGGCGGCCTCGTCATGTTCGACCTCTCCGCCCAAAGGACGGACCCCTATCGTTCGTCGATCGAGCGCCAGTGACCTCGGGGATTGATTCGCCCGCTGCCCGAGAACGACGCCGCACACATGCG
>Ga0163146_10008583_pt1 | contig 10852 bp, 8 predicted proteins | sample OliLakLV19MP7G1_FD_148648 | JGI IMG/M metagenome (GOLD analysis project Ga0163146, IMG submission 148648) | Freshwater microbial mat bacterial communities from Lake Vanda, McMurdo Dry Valleys, Antarctica - Oligotrophic Lake LV.19.MP7.G1 | ecosystem: Environmental > Aquatic > Freshwater > Lake >... | reverse complement strand
TGGGGTCGGCCTTCTTCCCGAGCGCGAATGAACTCAGCCCGGCCACGATCGCGGTGTTGCTCCGCGGCTCGACCTTGACGTTGTACGGCGGATCGGTGTTGACCAGATGGATCGGCTGGCCGCCGAGCAGGCGGTCGAGGTCCGCAGGCTTACTGCTGTCGCCGCACATCAGCCGGTGGTTGCCGAGCACCCAGATGTCTCCCGGCACGGCCGTTGCGGCGTCCGGCGGCGCGGGCACGTCGTCGGGGTCGGTGAGCCCATCGCTCCCCGCCGGGGCCATGATTGCGGCGAGGTCGTCGGCGCTGAAGCCCAAGAGTGCAAGGTCGAAGTCCACGCCCTTGAGGTCGGCGAGTTCGATGGGCAGGAGTTCCATGTCCCACGCGGTCAGCTTGCTGCATGAAGGCGGCCTTGCTTCCTGGGAACTTGCAGACGATGCAGGCGGACAGCTCACCGATGTCGATGCCAAGCTGGAGCGCGGTCGTTGAGATTACGCCGAGTGTCGCGCCGGACCGCATGTCGGCAGTCACTGCGGCCTTCTGTTGAGGCGGAATCTCTCTCTTGTACTCCATTACAGTGTTTGCGCTAACGCCCTTCAGGCGTCGGCCAAGCTCGCCCTTGACGTATCGGCATACCTGGTCAACTTCGGAGATCGACCGCATGAATCCGATCGTCCTCGCGCGGTGGTCGCCGATCAGATTGAGCAGGAGGTCCTTTGCGATGGTTGGCAACGCCTCTGTTGACCGCCCAACGTCGAGGATCACCCGTTGCTGACGGCGCACGGGCGCGCCGGATTCATCGGCGCGGATGAGGACTGGTTTCTTGCGGTTGCTAAGCGCCTCAAACAGCTCGACCGGGTTCCCGATGCTGGCCGAACACGCGATGATCTGTGGGCACTTGCCGTAGGAAGCCGCGACTCGCAGCACCCGACGGAGCACGTGCGCGAAGTTGGCTCCAAACATACCCTTGTAGACGTGCATCTCGTCGACGACCACGAAGGCCAGATTGGCAAAGAACCTCTCCCAGAGGTGATGGTGTGGGAGAATGCCAGAGTGAAGCATGTCGGGGTTGGTGATGAGCACCTGGGCATGCGCCCGCAGTTCCTTTCGCTGATCATTCGGGACCGTGCCGTCGTAACGGCATGCAGCGATGGTTCGTGAGCCGAGCCGAATACGGTGGCCGTAGCACCCAGCCTTTTCGCGGCTCGCTTTCGGTGCTGGATCGCTGAACCGTTCCATTGAACCCAGCTGATCCTCTACCAGCGCGTTGAGCGGCGCGAGGTACAGCACGGTCCCTCCGCCGAGCGCTGCATTCAAGGCCGGAATCCAATAGCACAGGCTCTTGCCGCTGGCGGTGGCCGTCTCTACCACGACATCTTGGCCGTCGAGCGCGGCCTCGATCGCGGCGGCTTGATGTGAATGGAGCTCGCCGCCTCCCAAGGCGCGGTCGACCGCCGCCCGGAGCGCTGGGTCGATACGGGGATCGTTCTTCACGCCGACTGCCTACTTCGCTGGGCGGGGAGAGCGTTCCTCCTCCGCGACGATCAGTGGTGCGAGGCCCGGCCGCATCTGGGCCAGGACGGCATCTACGTCGAACGAGGCGGCCGTCAATCCGATGTGCGGGATGTCCCCAAACCCGGCTTCTTTCAGGTCTACAACGTCGTAATCCGAAATGGGACTCGTGGTGCCGCCCAGAAGGCAATGCTGGCAGTACAGGCCGGGGCTGAATGGGCGCGCCTCTGGAACCCATCCGGACGCGGTCTGCGCATTGTGGTGACGCGAGTACTCGATGGCACGACCGGCCAGTCCTGCGGGCGCGACGTCGGCGACCTGCCACAGTTTCTGAGTCTCGGTACGATGCGTGCGGCAGCGGAACTCGATCATGGGACAACCTCCGCCGGTGCAGATCAACTGCACCGGAGCAACGCCAAATGGAAAAGAAATGAACCCACGTAACGAAGTGTCCCGCGTGACTACTAATTACATGCACGGCGTGCCCTCGGCCGAAGTCGGGATTTTGGCGCAAGGCCTTGATGCCACTCGACTTGAAACTATTTTTAGGTTTTTTGATTTCGCGGACTTTTGTGCGGGCTAGGAAACGGCGCAGCCAAGGTCCCGGGCCCTGGCCTAGTCGTGCCACCGCTCGCAGCCGCCGTCTGGGGTCTGGGGTGTGGAATGACGCAGTCTTCGCGATCGGCGCGGAGCAGCCCATCAGCAGGCGTGCGACCGTCGCGCGAGCAAAGGCGAGACAACCGTCACCCGAACGATTGTCGCGCCTTAACGCTATCCTCCTTCGAGGTACACTCCCGGAGTTCAAGGCCCCCGTCAAAGCAGACGGGGGCCTTGTCGTTTACTGGCCGGGCGGCCAAACCGCCCCCTCTGGCACGCCAGGGCGGGGGTTCGGCGCTCTCGATTTCGATCCCGAGAGCGGGGTCCGGATCGGAACCCCCCGAATTCCGGACTCGGCCACCCCAAACTCTCTCGCTCTCGGCCCGTCTTCGGGCCTCCAGTTAACAGGGGCGTTCGCATCGGGGCCCTGATGCGAACGCAGTTTCGATCCGAGCGACCATCAGGTCGCGCGAGTCCGCTTTGACAACGGGGGCTTCAAGAGCAAGCTCGAGATGACTCCACGACGGCGTTCCCTTTCGGCTGGTTCCCATCCCGTCATTCGTTCGTGCCAGTACCAGAACTCCGGCACATAGATTGGGGATACGGACATTTCGACGATTGGGATCATGATCGCGTAGTCATCGCAGACCTGAAGCCAGTCGCCGTCCACTTGGAGCAGTTCGTTGGGCAGTTCGTCGAAGAGGTGCTTTGCAAACGCCCGCAGGTGAATCCAGACATCGCCTCCAAACTCGCCTCTCGGATTACGGAAACTGGGCTGGTAAACCTTCGTGGGCACTTCCGGTCGGAACGGCGCGGCCAGAACGACGTCGTGCCCGAGACGGAAGAGCTCTCGTATCTTCTCTATTACACTTGAATCCGCCAAGGAGTCGTCGATGTCAACCACCGTGATAGCGGACTCCGGATTGGTACACACCTCGCGGATCGCAATGACGTTGTTGAGCATTCGGCCACGTGGGCGAGCATGACGGATCAGTGTGAGTCGGTTGCCCAGAAACCGCAATCGTTCCTGGAGATACGCGGGCGAAGTGTCACTCGACGCGTCATCGATCACGACCACCCCGAAGCTCTGATCCGACTGCATCTCCAGACCCGCAGCGAAGCGGTCGATCTTTGCGAGAGGGGTGTTTTGGCCTCGAGCTGCCACAACGACTGATTCGTCGCGGGGCGGGTATCGCCAATCAGATACATCTCGTCCTACATCCCACCGGTCCCAGTGCGATGGAGGGACGCGGCCCTGCACTGCTAGGTCGCGCACCCGGTCAACCACGTCCGGGTCCGTCTTGATCGCGTTCAGCGGGTGGATGTAAAACGTCCGCGGGTCACCGCCTCGAAGCGTGCGACACCCGTTTGCTCGCTGATAGGCGTGAAGCGCTCGATACCAGGGTTGCTCAAGGCGGCCTTCAACAAGCCTGTTCGGTAGTGGCTTCGCCGCCTTGAGTCGCTCGATGTCGAGGAGACCGCACCTCACCTCTGGCTTGAACTCGCCGGCCTCAGCCTGATACGGCTTCGCCGGTGACGTCGGATCGTGAGGGATGTTGAACGCGACACCGATCACACCCGGCGGCCTCGCTGCTGCGATCATCTCGTCGAGATAGTCGTGGCCACGATCGCTACGCCCCACGATGGCGTCCACGTCGCACTGCAAGACGTACCGAGTGGTGATCTGGTCGAATGCCCAAATCTGTGGTGTTACAGGAATGCCGTCGCGTGTGTGAGATTCAATCGATTCGAGACCAAACCACGCCCTGTTCTGACTCCCGATGATCGCCGAGTCGTTCGGAGAAACGAGGACTCGGTCAATTATCCCCTTGGCCAAGAGTTTCTGAGCAGACGCGAGGAGTGCGTCAACGTCTCCAGCACTGTGTTGTCGTACGAACGGACCTTGACAGGAGTCGATGACCAGTACTCGCTCCGCAAAGTCGCTCGGGCCAACGAACTGCTGGACGAGATGGTTGACTTGTGCCTCCACCATTCTCGAGTCCATCGCGCACGCTTTTACCAGCAGTGTCACATCACTGCGTCGCTTGCACGCCTTTGTAGCCTGACACCCGACATCATGTAGCTTCCACCGCGACTCGATATGTCGCGACACCGTGCGACCATAGAACTCCGAATAGCCCGGGAGGCGATCCCAGATGACAGCACGGGAGTGGTTTGCTGGTCGGCGGAGCAGTTCCTCATCGGATGCGCCGAGTACACCGATCGAATAGAGGCGTGCGGCACTGTCTCGTAGAACCGACACGTCCATTGAGACAATCCAGTTGCCGATGTCAATGTAGATCAGTCGTCCATCGTCGCGGACACGGAAGTTTGACCGCTTGATGTTCCCGCAGACCAGCTTGTGTTTGAGACACTCATCGAGAAATGCTGAGATAGCATCAACTGACAGCGCGTCGAATGGTCGGGTTGTCTCCCACGGGTATGTGGCGGTCCATGACCCGGCGAGATGGTCTGGAGCGAAGGCTGGCTTTGGAACAATCGCCTGCCCACACGACAGGGACCGTTCAAGCCATGCGACCTTGTCCGGAGCCAGAATGGCTGGATAGAAGTGCTTGGTCACGACACCCTCATGGACCCGCACGATGCCCTCTTGGCCTAAACCAAGGACGGTTCCTGGCATTCCCAGCACGCACTGCCATGTTTGTGCAGCCTCGTGCAATGCCACGCGTGCCGCCCGATGGCGCTGCGCGTGCTTGGCGTTCGATGTGCAATGCCCGTTCAATGTGTAGTCCGCGTATGGCACGGTGTCCACGATGGCGACGCGAGAAGGGTGGTGCATCAGGAGGTCCGAGACCAACCAGTGATCTTCCGCGCTCGATGTATCCGGATAGCGGATATGTGTTCCGTTGCGAATAATCAGGTTGCAGGAAGGCAGTTCGTTGTCGGCGGTTCCATGCGCCATCTGACGGAGTCGCTCGAGCAGCGATGTCGCATCGCGAAGCCATGTGCCCGTGGGATTGTTCCGAAGGACACGCCCGTCGCGGTCTAGCACTCTGTTGCCCCCGATCACGAAGTCGGCATTGGCAGAATCTCCCGCATCTACCGCCATTCGGAGAGACGATTGCTCCGCGAAGCGATCGTCCCAGTCCATGCGGGCAATCCACTTGCACCAAGGCAGTCGATGTTCCACGAACTCCAGCATGGCATTGCGAGCCCGAGCGGGTGCGCCGCAGTTGGCGCGAAGCAACCATGTGCGACCATTCAGCCGGGCAGGAATCAACGGGCTGAACCGACACTGCACATGAGAGTCAAGCAGTACAACCATGCCAAGACGCTCCACGTCGAGGTCTTGCTCGGCGACGCTGTTGAAGCACCGCGAGAGATCGAACTCGGACCCGTGAACTGCCACGGTAACGACAACGTCAGGGCGCACACCAGCGTCCGGGACAATGAGCGCTTCAAGCTCCCTGGTCGTCAGTTCAACGGTGTCACGTGGTTTGGGTGGAATCATGGGTTTCAGGCTCCGAATCACGCGGGTTCATTTGCTGACCACGCACGGTGATTGCAACCGGCTGCGATCCCTTCTCTTTGGCATCGTGCCATTGCTTGTACAGTGTCTTCCAAGACGCCGACACTCGCTCCTCGTCGAGCGTCGGACGAAGAACTCGGGGAACAAAGTGCCCATCGCGAAAACGGCCGCAGAGGCCACAGAGTCGACGGGCAGCGTCCAGCATGTCGTCGTCGTCTGCTGGCAGCGACGCCGAGCCCAGCCCGGCGCCGACGATGCGGTCGATCCCGCCAGCCACCGCACATGGGTAGTACCCCATGGGTGTCAATCCCATTCCACAGTCGCGAACGATCGCACAGGCATTCGAGTAATCTGTGAGCGCGTATCGGGCATCATCGACGGGAGCGAGATTGAATGGTCCGAAGTGTGGTTGGACACGCGTTGTCTTTGCCGTGTTGTCCACCATCACATCGGCAGGCAGGTGGTCAAGCTCTCTGTTCACTCGGGTGCCGTAGCCGTTACTGACCACCTCCACGATGCATGAGGAGCACCACTCCCTGTACCGTCGCAGTTCTTCAATGATCTCGTGAAACTCCGGGTGCAGCGTTGGCTCCCCGCCCAAGACACGGATCCGACGCCAGCGCTTGCCGCTGCGGATGGAGTCGTCCACGAAAGTCCGCACCATCTCAATGGGCATGTGCATGTCGTCGCGTGCCTGCGCTACCGAGCGATTGCAGTTGAGGCAGTGCAGATTGCATAGGTACGTGATGTCGATCTCGATCATGTCGCGGCTGCGGCGGTACTGGGGCCCGAGCAGCCAGGTTGCTGGAAAGGTGACTCGAATGTGCCGCCACAAGGCACGAAGCCAGTAGACCACTTGCCACGCCCAGATCCATCTCGGGTTGATACGCGGCATTCGGGCCGCGAGATCGGGCATGAGAGCGAAGCTGTTTTGAGATTTAGGCATGCAAATCTCCGATGTGCAACCGAGTGACAATCTCAGCCTGAGATTGTGGCATCAGGAGTTCGTCGGGCGGGAATCCGAATAGTGTCTCGGCGCGGTCCAGAAATGCTCTTTGCTCAGAACTGCTCATCTCCGCCGAATAGTGGGCCCAGAAAGTGCGTAGCCCATCGAGCTTCGCCGCGCCACGACGATCAGACAAACGCCCAGGCAAGTCGATGCACCATGTCGAGGTCCACTTGGGAATGAGCCAGGGCTTGGCTTCGCGGTGCCGGAGCAGGCGGATCGCGAGATCCCGGTCGTGGAGGCTTCGCAGCGACTCGCGAAATCCGCCCACGGCTGTGAACAAGTCGATGTGAACAAAGGTATTCGAGCCCTGCCAACCGGGGTTGCCGGCCAAGAAGTCGCGGTCACTCAGGCGTGCGATAAACGGGCGCGGCAGGTCGCCAACTGCGGAGCGGATTCGCAGTCCCGAGACCACGATGTTGGCGCGTTGGGCGGTCGCCGCCTCGTGGTTGATCTGCAGATGGTCGGCATCCCACAGGTCATCATCGTCGAGAATCGCAACGAAGCCTTCGTGTCGGCATTCGCAAAGCCGGGCGAGTCCGGTGTTCCACGCACCGCCGACACCGGCGGTGCGCTCATTGCCTAGGCACAGCACCTCCGTGCCGCAGAGGCGTCCGCGGAGGTCCTTGACTTCATCACGAGTCCAAGCCATGCCATCGTTGACGAGCACCACGACGTCCGGCATTAGTGTTTGTGCCACCACACGGGCCAGAGCCCGCTCCCGCAGCAAGTGAGGACGATCGCGGGTGGCGATGAGAACGGCGACGCGTGTGCTCTGCCGGGGTATTGCGGAGGCTGGCTGGCTGCGACTCGTGATGTCAATGGTCGTATCACGCCGAGTGCCGCCGTCCTCAAGCGTCAGATCAAAGCTGCCCCTGGCCACCAAGGCTTCAAGCTCCGCTCGCAGTGCCACGAGCGACGGTCTTTCGGATGGATCAACCCGTAGTACACTTCGGACCATGTCCCAGACATCGGAGCGAGTCAAGAGCATGTCATACTGCCGCAGTCCGATGCCCCGCACCTCAGCCAATCGTTCACAGTCAGCGTCCGACAAGTGGCTCTCGCGGTTGCGATGGCTCCAAGGCGCTGCGGGTTGCTGGATGAGCTGATCGTTCCGAAGCCGCCAATCGGTGTGAACGCCGCCCAGTGCTCTGCAAAGCTCGTCTGACACACTCTCGCGGACTGGCTCAAGCCACTGCCAAGGCCGGAACCCGTAGAGCATCTCGTGCAGCACCACACCAAGCCGGTAGACATCGGACTCCTTGCACCATTGGGACGACGGGCTGCCGCTGGCCTGCTCCGGTGTCCGATAGCACCCCGCACGAGCGGAGCGATCGCTGTTGCTCCTGCCTTGCATACCAAGATGTATAGTGGACAACGTTTCCAGAGTCGTTGCGCCGCCGAAGTCGATGAGCGTTGGGGAAGGCTCCCCGTCTGCGTTGGTGGCTACGAGGATGTTGCAGGGCTTGAGATCGCGGTGTGCGATTGATCTGAAGTGCAAGGCCTCAGCGCCCACCAGAATCTTGATGAAGAGATGCGCTCGCTGTCTTGGTGTCAGTCGCTTCTTGAGGCAGTACGCGGTGAGATGTTCGCCTTCGATCCACTCCATCAAGATGTATGGGGTGTCACGCAATGCACCGCTGGCGACGTGCGGGCACAGAAAGGGATTGTGATCGCCGAGGCTTGAGTGAATCTCCGCTTCACGACACAATCTCTGGCGCGCCTCACGCTCATCCCAGGCGCATGACGCACTGTCGTCAGCGGGCGGTGTCTTGTGGTCAAGCCGGAGCAACTCAACCGCGGCGTATGAGGGAGCGAGTCCCGATGATGTCTTGAGCTGCCACACATCTGCATATAAGCCTCGACGCACACGGGTGAGGAACAGCCAACCGTCTGATAGGCGGACGCCAGGCGCTGGCTGCTGGAGTCGTCGAAGTAGGAGGTCGGCGTTGGCAGGGATCTCATGCTCATGGATCCAACGCGACACTCGCGCCCAGTCCTCGCCCGCATCTAGCCGTCGGCTTGCGAGTCGGAAAAGCAACTCGTGAATGACGTGGACCTGCTGGGCAGGCTCGTAGTCGGCGCTGAGTGATCGAATTATGGTTTCCCAAGGCGTACCGCTCTCGAGCCTTGCGGCGAAAGACTGGATCGCTTGGTCGAGATTGTGCGCGCGGAATCTGGGGGACATGTTTCGTCTCCCCCGGGCGGCCGGGGCAAAGACTGTCGTTCTGACCAGCTGACGCCACGTTGGCTGGGGCCGGTCAAACGACGAGACGCTACGCGGGAATGTTACACCGGAATCTGCAACTCGTTCGCCGAGTAACTGTCGCCCATATGGGGGATTGAACGCCCACTGAGATCCATCCGCGCGACAGTTTCGAGTCCACGCGCAGATATCGGCGGTGTCTCCAAACCTCAAAGGAGCACCGATGCCCGAAGCCCGTCCGCCAAAGCGGAAGCGATGTCGCCCTGCGCCGACCGTCGATCCCCGCACCCGCGAGCATAAACTCGTCAACCTCATGGCCACCGGCCTCGAACGTCTGGCCCTGCGCGATCCATCATCGGACATCTCCGCGAACGATGAATGCGACGGGGCGATCCTTGTCGGGCTGGGCACGACGGAATACGACAACACGTTCGCGAGAACGCAGAGTATCGACCCGTGCCCATCGATCTTCGGGTCAGGGGGCAAGGAGTTATCCTTCGCCTTCACTGCACCGGCGACCGGCGAGTACCTGATCACGAGTCTCGGAGAGATCACGAGTTCGCCCAGCGGGCTTATGGAGTATCCGACCTTTATCGTTCTGGATTCGTGCGAAACCTTTCCCATCGCCTGTGTGAACACAGGTTTCGGCACCGTCGGCTTCCGCATCGATCTGATCGGCGGGCAGATGTGCACCATCCAGGTTGGCGGGCTGGGCAACTTCGATTCGCCCCCCCTATCAGCCGTACTCTCGGGGTGCCGGCGCGTTCACGATCACGCAGATCGTGCCCCCGGCCAACGATGCTTGCAGCAACGCGACCGTCTTGGGCGAAGGCGAGTTCGCGTTTGATCTGCTGGGCGCGACGAACGATGGGGCATCGTGCCTTGATGACACTTTCAGCGGCGAGATCGTGCGGGACGTGTGGTTCAGCTATGTTCCCACCACGACCGGAGTCGTTGAGATCGGGACCGTTCCGAATGACGATGGCACTCTCTCGGCCCAGGGCGCTGGCGTATCCGTGCGATTGGACGGCTGCGGGTCGCCCGAGTCCAGGACTGCTTTCTACAACTTCTTCGACAGCTTCGGCGCAAGCTATGCCCGCATGCTCCAGCCCGTCACGGCGGGCGTGCCGGTGCTGATCCGCATCGGGCTTGCGTTCCCGGACACGGTGAGCCAGCGGGGCGTTCTGTACATCGGTGTGCCGCGTGCGCCTTCGCTGATTCCCAACGACGACTGCGCGGATGCCACGCCGATCTCTGCGGGCGAGACAAGCTTCTCGTTCGACTTCTCCAATCCGACCAACTGTGAAGAACCCAACTTCAACTGTGATGTCTCCACCTGTGATCTGGTCTATGGACAGGACTTGTTCTATCGGTTCACGCCGACGGAATCGGGCACCGCGGCCATCTCGACGACCTCCACCGATGGGTTCGAGGGGTACGGCATCATCACCAAGGTGACGACAGAGTGCGGCGGGACGGCGTTTGCCTGCAATGTTGCCGACTGCGGCGGACTCTTCGACCGATCGTTCAGCTTCCCGGTCGATGCGGGATCCGAGTACATCATCCGCGTTTCGGCATACGCCGCTTCGGGTGGCTCGATCACGCTGACACTTCAGGGATGTGCAGCCGACTTTGACGACAACGGGGTTCGCGACGTGCCCGACATCTTCGCGATCCTGAGCGCGTGGTTCGGCCAGCAGCCCGCGGCGGACTTCGACGCCAACGGCACCATCGGCGTGCCGGACATCTGCGCGTTCCTGAGCGTGTGGTTCGCCGGCTGCTAAAGCCATTGCGTGCGATAGATTCACTCGGCCCGCGTCGAAGAATGCGGGCCGGGCTTTGCAGGGAGCGGTCGCGGGGACGAAAGGATGCCGGAAGCTGGGGTTCGCGCGGCGGGTGAAGCTTGACCGTTGCGATCCTCGCACTTCGTAGCCGGAACACCGCGGCTAATCCTCGTACCCACTATGTACCCATCACCTCACCACTCCGGCCCGCCACCATATCGCCCGTAGACATCCGCCAGCGCCTGCACCATTTCGCCGAGT
>Ga0163146_10008576_pt1 | contig 10856 bp, 8 predicted proteins | sample OliLakLV19MP7G1_FD_148648 | JGI IMG/M metagenome (GOLD analysis project Ga0163146, IMG submission 148648) | Freshwater microbial mat bacterial communities from Lake Vanda, McMurdo Dry Valleys, Antarctica - Oligotrophic Lake LV.19.MP7.G1 | ecosystem: Environmental > Aquatic > Freshwater > Lake >... | reverse complement strand
CCGCCCGGAGATGCCAGCGTCATCCGGGTTCGGCCACTCGGACTCACCGCGTTGGAGCGGACGCCGTACTTCGCGCCCTCGAGCGCGGCCACGCTGGAAAGCGCGACGATCCCGAGCTTGGCCGCGGCGTAGTTGGCCTGACCGAAGTTGCCGGCGAGCCCGGAGATCGAGCTGGTGTGCACCACCGATGCCTGGACCGTAGCGCCGCTCCGGGCACGATCTCGCCAGTAGGCGAGCGCGTGGCGGGTGGGCGCGGCGTGCCCCTTCAAGTGGACCCGAATCACCGCGTCCCACTCGCCCTCGTTCAGGTTGGCGAAGGTGCGGTCCCGGAGAATTCCGGCGTTGTTGACCAGGACGTGCAGGTCGCCGAAGTGCTCGACCGCGAGACGGATCAGGGCTTCGGCCTGCTCCGAGTCGGCCACGTCGTGGTGGCTGGCGACGGCGCGGCCGCCCTTCGCGGTGATCTCGGCGACGACTTGATCGGCGGGAGAGACCGCGTCACCCTGGCCGAACAGGTCACCACCCCTGTCATTCACCACGACGGCGGCCCCCAGCTCGGCGGCGAGCAGGGCGTGGGCTCGGCCGAGGCCGCGGCCGGCGCCGGTCACGATCATCACCCGCTGGTCCAGACGTCCCATCAGCTCTCCGGCGCGTCACGGTCGCGCACGAGGGCGGCCCGCTGGATTTTGCCGGCTTCGTTGCGCGGCAGGCTTTGCACCACTTCGAAACTCTTTGGCACCTTGGGCGGTGACAGGCGGGCGCGGCACCAGCGATCGAGGTCCGCTACCAGAGGCGGCGCCGCCTGGTCAGCGGGTTCGATGATGGCGTGCACCCGGCGGCCCCATTCCGGGTCGTGCAGTCCAATCACGACCACATCGCGAACCGCGGGATGCTCGCTCAGCGCAGCTTCGACCTCGGCCGGGTAGACGTTGACCGCGCCGGTGACGATCAGGTCGGTGCGCCGATCGGCCAAGTACAGGAAGCCCTCGTCGTCGAGCCATCCGAGATCGCCGACGCTGGCGAAGCCCTCCGCGTCGAGCTCCGCCGTGGCGCCAAGGTAGCGGAAGGTCGGGGTGACCGCATGCGGTCGGGAGAAGATTTCGCCGACCTGGCCGGTTGGCAGCCGCCGGCCCCCTCCGTCGCGGATCTCCAGATCGCAATCGATCGGCCGACCGACGCTATTGGGGTGCTCGAGCCACTCGTCGCCCCGGATGACGCAGGAGCCGATACCCTCGGTGGAGCCGTAGGCCTCGAAAAGTCGGTCGGCGCCGGCCAGATCGATCCAGCCGCGCTTGACCCACGCCGGGCACGGAGCCGCGGTATGAAGCACGCCCTCGAGCGTGGTGAGCGGGCGAGGACGGGCGTGCTGCTCGCGCAGCATCCGTTGCATCATGGTCGGTACTAGACATGCCCATTGGACTCGATGCCTTTCGATGGCGTCGAGCGCGCGGGCCGCATCGAAGCGGTCGAGCAGCACCAGCTCGTGCTCCTCGAAGAGGCCGTAGTGGGCCCAGCTGAAAGGCGCGTTGTGATAGAGCGGGCCCGAAACGAGCTGGGTTTGACCGGGGCGGAAGCCGGTCAATGGGCCATAGCGGCGAGCCAGCCCGCCGGGCCGCTCCACCCACGGGTTGGGGTCGACGATGATCTTGGGGCGCCCCGTCGACCCACCGGAGGCCACCGCCTTGGACGGACTGGCGATGCGATCGGGGAGCGGCGCCTCGCTCAACTGGTCCGCCGCGAGCGTATCGTGTGGCGAAGCGAGGGCGGGGTGGGCGAGATCCCAATCTGCCACCACCACCGCGGCGTCGACCAACCGCAGGACTCGCTCGGCCTCGAGCGGGGGCATCCGGTAGTTGAGGGGGAGCACGCCGGCGCCCGCCCGCCACGCCCCGAGGGCGAGCGCGACATGGAGGGGCTCGTTGGGGATCGCGATCACCACCCAGCGGCCGGTCGCAGCGCCCCGGGATTCGAGCCAGCGGGCCAACCGATTGGCCCATCGGTCGAGCGTCGACCGGCGGACAACCTCCTCGGTCCCGTCGGCTCTCAGGTACCTGACGGCGACCGCATCCGGCGCCGACTGCGCGAGGTCGGCGAGGCGACGGCCGTAGGTGACGGCGGCGGGCTCGGCGGTCATCCGATCCGGGTCAACCGCATGGACGTCGCGGGTCGGCTCCCCGTCACGACCAAAGGCGCATCGAAGCCGACGATGATCCTGATGAGACGAGGATCATGGGTCAGCCTCGCCAACCGTGGACGGAGCGGACGCAGGTGGGAGTCCGACGCCGGTGCCAAGAGGGGCGCGATAGCCGCGAGCGCGAGCCTCGTCATGATCCGTCCGGTGGCCTTGGCCGAATCGGCCTCATTCGGGAATCACCGGCAGCACCAGCTGCGACGGGTACCGCGTGGAATGATGGATTGAGTTGCGCGCTATGCGCCAGGTGCTCTCGGCGACGTTGTCGCCCCCGGTGTTCAGGTTGCGATCGAATCGCGGGAAGTTGCTGCTGGAGATCTCCAGCCGGATCCGATGGCCGGGCCGGAAATAGTTGCTCGTCACCTCGAGGTCCAGCTCCAGACGATGTACCTGGCCCGGGACCATCATTACCGGGCGGTCGAAGCCCTCCCGGTACCGCGCCCGCAGGATGCCCTCCGTGACGTTGAACGCGCGCCCTTCGGGATCCACGTCGACAAGCTTGCCGGTGAAGTCGGTGTCGGGCCCGTCGGAGGAGGCGAATAGCACCACGCGCACCGGACCCGTCACCTCCACACCCTGCCCGAGCGGCCCCGTGGTGTAGACCAGCACGTCCTGACGCATTTCGACCGAGCGCTGGTCGAGCGCGCCGGGCGGCAGCAGCGGGTTGTTGGCGCCGAAGTCGGGGCCCCCGGTCGATGGGACGGGACTGGCGGGATCATAGGAATAGACGTCGGGCGGCTCCTGGCCGGGCTTGGTGAGACGCAGCTCTCCGGTGCCGTAGCGGCCATTGGCCCGGCCGTCGCTCCGCAGGTAATAGCTGGTCCACACGGTGCGCGCGAGCGGCCATTCCCGCTCGGCGCGCCAGCGGTTGCGACCCATGACGTAGAGCTGGACCGGGGGCAGGGTGTCGATGCCGTTGGTTCGGCCGCGGAGCCAGTGGTCGAACCATGCCAGCTGGAGGCCGAAGATGTCGAAGCGCGCGTCGCCGACGTCGCGGCGCCCCACCGTCGTCTGCTCGGTGGCCCCCTCGTAGGTGCAGTGCGTGGTTGGTCCGACGACGGCATGGACGTGGGAGCGGGTGGCCGCCGTTGCGGCGCCGTCCCGCAGGTGATTCAGCAATCGAAGCGTGTTGGTTGGGCCGTAATCGTACCACGAATCGAAAAAGAGCGCCGGCGTGTCGAACCGATCGGCGGAGGTGACGAAGCCGAAGCGGTCTCCGCGCGGATCGAAGGGAGGAAAGGAGACGAGGTCTTTCCAGTCGGTCGGCGGCGCCCCCATGCGCTCGATCATCGTGAGGATGGGCAGGGTGCGGAGCATCGAGTCGAAGTCCACCCGCGGCGGCGACGCGCCCAACTTGAACGACGCCGTCGCCGCCCGGAATCCGGTCGAGTCGGTGTTGGGAAGCAGGACGGGGCGGATCTTCGCTCCGTAGTTTCGGAGCCAGTCAGCTCCCGAGGAGAGCTCCAGCGCCCCGCCTCGCCAGATACCTCCGCGATGCGCGGACCACATCTCGGTCACGTTGCTAGCGGCCTGCGGGATCATCGCGGCGTGGGCGTGGTGACGCGACGCGGCGGCCGTCACCTGAGTCTCGCCAAGGTAGGAGCAGCCGGTCGTGCCCACTTTGCCGTTCGACCACGGCTGACGCGCCAGCCAGTCGATGGAGTCGTACCCGTCATTCCGGTCGGGCGCCGTAACCAAGTAGTCACCTTCAGACTGGAACTTGCCGCGAATGTCCTGGATGGCGACCACGTAGCCCTGCGCGACGAAGCGCGTCGCGTCGCCTACGGTCCAGGTGGCGGTCTTGTCGTAGGGTGTTCGGAGGAGCACCGTGGGCAGCGGTCCCTGAGCCCCCACCGGGAAGTAGAGATCGGTGGCCAGCCGCACGCCATCCCGCATCGGAATGAAGATGCTCGGTACCGCACGGGTTTCGTATCGGCCGTCGGGGACGGGGAAGTGACCGACCGGCTGCTGGGACGCCGCCGACGAGGCAGAGCAAAGCAGGAGGCTCGCGACCATTCTCGAGGCCCGGACGGCGGGAAACTTCCGCGGCTCACAAGAGATGGCGGTGGTCGCTATCTCCGAGCGGCGTCGGCGCGGCGGCCGCCGCTGGCCGTGGGTGACCCTCATCTGGTGTTCTCCACAACGGCGTAAAGACCAAGGAAGCATGTCGAGCGGCACCAGACGGACCGTCATGTCGCGGCGATTTCTCGATATGCTTCTAATCTATTCCCTGGCTATCGATGCGTGAGTGCGCGGACGCGACCGGCGTCGCGCGCAATGCAACCTCGCCGCCCGCCCGGGCCACGGGATGTTCTCGGGTTTGAGGTGGCGATGCACCGCGTGGCACCCTCAGCGCGCCGCGTTGGCCCGGTCGGTCTCGAGCCGCTCCAGAATTTCGGGTTCGCCCTTGAGCTCAACAAGCGTCTCGAGCCTGCTACGGATCGCGGCCCAATCGAGCTTCTTGCGCTGCCGCGCCGCTACGCCGCGCAAGTCTGTCCACCGCGAGCAGTACCTGAACGTAGCTATCTTCGGCACCGAATTCTGCAAACAGCGTGACGTCAACGTCGCGCGTAAGTCGCAGCTCGCCCCAACGAATGACGGCAATGCCGCCAACGAGACACGATCGCCTCTGTCTCACCCTAACGAAGTGCTGCAGGTCTGCGACCTGCTGAATGAGCCGGATCAACGCACCAATCGGCCGAAGAGCCGCTGCGGTCGGCGTCGAGCTCGCTCAGCAGCGTGTGCAGCGGGGCGACAGGTAACCGAGGCGGGGGGCCCTCGCGCACCACAAGCGGGGCGGAGAGCCATCCGCATCTCATGGCTTCGGCGAGCATGGCATCGGACGTGAGGGGCCCGCGCCTTCTACGGCGGACGAAGCTCGGCGACGACATGGTCGCGGTCGGTCACTAGCACGACCTCTCCGCTGGACACCAAGCGGGGGTATTCGCTGAGCTTGTTCTTGAGGACCTTGAGGCCGACGGTACGCATGGATTGTAGGTGGCGTCTGAAAGCTACCTGATGCAAGCAATGCACATGGGTCTGTGGTGTCCCGTTGCGCTTTCAGTCTGGATATCCGCGCTCGGGGGCGCTCAAGCGTTCGGTAGCGCCCGCGGCCGACGGTCAAATGCTCGGACGTCGCGCTCCGTGACGCGTCGCCTGCTCGAAGGCATGCGCCATCTGCAGCACGCTCCAGTCGCCGCGGTGGCGGCCCACGATCTGGAGTCCGACGGGTAGGCCGCTGGCACTGAACCCGGCAGGCACCGAGATCGCCGGACACGCCATGAAGGTGATGTACCAGCAGGAGCGCATCCAGTCGATGTACGTCGGCATCGCCGTACCGGCAACGGTTGCCGGATACTCCGTCGTCACGTCGAACGGCTCCACCTGTGTCACCGGCAGCACGAAGTAGTCGTACTGCTCGAAGAAGCGAAACGTCTCCGTGTATAGGAGCGCCTGTCGCGCCGAGGCCCGCGCCACATCGGCGCCGGTGTTCCGCTCCGCTTCGGCGATCTCCCACTTGACCGAGTCCTTAAACATCGCCGGATTTTCGCGGGCCCGCTTCGCGTAGCTCGAGTGATACGACAGGTGCCGCAGAATCGGGAACGCCTCGTCCACACCGGTGAAGTCGGGCTCGGCCTCCTCGACGATGCAGCCGAGGTCTAGGAAGGCCTGACGACTGGCATGCACGACGCGGGTTATCTCCGACTCGAACGGAATGCCACCCAGGTCCTTGAACCACGCTAAGCGCGTGCCCCTGAAGCTGCGCGCAAGCGGCGCGCGGAATCTTGCACCGTTCTCGTCGATCGAGAGCGGGTCGGGCGCGTACGGTCCAACCATGCTGCTCAGGAAGAGCGCCACGTCGGCCACGGTGCGGGCCATTGGTCCAGCGGTCGACAGCGGCGACCAGGATCCGTCGTCATCAGGGACTCGGCCAGGTGACGGACGAAACCCTACGACATTGGTAAACGCCGCCGGATTTCGCAGGGAACCACCGGTGTCGCTGCCACCGGCGATCGGCACCATGCCGCATCGCAGCGCCGCTGCTGCTCCACCACTGCTGCCCCCAACTGTCTTGGTTTGGTTGTACGGATTGACGGTGGCGCCGAACACCGGGTTGAAGGTATTCGAGCCAGCGCCCCACTCCGGCGTGTTAGTCTTGCCGAGCATGATGGCGCCCGCCGCGCGGATGCGCTTCACGATTAGCGCGTCGGTGGTGGGCACGAAGTCCTTGTACATCGGCGAGCCGTAGGTCGTACGAATGCCGGCGGTGCTCACGAGATCCTTGTGCGCCACCGGCAGGCCGTGCAACGGACCGAGCATGCCGCCACGTGCCTGCCACTCGTCTGCCTTCTTCGCGTCGGACATCGCGCGATCGGCCACCAGGGTGACGATGGCGTTGATCTTCGGGTTCACGCGTTCGATGCGTGCAAGGTGCGCGGCCATCACATCGCGCGCCGACAACTGCTTGCGCCGGATGCGCGAAGCGAGATCGACTGCGCTCAGGTCGCACAGCTCGTCGCCGGCGGCGTACCGCACTGCCGATTTAGTGTCCGCCGACCGTGGCGGAGGCGAGGCGGCCAGCGATACATCGGGCAGCGCGCCGGTCAGTGCGGCCACGCCCAGCAGCTGTCCGAAGGCGCGGCGACTGAGTCCATCGTGGGGTGCATCGCTCATGGTGAGACTCCGTGCATCTGGATGGTGGTGGGCTTCACGCGTTTACGAAAGCAGTCCGTCTGTTGTCCACATGCTCATTCCATGCGACGCATCACCTGCTCATGCGACGACGACTTTCCTCAAGTAGCTCGATGACTTGCGTGGCGCGCGTAGTGCCCCACAGTTGCATCGCGGTCGCGCCAACGAGCACGTAGCGCGCGCCCTCGGCATTCAGCCGACTGCATTGACTTCAGGCAGGGCGTGAGCCGCAGGCGCTTCTAACCCGTCGACGTACCTGCGAACCGCTTCGGCGTCCTCCGTCACGCCGCGCGCAGCGTGAACTCGACCTGAATCGACTCGAACGGAAAGACGATGCCGCCTCCCTCGTCGCGGTCGAGAATACCAGCATCGAGCAACGCAGCAACGTCGCCATGCACGGCTTTCACATCGCGTCCCACACGACGTGCCGCCTCACGAATGGACACTGGGCCGGTGCCGCAGAGGGTCTTGAGCAGCTCCCAGCGCTTGGCTGTCAACACCTTCCATAGCAACTCAGGTGTGGCGAATACGATACGGGCCGACGGTTCCACCTTGCGACGCTTCCACGCCTGTACGAATCCGGTCATGGCGTCGCCAGGCGCGCGTACTTCAAGCGTCACGGTTTTCATCGTTCCACCTCGCGATGTGTGCTCCGAAGTCCGCAATCATTTTCTCGGGAGTGGTGAATGCATAGCGGAGTTCGACATGTCCATCATGTCGATGGTCACCTTTGCCCGCCTCGTTGTCGAAGCGCAGAACACACCGCCCTCCAACCACGTATGCCAGCCGATACTTGTAGGCGTGTTTCGATCCCTGCAGCGCCGCAGATACGCGGTAGAGCACCAGCTCCGCGAACGCGACTTCCGAATAGATAATCCGCGTACGCACTAGCCGCGTGGCGCCCATGTTGGACGAAATACCAACATGCACAGGTGTTGTCAATCACTCCAACACTGCCACCAGCCCGCGTTCCGTCACCTTCGCGCGAGTCGGGACGGGCCCAGGTCGGACGAACCAACTGCGCGACCGGTCCAGGGCGCGGGCAGGTCGATCGGAAGCAGCGAGCTCCTGTTCAGGGAGCGTGCTACGCCAAGTTCTATTTGCGAGCAATCGCATCGATCACCAACGGCACGTCGTCGAACCGATCGACCCAGATGGTTTTCACACCCATGCTTTCGAACACCTCGCGGTCGTACGTATCCGCTTGCCGCAGTGCCGCGCGAACAGCATCCTCCAACTGCATCGGCCTTTTTCGTTCGTCGAAGCCGGTGCCAAGAAGCTGCGCGTGTCTGCGGGCACGCCGTTCCACCTCGGCCATGGCCTCGAGCATTTCGTGATCTCGAATCTCGTGCAGCTTCTGGACTTGCCAGTGCGGGGGGATGTCCGTGTTTCGGCTGGCGTCGAGCAGTCGGCGGAGACTGGGATCGGACATCGACAGGCCGATGAAGAGCACTGTGTTCTTTCGAAGCCGTTCGACAACCTCGGACAAACTCCAGTGAAACAGTGATTCTGTGAGCCTGTGATAGTCGGGTTCCGTGAACACGACGTTGGTCCGATCGAGCGGGCCGACCTTGGGAACGTAGCCGTGCGCGTGAATCACGCGAAGGCCAGCGCCCTGTTGGCGCTCCCCACTCACTACCGAGTGCACGCGTACGCGGCGTCGGCGAAGCTCTCGCTCGAGCAGGTCATCGAAGTTGAACGTGACGACCGCGTCGACACCCGATTGTTTGTTGTTCTTGGCGATTAGCTGCGCCACGGCTTTGAGGGTCGTTTTGCCCTGTATCTCACGATGGTTCGCGTAGAGATGCGCGCGCAGTCGCTCCATGAAATGATTCTTGACCGCCCTTCCTCCACGGGTCCCACCCGACGCAAGTCGCTGCGCGAGGTCGCGCTCGACCATTCGGGCGAGCACGAGTGGATCGTAGTCGAAGTAGTCCGACATCCACGAGGCGACCCCGCGACGGTAGTGGGGCCACAAGCCACCCAGGCGGCGCGTATGCTGCGCCTGCTCGAAGAGCAACTCGAGGACGAGGTCTTTCCACGACGGCAGTCCATACGGCATCGACACACCAGCGCCGAGAAAGAGTACGAGCTGCCTCTGCCTCCACTTCGCGCAGGCCCTTGAGGTCGCTGGCGTTAATCGCACTGCCGCCAACGAGCACCTTCGTTCGTGCGCGGCTCGGTGTGCCGGTGCGCGTTGAGCGTCGGACATGCGGGCTCATCCAATTCTCCGTTTGCGGTGGAACAACGCTTTTCCCGGAAAGGTCTCGGATAGCTACTGCCGCTACGCGGTCGACGACAAGAGAGCTGCAGGCATCCCTATCGACACTTCGACCTGCAGCGACGGTGTTACTGCGGCGTCCTCATTGCATGAATGGTGATCGACTTCACCGTCGGCATCGCGCCATCGGATGCGATACTGAGGCTCCGCCCTCCCGCCGAAGGGAAGATGAGGTCAGTGAGTACCGTTTCGCCGCCTAACGCAAAGACCTCGAGTGACGACGCGTCGAGGAGCAATCGAAGCCGAAGCGCACCATCGACAATGCGAAGTGGCGCGTCGTGACGTAGAGAGAAGTCACGATGGAATGCGGTCCGACCGGAGTGGGTACGATCCAGTGTGAGCCGGTTGCTCGCGGGGTCAACGCTGAGCGAGGTGCGTTCGTCCGCTGCGGTTTGCACATGCACGCTGAACGGAGCCTTCCCTGACACGCCAGTGAAGCGCATGTCGACGTCCAGCATTGGCGGAAGATCTTTGTGCGAAGCGAGCCACCGAGCAGCGGCGGCGAAGGTGCCGCCGGCAAACCGAAGCGGCGATGCCCTGCGCAGCTTTTCCAGTTCGGCGACCGGCTGCTGGACGAGTCGCAGGCCATCGGGTGTGCGGCGAAGCGTGAGAACCCGTGGAACGGTCATGGCGCTGCGCCACGGCGACGTGGGCACATCTTGCGCGTACAGCCAGTTGCTCATCCAGCCGAGCCAGACTCGTCGCCCGTCGGATTTCGGGACGTCGCTCCACGAGACGCCGGCATAGAAATCTGCGCCGTAGTCGGCCCACCTCGCGTCCGTGACCCCGGTGTCGGCAACGAAGCGCGTGCCGTCAAACTCGCCGGTGAAATACTGGGTGCCCGAACCGCCGGCCACGCCGCCGGGATTGATGCTCACGATGAGCACCCACTTCGTACCACCGCCCTCAACCGGGAGGGCGAAGAGGTCGGGACACTCCCATGCCCCGCCCGTCGCGCCTGCGGGGCCGAAATCACTGACGAACGTCCATTGCTTGAGATTGGGCGATGTGTAGAAGCGCACCTTCTGCTCGGTCGGTAGCGCAACGGTCATCACCCAGCGCGAGGTGGCCGCATGCCAGAACACCTTGGGATCGCGGAAGTCGGCCAGGCGCAAATCGAGCACTGGAACGGGCACTTTCGTCCACGTGCGCCCACGATCGTTACTGAACGCTAACCGCTGATCCTGCCGCCCCTCGCGATGGCCTGTGTAGATGGCGACAAGCGGCGGCTTGCCGTTCGTACCAAGGCCGCTCGTATTCTTCCAGTCCACCACCGCGCTGCCGGAGAATATCATCGTGCCGTCTTCTTCGGCGAGTGCGAGCGGCAGATGCTCCCATCGCACGAGGTCGCGGCTGACCGCGTGGCCCCAGCTCATGTGGCCCCATTTGTCTCCGAACGGATTGTACTGGTAGAAGAGGTGCCACTCGCCCTCGTAGAAGACCATGCCGTTGGGGTCGTTCATCCAGTGCCGCGCGGGGGTGAAATGAAACAGCGGACGGAACGGCTCGGTTTGCGCGTGCGCGATTGTGGACGCGCTGACGGCGGTGATGCAGGCGCAGAGAAAGGCCACCCGTTTCATGTGGGTTGGCACCTCGGCCGTTGGTTTCCCCCCATTCGCACACGCATGATGATCGGGGCCAGAGTGAAGGATGCGATGATCACACCATGCCAGCAGCGAGGCAATACGGGGG
>Ga0163146_10008573_pt1 | contig 10857 bp, 7 predicted proteins | sample OliLakLV19MP7G1_FD_148648 | JGI IMG/M metagenome (GOLD analysis project Ga0163146, IMG submission 148648) | Freshwater microbial mat bacterial communities from Lake Vanda, McMurdo Dry Valleys, Antarctica - Oligotrophic Lake LV.19.MP7.G1 | ecosystem: Environmental > Aquatic > Freshwater > Lake >... | reverse complement strand
GCGCTTCACCTACGAGGATCGCTACGCCGGCCTGAAGTACGCGGTGCGCGCGAGCAGCGCCGCCGGCACGACCGCGGCCTTTGAAGGCCATGGGGTCACGCCGCAAGTGATCGATGCGTATCGCCGACTGGAAGAGTCCGGCGAGTTGACGGTGCGGATGCATTTGCCGCTCTCGGTGCCGAGCGCTGCGTTCGGCGATCGCAAGGTGGCGGAGATGCTCTCGCTGTGGGCGCCCAGGCTTGGAAGCCGCGGCAGCGAGGCGGGAGTCCACGGCCTGTTGCGTGAAGAAGGGCTCTGCCTCGACGTGGCCGACCCGGATTCGGCGCGGATCATTGCGCGCGGCTATCCGTACGAGCAGTGGGCAGGGCATTTTTACCAGTCACTCCCGCACGAGCGGCTGGTCGCGCTCGGGCTCGAAGCCGCCAAGCTGGGCATTCGCGTGGCCACGCTCGTGTGCTATGAGCTGGAGCGCGTGCTGCGCGCTTTCGAGGAGATCGACGCGCAGGTGCCGATCCGCGACCGGCGCTGGGTAGCGGTGCATGTCACCCAGGCATCGTCCGATCAGATCAGGCGCATCAAGGCGCTCGGACTGGTGGCCACCGTGACGCCGGGCTTCATGTACATGGCGAAGGATCGCTTCAACCTGCAGGCGCTCGGCCCTGCCGGCACGCCGATTCGCGAACTGCTGGACGCGGGCGTGCCGGTCGCGCTCTCGACCGACGGGGTGCCGCACTCGATGCTCTTCGCGCTTTGGGAGGCGCTCGCGCGGTGGGACAACGACGGCAAGCGGACTCTCGGCGAAAGCCGCCTCACCCGCATGGAAGCTTTGCGCCTCGCCACCGTAGCCGGGCATTACCTCACTTGGGACGAGGCAACGCGAGGGCCCCTCGCGCAAGGCATGGCTGCCGATTTCGTGGTGCTTGGAGAAGACCCGCTGGCCTGCGAGCTGGAGCGCATCCGGCACATCGCAGTCGAACGCACTTTCGTGGCTGGACGCCAGGTGCACTGCGCGTCGTATTAGCGAATCGCTATACGAACTGGCAGGAGATCCGCCCTGTGATTGGCTCTCCGGAAATAAAAGTCCAGCTTTCAGGCTCCGAGAAGCTTTTTGATGTCCGCCCCGCTGGTCGCGGCGTTGGCCCATGAAAACCCGCCTGACGACTGCATCTCCCGCGCGGCCGAGATTAGCGCCGCGATCGACGCCCGCGCAAGGGCGCCGCCCGTGCTGACGCGGCGCGCGCCCGCTTCAGCCAGTTGCGCGAGCGTGGTGCCGTGCAGCCCGCTCATGTTCACGTTAACCGGTTTTTTTACAGCCGAGCACACCTTGCGCACTTCCTCGAGCGTCTTCAGGCCCGGCGCATAAAGGACGTCCGCACCGGCCGCTTCGAAAGCCTGCAGGCGACGAATCGTGTCGTCGAGGTCCTTCGCGCTGTGGATCAGCGCATCGGCGCGCGCCGCGAACTGGAACGGGAAAGGAAGCTTGCGTACCGCCTCGACGGCGGCCTGCACGCGTTCGACCGCAAGCGTGAAGTCGTAGACCGGCTTGGCGGGATCTCCGCTGTAGTCCTCGATCGACCCGCCGACAAGCCCCGCTTGCGCGCCGCGCACGAGCGCCTTGGCCGCGGACTTCGGGTCGTCGGCGTAGCCATTCTCCAGGTCCGCGCTGACCGGCAGGCTGGTCGAAGCGCACAACACGCGGCAGTGCGCGAGCATGTCCTCCAGTCCGACCTGCCCGTCGAGCTTGCCGAGCGAAAAGGCGTAGCCCGCACTGGTCGTCGCAAGCGCCTGGTAACCGAGCGATTCGAGGATGCGTGCCGATCCGGGGTCCCAGGGATTCGGGATGACGAAGCAGCCCGATGCATGCAGTGCCTCGAAGCGCCTGGCCTTCTCGGCTTGCGTCACTGTCGATGTGGTCATCTCGATCTCCGTGTCATGTCGATGCGGTGCAGATGCGCCATGGTACTTTCAACGCCCGCTGTTCGCTCCAAGGCAAGCGATGATTCCCACGGGTAAGTACAGGCATTACAAGGGCAACGACTACGAAGTCATCGGCGTCGCCACTCACTCCGAAACGCGCGAGTCGCTGGTCGTCTATCGGCCGCTGTATGGCGAAGGCGCCTTGTGGGTAAGGCCTCTCGCCATGTTCATCGAGCACGTGACGGTCGAAGGGAAGGACATGCCGCGCTTTGCCCTCCTACAAAGTCCTTAGATAGTGCTTGGCGGTAGCCCCAACTCCCACTATACTTCGTTTGTGCGATGCAGCACGCGTTCCAGAAAGCTTGGTTTGCGCTCATCGCGAGTTCATCGTCCCTGACCTCCCCCGGAAGACGCTTCACCTCTTCCTGCAACGTTCCTGCTGTTAAGCCGACTAGGGAACAGGAGAACCTCACGGTTCCCCCGTTACCTCCTCCCTGGAGGGAACAGGAGAACCTCACGGTTCCCCCGTTACCTCCTCCCTGGAGGGAACAGGAGAACCTCACGGTTCCCCCGTTTCCTCCCTGCGGCTTTCCCGTCTGAATTGCGATCTGGTTGGCGCCGATGTTTTGGCATTTCCGACCGATCCACGTCCCAGCGGGACAGGAGCAGCTATGACTACGCCTACTTTCGACACCCTTGCCCTCGCGGCGCCCATCCTCGAGGCCATCAAGGCCGCGGGCTACACCGAACCCACCGCGGTCCAGGCGCGCGCAGTGCCCGAAGCCCTCGCCGGGCGCGACCTGCTGGTCTCGTCGCAAACCGGCAGCGGCAAGACCGCTGCCTTCATGCTGCCCGCCCTGCAGCTGCTCACGAAGCCGCATGAGAAGAATGGCCGCGGCCCGCGCATCCTCGTGCTCACGCCTACGCGCGAGCTCGCAGTGCAGGTGACACGGGCGGCCGAAACCTACGGGCGCGACCTGCGCGTGAAAACGATGTCGGTCGTCGGGGGCATGCCCTACCCGTTGCAAAACCGCCTCCTGAAAATCGGCGTGGACATCCTGGTGGCAACGCCGGGCCGTTTGCTCGACCAGATGAATGCGGGCCGCATCGATCTCTCGCGCCTGCAGCTGCTGGTGCTGGACGAAGCCGACCGCATGCTCGACATGGGATTCAAGGACGAGCTCGAGTCCATCGTGGCGAAAGTCCCGAAGACACGCCAGACGCTGCTGTTTTCGGCCACGCTCGAGCAAGGCATCGTCAGGCTTGCGGGCGCGCTGCTGAACGACCCGCTGCGCATCGCGGTCGACACCGCGCAGACGCGCCACGAGAACATCTCTCAGCGCCTGCATTTCGCCGACGACATGGGCCACAAGAACCGCCTGCTCGAGAACATCCTCGGCAATGCCGACATGCAGCAGGCCATCGTGTTCACCTCTACCAAGCGCGCGGCCGACCAGCTGGCGGAGGAACTGCACAAGCAGGGCCACTCCGTCGCCGCCATGCACGGTGACATGAACCAGGGCGCGCGCAACCGCACGCTGCAGGCGCTGCGCCGCGGCACGCTCAAGGTGCTGGTCGCCACCGACGTGGCGGCGCGCGGCATCGACGTGCAGGGAATCTCGCACGTCATCAACTACGACCTGCCCACCCAGGCCGAGGACTACGTGCACCGCATCGGCCGCACCGGCCGCGCGGGGCGCAATGGCGTCGCGATCAGCTTTGCCAACGTGCGCGACCACTACATGGTGAAGAACATCGAGCGCTTCACGACCCAGAAGATCGAAGTGACTGCGATCGCCGGTCTGGAGCCGAAGATGCGTGCGTTCTCGAAGCCCGCACCCCGCGGCGCGCGTCCCGGCGGCGGCAAGAGCTACGGCAAGCCCGCGCATGCAGGCCATCGCGAAGGATTCGGCGGCCACGCCAAGCGCGACGGACGCCCCGCCGGCCGCTCGGCGGCACGCACCAGCCCGTACCCGAAGTAACGCTCCTAGTAGTGCGGCGGCACTTCGTCCGCCGCCGTTCTGGGTTCGCTCGCCGAAGCAGCGGCTTCGACCTGATCGCGCAGCGCCCGCAGTTCGTGCTCCAGCCGGTCGATGTGCTGCTGCTGGCGGTAAACGGTGCGGTTGAGGGTCTCGAGCAGATCCTCGGCCAGCGTGAGCTTGGCTTCGATCTCGGTCAGACGCACGTCGGACGCGTCCGCCATCAGCCCCGTGCCTCGGCAAGGGCCTGCCACACGCGCTCCGACGTGGCGGGCATGTCGAGGCTTCTGACGCCGCGCACTGAAAGCGCGTCGATCACCGCATTCATCACGCACGCGAGCGACGCCGTGCATCCCGATTCCCCCACGCCTTTGACGCCCAGCGGATTCGTCTTGCAGGGCACCTCGTTGCGCGCCCAGCCGAACGAAGGCACGTCGCCGGCACGCGGCATCGCGTAATCCATGAAGCTGCCGGTAAGCAGCTGCCCGGATTGCGCGTCATGCCGCAGCTCTTCCATCAACGCCTGCCCGATGCCCTGCACGACGCCGCCGTGCACCTGGCCTTCGAGCAGCATGGGGTTGACGACCACGCCGAAATCGTTGACCGCCGTATAGCTTAGAAGGTCGACCTCGCCGGTGTCTGGATCGACTTCGACTTCGCACACATGGCAGCCCGAGGGAAAACTGTAGGCCGTCGGCTTGTAGAAATCCGCGGCTTCGAGCCCGGGCGCGATCTCGCGCGGCAGTTGGCCAGCATGCGCAGCGCGCGCGACTTCGACGATGCTCATGCGGCGATCGGTGCCGGCGATCACGAAAGCACCGCCCTCATCGTTGACCTCGAACTCGATGTCACCCGCCGGTGCTTCGAGCAGGTGCGCCGCGATCCTGCGGCCCTTGTCGATGATGATGCGCGCGCAGTGAACGATCGCCGTGCCGGTCACTGTGGTCTCGCACGAGCCGACCGAGCCCATGCCGATGCCGGTCTGGTCGCTGTCGCCGTAGACGAAACGGATGCGCTCCTGCGGCAGGCCGAGCTGCTGCGAAACGACTTGCTTGAAGGTCGTCATGTGCCCCTGCCCGTTGGTGGTCGCGCTCACCGCCAGCGTGAGGATGCCGTCGGCGTCGAAAGTCGCGCCGACATGGCTTTCGTAATAGCCGTCCGGCTCCTGGTAGACCGAGAACCCGTAGCCGCGCAGTTTTCCGCGCGCGGCGGATTGCGCGCGCCTGCCGCCGAACGCGGCGCGATTGGTCAGTGCAAGAGCGTCATCCATGTTCTTCGCAAACTCGCCCGAATCGAAGACGAGACCCACGGGCGTGGTCCAGGGCATCTGCCCGGGCGTAACCATGTTCAGGCGGCGAAGTTCGGCCAGGTCGCGACCGGTTTCGCGCGCCGCGCAGTCGACCAGCCGCTCGATCAGGTAAGTGAACTCCGGCTTGCCCGCGCCGCGATAGGCCGCGATCGGCACCGTGTTGGTGAAGGCGATCCGCGTTTGCGCGTGGTAGCAGGGGATCGCGTAGACGCCGGTAATGCAGCGCGTGCCGCCCGAAGTGGGGATGCTGAAGGCACTGGCAGTGATGTAGGCGCCAGTGTTCGACACGACGCGGGCGCGCACGGCGAGGAATCTGCCCTCGGCATCGAGCGCGAGTTCCCCCTGCATGAAATGGTCGCGCGCGGCGCCGTCGGTGAGGAAGGCTTCCGAGCGATCCGCGAACCATTTCACCGGTCGGCCGAGCTGCCTCGCGGCAAACAGCACCGCGACTTTCTCCGGATAGGCGGAGATCTTTACGCCGAACGATCCGCCGACCTCCGGAGTGATCACGCGCAGGGCGCGTGGGTCTTCGACGAGAGCCGTGGAGGCGATGTCGGCCTGGATGGCCTTGCTGCCTTGCGTAGGCGCGTAGAGCGTGTAGCGTCCGCTCTCCGGATCGAACAGGCCCGCTGCGCCGCGCGTTTCGACTGGCGCGGCAGAGACCCGGTTGACCACGAGGTCGAGTCGCGCCACATGCGCGGCCCTGGCAAACGCTTCATCGGCGCCTTTGCGGTCGCCGCCCTCCCAGTCCAGCGCGACGTTGCCGGGCGCGTCCTCTCGCGCACTCGCTGCACCGACTTTGAGCGCGGCCCGCGCATCGGTAACGGCCTCGAGTTCCTCATACTCGACGCGGACGAGTTCCGCCGCATCGCGCGCGGCGCGGCGGGTGGATGCGACCACCATCGCGACCGCTTCACCGACGAAGCGCACGCGCTCGCCGGCCAGTACCGGCCGTTCTGCAGGCGGCACCGGGCTGCCGTCCCGATTCTTCTGCACTACGCTGGTGCTCATCGGCTTGAGCCCTGCGGCGGCAAGATCGGCTGCCGTGAACACGCCGAGCACCTCGGGCGCCGCTACAGCCGCGCTGATGTCGACGGATAACACGCGCGCATGTACATGCGGCGACCGCACAAATGCAGCGTGCGCGGCCCCGGGCAGTTCGAGGTCATCGATGAAGCGCGCGGTGCCGGTAAGCAGGGCCTGGTCCTCGAGGCGCTGCACCGGCTGGCCGATGCGCAGCTGGCCGGAAGTATGCGAAATGTCGGACGGATTCATCTTTATATTGCCATTTTAGGAAATTAAACTGGCGTGCAGACCGCACGGGTAGACACCCTCCGCACATGAATGTTCAACAAAGTCAGCTCCGCCCGATGCGCAAAAGCCCCGAGACATCCGCGCCCGCCTTGAGGTCACGGGCCCTTCGGCCGTGCCTGAAAAGTCGCGCCCCCGGCCCGAGGAGCAGCTTCGCGCGCTCGCCCTCCACGCGAACGAGGCTGCCTTCGCGCAGGCCGAGCACGGTGACAGCGCGATTGACCTTGAGGAACTCCTCGATACGGTCGTCGCGCGATTCGCCCCCGTGGCCCTTCATCGTCTTGTCGGTGTAGTGCGGGTTGATCTGGAATGGCACCACCCCCAGCGCCCCGAAGCCGCGCGGGTCGATGACCGGCATGTCGTTCGTCGTGCGGATCGTCGGGCAGGCGAGGTTCGCGCCTGCACTCCAGCCCACGAACGGGATCCCGGCCTTGACGCGCGCCCGGATCGGCGCGAGCCATTTGCGCGAGCGCGCCTCGGCGAGCAGTTGCCACGTATTGCCTCCGCCGACGACGATGGCGTCGAACTTGCGGATCGACGCCGGCGTAGTGCGATGCGCGCCGGTCACTGCATGACCCATGCGTGCAAAGCGCTTGGCAGCCATGGCAACATACGCATCGAAAGTGATCGTCACCGCCGCGAAGGGCACGAACAGGATCGACACCCGGCCTTCGCCGAGGAATCCGCGGATGAGCGGCTCGGCATGGTCCAGCCACCCGCCGCCGGGATTGCGCGAGTTGGAAAGCAGCAGCAGCCTTTGCATCGCTATTCGGGCTTCACGCCCGCGGCACGCACCATTTCGCCCGTGGAAACGGCTTCGGCCTTGATGACTCCCGCGAACCTTGCCGGCGTATTCGCGATCAGCTCCAGGCCGCGCGAAGTGATCTGCTTGTCCGCGAACTCTGCGCGCCTGGTGGCGAACGAAGGCTGCGCGTGTGCAAGGCAAGTCGCCAGCGCCAGCAGCGCGGCGACGGCGAGTCTTGCGACGGAAAAGCTTTTCGACATGGTCTTGCTCCTTGGATCTCCGGGCGGAAGTTTCGCATGCCAGCCGGTACACTGCCGCCCCTGTAGGTGAATCTCCGGAGGTTCCATGAAAGCAAGCGGTCGTAACGCCCAACGGGGTTGAAGTGAGCGAAGTCCCTGCGCCGAAACCGCAGCCCAGCCAAGTGCTCGTGCGTCGTCGCCGGCAAGCTCAAGCTCCCGATCGACCGAACCTTCGGCCTGGCAGAAGCGCCCGCGGCACTGGCCTGCATGAAGGCCAACAACCACTTCGGCAAAGTCGTCCTGCGCGTCTAAAAAATTAATCGGGTCACATGCTGCGGCGGTACTGGCCGCCGACTTCGAAGAGCGCGTGGGTGATCTGGCCGAGAGAGCACACGCGCACCGCGTCCATCAGGACCGCGAAGACGTTCTCGTTGGCGATCACGGCTTTCTGAAGCCGCTCCAGCATCGCGGCGGATTCTTTGGCGTTCGTCTTGTGGAAGCCGCGCAGGCGCGTGAGCTGGGATTGCTTCTCGTCCTCGGTCGATCGGATGAGCTCAATCCTCTGAGGCGTGTCTTCCGAGTGCGGGTTGCGGAACATGTTGACACCGACGATCGGGTAAGAGCCGTCGTGCTTCTTGTGCTCGTAGTACATCGACTCTTCCTGGATCTTGCCGCGCTGGTAGCCGGTTTCCATGGCGCCGAGCACGCCGCCCCGGGCCGAGATCGCCTCGAATTCCTTGAGCACGGCCTCCTCGACGAGGTCGGTGAGCTCGTCGATCACGAACGCGCCCTGGTTCGGGTTCTCGTTCTTGGCGAGGCCCCATTCGCGGTTGATGATCATCTGGATCGCCATCGCGCGGCGCACGGATTCTTCGGTCGGCGTGGTGATCGCCTCGTCGTAGGCGTTGGTGTGCAGAGAATTCGTGTTGTCGTAAGTCGACACCAGCGCCTGCAACGTCGTGCGGATGTCGTTGAACGAGATCTCCTGCGCGTGCAAGGAGCGGCCCGAGGTCTGCGAGTGGAACTTGAGCTTCTGGCTGCGCTCGTTCGCGCCATAGCGGTTCTTCATCGCCACTGCCCAGATGCGGCGCGCCACGCGGCCGATCACCGTGTATTCCGGGTCCATTCCGTAGGAGAAGAAGAACGAGAGGTTCGGCGCGAAATCGTCGATGTGCATGCCGCGCGCGAGGTACGTTTCGACGAACGTGAAGCCGTTCGAGAGCGTGAACGCGAGCTGGCTGACCGGGTTCGCGCCCGCCTCGGCGATGTGATATCCGGAGATCGACACCGAGTAGAAATTTCGCACCTGGTGGCGGACGAAATACTCCTGGATGTCGCCCATGACCTTGAGCGAGAACTCGGTCGAGAAAATGCAGGTGTTCTGGCCCTGGTCCTCCTTGAGGATGTCGGCCTGCACCGTCCCGCGTACCGTTGCCAGGGTCCAATCGCGGATCTTCGAATACTCGTCCTCTGTCGGCTCGCGGCCGTTGTCCGCCTTGAACTTGTCGACCTGCTGGTCGATCGCGGTATTGAAGAACATGGCGAGGATCGTCGGCGCCGGGCCGTTGATCGTCATCGACACCGAGGTGTTCGTGTCGGTCAGGTCGAAGCCCGAATACAGCACCTTCATGTCTTCGAGCGTGGCGATCGAGACCCCGGAGTTACCGACCTTGCCGTAAATGTCCGGGCGCTCGTCCGGATCGAAGCCGTATAGCGTCACCGAATCGAATGCCGTGGACAGCCGCTTGGCGGGCATGTCCTTGGAAAGCAGGTGGAAGCGTCGGTTCGTCCGGTACGCATCGCCCTCGCCCGCGAACATGCGCGTCGGATCCTCGTTCTCGCGCTTGAAGGCAAAAACGCCGGAGGTGAACGGGAAAGACCCGGGCACGTTCTCGCGCAGCTGCCAGCGCAGGATCTCGCCGTGGTCTGCGTACCTGGGCAATGCGACCTTGGGCACCTTGGTGCCGGAGAGCGAGGTGGAAGTAAGCTTCGTGCGCACTTCCTTGTCGCGGATCTTCACCACGTACTCTTCACCCGAGTAGGCCTTGAGCGTATCCGGCCACATGTCGATGAGTTTCTTCGAGCGAGCTTCCAGCGCGCGGTCCTTCTCCTCGATCAGTGGCGCGAGGTCGGTGACGGCTTTTCCGGCCTTCTCCAGCATCGCCCTGGATGCGACCAACTGCTGGCGCTCGCGCGCAATGCGCGCCTGGTCCTCGGACTTGGCGAGGTAACCACGCACGCTTTCGGCGATCTCCGAGAGGTACCTCGCGCGCTGCGGCGGAATCACCACGTTCACGCCGGATGCGGTCTTGCCCGCGATCTTCGGCAGCCTGCCCGGCGCAAGCTCGAGGCCGAAGCCCGTGAGCTTCTCCACGATCCCCTGGTAGAGCGCGGTCACGCCGTCGTCGTTGAAGCGCGAAGCGATCGTGCCGTACACCGGCATCGCGTCCGGCGCCTGTTTGAAGGCCTCGCGATTGCGCTGGACCTGCTTTCGCACGTCGCGCAGCGCGTCGTCCGCGCCCTTGCGGTCGAATTTGTTGATCGCGACGAAATCGGCGAAATCGAGCATGTCGATCTTCTCGAGCTGGCTCGCGGCGCCGAATTCGGGCGTCATCACGTAGAGCGAGGCATTCACATGCGGCACGATGGCTGCGTCACCCTGCCCGATGCCCGAGGTCTCGACGATCACGAGATCGAAGCCGGCGGCCCGGCACGCGGCAATTGCGCCGGGTAACGAGGCCGAGATCTCAGCGCCTGAAGCACGCGTCGCGAGCGAGCGCATGAACACGTTCTCGGTCTGGATCGAATTCATGCGGATTCTGTCGCCGAGCAGCGCGCCACCGGTCTTGCGGCGTGACGGATCGACCGCGATCACCGCGATCCTGAGCTTGTCGCCCTGGTCGAGACGGAAGCGGCGCACGAGCTCGTCGGTGATCGAGGACTTGCCCGCGCCGCCGGTGCCGGTGATGCCGAGCGCCGGCACGGCCTTCGTTGCCGCAGCCGCATCGAGCGCTTGCCTGAGCTTCGGGTCGAGCGTCCCGGCTTCGATCGAGGTGATGAGCTGGGAGAGCGCGCGGCGCTCGCCTTTCCTGAGGGCATCCAGCGTTTTCGGTGCGTACTGCGCGGTGTCGAAGTCGCAGCGCGCGAGCATGTCGTTGATCATGCCCTGCAGGCCCATCTTCTGGCCGTCCTCGGGCGAGTAGATGCGCTCGACGCCGTACGCGTGCAACTCGGCGATTTCTTCGGCCACGATCACGCCGCCGCCGCCGCCGAACACCAAGATGCGCTCGCCGCCGCGGCTGCGCAACAAATCGATCATGTACTTGAAGTACTCCAGGTGCCCGCCCTGGTAGGAGG
>Ga0163146_10008570_pt1 | contig 10862 bp, 7 predicted proteins | sample OliLakLV19MP7G1_FD_148648 | JGI IMG/M metagenome (GOLD analysis project Ga0163146, IMG submission 148648) | Freshwater microbial mat bacterial communities from Lake Vanda, McMurdo Dry Valleys, Antarctica - Oligotrophic Lake LV.19.MP7.G1 | ecosystem: Environmental > Aquatic > Freshwater > Lake >... | reverse complement strand
TCATCGGGCGCGGGCTCATCGTGCTCCGCCTGCTCGGCGCGCGGCAAACGTCCGCGACGCTGGAGATAACGCACGATGCGACGGTGCAGGATCGCGGTGACGTGCGCGACGTCCTCATCGCGGATGTCGGGCGCGGGCTGGAAGCGGGGCGTGGTGAGCGGACCTTGGCTGGTGTAGACGCCGTCGAGGACCAGCGCGTGGAAGTGCAGGTTCAAGTTGAGCGCACCGCCGAAACGCTGAGCGAGGACCACCGCGCCCGAGCTGCCGCCGGGGGCGCCGGCTGCAGCGCCGCGCTCGCGCAGCCAGCCCAGGATGGTGCGGACGAAGATGCCGCGCACCGCGCTGCACAGGGCCGCTGCACAGGGCGGGATCGAAGGCCAAGAGGAAGCGGATGCGGTAGGGGAAGGAGAGCACCCACTGGCGCACGCGGACCTCGGGTAGGACCTCGTCGACGAGGTGCGCGGCGGTGTCGGCCATGCGCCGGCCGCCGCACGAGGGGCAGAAACCGCGGCCTTTGCACGAGAAGGCGACCAGCTCGTCCTGGCCGCACTGCGTGCAACGCAGGCGCGCGAAGCCGTACGCCAGGACGCCGCACGTGAGGGCGCGCTCGAGCTCGCGGGTCACGAAGCGGGGCAGGCCGGGGCCGTCCTGCTCGTTCGAGCGCACCAGGAAGGTCGCGAGGTGCTCGCGCAGCACCTGGTGCAGCGCGCCGCTCTCGGGCTCGCGCCGGCGGCGCTGGGCGCCTGTCGTCTCTCGTCCCGAGTGCATCCCGGGGAGGGACTGCTCGGAGCACGGTTCGGTCGCGGGTGGAGTTCAGGCGCGTGGCTGCGCACTCGAACGGCTGCGTACCCGAACGCGGTGCGGGTGGGCTTGCGGAACGCTATTGGGCGGACAAGATCTTCGCGCTGCCGCCGGAGCAGATCACGCCGGCCCTCGCCTGGCTGGGAGTCGTCACCTACACGCTCCAGATCTACTTCGACTTCTCGGGGTACTCGGACATGGCCATCGGTCTCGGCCACTTGTTCGGTTTCAAGTTCCTCGAGAACTTCCGCTACCCCTACGTCGCGCGCTCGATCACCGACTTCTGGCGGCGCTGGCACATTTCGCTGTCCACCTGGTTCCGCGATTACCTCTACATCCCGCTGGGCGGCAACCGCGGCGGCCAGGCGCGCACGTACGCGAACTTGATGATCGTGTTCCTCCTGTGCGGCCTGTGGCACGGCGCGAGCCTGACCTTCGTCGCCTGGGGCGCGTACCACGGACTGTTCCTAGTGCTCGAGCGCGTCGGACTCGGCGCATGGCTCGAGCGCCGCGGCGCGTGGCTGCGCCACGTCTACACGATGAGCGTCGTCATGGTCGGCTGGGTGTTCTTCCGCGCCGACACGTTCTACGAAGCGAGCCGATTCCTCGCCGCGATGGTGGGGATCCAGGACGGTTCGCAACCGATCGACCTGGGCACGACGATCGTCGCGGCGAACGTGCTGAACCCGGTCGGGCTCTTCGCCGACGCGCGCACGTGGATCGCGATCGCTGTCGGGATCGTCGGCTCGATGCCGGTGCTGCCGGGCACTGGGTCGGCCGTGAGCAACGCAGCGCGGGGAGGGCACCGAGACGCCTCTCGGCGGAAGCACGCGCGACGGGCGCGTAAGGCGCGAATCGCCGGGCGATGTGCCGCGCAGGCCCTGGAATGATGGTCGGGGATCCTCTCGCAGTGAGCGCAGAGAGAGAGCGCGGGGGTGAACCGAGCTGCGCCGCGTCAACGGACAGGGGCGTCCTACGCTTGGCGAAGCTCCCCGCCTTGAACGCGGGCGTCGAGATCGCGGACTCGGGGTCCATTCCGAGGCGAATTCGCCGCACGATCGTGCTTTTCTCGACCTTCGCCCTCGAATCGCGGGCCCATTCCGAGGCCGTCGCGGACTTCCCGTACGCGCGCACACGGATCGTGGTCTCGCGATCCCCCGTCGAGCGCATCGGCGGAGTCTTGATCGAGTCCTCTGCGCTCGATCCCTTGCGCAACCGGCTTAGGAGGCCGGAGAAGGAGACCTTACCGCGCTTGTCCCTCGCCCATGCGGCAGCGCTCTTCGTTTCACCGAACGCCTCTACGTGCCATCGGGCGTGACCGATCGCCCGCCTTGGCCGGTGGAACTCAATCGACTCGCTTCGAGGCAGCCACTTGCAGTTGTCTGGCCCGAACGGACGGGATCTGTCGATCCGGGTGACCGTCAGGTCCTCGCTGGCCCCGGACCCGATCGTGCACGCGTAGAACGTCTCGAAGCTGAGCCAGGACGGATCGACTTTTCCGCTGACCCCTGGGCGCGTCGAGGCCGCGAACGCGCGAGCACGTGACTTCATGCCGCTCCACACCTTCTGCAGGTGAAGGCCGTACTTCCGAGCGTGGATCGGGTTCGCGGCCCGGATTCAACCGCGCCGATGCATGCCGTCGCTCAGTCCGCGACGGCTGACACCCAGGCGCTGGGCAGTTTCGGATAAGAGAGGCCGTCGCTGACGTACAGCCTCCTGGCTTTCACCCAGTCGATCGGCCGCGATGCTTCCGTCGGCGCGACCCGCGTGCTCGCAACCAGACCGACACGAACGGCATCACCCACCGTACCCCAGGAGCAGTTCTAGGGAGGTCCGAGGGGACCAGAAAAATAGCGCTCGAATGAGGCCGAACTATTATACTGCACAGGGGTGAGCCGCTTGGAGTTCCTACGCTCGAACCCCTAACGTTATGTTGACCGCAGCAGATGTCCCGCGCTTCGTCGAGCACCTCATGAGCGAGGAGCGGCGACTACCCGTTGTTGCTGTTACATCGTGGCACAGTGGCCTTTGGCCGATCGACTCAGAGCATCTCGCCGCGCAACTGGCAGACTTGGCGGAAGTAGTTGCAATTCCGACCGGCGAGGTAACGTACGAACTAGCGGATGCCCTCCCCGATCGGCTAGACGTATTCGGCGGCGCCACGCGCATCTGGTGGCCGAAGCTCACGCAGAGTTCCAACCCGCACGATCACCCACTATTGCTCATACGGGCTAAAGACGAAGTCGGCTACATAGTTGCGCGCGTACTGGCTGCCATCCGCGACCAAGATGCAACAGCTGGCCGCTTCGGTCCTTGGATTGCGCCGGCGACTCCAGGCTCGCTGACCCAGGAACTCCCTCAAGACCTAGAGATTCCGTCTATCGACGAGTTTCCTGCCAGAACCAGGAATGGCAGGCCGGTACTTCGCGCGACAGTTATGTCGATAGAGAATAGCGGGGTCCGCCTGTGCGTCGGACCTCAAGAAGGATGGCTCGCGTACACCGATCAGCCATTGATTACGTTGGCCGCACGACTCTCCGTCGGGCAGACGATCCCCGTCTTCGAAGTGGCTGATCAGCAGGATTCCGGGTCGCCATCATATTCCACCCAAGGATTGATAGGACGAGCCGCACTGCAAGCGCGTAGCAGTGCGGCCCCCGGGGACCCTGCCGCAGACGCATGGCCGCACATCGCGAACCACTACAAAGTCGGAGATGTCGTACGAGGCCGGGTGTGCAGAATTAGATCGTGGCAAGTCTTGGTGGAAGTGCTACCCGGAGTTGCGCTCCCCGCGCACAAGAGTCAGCTTGATTTTACCTACATCACTGATCCGTCGAGTCTGTTCAGTTTAGGAGAATGTGTCAAGGTCAAGATTCTGGATCTGGACCCACTGCGCCGCACAGGCTCTGTATCAATAAAACAAGCACTGACAGATGAGCCACTTCCGCCAGTTACAGTGTGGGCTGGCCAGTCGGCGTTTCTCGCAGGATCGCTGCCGATTCCGCCAGGGCCTGAAGCGCCGACGAACAATGATGTGCTGGAGCATGAGGTCCGTGAACTGCGAAGCGAACTTGCCGCAGTCAGCGCTGACCGAAAAGCTCTCCGTAGACGCGAGCAGGATTTAAGGCGAGAGTTAAGGCAGAGAGATCAACGATCCGTTTCTAGCCCGGCGGCATTTTTACTTTGCGTTCGCCTGAGCTATGCAACGTGCTTTACCGATGCCGACCAATGCGACTACCCAATGCTTGAGCTTCGCGTTCACCCAGAGTTTATCAACTCTGTGCGACGTCTAGAGGGCATAGACCTCGACAAAATCATTGAAGTTTGTTCGCAAGTAGGCTGCGGACGCGCGCACAGTATTCCAGCACGCGAGGTCCATTTGCTGCGCAGCGGTGAAGCCGGAGGTCTTCCTCGCCTGCGCAAACGAGATAGCGCAAAGGCATACAGATGCTCACTGCAGGACGGAACAGCGGGTGCGCGGCGGCTTCATTGGTGGGAGATCCCTGGCAGAGTGGCTACGTCGCGGGTCATTGAGTTTGCCTCTGTTGGCGTTCACGACGACATGGACATCCCCGAGTGATTGCGCGTCCTAGTCGGGCGTCGCAGACGACCGGTTAGCGCGCCTTCGCCGCGAGTCAGTCGGCCGACAAGTTTGGCTGCGCTTTCGCACCGACAGGCAGCTGGCCTGATCATAACCATCACGGCATCCTTTCGATTGCCCATAATTCCCGCCAGCGAGCTTGTAGCCGATGGCGATATGCATGAGCCGCGCCATGCCGACGCAGGCCGCCGCACTCTCCGGCATGTACACGGCCAAATTCGAGCTGTTCCACGTCGTGCAGGCGCTCGATCGCGTGAAGGGCGTGCGCGACATGCCGGAGCTGTACCGCGCGTACGAGGAATGCCTGGACGTAGCCGTTCGGCGATACTCAGACGAATATCATGCGGAGACGCGAAAGAGGTCCCGGCGACTCTGAACAAGTGGTGAAGCGCTAGTGCATGCTGGAGCCCTCGGCCAATTCACGTCGATCAAATCGCGATGACAGGCCTACTCACGACCACTCCGCCATTGACCTCTGTTTCTTGAACACCAATTCCCCCAACTCCGCTACTGCATCATCAAGGGAGTTCCAGCCAATGAGGCGGCACTGCGCACGGTCGCGCCTCCATTCCACCCAAATAACGCGGTCCGAATGGTTTCGCTTACTCTCCGGAATACGGAACCCGTCCCTCTGATGGCCTCCGTGGCTCCGCGTTCTGACCTCCACCGGGATATCACCGACCTTCACGTCGGTACCAAGGTCAGAGTTGGGGATAGGAACTCCAAGCGGATGACCCCCGGCAGAGGGTAGCGGTTCGGGCCGATTCCCGGGAGGTCTCGAGCCCCCGGACGAGTGGATCCGGTCCTTCGGAGCCCCGTTTCGGTGCTGCGGGCAGGCTCGGGAGCCGCGTCGACCCGGCCGGAGGCGCTGGGCTTGCGACGCGGGGCACGGCGCCGCCACACCGCGCCTCTTTGGAGGTGCGCAGCTCGCTCGCGTCGCGGATTACCAGGCGAACTCGGGCTCGGGAGGCGCTCTGGCGGGGGCGATCGGCGGGGCTGTGCTGGGCAGCGCCTGCCATCCGCAGACGATCGACGTCGTGCGCCAGCGCGCGGAGCCGCTCGGGTTCGAGATCGTGCTGGGCGATCCGCTGACGCATGCGTTCGAGGACGGCCGATTCTTCGGCGCGCTCGTGCAGCATCCGGCGACGGACGGCACCGTGCGCGACCTACGCGGCTTCGCGGAACGCGCGCACGCCGCCGGCTGTCATGTGGTCGCGGCTTGCGATCCGCTGTCCCTCGTGCTGCTGGAGCCGCCGGCCAGTTGGGGCGCCGACGTCGCCGTCGGGAACACGCAGCGCTTCGGCGTTCCGATGGGATTCGGCGGCCCGCACGCGGCGTACCTCGCGACGCGCGAAGCCTGGAAGCGCAGCCTGCCCGGTCGCTTGGCCGGCGTTTCGGTCGACAAACACGGCCAGCGCGCGCTGCGCCTCGCGCTGCAGACGCGCGAACAGCACATCCGTCGCGAGAAAGCGACCAGCAACATCTGCACGGCGCAGGTGCTGCTCGCGGTGATGGCCGGCTGCTACGCCGTCTACCACGGACAGGCCGGCCTGCAGCGCATCGCGCGCCGCGTGCGGCACCTGACGTGCACGCTGCAGGGCGGTCTGCTCGCGGCCGGCGCGAAGGTTCGCCCCGGACTCGTGTTCGACACGTTGCGCGTCGACTTGACGCACTCCGAAATGCGGCGCGTGCAGCGCGCGGCGGAAACGCGGCGCATCAACTTGCGCGCGTTCGAGGACGGCGTCGGCATCTCGCTCGACGAGACGACGACCCTCGGCGACGTCGCCGACCTGATCGGCGTGTTCGCGAATCGCGATGTCACGCTCGAAGAGGCCGAACGGCTCGCCGTCGCGGCCGTGCCGCCGGACCTGGGCTCACACGCTCGCCGCGGCGAGATCCTGCAACACCCTGTGTTCCGCACCCACCGCTCCGAGACGGAGATGATGCGCTACCTGCACATGTTGCAGGCGAAGGACCTGTCGCTCGTGCACTCGATGATTCCGCTGGGATCCTGCACGATGAAGCTGAACGCGGCGGCCGAGATGCTGCCGATCACCGAGCCAGGGTTCAGTCGCATGCACCCGTTCGCACCGGCGTCGCAGACGAAGGGCTACGCGCGGCTGTTCGGCGACCTGGAACGTTGGCTGGCCGAGATCACCGGTTTCGCCGCGACTTCCTTGCAGCCGAACGCCGGCAGCCAGGGCGAATACGCTGGATTGCAGGTCATTCGCGCCTACCACCGCGATCGCGGCGCGCCGCAGCGCGACGTGTGCCTGATCCCGCACTCCGCGCACGGCACGAACCCCGCCAGCGCCGTCATGGCCGGCATGAAGGTCGTCGTCGTCGACTGCGACGAACACGGCAACGTCGACGTCGCCGATCTGGAGCGCAAGGCCACCGCGCACTCGCAAAAGCTCGCCGCGCTGATGATCACGTACCCGTCGACGCACGGCGTGTTCGAAACGGGCGTCGCGGAGATCTGCGCCGTCATCCACCGCCACGGCGGTCAGGTGTACATGGACGGCGCGAACATGAACGCGCAAGTCGGCCTGTGCCGACCGGGGGACATCGGCGCCGACGTCTGCCACCTCAACCTGCACAAGACGTTCTGCATCCCGCACGGCGGCGGCGGTCCGGGCATGGGCCCGATCTGCGTCGCGAAACACCTCGCGCGATTCCTGCCCGCGCATCCGAGCGCGACCACCGGCGGAGCTCAGGGCATCGGCCCGATCTCGGCGGCGCCGTGGGGCAGCGCGAGCATCCTGCCGATCTCGTGGATGTACATCGCGATGATGGGCCCCGACGGGCTGAAGCGCGCGACGGAGGTCGCGATCCTGAACGCGAACTACGTCGCCAAGTTGCTCGAGACCAGCTATCCGATCCTGTATCGCGCGGCGACAGGACTCGTCGCGCACGAGTGCATCCTCGATTGTCGGCCGCTCAAGGCCGCGGGCGTCGAAGTCGAGGACGTCGCGAAGCGCCTCATGGACTACGGCTTCCACGCGCCCACGATGAGCTGGCCCGTCGCGGGCACGCTGATGGTCGAACCGACGGAGAGCGAGAGCCAAGCCGAACTCGACCGCTTCATCGAGGCGATGAAGAAGATCCGCGCCGAGGCCGCCGCGATCGAATTGGGCGAGATGGATCGCACCGACAACCCGCTGAAGCACGCGCCGCACACGCAGGCGGCAGTGGTCGCGGACGCGTGGCCGCACGGCTACTCGCGCGAATTGGCCGCGTTCCCGGCGGCGTGGACGCGCGAAGCGAAGTTCTGGCCCTCTGTCGGCCGCGTCGACAACGCCTACGGCGACAAGCACCTCGTGTGCTCGTGCCCGCCGATCGAGTCGTACACGGGCTGAGAGCGCGTGAAGAAATCGAGCGTACGGGCTCTCAGCATGGAGTGGCCCCGCTCCGCGGCGCTCTGAGCCCGGAAGATTCATCACGGCGCCGGGCGCGACGTTTGATTGCGCGCACAGTTCGGAGGTCGGCATTTCAGCTTCGCGGACGGAGCGCCCCCTCCCCGTGACTGACGGAGGTCACCTGGCCGGTGTGTTCTTGGCCGGTTCAGGTGACGGTTCTCATGCGCGCGAAGTTCGCGTGCTTGGCGAGGTGGACCTGGATGCGGCGTGCTCCGCTTTCGTTCACTGCAGCCAGACGACCTCGAGCGCGTCGGTCAAGTTGAACCCGGTCGGCGCGCAGAACGGAACGGTGTTGCGGTACCACGCTTGGTAGTACAGCGTGGTCCCCGGTGTCGCGCCGCCGAGCTGGCCCGGATCGTCGAGCTCCGCTGCTCCCCCGGATGGGATCAGCGTTCCGAGCCGCACCACGACACCGTCGACGCAGCGCAGGCCGTCGCCGAACACCGCGCCCGCGCCGCCTGAGACGCGCGCTGTGCCTTGAAAGAACAGCACGGCACCTATTCCGGGGAGGTTCGCAGCGCGCAGACCGAACGATTCGCAGTTCACGCTGGGCACGCCCTCGCCGCGCAGAACCGCGCCCGCGCCAGCGGAGTGCCGACAGCCCGCCGCGACTCCGGCGGGTACCTCGTTGCCGCACGGGCATGCGGTGCCGCTGCCATCACCGGCGCAGAAGTTCACGAGCGGCAGCGGCGGTTGCCGCGCGATCTGCCCGCGGATCTCGCCACCTGGAAAGGCCGTCGAGTGCACGTTGATGTACGCGAGGTCGGCGAGGAAGTTCGCCGCCTGCGCGGCGCTCAGCGTGACCGATCCCGACTTGGGCGAGCCCAGCCCGAGGTCGAACAGGATGCCCGCATTCGACCCCGCCGGAGCGAAGCCGTGAATGTGCGCGGCCGTCTGCGCCGACGAGAGACCGCTGAACTCGTAGTGGTAGGTGAAGAGGTTCGTGTGGGTGTCGAGCACTCCGCAACCCGCGCCGCTCGCTGGGGTGGCAACGGGCGGGACCTCCTGGGAACCGCTGAGGGTGAACTGGAAGTATTCGCCGTCGTGTGCCAGCGCGCTGGGCGCGGCCGTGACGAAGAGCAAGGCGGAGAGAGAGGCGCGGACTAGGGTTCTCATGATGGAGCCGCTGAGGGTGAGGAGATTGCGGGGGAAAGGCGAGGGCGCGCGAACCACCCCAGCGTGCAGCGAGCCGCCGCGCGAATGCGCGACGGCTCGCCTCGGTCACGAATGGCCGGGGATCACAGCCCGTCGATGGTGAACGGGAAGGCCATGTAGTTCGCTCCGTTCACGTTCGTGAAGGTCGAGAGCCCGATGTGGATGCCGTTCAGCGTTCCGAACGTCTCGCCGGTGACGACCTGGCCCGGGGTGATCGTGATGCGCAGGCGCTGCGACCACTGGTCGGGGTTCGCCGGGAAATCGTGCGGGTTGCGCATCAAGATCTGCGCCGAGAACGACAGGTAGCCCGACTGCAGGTTCGGCACGGGTAGCGAGGGGTAGTTCGCCATCGTGACGACCCACGAGCTGCGGACGGACGAGAGTTGCGTGGCGAACGACGTCGAGCCGATCGTCCAGTTGGAGCCGTTACCGCCCCGTCCGATGACGAGGTAGCACTCGGCCTCGCACCACTCGACGGCGGCGGTGTTCGACGTCTGCGTTGCGCCCGTCGAGACGATGTACTGCGCGATGATCGTGTCGACGCCGGCGACTGCGCTGGCGTAGGTCATCGTGGCTTGGCCGGCCACGTCGGTCGTGTCGTTGGCGACCAGACCGGTGTTCGGACCCGCAACCACCGTGAAGGTGACGTTCGTGCCGACGACGGGCGAGCCGTTCTCGATGACGGTTGCCGTCAGCGTGACCGGCGAGTTCAGCGGTTGGCAGAGGGTCGTCGCCGGGGTGAGCGAGATGTCGCTGTCCACGACCAGGCCCGCGCCGCGCGCGAGAATGTACGGCGTTCCGATCGACCCGTCGGGTGCCGTGTAGACCGAGCCCAGGTCGCGGGCGATGGCGAGGACCAGGAACGGGTTGAGACCCGTGGACTGCCACGTGACGAACGCCTCGTGGACCGAGCAGGACCAGTTGGAGAGCGTCGCATCGGTCGAGCCCGCGAGGGCCGGGTGGACCGCCACGATGTGCGCATTGTTGTAGCAGTTGACGCCCGTGGCGGTGAACGCGCCCGGCGTGACGCCCGGTAGCGCGTCGAGGATCGTGATCGGCGTGCCGCTGGCGACGCTGTCGAAGTAGCAGGAGAGCCCGATCAGCGCTCCCGTCTTCGTCGCGTCTGCGAGGACGAACGCGACGGAATCGTTGTTGAACTGCAGGCCGCCCTGCGCGTTGTGAAACACCGGGTCGGTGCCGACGATGATCGTGTTGCCGTCGACCTGCGGTCCCCACACAGCCTTGTTCGAGTCCGCGGCCTGGTACGAGAGGGACGTTCCCGGACCGGAGCAGGTCGGATCTCCGAGGATGAGCGCACGGTAGCCGGCGAAATCCGCAGCGGTTTTCGCGAGCCAGCCAGCGTCGCTGACGACCTCGACTGCGACGCCGTTGGCGATGCAGGCGAGCGCTTCGGTGCTGCCGGCACCACCGGTCACGGTTCCGCTCAGAACGAGCGCCGTCTGCGCGGTGGCGGCAGAACTCAAGAGAGCAATTGAGACAAGGGGGGCTATCGATCTCATGGGGCGATTCCTGGTATTCGGGATAGATCGGAGTGCGACGTGGCCGAGAAAGCGACGCCATCGAACTCCGGCCCGACTCTGCAGCGAGCGAGGGGCAGTCGCATCCCTACAGGGATTCTGCGACTCGAGCGAGCAGGGGGATCCGGCCGGGAGCGCGGTATTCGGACGATAACAATTGCGGGTTCGCGTGGGTGAAAATATCGCGCGTGAGGACGATCAACCGACCGTCGCGGCACAGTTGCTATTCTCGCGCCATGCGCCCCGACCTCCTCCCGCTGGCGTGGGTTCTGTCGTCCGTCCTGGTGGCCTGCACGCCAGAGCCAGGCGGGACCGACGCAGCTCCCACGGCCCCGCCCAACCCGGCCC
>Ga0163146_10008562_pt1 | contig 10867 bp, 10 predicted proteins | sample OliLakLV19MP7G1_FD_148648 | JGI IMG/M metagenome (GOLD analysis project Ga0163146, IMG submission 148648) | Freshwater microbial mat bacterial communities from Lake Vanda, McMurdo Dry Valleys, Antarctica - Oligotrophic Lake LV.19.MP7.G1 | ecosystem: Environmental > Aquatic > Freshwater > Lake >... | reverse complement strand
GCCTGCACAAAATGACGGCCACATGTTTTGCCCTCCCAATGACGCCTAAAAGACGTTTTGTTCTGGATGGAACAACACTAGCTGTCGTTGTGACGAAGTCATTCCCATGAGGACAAGATTCTGCACAACTGGCACGCCGATTCTTCGCGCAGAAGCATCGTTAATCTCAGCAGAGAGAGGACTGCGCCGAGGGATCTCGAGCTGAACCTCTCTCAAATGTTGCATTCATTTTAGCTTCATTCTGAAGCTTGCAATTTTCATTTACAAACAACTCAAAAGGCCTGTGGCTTTTGGCGCAGTGCAAAATTTGATTTGGACATGTGTGGCGCACAACTGACCACTGACATGCAGAAGTGCAATTGAACACAGCTCAGTTGACAAAAGGCAGGAGCACAGGCGGTTCAGCGTCAAGTCAAAAACCAGAAACCAGCTAGGCTGCGCCTCTCCATTCTTCAAGCCTCTCCAATCTTCATGTTTTTCGGCAGTTGCTCCGTCACTTAAACTTGAACAGGGTCTTCGCTTTTGTCCCGGTGTTAATGTTAACCACTGAGCAAATTGACCCTGTGTAACTTCCAATCAGTGTGAATTGTAGCACTACAAGAAAATTATGTTCGCCTCATCGTTCTCGACAATTCTGGGAACTTCTTTGTTCTTATGAAATCCTCGGAATTTTCGAAGCCCATGACTGGCTGGGACATTTGATTGTTGATGATCGAAAAGTAGATCCTACTAGTAACAAATGTCCCCGAACCATTCACCGCTTCGCATTCGTCACTCCCATCTGATGTACTCCGCATACCCACCAGGGACCCAGCGTATGCAATGCCTACTAGCTAGCTAGCTAGCTAGCCACGTACTATTCGGCGACGCTTTCGAGAGAGTTCTAAAGCCCTGTACACTACAATTGCAATGGATACTACTACCCAGTTAGTCGTAATTTCAATGTCCCATATGCCCATATGCCCAGCTCTAGGCCATAAATTCTTATTCGACATAATTCTTTAACCCAAGACATTTGCACCCTGTGACTCTTGGTTCCTGCCCTGTGACTTTTGGTTCCGTGTTCTCAAACTTCTTCCTCCTCTAAAATCGAATTTTGACAGTTTCGCATTCACCTTTCTTCACCTTCACATTTTCGACTGAGATTCGCTTAATTGAACACGCTGCTCTAGCTACTATAGCTAGTAGTAGTAGTAGGACTCACCGGGCCATTGCTCATGCGAAGTAGAGAAAATTAGAAAAGATGAGCTCAAAGTAGTCTCATAAAAAAGCAATACCACTAAAAGCAAACAAATAAACTCACATTCAGCAGGGCGCAAAATACATTTCCTTTTGTGCTTCACCATGGCTTCAAATAACAGCGCCATGAATCGTCCCTTCCTAAAGAAGGCCTCTCGTACAACAGCATGGCTCATGCTCGTGAGCTTGGTCCTTTTGCCCATTGGCATTCAAGCAGACTTTGGCGACTATGTTGACCCTTCTTTTGAATGCCCAGCCAAGACTACTTGTCCGCAAGTATGCGTTGCCTCGGCAGAGGACTGTCCTTCCGTCATGCGATGCGAGAAGGACACGGATATGGTCTGTGCCGATGGTTCCTGCGCCCCCTTTTGTGATCCCGATCTTGTCTCTCCCTGCTCTAAAGCCTGTGCTCCCGTGGCTTGTCCCAAGATTGTGGCCACCTTTGAGGCATGTGTAGAAGCCTTTACACCCTATTACGAATTTGCCGAGATTTGTGACGCCATCCTGGAAGCGGAGGAGAATGGCGGCACGAAAAACAAAACTTCTGGGCCATCCTTTACATGGTCAGATCCCGCCTTTATCTTCGTTTACTGCTGGTTTGGAGGCGTCTCAGCTGGGATTGTACTCTGGTGCTGGTACAAGTAAGTTTACAATTTCATGATTGGGCTGTGCTATGATCAAGTTTTGACCACACTTATGATACTAACTTTGGCCTCGTGCCTGTGCTCTGTACACAGCCACCGCATCAATCCTGTGGAGGGGTCTACCAGGAAGCTTCAAGTATCTCACACGGACAGCAGCATCAGCGAGAGTGAGGAGAATGGCGACTCCACGCGTCAAACAGGGTTCAAACACCATTGGCTTGGCGTCGTTCTGCACGTCTGCACACTGCTCACGGTTGTGGGGTGGTTCGGCCTTCTAGCTGGCACCACCTATCTGTACTACAAGTACAATGCCGATGAAGAAAACTTGATCATGAGCCTCAAGGCTTTTTGTCTCGCTTGGAACTTGGGACTCTTGTGGAACTTCATCCTCAAGTGGCCACTTTCCATCGAGTCCATTTTTTTGCGACGATGCTCCCTGGAGGAGGCCACACAAGTGGTTGTCTACCACGAGACAGCAAGTTGCCCTCCACAGCTCAAGGAAGACGACAGTGTCTTACCGGCCTCTGTCAGAGCCTTTATTTCTACTTTGTACCGTGTTCATGCCCATGTCATGACACTAATCTTTGCAGATGTCAATGCTCGACCCAACCGCGAGAAAGGTGTTCTTGAGTATTGCCCAGTGCAAGCGAATGCCGATGGCTCCAAGTACTTTGTCTTTTTGTTTCGAAGATACAACTTTGACGAGAAACGAAGGGTCTATGTGCCCGGATCATGGCTGGTTGGAAGGACGTTTGCTGAAATTACACCCTTGGGTGTCAGCGCTGTGGATGAAATGGAACTTGCTTACGAGGAGATATTTGTAGGCGAGGACAATGAAGAATCATCCAACGACCCTGATAAGACAGACGGTGTAACCAAATATCGAATTGACCCTCACGCCGGCTTGAACGAGAAGGAAGTCAAACTACGTTACAGTGCTGTTGGGCCCAATCGAATCGATATGCGGAAACCTACCTATTTTCATATGTGTTTGGAAGAAATCAAGAAGCCGTTCTATGTTTACCAGTTTTATATCTTATGGATTTGGATCACGATCCAATATTGGTACATGGTGAGACGCTGACTCGTAACACTTACGACAACTGCCTGATACCCTGTTTACGATGCTCTTACTCATTCTCCTTCGCTCTAACTCATTCTCCTTCGTTTGGTATCAGGCATGTGTTAATTGGAGTATTATCGCCGCCACCGTCGGCGTCGTGTCGTGGTTTCGATACAAAGCAGCCATGGTCTTGTTTGCTCTTTCCAACACCGAGGGCAAAGCTACTGTTTTACACGATGGAAAATTCGAAGTGGTGGACCAAACCAACATCGTTCCTGGAGATATTGTCAAGCTGGAACTTGGGTTCACGCATTGTGATATGGTATTGTTGACTGGTGAAGCTGTTGTCGATGAAAGCGCGCTAACGGGTGAAGCGACTCCGCAGGCAAAGTCACCGATCGATGCTCGCAGCGACAGGGTTTATGATCCAAAGCTACACAAGAAGAATTCGATCTCAGCGGGAACAAGAGTATTGGAATGCGACGACGCTTTGGCAGTGGTAATGAACACGGCCTCCTATACCATGAAAGGCGAGCTTCTGCGTGAAATTATTTCTTTTCGCCAGCATGCTCCTAAAATGGAATCTGAGCTACCCATTGCGGCAGCCATCTTGGCAATCTGGGCCTCCTTCTTTTACATTATTGTCATGATATACTCGACGAACAATGAGCCTGTGATCGCCTGGTCACTTGGAATGTGAGTATTGATAGACTCGTCAATGTTTTCTTGATTCGATTATTAAGCTCAGATCGATCTTACGCTCCCATTTCATCCATTTTTTCACGTATTAGGACTGCCTTCTCCAACGCATTCCCAGCGTTGTTGCCCATCGCCTTCACGGTCCCAGTTGGTTTCTCTTTCAACCGATTGGCAAACAAGAAGATAGCCTGCTGCAATTCTAACAGTCTCTTGATTGCGGGTAAAGTGAAGAAAGCTTTCTTTGATAAGACTGGAACATTGACCAACCAAGGGCTTGACTTCATTTCCGCACGAAGTGCTGACAGCTGGGATTATGGCCAGTGGACGTCCGACGACATGACCATAGCTATGACGACCTGTCATTGTATCAATGTGACAGCCGACGGCACGCAAATCGGAAACCCAGTTGATAGGGCAATGTTTGCTGCTTCCAAAGGCGCCCTGGAGAAAGCTACCGGAGTCTCGGCCACCATCAAAAAGGGTAGCAAGTTGTATCAAGTTATCAGGAGATATGATTTCGATCATAATTCCATGACGCAAAGTGTGGTGGTGCGGCTGCCAGGCGGAGAAGTCAAGGCCATCGTCAAGGGAAGTGGAGAGAACGTCAGTACAAAGTGCAGGCCGGACAGCCTGCCAGAGTCCTTTAGCCAAAAGCTAGATGGATACTCCAAAGCAGGATTCTATCAAATTGCGGTTGCGTGGAAAGATCTTCCTACTGAAGCGTCCCTCAAGAATCTGTCCAGACAGGAACTTGAAAGTGACCTGCAATTCCTTGGTGTTCTAAACTTTACCAACAAGTTGCGAGAAGAGACTCCAGGCGTGATTAAGGAGCTCAACGAGGCAAACATTCAGTCCATAATGGTAACCGGAGATAACCTCTATACTGGCATCTATATCGCCCAAAATTCTGGTATCCTCTCTGATGGCAAGGTGACAATTGGGCAACTGGACGGCGCCGGCAAGATTGCATGGTCAAACGATGATGGGGAAGCCCAGGAGGAACCCTCACTTGACCAGAGCACACAGCTTGCTTTGACAGGTGAGGCTTGGTGCCATTTGCTGAGGAGTAGGCAGGAATATGCTCTAGCTCTGGCTCCTACCATTCGTGTGTTTGGACGCTGCTCGCCTCTCGACAAAGTGTCGGTTGTAGATACTTTTGTGGGACTTGACTTTGTCACAATGATGGTTGGAGACGGGGGGAATGACTGCGGAGCTTTAAAGGCAGCTCATGTCGGCTTGGCTCTCAGCGACAGCGATGCCAGCATTGTAGCCCCTTTCACATCCTTGGAGAAGGATATTACATCCGTTCTGACTCTCCTAAAGGAAGGCCGGGCTGCTTTAGCGTCCACGTTGGCAGCCTACAAGTATCTGATCCTGTACGGCCAGATTTCGTCGTACAATCAAATTATCATGTACTATCTGAACGCATCCTTCTCTGACTGGATGTGGACCTTTATGGACGGCGTGTGGGCTGTCTCCTTTACGTTGACGTTGCCGCAGTCTCTTCCTGCTTCGAAGCTCTCCAAGACATTACCTACGGGCTCTCTTCTTGGATGGCAAACAGTTTCTAGCTGCATGGGCTTCATGGGGCTGCACTATGTTTTCATGGCCATCGGCCTCGTTGTGCTCAACGCGGAGGATTGGTACCAATGCCGCAAGTGGGATGTCAACAGCTTGTCGACTGCCGATATCCTTCACACAAGTGACAACTATGAAATTACCGTCATCTTTTTAGTGACAGGTTTTCAGTGCATCTGCTCGGCCATGGCACAAAATTTTGGCTACGAGTTTCGACGCAATTGGTTCCGCAATTGGGTGTTCGTGGCGTTTGCCCTTGGATACACATTTATTCTCTTTTGGATCACTTTGGTGCCAGGGCAATTGTCCTGTTTTTGGCGCGTCAACTGCGTCAACGAAGATGTCGTTCGCGGAGTTGTCGATCCTGAACCTTTTCCCATCAATAACCCTTTCAACACTACTGTGATGCCAGTTGAATTCCGATGGAAGCTGCTCTGGATCATGATTGGAAATGGCCTCGCTGTGGCATTCTATGACTACTTCATTATTAATGGAATACGCCGTAGGAGAGCAACCAAGAAACAGGATCAAGCAAGGAAGAAAGACGAAATTGAGAATAATAAAGCGAACGAAACTCGTCATACGGTTTTGAGTCACACAGATCTGGTGAGAAGTCGGGACACTTTTGATGGAGATTCCTATGGATCATCGGGGTCCGGAGCCCCAGCGGCTTTTTCAGTATGATGAAGCTTGCATTGTTTTGTTCATATACATATTAAATTAGCATAGCGATTATTCATTATTGCGTTTCTCACAACCAGGAAAGGATGCATGAGCTGCATTTAGTCAATGAAGTATGATTGGTACCTGATGGACTGTTAATGGAGGCTACATAGTGATGCTGGCTTTGTTCCCGAATGCATCTATTCTCATCTCGTTATTCTCTTCGAGTATCCATGGAACCGCGCAGGAGAGGTGCCTTCGTCTATTTCAGTGAGAATAGAAACGAAGGAAGAACAAACCCATGTTTACAACTGCTCCAACGGTCAGCAGATGTATGTGTTTTGATTTTTTGTTTTCCAACTGACGGGCACCAACCAGAGCCACCCTTGCATACCCATATCCATATCTGTAGAGAGCCTAGTAGCCAAAACGAGGTCAATAATGTGTTACCCTACATACAATTTTCATGCATGCGTTATCCATGTGAGAGTTCAGTTAGCGTCCCAAGTCCCAACGGCTTCGAGCGATGGCATATCGAGCTACTTTTCATTCGAAAACCTCACTGCGGTGCAATCTTTTTGACCATCCGCACATAATTGCAGTTTTCTACTCTCCATTGCTCCACGAAAGTATAAGATTAAGTATCCTACCATGATCAAGAATCACTTTGAAATCAAGGTTGCGCTCATCGGTCATGTGTCCGCGGGAAAGACCACACTCCTGAACTCGCTTCTCCGTGGCAAGGTAAGTCTATGGCATGGAAACGCTTGATGGCGAGTTTCGACGGGGATAGCAGCAGGGATGCGAAATCATAACTCACTTTGTTTCGTGTTTGTTTACAGTGGGGAGAAGTTTCGATGCGCCGAACTACGGCCGGTATCAACTTTTTCCGTATCTCTGGCCAAGCAACAGAGCGCCACGACGATTGGTCTGCTGTTTCTGATGAAGTTCGAAAGGCTGAAGACGTACTCAAGGAAATCACTCTTGACAATGAAAAACTCCGCGAGTCAAATGAAATCAAAGAAAAGGCCTTTGACATCGAACTAGAAGAACCTCTGTTTGAGATGAGAGACGACACGAAGCTTGTGTTAGTCGACATTCCAGGCATCAACGAGGCTGGATCAAGCCAAAAGTATAAGAACTACGTCAACGAGAAGTGGGATACATTTGATGCTGCTATTGTTGTAATGGATGCTAAACAAGGCGTCAACACTGAAGACCAGGTCGAATTGCTCAAATTTGTAAAGACCAATAACGCTACAAGGAAAGATATCCCATTTATCATTCTCTGTAACAAGGTGGATGACCCAGAAGAGCCCGAGCAAGCTATTCTTGTAGCGGAAACAAAACGAGAAGTGGAGCGAATCTTTGGGGTGAAATGTAGAACACACGCGCTTAAGAAGATCCTAAGTGATCCTCCTGTTCACCCGCCTCGGCCTTTCCCGATCTTCATTCCAACCTCCGCTATACACGCTTTCATTTATCAGACCGTGTCCATGATGGATTTTGAAAAGTTCAAGTCATTTGATGCTGTTCTCGTGAATCGAATGGGTCGAGAGCTAGTCGGAGCTGTCAAGTGGAAGCGAATGTCCTCTGATGCACGCCATAAGGCTTTGTATGAAGTCATCGCCGATCCAACCATGCTGAAGGAGCTAGTAGCTGAAACGAATTTCGACAAGTTTCACAAGGCCCTTGCTTACTGTGTTGGCGGCAAGTCGAAACAAGCAGGATTGATACGCAAGCAGGTCCAAGTGGATCTAGAAAAGATATCGACAGCCACTTCTATTGGTGAACAAATTGAGACAATGAACGCCAAATTGATTGCTGTCGGCCAGGCGACCGACCACCTGAAGACATGCTTTTGGAAGACGTACCGCAAGTGCAGGAAAGAAGCGTTACTGGCCTTTGAAAAATCTCCCGCCTGTGTGTCGGATCTGGGCAATCCCATGGGGCAGCTTGTCTCGTATATGTCTTCCTCGAAGCGCCTCGGCTGGGCCGACGAATTGCCGAAGATTCTGGAAGCAGGAAAACAACTTGTTCAGGCAGAGCTTGGGGTCATCTTTGAGAAAGAGGCCGAAGCCGAAATTGAGGATGGGCGTATCGGATGGCAATCCGCCACGCCGAACTTGATCAGCACATGGAAGGATCTACAGCCATCTGACTGGCTGTGCATTATCGACTCCGTTCTTTTGACTGCCAGCGATAGCAGGATCATATCTAAGTTTGGGCAAGAAAAGCTCTACCTTGACCGCCTTCGTCTCGAAATTGCTCCTGCGTTTGCCAAGGGAGCCCACTTGAGCGATTGTCCTACCTGCAGCAAAACAATGACAAGCAATTTCAGCGGCATTAAGAATTTGTCTTACTGCAACGCTTGCAGCCAACGTTATGTGAAATGCGAAGCATCCAATATTAATGGAATGGAATGTCCTGCATGTCGCAATCCATCATATCGTTTAGATATCAACGGATATTGTCGTTCCTATTGTGGCAACACGTTCATAGCAATGACAAACAACGAGAAATTTCGCCGCATTTCGCGCTGCAAATATGTTGAAGGAAAATTCCAGCCGGCCGATAAGGCTGACTTTGAAAAGTATCAAAAGCTCAACGCACCTGGTTCCTTGACAGATCCGAGCCACTTTGGATATGTGGCTCACCTATACTGTGGCATTGTCAGTCAGTTGTCTCCCTCTTGAGCAGGACGACCCATTTCTTTTTTCGTTTCATTGCATCGTAGCCATCTCGCATTGGTAGGCTGAACCAATTTTCTGTTTCGTTCTCGCACAAGGTATGTTGTTTTGGATCCTTAGTACAACCTGTCATAAAGTAATCAAGATAATAAAGTTTAGCTTCGTCTCGCCCCGCATTGCCTTGCCTTGCCTTGCGTGGCTTGGCTAAGATTTTGACCGCTCCTTGCTCGCGGTCGTTGTGTCTAGATAGAGGTTTGGGAACTCGGGGGTCAGATCTCTTTGAAATCAATTCAACCTCCCCCGTCATGTGGGTCGATTGCTTGCTATGTCACTTGCCGATTTATTTATTCCGCTCAGCTGCTTTCAGACTGTGGTGGCTCAAGACAACTCTACTAGAACTAACTACTAACCACTACAGAATTTCCTGGATTTAAAAATGATGTCGACGCAAAGACTCAAAGGCAAGATTACGATGGCTCGGCCGGGTGGATGGCTGAAAAGTTTGAAACGCACACTCATTCTTACCCATGAAGGGTACTTTCTCGTGCGCAAGTGTTCACGGAACGAAATGCGCGCTCGGCAGCGATCGATAACACATCGATTCGACCGTTCATTTGACTGTCCTAATTACTGAATTTTCCTCTCCCAATGAATCATCCTCCATCGTATCGACGACCGCATTTTCTTACCTACACATGGTGAATACGTACGATGTTAAACTACTACGAAGTGTTGGTGATGATAGGCAGAAAGCGGATTGAGTGGAAGCACTAGTTTAGAAGTGTTGGTTGTAGATACGATAAAATTGTTCTTTATCGCCCCCCTATAGCTACTACGCCGTAGCCATGTCTTGGAAACGAAGTAGTTCAAAAGAGGAAGTGGATTGTCTGGTCACGGAAGCAACCAGCACCAACAACAGCAGACTCAAGCACAAGAAGACAAGAAGGCTACAGGGTTGCTTTTTAGGACTTGTCGCTTCTGTATGGATGTTGTGGGAAAAGCGTCTTGTAGTTTCTCTGCCCGGAGTAGTTTTGTCCTCTGAAAACGCTGCATCCATTGCTACTACTACTGCTGCTACTAATATGGCTGGGTCTACTATGGCCGCACCAAAAACGACATGTTTTTGGGCTGTCTTGGCCGGCGATTCCAATACACGCTTTCTGTGGGATGATATTTTGCAACTCGTACAAAATCATTATGGGGATGACAAGCAGCAGCAGCAATCCAAAAACGCCACCACGAAGTATGAGATTCAACTCCATCATCCCAATCATACCTTTCCTGATGGAACAATCGCCTGGAAACCTTTGAATGCCAAGTGCGGATTTTGGTGGGCCGATAATGAAGTCATTGTTACCATTACTACGACGGGAACCAGTAGTACCAAGAATTTCGACAACGGGTCGCGCTGCATTATCTTGACCAAAAAGTTTTTAACAAATCAAAATGCGTCGACTCGATTAGTGGGCAATGGCAACTTGTTGAATATGAGTTATTGTGGCACCGAAATGGAACCCCTCTTGCCAGCCACCAGCGTTACTGACAATCATCACCATCCCCAAATACCCAGTCACTACAACCATCATCACCATCATCCACCGGCAATACTGGACAACTTTCAACGACCACCACGGCCTCACTTCCTTTGGTTTGCCCACGGCCTGTGGGGGATACCGAATGCGGGGGCCCATGCGCGAGGACTCGATTGTCCCCATCGATTTCAAACGATTCTACGTGATTTGAATGCCATTCATCAAATATACAACCACCATCCTGAAAATAATAGCGACAATGTCCTGGGTGGATCTACAGGCAGCAGCAGCAGCAGCTCCAACCAACTGGTCGGCGAGAAGCCTACAACTACCGAAACTATTTTTACTCCCGCGACCAAACTACTGTGGGTCACCAATTTTGAAATCAATGGTCATGTTACCATTAAAAATGACTATTTGAAATGGGAAATTGCCTGTCAAAAAGACCAATTTCGTCAATATAAACAACAGATCCATAATACTGCTACTAGTACGGACGATGATGCCAAGGATACTGGGTGGGAACTCTTGGACTTGAATGCTCGCATTGATCGTGCTCGCATGGTTCAAAATGGGGACTCGCACTTGACCGTTGCGGCACGATCCCAACATGCCCAATGGGTGGTATCGACGTATATGCCAGGTCTGTTGGCACCGTTATAAGAAGGAGGCGGGCGCGGCCCATGTTATTGCCAATGAAAGAAGAAGGGAAGGGGCTCTTTTGCTAGCCATTCTTTTATAATAGAAAGTTGATAAGGG
>Ga0163146_10008552_pt1 | contig 10882 bp, 8 predicted proteins | sample OliLakLV19MP7G1_FD_148648 | JGI IMG/M metagenome (GOLD analysis project Ga0163146, IMG submission 148648) | Freshwater microbial mat bacterial communities from Lake Vanda, McMurdo Dry Valleys, Antarctica - Oligotrophic Lake LV.19.MP7.G1 | ecosystem: Environmental > Aquatic > Freshwater > Lake >... | reverse complement strand
CCACTGCAATTGCTACTGTGAATGCTTTGTTGCAACAGCAAACAGAGTTTTTCGCTAGGGAGAAACGCTTTGCCGCGACCCTCGCCGAGTTGGGCGGCAGCATTCCTGCCGATACGCCAAATTATGCTTACAGCACCAGTGTCTTGCAGTCAAAGCAGGCGATCGCCATAGCCACAGCCAAACAAGAAGGCTTGCCCAGCTATACAGGCACGTTGCTCTCGGTCAAAGACGACAAGAACAACGAGACGACTGTCTCTACCCTCTGTGCGACGAGTAAACCCTCTAGAACGCCTCCTGGAACACCTCAATTAGTTGGTAAAGAGGTTCAGTGCCCGTCTGGAGCTTCTAAAGTGTAGGAGCAGTTAGCGAGAAACCAAGATCTCCGGTTTCTCATGAAGAGCGCTGCGCTGCACCTGCTGACTCTGCCAGAAACCGGGGCTTTGAGAGTGTCCGTCAGCTCCGATAGCTGATAGTTGATCGCTAAAGTCTACCGTCGTCTACTGCCAAAGCTGCGCGATCCTGAACTGCCAAAGCTTCTGCTGGGTCTACTGTAGCTGCCGCTGGGTCGATTCGATCGACGCAAGGTACTGTTGCCATAGCCGGAACCTGTCGAGCGATCGTACTGCCCGGTGGTTCGTGTCCTAGAGGCGCTAGAGGCGGGCGATCGCAGTTGACCCGTTGTGCGTAGCTGACGATTCCGCGCTTCCGCTGGGGGAGCCTGATAGCGACTCTGGTAGCTATTCACAGCTTGATTGTATGATCTCCCGTACCCGCCATAGCCAGCCAACGGAATGCCTGGTTGGTAAAGCGGCGGCACGTAATATTGCGGCCTAAACAGTAAACTGCCCAACGCTTGCCCTGCCAATGCACCCGCGAACGGTGTCCAGAAGTTTGATTCTTGACGCACCACAACCGTTTCTTGGCGACCCGTCTGAGGATTCGTCTGTGCTTCGGTCACGTTATGGACGTATTCAATCTTGAAATCTTCAGTCAAATATAGAGAAGGCTTACCACTCTCAACTTTGAGATAGCTCTTTTTACCAGCTTTCACCTCTTCGTCCGTCAGGCGAGCCATCGGCAAATTTGTCGCACGAAACATGGAAGATTCACCAGGTTTCGTGTCGAGTACCGTGACGTTATATTCGCCACCGTCGTCATTGTAGGTTGCCTGCTGTACTGGATACTGCCCATCCGAGAGGCGAGTTTGAGCAACGGTGCGAGTTTGTTCGGTCTGCGATCGAGCATCAGCATTCGATTGCTTTGCAGCAGGATTGCCACAGCCAACCGAAGTCCAAATGAGCGTCAACGCCATGGAGAGAAGCAAAAATTTACGAAGCATAAGTCAATGAAGGGGTGTGATTCGGTGAATGAATGTGTTGGTAAGCGGGATAGACGGATACAGTTGACGAGTGGCTTGAGCACTCTGGCTTAACGTATCCATACGGTTGATACCTAGAGCGGAATGAGTTCTGGAAAGCCAACGAGTACTTGATCAGTCGTCAACTCATCACCCAACCGGGCTGGCGAGAAATGCACCTGAATCGCCCGTAGTTTTTCCTGATAGTGCAGATTGATCATCGTCTTTAGTCCTGCCCTCAACGCGCTCATGCTAGCAAGGTCAGTCTCCAGTTCTGGAACTTCGCCTTCAAAGGCGATCGTCAGCATCACAACCAAATGACGGGTAGCAGGTAACGCCAGCGGCTCATCAGTGCCAGTCGGATTGTCCAACGCTGGCGCACTGCGATAACGCTGAGCCGAATCTGTGAAAAGTTCCGTCACAAAGTCGCCAGCCTCCCCCTCATCCCAAAAGACATTACCTTCGTTCGCCGCCGCTTGCCAATACGTATCGTACTGAAGCAGGCTTTGACAAATTTCGACTAAGCCTTCTCCCAGCGCAGTCATGTCGCCTTCGGTATCTACTGCTTCACGGGCAGCACCATTAAGCACACCCAGCAGCATGGCGACCTCTTCACCTGCCAGATGCACAAAGACGCGAGAGACGACAAAACGGGTTTTGCCGCTAAATTGATTGAGGCGATCGCGCCACGCATTCATGTCTCGTTTCCCCTGGTGATAGTGACTACTGGTTCAAGCGCATAACAGTCTTCTTTCTACTCTATGTAGCCGCTTGCCTAAAACTATCTACCTCAGGTCTAACGTACGTTTCGGTTTGCATGAGGTTCGGATTACTGCTCATTACGTTACGGTCGAAGTGGGGAGTAGAAAGTTTTTGGTTGCTAGGATCGTGAATTAAATAAAACCGACAATTTTTTTGCCGGTAGGGGCGCACGGCCGTGCGCCCCTACGAGAAATACCGGAGTTATTAGATGCTTGTTCCTTAGTCATTAGAGGAAAGCTCATTACTGGCTACTGAGCGCTAAATCAACTCACTCCTCTCCCCTCACTCCCCGTGAGTGCTACCGTAGAACGGTGCTGAAAGAGTTTTGCAGCCATTATTCTTTAACTTACAAGCCAAAATCATCCGATGAGTATTTTTACCCTGCGATCGCTCCACAAAGACTTTGGCATCAAAGAGATTTTGCGCGATGCCAGCTTCAGCCTGAATGATGGCGACAAGATGGGCTTAATTGGCACCAATGGATCGGGTAAATCAACGCTGCTCAAGATGATTGCGGGGCAGGAATCGATCGACAGTGGCGAAATTCTCGTTAATTCTGGCGTTCGCATTGTCTACCTGCCGCAGCAGCCAGAGCTAGACGACGATCGCACCGTGCTGGAACAAGTCTTTGCAGACAGTGGCGATCAAATGGCGCTAGTGCGGGAATTTGAAGCCATTTCTGACAAGCTGGCGCACGGGCAAGGCGATCAGGATCAACTGATGGCAAAGCTCTCCAGTCTGACTCACCAGCTAGATGCAACCGGAGCCTGGGATCTGGAGACGAATGCCAAGATTATTCTGACTCGACTGGGCGTTGAGGATTTCGATGCCAAAATTGGCGACCTTTCGGGCGGCTATCGCAAACGGATTGCGCTGGCAGCCGCCCTGCTGTCTGAACCCGACGTGCTGTTGATGGATGAGCCAACGAACCATCTCGATGCACTCTCGGTCGAATGGCTCCAAAGCTATCTCAATCGCTTTCGGGGCGCACTACTGCTGATTACCCACGATCGCTACTTTCTCGATCGCGTCACCAACCGTATCCTAGAAATCGACCGAGGCGACCTCTACACCTATAGCGGCAACTACTCCTACTATCTAGAGAAAAAAGCCCTGGCAGAAGACTCCGCCGCCAGCACCGAGCGCAAACATCAAGGGCTGCTGCGTCGCGAGTTGGAATGGCTCAAACGCGGTCCCAAAGCCCGCAGTACAAAACAGAAAGCGCGGATCGATCGCGCCCATGCCCTGCAAGCAACCGAATTCAAACAAGGTCACGGCAAAGTCGATATTGCTACCGCTGGACGACGCATTGGTAAGAAAGTTATTGAACTGGTAGATATCTCAAAAGGCTATGGCGATCGCACCTTAATCAACGGCTTCACCTACGAATTTAGCCCTGAAGATCGCGTCGGCATCATCGGCGGCAACGGAGTCGGCAAATCCACCTTGATGGACATGATTACCGGACGTTTGCAGCCCGACTCCGGCACCGTCGAAATTGGCACTACCATACACATTGGCTACTTCGACCAGCACTCCGATGACCTCACGCTCAACCCTGACCAGCGCGTGATCGACTACCTCAAAGATGTTGCCGAACTGGTAAAAATTGCCGATGGCACCATTATTACCGCGTCCCAAATGCTGGAGCGCTTTCTGTTTCCTGGCAACCAGCAGTACGCGCCCATCAACAAGCTTTCTGGTGGCGAAAAGCGCCGTCTCTTCCTGCTGCGCGTCCTCATGAGCGCTCCCAATGTCCTCATTCTGGATGAACCCACCAACGACTTAGACGTACAAACCCTCGCCGTCCTAGAAGATTACCTGGAAGACTTCAACGGTTGCGTCATCGTCGTCTCTCACGATCGCTACTTCCTCGATCGCGTCGTCGATACCATTTTTGCCTTTGAGCCTGATGGCACCCTACGACAATATCCCGGCAATTATTCGGTGTATTTGGATTACAAGCAGGCGGAGGAAGGTGAGGAGAAAGGAGGCAGGAGGCAGGAGGCAGAAGGCAAGAACACAAAAGCACAAGAGCCTCAAGAAGCGTCTTTACTAGCAGCTAACCCACCACCAACCCCTCCCAAAACTCAAAGCTCAAAAAAATTCTCTTACAAAGAAAAACGTGAATTTGAGCAATTGGCGGCTCAGATTCCTGCTATGGAAGCCGAAAAAGAGCAGATTGAGAAAACCCTATACAAAAAAACACCGTCAGGCCTCACCCAGGTGCAAACGCTCTCTGCACGGTTGGCTGAGCTAAATGCTGCGATCGACACTGCCACCGATCGCTGGCTAGAATTATCTGAACTAGAGTCCTAACCCTTCTGCCTTCTGCCTCCTGCCAGGTCAAACCCATGACAGCTCTCACCCTCACCCTACGCCCCACCTTAGAACTGACCGACGACCAGTTCTACGATCTCTGCCAGCACAACCGAGATTTACGCATTGAACGCACAGCAGAAGGAGAATTGCTTCTTATGGCTCCCGTAGGTGGTGAAGGCGGCTCACGCAGCGGCAGAGTAAATCAACAGGTCTTCAACTGGATTGATACGGACGATCGCGGAGTTGCCTTCGATTCTTCCACTGGCTTTAAGTTGCCGAACGGAGCAGACCGATCGCCCGATGCTGCCTGGGTCAAGCGGGAACGTTGGGATGCGCTCACTCCTGAACAAAAGCGAAAATTTCCGCCCCTTTGTCCCGATTTTGTGATTGAACTACGCTCTGAAACCGACTCACTGCAAACTCTACAGGCAAAGATGCAGGAGTACATAGACAATGGCACTCAGCTAGGCTGGTTGATTGATCCCAAACATCAACGGGTTGAAATTTACCGCCCCGGACAAGCCGTAGAGGTGTTGCAAAATCCCGAAACGCTTTCAGGCGAAAATGTTTTGCCTGGATTTGTTTTAGATTTGAAGCCAATTTTTGGCAGTCCCTAAATCACTAGCCTTTGAATTGGCAGCCCTTAAGCTGAACGCATCATCCGGAGAGCAACGCTAATGTTTACAGCCTCTCGGCACGCTTCCACTAAGTGAAAAGAGTTAGTGAAGAGAGGCAGAAAACGATCGGGATCAGGTAACCAATCCCCTAAGATTGACGCGAAGCAGTAGGCTGAGGCTGCACACGCACAGAGCAAAATGGGCAGCCTAGAGTCTGGAGTCCTACAGCTTTTGTCAATCTTAACGGAATCAACCTCAACGGAGTCGATGCCAACGATGCCTAGTCAACTGGTGCCTGTCATTCTTGCGGGTGGAAAAGGTGAGCGCTTTTGGCCCCTCAGCCGCAGAAATCGCCCCAAGCAATTCTTGAGCCTGGATGGTAGCGGTCGCAGTTTGCTTCAGGCAACAGCAGAACGGCTGCTAGCGATCGCGGGCGGTTGGGCATCCATCTACGTCGTGACGGCATCGCATCTCGCAGACGGTGTGAGAGAACAACTGCCTGACTTACCCGAAGCAAACCTGCTCATTGAACCAGAAGGGCGAGACACCGCGCCAGCCGTAACCTGGAGCACTCTGAAGATTGCTGAGCGTTATGGGCGCGATGCGGTTGTCGGCTTCTTTCCTGCCGATCACTGGATCGCCGATGAAGCCACTTTTGAAGCAACTCTGAGCGCAGCAGCAGCACTGGCAGTGAAAGAAGACGCGATCGTCACCCTGGGTATCGCGCCTACCTTCGCGTCTACAGGCTATGGCTACATTCAAGCAGGCGAGACGATTGGCACCTATGGCACGAGCAGCGAACACGCTGGCTTTCCCGCCTACCGTGTCACCCGCTTTACCGAAAAGCCCGATCGCGATACGGCTGAACAATTCCTTGCCACGGGCACCTTTAGCTGGAACAGCGGCATGTTCGTCTTTCGTGCCGGTGTCGCGCTAGATGAACTGCTGGTCTACGCGCCCGAAATCCTGAGTCCACTAGAAGAGCAAGGGGTGGATGCCTATCCCACCTTGCCCAAAAAGAGCATCGACTACGCCCTCATGGAAAAAACCCAGCAGGCATACGTGCTGCCCGTTGCCTTTGGTTGGGATGACCTGGGCGACTGGAACGCGATCGAGCGCCTGCTCAAAGGCGATAACGCCAACGTCGAACTTGCCCGACACGTTGGGTTAGACACCCACGGCGCAATCTTCTACGCCACAGATCAGGATGATCTCATTGTCACCATCGGACTTGAAGATACGGTCATCGTGCGTGACGGCAACGTCACCCTGGTGGTTAAAAAAGACCGGACGCAAGAAATCAAGCAAGTACTCAAAGAAATTCAAGCCGACCCGCAGTTCAAAGATCTCCTTTAGTTGTTAGGTTTTAAGGGTTAGCTGTTAGAGCCATCACGATCGCCTACCGACTAACAACTAACAACTAACAACCAACAACTCTAGATGTTTTCTCGTCTCGCCAAATCCAGCGCCCGTCAACGCGAAATTGCCGAAGTCGTCCTCCGTAACGGTTGGGGCTATATGCGGCGACTGCTGACTGGCACCAAAGCCGAAGAACCGCAACTGCCACCGCCTGCCGTTCTCCGTAATATTCTCGTCGAGTTGGGACCCGTCTACGTCAAGCTAGGGCAGTTGCTTAGTACCCGTCCCGATCTACTGCCGCCAGAGTACATTACCGAGCTGACTGCACTTCAGGCAGAAGTCCCTTCGGTCGCATGGCAAGAAGTGGAAGTGGTGATTCGGCAGCAGTTGCGTCGTCCCTTAGAAGAGGCGTTTACGACGATCAATCACCAACCCGTTGCGGCTGGCTCGATCGCCCAAACCCATCGGGCAACCCTGGCAGACGGGCGAGAAGTCGCGCTCAAAATTCAGCGTCCCGGCATTGAGACAATCGTCGATCAAGATATTGCCCTCATTCGCACCCTGGCAGATCTAGTTTCGCGTACCAACTTTGGCAAATATTACGACCTCAAAGCCCTCGCCGAAGAATTTGCCACCGCGCTCATTGGCGAACTGGATTTCATGCTGGAAGCAACTCACACCGATCAGCTCCGCAGCAACCTGTCCAGTAGTCGTTGGTTTGACCCGACACGCCTGGTGGTGCCCGAAATTTATTGGGAACTGACGACTGAAAAACTGCTAGTCATGGAATGGCTCGACGGTGTGCCGTTGTTGCAAGGGAATTTCTCGGGTGTAGGCTATGGCGGCGATCCTACGGCTGAACGTAGCGCGATCGTCACCTTGCTGGTGCAGGCATTCTTTCAGCAAATCTACATCGACGGCTTCTTCCATGCCGATCCGCATCCCGGCAATCTGTTCTACTTGAACGATGGTCGCGTTGCCTTGCTGGATTGCGGCATGGTCGGTCGCTTAGATCCTCGTACACAGCAGGTTCTAACCGAAATGCTGCTGGCGATCGTGAATTTAGACGCTCAACGCTGTACCCAACTCACATTGCAATTGGCAGAGTCGGTACAGCCGGTTAACCTGGCACAACTTGAAGGCGACTACGATCGCCTGCTGCGGCGCTACTTCAACCTCAATCTGGCACAGGTCAACTTCAGCCAGCTATTTTACGAAATTCTCCAGCGCGCACGGGCAAACCATCTGCGCGTTCCTGGGAACATGGGGCTTTATGCTAAAACTCTGGCAAACCTGGAGAGCGTCGCCCGTAAGCTGAATCCTGAATTCAACCTGTCCGACCAGATCAAACCCCTGATGACTGACCTCTTCCGGCGGCAACTGGTTGGCGAGGCCCCCCTTCAGGCACTCTTACGCACTGCGTTAGACCTCAAAACTCTTTCGCTGCAATCGCCGCGTCAACTGGAACTGTTGCTTGAGCGCGTCACGTCCGAAACCCTCCAGTGGAACCTGAACCTACGCGATCTTGATCCTCTTCGTCGCAGCATGGACGACTCCGCCAATCGAGTGTCGTTCAGCATTGTAGTGGGTGCCTTAATTATGGGTGCGGCTACGATCTTGGCGAACGATCGCACTGGGCGACTTTTTTGGGTCAGCAGTGGTCTTTTCTTTTCCGCCAGCTTTCTCGGTCTCTGGCTCATCGTCAGTATTTTACGATCGGGACGGCTCAGGTAAGGGGCAGGCGGGGAAAGCCATGCCGCGCTTGATCCAGCCCTACAGCAAGGGCATTCAACTTGCCTGGTTGCAATGGTTTAGGGTTAAACAACTGGAGGCTGGGCGAGAGCACCACGGCATAGTGTTCAATCAGATAGTGGTGCCCGTCGTAGAGGGCTGACATGGGAATGTTTCGCAGGTGCCCACCCAGGACAAACACTTAAATCTTGGTGTGGCTTTGTGCGATCGCCTCAGCACCGGGTTGAATCAGCTAGTTGTAGACCTGTTGCGACTGGCTCTGGGTCTGGTGGAGCGCATCCGGTTCGGCAATGTTGCGGCGCAGTTAAACTTTGATACAAGCTCGTTACATGCGGTTGAAAAAGTGATCACGATTTTAACTGCGTTTGTGATCACATTCTCCTCTGCGTTTCACAATTTTTACTCCAAAATCAGCCCAATTTTGCCCCCGAACTGACCTTAAAATACATAAACCAAGAAGCAAGAATTCAAAGAAGCCCTTGCTGGATAGGTTATTTGTTCGATGGCTCAGGCGGGATTTGAACCTGCGACCTTGGGCTTATGAGTCCCCTGCTCTAACCAACTGAGCTACTGAGCCTGAATAAATAGCTTTCATAACATAGCACGATCGTGCGATCAAGGGCGATGCTTGCGCACGTTTCACTTTGGTCTTTTAGCATAAGCCTCTGGAAGACGCGTCTTGTATATGGGCTACCTTGTATGCCGAGGCTGGAAGTTCTTTCAGATAAAGGGATTCGTCCCCTTCACTCCCAAATATCCTTAATTTAATGACGCTTAGCTACTGATCAGCATTGCGTCTTAGTTAAGAGTCTCCTAGAAGGCACAAAAAAAGGGAGCGATGGCGCTCCCTCAAAGCAGTAAGGTCTTTGTTGAACCCTAGAAGCCTCTAAGACTGCCCTCTAGGTAAGTAAGCCATTGGGTTGACCGCTCCCTGTCCAGGAAGACGAACTTCAAAATGAGAGTGTGGACCAGTGCTATAGCCTGTGCTTCCCATGTCAGCAATTTGCTGACCCTGAGCAACCTCTTGCCCTTCGCGAACCACAAGCCTACTGTTGTGGGCGTAAAGAGTAACACTACCGTTTGGATGTTGGATTTCGACCATATTGCCATAGCCACCGGAGTTCCAGCCCGCAGTAATCACCACGCCAGCCGCCGCTGCGAATACAGGGGTGCCAACCGGAGCAGCAATATCAATGCCTCTGTGCATCCGTCCCCAGCGCCACCCGTAGCCTGAAGTCAAAACGCCTTTTGCAGGCCAGATATAGCCGTTAAACTTACCTGTATTGCCGGGTAAATAAGCGTCAACCGAGCCTAGCGGCGGCAAATCCGGCGAAACCATTTTGCCAACGGAAGACGAAAGCAGCGGCTCATAGCTTTGAGATCCGATCGATGCCGTTGCCACAAGCTGCGGCTCGGAGCGGGCTGCTGTGGGAGCTAAATCGGCAGCAGCAGACTGCATTTCATCGCGTCTATTTTGCTGACGACTGGAATGCAGTTGACGAATTTGAGCCTGTAGAGCCTTTGTGTATCTGGTCGGCTCCAGCTTTGCCTCAGCCCCGTTTGACGACGACTCAGGGTTTGCCGGCGCAGCTATGTTAAGGGGGGAGGCAGCAACTTTAGTACTGTGTATAACCGTTGCCTGGTCTTGGTTTGCTGAACCCTGGTACTTCTCTCGAAGCTTGACAATCTCCAGTCTGAGATTCTCGACATAGGTGGGCTGAACACCAGAACCCGACTGTTCTGCTTGAGCTGGCTGATTGACAGTAAAAGACGCTGTTGCAACTTCAGCACTACCGCCGATCGCGATTGGAGCGACTGACGAGTGAGTGAGCGAAACCGTAGGCATCAGCTCGGCAGCAGGAACCTGAGCTGTTTGAGCCGCTAGAACAGCGCTTCCATGGGTCTCTCCAACAGCAAACTCTGTCTTTGCTGTAGCCGGAATCGACATCGGCTTCTGAGAGCGGTTTGCCTTTGGACGAACATTTGCAGAGCGCTGAAGCATCACGCGACTTGGGTTCGCTGAGGCAATGATCACAGGTACTTCAGTAGGCGAGACTAGCGATACTTCAGCAGGAACCTGAGGCATAACCAGCACTTGGTTGACGCTCAAGACATTTGGATTGCTGAGGCTATTTGCTGCTGCCAACTGTTCCCAAGAAACACTGCGAGCTTTAGCGATCGACTCTAACGTGTCTCCTGGCACAACTCTATAAGCAGCAGCACTCACCGTAAGCTCTGGAGCCACTTGCAGAGTACTAACTGCTTCCTTACCTTGATGAGACGCTTTCAATTGTGCAAGGCTCTGCCGGAGACGTTCTTGCTTTTGCCTCAACGCATTCAGCACCTCGCTATATTGAGCCTGCGAAACAGCCTTCTGGCTGACATCTACAGAACTAGCAGCCTCAATTGGACCATAGTATCCAGGCAGATTGCTGACAGCTTCAGCAGCTTGCGCCACGGCAGTCACCTGCCTATCGGTGGAAACCTTCAACACTTGACCGACGTGCAGCACTGCATTCGCAGAGATGCCGTTAGCCAACGCAACTGTGGCAGCATCAATTTTGTAGAATTGAGAGAGCTGCCAAAGCGTTTGCCCTTCTTGTACAGTGTGTTCAACAATTCCTGAAGAAAGACTCTGAGCTTGCTCAGTCCGGTCAGCGCTGTAAGGCACAGCAGCAACGTCAAACTCTGAAGAAGCCGCACTTGCGATCGG
>Ga0163146_10008527_pt1 | contig 10905 bp, 12 predicted proteins | sample OliLakLV19MP7G1_FD_148648 | JGI IMG/M metagenome (GOLD analysis project Ga0163146, IMG submission 148648) | Freshwater microbial mat bacterial communities from Lake Vanda, McMurdo Dry Valleys, Antarctica - Oligotrophic Lake LV.19.MP7.G1 | ecosystem: Environmental > Aquatic > Freshwater > Lake >... | reverse complement strand
AGATAGTTGGCTGACGCCAAAATAATTGGCCTGAAATTGGAAACTTATTTTGACACCGTTCCTAAGTTCGACTTTACCACTTTTGGTTCGATAAAAAGAAATCCTGACAATTCGTACCTTGGAGTATACTAACACACCAAGTATGCTAACCTTACCGCCAGGATTTCAAAGCACAATATCAGGTTTTTCTACGGCATTTCGCAAAGACGTATGGCCTAAAGCACAGTTGTTACTGACTGGCGCTATTTTATGCCCAGGTAGCCGCACGGTTTGCAATTTGTTGCGAAGTGTAGGCCTGCAATGGGAGCGTTGCTTTCCTAAGTTTCATCGGCTGTTGAGCCTCGACAAGTGGTCGGCCAAGTGGCTGTCGGGCGTATTGCTTAAGTTGCTGGTCAATTCATTTACCGCCCCTGGTGAATCGCTGGTATTTGGCATAGATGACACAATTGAGCGGCGTTGGGGCCGCAAAATCAGCAAGCGTGGTATTTACCGTGACCCGGTACGCTCCTCGAAGAGCCACTTTGTTAAATGTAGCGGTCTGCGTTGGCTGTCTTTAATGTTGTTGACCAAGCTGCCCTGGCTGGAAGCCGGGGTATATTGGGCACTTCCAGTCTTAAGTGCACTGTGTCCATCGGAGCGTTTTTATGAATCGCGTGGCAAACAGCCCAAAAAACTCACGGACTGGGCCCGTCAGATCATTACCTGGCTAAGTCGCGAGTGCAAGGGGCTGAATCGGCCTGTATATTTGACTGGCGATGGCTCTTTTGCCACATACGAACTATTCATGCACGCTCAAAGCCTTGGCATTGGCATGATCGCCCGCATGAAACTTAACGCCCGTTTGTTCAACTTGCCCCACCCACAAAGGACCAAGGGTAAGCGTGGGCCAAAACCATTAGTAGGTGCCCCTTTGGCTGATATGGAAAAACAACTCACCGCTCCCTGTGTCAATTGGACAAACCTGATCTTTTCCGAGTGGTACGGCAATCGAAACAAAGAAATGATGATCACTTCAGGCGTAGCCATTTGGCATAAGTCTAATACCCTTATGGTTAAGATTCAGTGGGTGCTCATCAAAGATCCCCAAGGAAAACTTGAACCTGTACTGCTGGCATGTACGAATACGACCTTAGCCGCTGAAAAAATCGTGACCTTTTTTGTGCGCCGGTGGCGAGTCGAAGTCACCTTCGCCGAAGTGCGCCGCCACCTCGGTGTAGAAACCCAACGCCAATGGTCTGATTTGGCAATTGAACGTTCTACGCCCTGCTTGTTGGCACTGATGTCTATCGTCTGCCTGATGGCTAACACCTTGCACATCCAAAAGCCTTTACAGCCAAATGCCACTGCATGGTACCGAAAAAAAATTATTACCTTCTCCGATGTCCTAGCAGCCGTGAGACTCGAATTGCTCCAAAAGGCCAAACTATCGACAAGCTATTTTAAACCCGATGTTGAAAGTTACTCCGCCAAAATTCGCCACCTTTGGTTCCTGCTAACTCAGGCTGCCGCTTGACCAAACCAAAAGTGGTAAAGTCGAACTAAGGAACGGGACACAATTTCGTGTTCTTTTACCTAAACCTATACCATGATGTCTAAACTCTCAATTTTGCTTCAGGGCCTCTGCTTATCTGCACAAACCACGATTTACGTCAACCAAAACGTTCCAGGTGGCCAACAAAATGGAAGCACTTGGGCAGATGCATTCCTTGATTTGCAACAAGCATTGTCAGTCTCCGTTGACGGCGACGAAATATGGGTAGCCACAGGCACATACTACCCAACGTCTGGCACAGACCGCTCCATTTCTTTTGTGATGAAAAATGGCGTAAAAATATACGGAGGGTTTTTAGGTTCGGAAACCAACTTGTCCCAGCGGGATTTGGAACTGCATGAAACCATACTGTCTGGAAACCTCGGACTGCCCAATGGCTCGGACAACAGCTATCATGTGCTATATGGCGAGGGCTTGGATAGCACCACTGTATTGGACGGCTTTGTGGTGACAAAAGGTATTGCGAATGGATCAGACGATCATGCCATTGGCGGGGGGCTATTGATAAACCCATCCTCCAGTGTTTACAACACTTGTCCGATCATACAAAATTGTCGGTTTGAGTACAACACACTTGGACAGGAGGAGGAATTGGTATTCCTAGAGGGCTTTTTTCTCAAAATTATGCCAACCCCATTATCCGAAACTGTCAATTTGTTTCAAACCGTGCCAACCTTTTTGGGGGCGGAATGACCAAATTGGGCCCGGCTTTGATGGATCATCCCTTTATTTTGGAGAACTGCACTTTTTCAAAGAACGCATGCCGTTATGACGGGGGAGGGATTTATTTTAGTGACACGGAAAATGCTACCATTCTAAGGAATTGTATCTTTGAAAAAGATACCTCTGGATTTTCATTAGGCGGCGGTGTTTTTTTTTGCTTCCGGCTACGAGGAATTTACAGGTGCCGTTCTGACCTTGGAATCATGTACGTTTAAGGAGAATATTGCCACGGAAGGCGGAGCATTGTATTATTGGGACGGTGGAATCCCTTCTTTTAGCATCCCTCCATTTAAGGCAAGCCTGTTAGGCTGTGTTTTTGAAAAAAACATTGCCACAAATGGCTACGGTGGGGCGTATAGTTTTACCGGATTTGACAAGAGTTCCTTTTTTGTTGATGTTATTGGGTGCGAGTTTAGGGGCAACTTGTCAAGTTCTTATTACATAACCAATCTTCAAGCGGGCGAGGACAGCTACTGTGAAGTCCTTATTAAGGATTGCAAATATATCGGCAACAAACATTTAGATAACCCATCTAATTATTGTTATCCTGTCTCATTCGGCATAGGCGGGACAGGGAGCAGGCTTGACGCAAAAATCGAAAATTGCCTTTTTGCGGGCAATGGAGGGGGGGTATCTTCTTTGGTTACCCTCAGCGGTGGTGGCATAAATACCTACATCAGCAACTGCACTTTTTATGACAATAATGAGTTTCTTTTTAACAAAAGCTATTACTCTCTCTTCAATGGAGTAGACCATTTTGCGAATACTTATCTGAATAATTGTGTGATTTGGCAACCCGAGACAAGCGTATGGGATATGTTTTCAGATAACAACTTTATGATCCAAAAACTCGACGGCTATCAGGTTGACAATTGCTTGTTGAGTTTGGGCCCGGCTACAATAAACTTCTATTCTATTTTTGGCAGCAACAACATTCCAGAGACAGACCCGCTTTTTGTGAATGTTCCTGACGGAGATTTTCGACTCGATGCCTGCTCCCCCGCTGTGAACGCAGGCAACAACCTCATAGTAGACACAATGGGCATCCTCACCGACCTCGACGGAAACCCCCGCATCCGCTTCGATACCGTTGACATCGGTGCCTACGAAACACAGGACTCCTGCTTCATAAGCAGTAGCTATGAACCGCTCACAGCATCGGTTTCAGGAATAATATCGCCCAATCCGGCCAGTCCGGGTAGTCTTTTAGAGGTTCAGGTCTTTGGCTTGAAGCAGCCAAAAATCGAGTGGGTCATGCGGGATGCCTATGGCCGGGCGGTGTCGTCGGGAAGTACATTGCTTGTGGGAAAAGCGCATTTTTCTGTAACCTCACCAGCTTACCCCGGCATATATTTTCTCGAACTGCGCTCTGATCAGCAGTCTGTTTGGCTAAAATTTATAGTACAGGGGTAGGATTGCGCCAATCTTTTCGTCCTTTGCGAGCCATAAACACATCGCATGGACTTTAGAAGAATCGCCCTTCTTTCCGGGCCGCTGCTTTTCGCGCTGGTTGCGTTGGCGCCCACTCCGGCAGGAATGCCCTGGCCGGCACAGATTACTGCCGCCATTACGCTTTGGATAGCGGTTTGGTGGATCACAGAACCGATTGAAATGGCAGCCACCTCCTTGCTGCCGCTGGTGCTGTTGCCTTTGGCGGGGGTTGCTTCGCTCAAAACCGTCGCGGCTGAGTATGGCAACGAGATCATTTTCCTGTTCATGGCCGGTTTTTTTATGGGAAAATCCATCGAACGCTGGCAACTGCATCGCCGAATTGCGCTTCGCATGGTGTTGTGGATCGGCACGGATCCTTCCCGAACAGTGCTGGGCTTTATGGCAGCAACGGCATTTATCTCTATGTGGATATCCAACACGGCTACGGCTGTGATGATGACTCCGGTAGCCATTGCAGTAGCGGCCCAAAGCGAAGGGATGGAAGGGCATAAAAATTTCTCCAAATCGCTTTTGCTTGGCGTGGGCTATGCGTGTTCCATTGGAGGGCTTGCTACCTTGATCGGAACGCCCACCAACGCGATTTTCATTGCCTTTGCACAGCAAAAAATGGGTGAAACAGTCAGCTTCGGCAAATGGCTCTTGTTCGGTTTCCCTTTTGCAGTAAGCCTGCTATGGGTTTGCTGGAAATTGCTCGTTTGGATGTTTCCGGTAGGCAGTGGCGGTTCGAAAGGCATTGATTCTCATGAGCATTTACGGGAAGAACTCCTTCAACTCGGCCCAATTTCCAAGCCTGAAAAACGTATCCTTTGGGTATTTGGCGGAGTCATTTTAGCATGGGTAACCGGCTCTCTTTTGTGGTATGCTCCCTTGAATCAATGGATTCATGTTCACATGGCCGGACTGCCCTTGCCAGAAAATCTGGACAAAACACCAGCCTATTGTTCTGATACGATCGTGGCCATTATGGGAGCAATTGTGTTTTTCCTGATGCCGGCTGGAAGCAGCAATGAAAAAACCACGCTGCTGGATTGGCCCACGGCATCCAGAATTCCCTGGGCTATTCTCCTGTTGTTCGGGGGCGGTCTTGCACTGGCCAAGGGCTTCGATCTAAGCGGTTTGGCAGTGTGGTTTGGGGAACAGATGAAAGGACTTGGGTTTCTACCACATGCGCTCGTATTGTTGGTGGTGCTCAGCGCGGTGGTACTAATAAGCGAGGTTGCATCCAACATTGCTACGGCCTCTATGATGATGCCCGTGCTGGCTGCTTTGGCCGTAAGTATTGGTTCGCATCCATTTGGTTTGTTGCTGAGTGCTACCATGGCAGCATCCTTTGGTTTTGGACTGCCCATCGCTACGGCGCCCAACAGCATCGTGTTCGCAACAGGTCACATGAGTACCCGCGACATGGCTCGAGCGGGTTTTCTGCTCGATGCACTGGCAGTGTTACTTTTGCTTGCCTTCGTTTACGTTTTGCTTCCGCTGGTTTGGGGCATCAAAGTATAATTTGCCAGAAGCCCCTGGTCGCCTTCTGAAAGACTTTATTTCCTCCTTTCTTACATACTTTCTTTCTTAAAGGCTATTTATTTTCTTCATTTTTTTTTGAACAAATGCATTTAAAGCAGATTTTTTCAAAATTAACTAAGTAATTGAAAATCAGTTTTTTAAGTGAAATATAAGGTTCACAACACTTTTTTTTTAAAAAATTAACAGCTTTTGTGGAAGCTTTATTTGGTGTTTGTTGAACATGCTCTTACCTTTGAGGCAACATTTAAAATCAATAGGAGATTGCCATGACAAGTATGGAATTCAATACCAAACTGAGCACTCTGACAAGCATGCTGCACTCCTTCGCCTATAACTTGACGAAGAACGTAGAGGATGCCAAGGATCTGTATCAGGAAACGGCTTATCGCGCCCTTTTCAACCGCGACAAGTTTCAGCCCGACACCAATTTCAAGGCGTGGATGTTCACGATCATGAAGAACATCTTCATCAACAACTACCGTAAAAAGGTGAAAGCCAATACGGTGTTGGACAATACCGAAAACCAGTATTACCTCAATTCATTCAGTCACTCGGCAGCCAATGCAGCGGAAGGCGGCATACTGCTCAAAGAACTGAACACGATGGTAACTGCACTCGACGACAGCATCCGTATTCCATTTACGATGCACTTCGAAGGCTACAAGTACCAAGAGATTGCCGACGATTTGCGCCTGCCTTTGGGTACGGTGAAAAGCCGCATCTTTTTTGCGCGCAAAGAGTTGAAAGAGAAGATCATGTCAAACTATGGGTTCAACCCGAACTAGTTGACAAAAGTTATTAAAATCAAACAACAAAACACGAGCCGCTCCAAAAGAGTGGCTTTTTTTTTGCTGCCAATTACCCCCAATGCCATCGCACATCTCCTTGATTGATCCACTCCAGCGCCGGGGCCGGGAACTTGAAAATATTGGCAGTGTACAACAAGGCTTTTAAAAATCGGCTTTTTACCGGTATTCGCGTCAAGTTAATATCTGGAGATAAGAAAAACTGGCGGGTTCGCGGAAAACGCTGTGGGTCAAGGCCATAAGTGAGGCAATCATTCCCTGCACACAATTTGTCTTGTTGCCATTTATAGCCAAAACCCTCGAAAATATTGTCTGCTCCCATGCCAAGGGCCAGATTGAGCCAACGAGGACACCAAGTAGCCTGGTCACCAAGAAAGGCGCGGGTTTACTGATGCCCAGACCACGAGGGTGTTGTAATTTTTCAAAAACAAGTTGATTGAGCCAGTGCCGTAAAGTGCATCGGCGCGTTCTTGCAAAGTGGTAGTGATTTGGCTGCCCAAGGGATTTATTGGGAAAATAGGCTCGGCGGGATAGCCCACTGGAATGGCGCTCATTTTCATAGAGATTCGCTGCTCTTCCCAACCGAGTTCCTGCACCAAAAAAAGACCAGAACCAAGCGCGTTGAACCCTATATCGCTCCAGGACCAACCCCAGTGTTCCGAAAACCCGTCGAAGGTTTCGAGCGAGGGTTGGATCAATTGCCCGCCAGCAAAACCCGCCCAGGCCGCTTTTCGCGGGCGCATCCCTGTCCATTTTGCAATACCGAATAACCATCTGCTTTCGTTGTACGACATGAGCCAATGGCCCATCTTATCCATCTGGTTCCACTCGCGCAAATCATTGAAAGTGTGGAGCTTGCCCAAAGGATAATCTGCGTACCAAGCCTTGTATAGTCCTGCCATTGAAGCCCCGTACACAACGGTGCTTGTGCCTATTGCAGCCCAAAGTCGGCATTTGTGGAGAGAGTCGGCGGGTGTAAGCGAAATCAGTTTTTGGGAAAAAACGGGAGTTGCAGAAAGGGTGATCAAGTAAATGATGAGGTAAAACCGGTTGAGCATCTCGTTGTTTTTTATGGAACGCGGATTACACGGATCAGACCACACTACTCCTTCGTCAAATCCAAGTCCTTGATCATCAACAGAAATGACTTGCCAAAGAGTGTGTGAGAACCAAAATCAAGGCGATTCGTGTCTGGACGAAGACGTGTGAACTGCGCTCGGTTGCGCTCAACGATCTGTCTTATTCCTTTCAGGATTTCGGCTTTTTGTAGCCGTCCTTCTTCGTCAGTGAAAAGTATCTGGAATCCAAGTGCTCGAAAAAATGCGGATTCGGTAATCTGAAAGAACAAGTGCAAAAGTTCCCGATCGGGCTTTGGCGGGGCTTGGTGGAAAAGCGTAAAACCCGCCACATACTGCGCCACAGCCAGCGCCAGTGCGTCGTGGCCTTGTTGCAAAGGCCATTCCATATTCGCCAACTCACCGTTTATAAAACTTGCCAGGGTGCCGTGTGGCACAGCAGGATTGGCGCCGAACGTACTGCGCGTCCGGTACATTTCTTTGAAAAACTCCTCTTTGGGCCGATCAAGCAGGGTCTGGAATTCGCGGCGTATTTGCTGCACTTTCACCTGTGGGCTGAGGTTGTTTTTGCTGAAATAGACAGCGTACACTTTTTCAAGCAAATCCATCATAAACCCTTCTGGCTTAACAAGATAATCGAGCCGAAATGCCAGCGCGAGCAGGAGGTATGCGTAGGTGCCCGGGTAGGTATTGGGATCAGGTTTGCCCTTGTCTATTTCCGCGAAGACGGTCTCGATGGAACGGTGGATATAGGCGTACTTACATTCTTTTTCAGCCGCTGAAATGTCGCCGTGGCTGCGTTCCTCTGCGGGGCTAAGCGCGGCGAACTCGCCAATCAAAAGGTCGTCTTGTTTGTCGGCATGGATGGCAAGTTCGCGCAGGGCATGGAGGATTTTGAGGGGCGAGCCGTCCACCGTTCGAGTGTCGAACACAATGCTGAGGTTGTTCTGTGAGTCCAGTGCGAAGCGACTGAATTTCAAGTTGAAATTGGCTTCCATGAGCCGCCGCATAAATCCCACGTTGAGGTCGTCGGCGCGAGCCACCTTGCTTTCGGCCTTTACCTTTTCGGCGTTGGCAAAACCTGTGATATGCTGTGAGCCTTGCCAAAGTTCAAAGCGGATTTCGTCCTCGCCTTCCTGCCAGATGATGTTAGGTTCTTTGGCGTCCTCGTCTTTGAGAAATATCAGGAAATCCCGGTAAGCGGCCAGATGTTCGCCCTGCTCGAAAGATTCCAAGGAGCGGTCGAAAGCCTGTTGCTGCGCATCTGTTTTATAGGCATCAGAAAATCGGCCAAACGGGATGTCGGGCTGCTGTGTTGTTTGCTGAAATCCAAAAAGACGGGTGATAAAATCCATGGGTTGCGGAGGGAGCGGGCAAAAGTAGGAAGTTTGCTGGGAAAAAAGCCTTGACCAGACACCCACTCAATATTTATCGTCAGGAGAAACGTTTTTGCCGTGCCAGAGCGCTGGGCATGGATCATTGATTCAATGCTGAATAATAAGTCTTAGTGAAACCTCCCGGCCATCAGAATTACGGCATACCAGGATGTAAAAGCCAGCGGGCAGATTTGATACTTGCACGTTAGTCGTGAATGCTTTTGCTTGCCAACGGCTGCGGCCACTGAGGTCGAATATTTCAAGGTTCCAATCGGCTTCCTGCCCAGTCGGTAAGACGATTGGAAACGCACCGTTGTTGGGGTTGGGGAAGATTTTTATCTCACTTTTCCCGCCTGCCACTTCATTCGTTCCAGTATAGACCGTGTCGCAAGCGCTACCCTGCATCCTGCCGAGGCGGAAGTGAGGGAAGTTCACGATGTCATTGTTGTTTCAGGAATAAGGCAGGAATATACCATGTTGCTCAAAATTGCAAGAATCGCCCTTAGCATTTGGGTTGTGGATGACGTGAAGATAAGGATTAGAACCAGGCACAGCAGAATAGATTTTCCCATCGGGAGCAAGGGCCGTCTTGCCAAAAACCGTTGGCCAAACATTGTTCACATAAGTACTGTCCCAGCAAGCCACTTGAGTTACGGAGGTTTGCAGGTCAGGCGCATACAAATCTATCTGATAGGAGTACAAATAGTTGAAAGTATAGGCAAAGCGCGAGTTGGGCGAGATAGCCATGCCACCCAGCGAGTTACCTGCGTCTTCGTTGTTTTCGATGTTGACATGACGGAAATTGGACAATGTCCCAGAGCATCGGTCAAAGTCATAGACGTAAATATCAGTCACATTGTCATAGTGGATAAACCTGGTGCCATCAGGCGTAAAAGCCGACTGCCCGGTAGCAGTACCCTCCCATGAAGTTGGACTGCCGATGGCTTGCAAATAAAATCAGTTCGCCAGCCTTGTCAGACATTGGGCAAGGGGATCGGAGCGGCCCAGTAGTTATTGGGAATTTTTGTATTTCAAAAGGGGAACGGTTAAAGTCAAGTAGGTTAATGAAGGGGCTGTCTGGTATCCTCATGTATCCAAGCACCCAGTTATAATCATATCTTAGACTGTCATTTTGACCATTTATGTCATGGAGGCATAATGAGATCAGGAAAAAGAGAAACAACTGCTTTGCCATAGTAAATTGAATATAATACTCCCAAGTGCCACATGAGCACTTGGGAGTAAGGGGGATCAGGAAAAAATTAGTGGATTATCAACCGTTTGATAGCCAATACGCCGTTTTTAGAATCTCGAACATCAAGGAAATAGCAACCGGATGGTACATTGGTCGTGGTAAAATACGCTTCGGAATCCTCCACTATTTTACTCCAAACCATTCGTCCGGTTATATCAAAAAGCCTTAAGTGGGTTCTGCCGTTTATCGGTGATATTAGGTGAAATGTACCAACTTGCCCGCACTGGTGTTTGCATTTTGCGACCAATAATTGCTGTAAGTTGAAGCGTTCTGAAGGTTGTGGCGAACTATCCAACTCAATGCTTGCTGGGAGGCCATCCAGTCCAAGCATTCCCTGCGTGTATCTGCTGCTTGGTGCTGGCATTCTGGTAAAAAAGCCCTACCGCATGCGGGCCGACAAAGTGCTGGGTAGCAATGTCAGTATTGGTGCATGGGCCTAAGATCAAAATGCCTCTTTCGCTGCCAGTGCCAGCAGCGGGTGTGCCAAATCCGCTTTTTAAAATTAGACTGTTGCCACTGACAGTAGAACGGTTGGGCATCGCCTTATCCATATCATATACTGCTATGCCGGTGCCACCCATGTTTTGAATATCTGTATTGTTGGTTACCTGTGGGTTGGAATTGTCGTTAAAGAACAGCAGAAAACCGTCATTAGCGCCGTTAACCGTACTCCTACTTATGGTCGGTAAATCGGCGCCGTACTTGCGGCTATGCCTGGCAGCCACACAATAGCCTACATGGTTGAAATGATTGTCAAGTACCTGGTAATAACTGGCGCATATCGTTCACCTGCGAATTTTCTGTACTTGAAATGACACAGTGGTCAGTAGGCTCTATCCCGCCCCACATTTGATCAAAACCTTCTATGATCGTGTTTTCAATATAAAGCTTGCCATTATTGGCGGTATTATTTGGATCCCCAAAAAGGTATATGGTTCCGTAAGGTGATGACATCTTCACCGTTTTGTTCGTCAAGGTGAGTGTCTCACCAATATTCACGTAAATGTCTCCAACCACTTTAAAAGCGGATACAGGGGACGGAAGATTGTTGATATCGGATGCGCTGGGATCTGTCAGTGTAAGCATTATTCCATCACAAGGGTCATGTAATATGCCAAAATTATGCGGGCAAAGATTGTGA
>Ga0163146_10008522_pt1 | contig 10909 bp, 8 predicted proteins | sample OliLakLV19MP7G1_FD_148648 | JGI IMG/M metagenome (GOLD analysis project Ga0163146, IMG submission 148648) | Freshwater microbial mat bacterial communities from Lake Vanda, McMurdo Dry Valleys, Antarctica - Oligotrophic Lake LV.19.MP7.G1 | ecosystem: Environmental > Aquatic > Freshwater > Lake >... | reverse complement strand
AAGACGCCCTCCATTGTGTGCGCTTCATCCAGGACGATCAGCTCAAGCTCACGCACGAAGCTGCGCACCGCGGGAACCGAGAGACGGGACATGAGCCACGCATGGCAAACGTCGGGTGTCATCACGAAAGTATAGGAACTTCAAACGCCCTTTTCGAACAGTCTGGCGAGTAGGCGGTGGTCGCGCAAGCGCCAGTTTGGGCGCAGATCGGACGTTCGCGAGTGGGATTTCGGCATCGCGGGGGCGCGGCGCCTCAGCGTCCGTGGCCATTTCTCGCTGATTTCCGGCAGCGGGCCGAGCGCTTCCCTGCGGGATCTTGGCCGCTGCATTGATGTTATTCGATTTTTAACCAGACAGTAGTCGTATCGCTTCGCGATTCACAAAGACAACAAACCCTGATACTTTGCCTGGATCACTACCCAGGGTAATTCATTCGTGGCTCGGTGTCGGCGAACGCCGGGTTCGCGACGCACTTTCTTGTGCTCTTAAACACTGTTCCACAATTCATTTTTCACTACACTCGTTGGTAACCCATGAACATCAAGAAAATATCACTCGTGATTCTCGCATTTGTGGCAATTTCGCTCGCCCTGCGATTGTCAACGCGGCCCGACGATTCGCCGCCCTTTGTGACACCCTCAGTCGGCGATGCAACGCGCGCCAGTGTTTCGGCGGATCAATTGCCTGTTACTCAACCCGCAGCGACCGCTAGCCCAGAGAATTCACCCCCCCGCGTGGGCGATACAGGCGGAAGCACGATTGCCCAAGACAATCTTCCGCCAGTTCCGGAAGGGGTTCCGCTCACTTCAATCTATGACGAATTGCTTGCACGCGCCGCAAAAGGCGATCAGCAAGCAGCATGCCGTTTGATGAAAGAGATGGAAGGCTGTCGTCGATACCAAGAGCATCTCCTAACCTTCAAAGGAAAGCTGGGCCCTTACGAGAAGGCAGAGAGCATGGATGTTGTTGATTCACTCGACCAACAAATTCTCGGAATGCCCATGGAGTCGGCTGCTTTGGTTTGCGAGGGTTTTGATCGACGCGGACACCACGCGGACAGCGAATCGGCGCTACTCACTGCTCGTCGCAAAACGAATGCAGCCGCTTCGCTGCAGGCAGCAATAGAGCTACAACTGCTCTATAAGGAAGACCCGGAAAATATCCGGATAGTGACTGAACGAGCTACCAACGGCGACTTGGCCGCAATCAAGTTTCTCTCTTCCGAGTATTCGCTCAGCCATAGCTTCTATGGTCGGCAAGCAGTCACCAAGACTAGAACCGAAGAGAATCTGAAATGGCTCATTGTGCTGAAGCACATGGTCAACAACGTACACGATAAGAACAATGTATACCAAAGAGAAATTGACACGCTCTCGGCGCAGCTCGATGCCACCTCACGCAACAAAATCATTGGCCAGGCGGAGGCGTTCGCCCGCCTTAATTTCGTGGAAAACAGCTACCAGCCAAAGCGCAACGAGAGCATGTACAGCCTCGATAGCGAATTCTGCGGCAATTAGCTGTGTGCTACGCGATCTCGACTTTTCCGATCCGATATAGCTAGACGCCAACGCCGGTACCCGCAATGTGCATTGGAGCAAGGTTTCGCGTTGAGGCCTGATAGGATTCGCAACACCCGAACCACGCGACGCTGCGATGCCCACGGACTGGAAAGACGCCCTGGATCTGTTTGATCGCGCGCTCGTCATGAGTGACGAGGAACGCAGTGCGTGGCTCGTTGACCTGCATCGTTCCGAACCTGAACTCGCGCGCAAGCTGACGGCGATGCTCGAAGCGCATGACGCAGACAGCGATGGCAATCTCGATCAGCGCGTCCTCGAAGCAGCGATCGATGCTTCCGAAAGTATTGAAGCGACTCGAGGCCTGGCAGCCGGCCGCATGATCGGTCCGTATTGTCTGCTGCATAGTCTCGGGCGTGGCGGTATGGCGAGTGTCTGGCTGAGTGAGCGTATCGAGGGCACCCTGCGGCGCGAATTTGCCCTCAAGCTGCCCTGGATGGCAGGACTGGACGGTGTCTCTGCCGAACGATTCCTGCGCGAACGCGACATACTCGCGCGCTTGCGCCATCCGAATATCGCGCGACTTCACGATGCGGGCGTCGATTCCGGCGGTCAGCCGTATCTCGCACTTGACCACATCGAGGGTCAGGCACTGACTGCCTGGTGTGACGAACGCGCGCTGCCGATCGATGCGCGCCTCGAACGATTTGGCCAGGTTCTGGATGCCGTGCAGTACGCTCACGCGAATCTCGTCATCCATCGCGACATCAAGCCGGCCAATATCCTCATTGACGCGCAAGGTCGCGCCAGCCTGCTCGACTTCGGTATCGCCAAACTGCTCGATGCGAGCGGAACAGGTACCCCCGAGACTGAACTGACCGCCGCGGGCGGCCGCCTGCTGACCATGCAGTACGCTAGCCCCGAACAGTTGCGCGGTGAGTCGCTGACGATCGCAACCGACATCTATTCGCTGGGCGTCGTTCTGCATGAATTACTCGCAGGAAGGCGCCCTTATGCCTTGACGCGCGATTCCGCGGCACAGCTCGAGCAGGCGATTACCGATGGGGTTCGTGAACCGCTGACCCGTTCCGCCAGCCTGCCGCGAGCGAGGCAGCTCGGATTGCGGACGATCCGCGCGATGCGCAAGGCGCTGGGCGGTGACCTCGACGCGATCGTCGCCAAGGCGATGTCGCCCGAACCGATGAAACGCTATGCGACAGTCGACATGTTTCACGAGGACCTGCGTCGGCTGCGCGGCGGGCATGCGGTCAGCGCACGACGCCCGTCACGTATCCGCGCCGCGCTTCGCTTCGTTGGAAGGCACGCCCTGGCGTCCGCCATCGTTGCCGTTCTTTTTTGTGGCTTGCTTGCAAGCACCATTGTTGCGACCGTTGTCGCCGGACGCGAACGCGCCCAGCGCGAGCGAGCAGAGGCTGTGCGTGGGTTTCTGGTTGGCGTTTTCGCCCAGGCCAATCCCGACGAAAACCGCGGCCAGCCATTTACCGCCCAGCAACTCCTTGAGAAAGGCGAGAAGGCATTGCCTCGACCAGGCGAGGCTTCACCCGCAACGCGCGCCGACCTCCAGGCAGTGATTGGCGACCTTTACTGGGGCATCGGCGATTTCACCCGAGCCGAACCCCTGTTGCGACAAGCCGTGACGACAAGTGAGAATCCGGACATTCCGGAAGACGTCAAGGCGCGCGCACTGATTGGTCTGGCCAACATGGAGACGGAAAAGCGCGCCTTCGACGATGCCTTGCTGCACCTCGATCAGGCGCACGCGTTTGCCCGCGCCCTCGGTGTCGCGGGCCAACACCTGGCTGCCGATGCCCGTCGTCAACGTGCCGACGTGCTGGTTCGGCGAGGCGACTTCGAGGATGCCGAGCCATTGCTGCGCGAAATGCTGATCTCTGATCGCTCCTTGTCCGGGCCCGAAAGCGAGGCCTTGGCAAACGATTGGCGATTGCTGGCGATCTGCCTTGAAGAGCTTTCGCGCTATGACGAATCGCAATCCGCCTTTACCGAGGCGATCCGGATCGCCAGTGCCGTGCATGGCGATCAGCACAGTAGTGTGGCCTATGTCCTGAACGACCTCGGCTTGATGCTGATGCATCGCGGCGATCTGACCGGGGCCGAGAAAGCAATGCGCGAAGGATTGAGACTTAGCGAGATCCTGTGGGGCAAGGAGTCGCGCGCGTCCTGGGCGGTCGAGTCGAACCTGCTGCGCGTGGTTGAACTGGAGGGTCGATTCGCCGAGGCGCTGGTCGCGCGAAAGGCCATGCTCGAAAAAGAACAGGTCACGCTGGCAGAAGCGACCCCCGAAACCCTCGCGTTCCATACCAATTTCCTGGGGCTCGACTATCGCGAACTCGGGCGACTTGGCGAGGCCGAAGCGATGTTTCGCGATGCGATCGCGCAATGGGCACACCTGCACGGCAATGAAGAGTCGCCAGACAGTGCGCCGGCCCGCGTCAACCTCGGCGTCACCCTGGCCCTGCAAGGTCGACTGGACGAATCCGAGCGCGTTCTGCGCGATGCCGTGGCCTTGCGCGCGGCACACGAGCCTCCAGGCTCGCTAACCCTCAACCTCAGTCGCGGGGAGCTCGGCAATGTTCTCCGTATACAAGGGAAAACCGACGCAGCCTTGCAGGAAACCAAAGCGGCTGTCGATGCCTACGCCACTGCGCTTTCTGCCTCGGGCGAGGCGCTCACGCCTGGCATGGTGGCCCTGCTCGCCCAATTGGCTGAATGCCAGCTCGATGCGGGCAAGGCGGGCGAAGCGGAAAACAGCGCACGACGGTCACTTGAGCGCGCGCGCGAATTGTTCCCTGCCGCAAACCCGCGTCTCGGCACCAGTCTGTTCGCGCTGGCGCGGGCGCAGATGGCGCAGGATCGTCCGACGGAAGCCGAACCGCTGCTGCGTGAGGCGCTCTCGGTCCGCAGCACGAACTTTCCGCTTGATGATCCTCGCATCGTCGAAATCAAGGTCGCGCTTGTCGACACCCTTCAATCCCTCGGCAGAAGCGCCGAAGCGAAGCAACTGCGCGCCGGAATCGCGCCTCTGCTTTCCGGGATGTCCTCGCCGTACGCTCGCACCCTGCTCCAGCGCCTGCCGGACTAAACGCTTCGAAAAATGGCGGCACTGGGGCCAAGCGCTCGTTCGATCAACCTTCGGGAAAAAACCCCGAACCGCCACGCTACAATCATGGGCATGGAAAAGGCTACCGACAACACGCTTTTCAGCGAACTCTATGACGAGCTCAAGCGTCGCGCGCATGCGGTCCGTCGCGGCCAGCTCGGCAACACACTCGACACCACAGCCCTGGTCCACGAAGCCTGGCTCAAGCTCGGACCTCGGCCCTCGGGATACGTCGATCGTCAGCACCTTGTGCGCACCACCGTCATGGCCATGCGCCAGCTGCTGATTGACAATGCACGGGCCCGCGCATCGATCAAGCGAGGTGGGGATCTCGCAGCCATCACGCTCACGGCGAATCTGGCAGGTGTGGACTCCGCGGGCGCCGATGATCAAGGTGTCGTCGAGGCAATGGACCGTTTGCGATTGATCGATGAACGCAAGGCAGATGCCATTGAAATGCAGGCGCTGGGTGGCGCCACCTACACCGAGATCGCCGATTTCCTCGGTGTTTCCGAGCAGACGATAAAGCGTGACCTCGCCGCTGCGCGCGCCCTGCTGACGGTCTGGCTCGGCTCTCCTGCCTGACCGAATGCTCAGGTTTCCAGGTTCATTCGCTCAGCATGGACCGACCGAAGACCGTTTTCCGTTTCTTCCTCGCATGACCGGCCTCAGCGATGACGGAGCCGCAATCCTGTTGCCGAAATGGAAACCGCCATGCGACTGCACAATGTCCTTCTGATCCCGCTCGCCCTGTTCACGCCATGCCTTCACGCCGAGACCTTCCTTGTCGATACAACGAGCGACGACGGCAGTGCCTCGTTTCAGATTTGCGACGACGACGCGTCGAATGCCAACTGCTCTCTGCGCGGAGCGATTGACCGGGCCAATAGCACTGTCGGCAACGACACGATCACATTCAATCTCCCGCTGAATGACCCGGGCTTCATCGCGGCCACGCAGCACTGGCGGATTGCCCCGACGAACGGGTACGCGTACATCACCGACGATCTGATCGTGGACGGCTACAGTCAGCCCGGAGCGCTGGAAAACACCAATACGCCCGACCAGGGCGGCAGCAATGCCTTGCTCAAGATCGAACTGCGCGGACCCGGCGTCAACACCCAGGTGCCGGGCTTCTATGCGGTCAATGGAAGTGCCCGACTGACCGTGCGCGGCCTCGCGATCAACATGTTCAGTTCCAACCTGCAATTATACACACCGGGTCCGCATCGCATCGAGGGGTGCTTCATCGGTACGGACATCACCGGAATGCAGGCGGCTGACACGACCAGCAGCAACGGCATCGGCATCCGGCTCCAAGGCCAGCTGATTGCGGGCGACGGAACGCCAGCCACGCGCAACGTGATTTCGGGCAATAGCTACATTGGCATATGGGATGTCAACAACTCGGAAGCATTGACTATCCAGGGCAACTTGATCGGCACCAACGCGGCGGGAACGGCCGCCTTGCCGGGCCAGGATTACGGCATCTATGCCCTCAGCGCAGGACGCGGCGCGCTGATCGGCGGCACCACCAATGAGGCGCGAAACCTCATTTCCGGAAACACGATCAACGCGATCTATGTCATCCCGCAAATCAGCGGCGCGAGTCCTCAGCCTTACCGGGTAGTGGGAAATTTCATCGGCACTGACATCAGCGGGACGCTGCCCATCGGCAACGGACTCAATCCTCAATCGCCTTCGCAACCACAGCCGACAATCGTCGCCTTCTCGCTCGGCTCCTGCGGCCTGCAGGTCGGTGGCGACGGACCGGGCGAAGGAAACTTGATCGCTTACAGCGGCACGGCCGGCGTGTTGATCGAGAGCTGCGATCGCGCAACGATCCTCGGCAATCGGTTCATGCTCAATCGCGGCATTGCCATCGACCTCAGCACCGGCAATGCCGACCGCGGCGCCACGCCAAACGATCCGGGCGATGCCGACGGCAATCCGCCGGTTGGCGGCGGTGCCTTTCTATCCGGCAACCGTCTGCAGAACTATCCGGAAATTCTCAGCCTCGTCCGCAACGGCAGCGACATCACGCTTACCTATCGCGTCGACACCGATATCGCCAACGCGACCTATCCCTTGCGTATCGATGTTGCCCGCGGTCGCGCCGGTCAAGCCGAGTTTCCGATCACCAACGACAATTACGGGGCGATCGATGCGGGTTTGCCGAAGGCGATCACCTTCCCTGCTGCTGCGCTGGACGGGGGTGGCGCGCTCGTGTTGAGCGCCACCGACGCCGCGGGAAACACCAGTGAACAAGGCGGCGATCACTTGTTCGCCGATAGCTTCGAATGACAATGCTCCTGGGAGCCGGGACCCTGACAGATCCAAACCCAACCCTTCATCGCTCATTTTCGAGCGGATTTCGATCGACCTCACTCTCCTGCCTTGTCCTTGGCCTTCGCGGCGTTAACATCCGTGGTCACTGCAGCGCGGATCGCTCGCGCGGATTTCAGTTTCGATCCCGCCTACAACACCAACTATTTCATCGACGCCTTCTCGACCGGTGAAGGTGGCGGCGCCTTCCGTTACGGATACAGACTCACTACGCTCGCCAATGGCGACGTCGTTGTCGCCGGACAGATGCGATTCCCGAATGATTCACTTGACGCGGAATCTTCCGACGTCGATCTGTTGCGCTATGGCCCCTTAGGCGTTCGCAAAACCTGGACCGGTCCCGCTGGACCGTATTCCTGGTTCAACTCAAATCAAAGGCGTTCGGCGCTGCCTGAATCCCTGCAAGTGCAGATCGAGGGATGGGCTGACCGCGCATGGTCATTCGATTCCGATCCGAGTCGCCCACAGAAAAATGAACACGACAATCATGCTCCGTTCGCGCACGGGGACATCAGCAATGGACCGGTTGCAGACGCAATCTCGTTTCTACCATCAACGACCACTGATGCAGAAGGATCCACGCCATGTTGAAGTACCACTTTCATTCGATCAGCGCCACGCCGGTGCGCCGCCTTGCCACGACGTTCTCTGCGCTGCTGATTTTCGCGATGGCTTGGCTGTCGCCCGCACATGCTGAATATGGCTTCGATCCCGGTTACAACGAGAACTATGTGATCGACACGTTCGGCAGCATCAACGGCAACGCGTTCCGCGAAGGGCGCAAACTGGTAACCCTGCCAAACGGCGACATCGTCGTCGCTGGCCGCATGCGACTCAACAACGATACAATTCAACCGTACTCGAATATCGGCCTTGTGCGCTACGACCGCAACGGCGGGCGCGTGACCTGGCCGAGTACGTCGGGCCCATACTTCTGGACCAGCTCCCAGTACGTTGTCTATCCAAACCTGCCCAACGGCGGCAGCGGCGATGTAACCATCGAATTTGTCAACGATATCGCCTATGCAGATGGAAAGATCTACGTGCTGGCAACGCGCCGGTTTGCAGGAGGCAGTGACCGCGATGTGGCGCTGTTTGCGTTCAACGAAGATGGGACCTTCCGCCAGACTCTCACCGTGATTGGCTCGGCGGCATCCGAGGTGGGCCGGGCGATCGACGTCAATGCAACCAACCTGCTTGCGAAACCGGTCACGGTGACGATCCTTGCCGAACGCGATCCACGCCGAATGGTCGTGGCCAAAGCCGCAGAAGATAGCAATGGCATTTTGTCCTTAGATGCAAGTTTCAATGGCGGTGCGCCGCTCGAAGTCACGGTGACGGCAGGCTGTCCGGGCTTTGCGCAGTGCAATCTTATTCCCGTTGACCTCGCGCGTGGCTCACGCTCGTCCGGTGACGACATGCCAATCTATGTGACCGGAGCGATTCAACGCAGCGCCATTGTCACCGACTGGGATTTTTTCGCCATGCAGATCGACAGCAGCGGAGTTGTCGATACCAGCTTCGGTTTAGGTGGTCTGCGCGTCGTCGCGTTTGACCAGCCCGGTTCGGCGAACGGCGACTATCCCTCGGCGCTCTGGGTGGAAAACAGGAGCCAGTTCGGCAGCGATGACCATCTGATCATCGCCGGCAATATCAATCGGAGCTGCAAGACCGGCATCGGTATCGCCCGCCTCAAAGGAAATGGCGATGACGAGCCCGGCTTCGGCATCGATGGACGCGCCGCCTATGGGGGCTCGACCGAAATCGGCACGATATGCGAGCAGGAGCCCGCGCATTTCGCCAACGACATCACGCTGCAGGGCAATGAGATCGCGGTCGCCGGTGAAACACAGTATCCCGATCAGGGTGGCACAATCCTGACCGATGGGGCTTTGCTGCGGGTCGATGCGATTTCGGGTGAACAACGCGGCCTGGTCGCCCTGCCGCAAATACTCCAGGGAAACCGCGCAGGCACCAGCCGCCTGTTCGGTATCAGCAATGCGGGTGGCAACCGCTACTCCGTGTCCGGTGAAGGCAATTCGATCCCGTACGGCCTGCCCACGCTCTACATCAGCGCGCGCGTGTGGCCGTCCGACACGATCTTCGTCGACGGATTCGAATGATGACCCCGGCCCATACTTTCGTCTCCCTCGTACTTGCTGTATGCGCACTCGGCGGATGTGGCGCCGATACGCCGGAGGCTGCAGGTCGCTCGGCGACCGAACTGCGAGCGACGTCTGCGGCGATCCCTGCTACGCAGTCCGCTACGCTGCGCATGCAGATCGACGGGCAGGCATGGCTGGCGACGCACGACGTATTCGCCGCGGTGCACCCGGCTGGATACGATCGCGCGATCGTCATCGCCGGTTCGCTCGGCAAGCAGGCGTCGCACGAGCAGGCGTTCACGCTAAACCTTTATGGCATCGACAAACCGGGACGCTATCCAATCAGCTCGGCGAGCATCGACAAGGGCGTCATCCAGTTCAGTGACTTCAGCGCGCAACGCCATCTGATGGGTGGAGCCCTCGGCTACGATGGTATCGTCGAGCTGATCGCATTCAGTGCAAATCCGTCGCGTGTCGAGGCACGTTTCGAAGGGTCCTTGATCTCCAACGACAATGCGAAGGTGACGATCCGCGATGGCTATATCAACTATGCGGAGTAAGCGCAGGTGGTGAACTCTTCGAGTCGGAAGTCCACGGTCGCGTTGCGCGGATGGCTTGCGTTGAGCGCAATCATCATGCTGCCTGCGCAGGCGGCCGAATGGTTCGTCGCAACCACCGGCAGTGATGCTACCGGAACCGGCTCGGCGGCACAGCCATTCCGCACGCTGACCCACGTGCTCGACCCGGCCAATAATATCGTCGCTGCGAATGACATCGTGACCGTGCGCGGCCCGCCCGGATCCAACCTTTACGCCGACTGCGATGTGCGCCTGCGCGTTCCGCTGACGCTTCGCTCGCCACCCGGTGAGCGCGCGCATATCGACTGCGCTCTCACTGTTGCAGACAGCGTCGCCGTGCAGATCGATCCGGGCGCATCCGGAAGCACCTTGACCCGGCTTGAAATCAGTGGCGGCTTCTATTACGGCGTGTTCCTGCAGACCGACTGGTATCAAGGCGGCGGCGAGAGCGAGACCGGCGCGACCGACATCGTGCTCGATGGTCTGCTGATCCACCATACCGGCCGCGACGGCATCAAGATCACGCCACACAGCGATCGCGCGACGATCCGCAACAGCGAGATTCATCACACCGGTGCGATCTATCCGCCGGGTACTCCGCTCGACGACAAGAATGCCGAGGGCATCGACAATGTCAACGCGTCGAACATGCGCGTCGAGGACAGCTACATCCACGACATCGCCACCACCGGCCTGTACTTCAAGGGCGGCGCGACTGACGTGATCGTGCAGCGCAACCGTATCGAGAATACCGGAGTCGGCGGCATCCTCGTCGGCTTCGACACCAGCCCGGAATTCTTCGACCTTGGCGCCAACCCGGGCTATTACGAAGCGATCCGCGGCATCGTGCGCAACAACCTCGTGCGAAACACGGGATACGCTGGCATCGGCCTGTATGCGTCACGTGATTCGATCATCGCCAACAACACGATCGTCAACACCGCGATTCTCGGCCACGCGGCAATCTATTTCGGCATCACGTTCCAGGACTACGAACAAGTATAGGAACTTCAAACGCCCTTTTCGAACAGTCTGGCGAGTAGGCGGTGGTCGCGCAAGCGCCAGTTTGGGCGCAGATCGGACGTTCGCGAGTGGGATTTCGGCATCGCGGGGGCGCGGCGCCTCAGCGTCCGTGGCCATTTCTCGCTGATTTCCGGCAGCGGGCCGAGCGCTTCCCTGCGGGATCTTGGCCGCTGCGTGTGGTCTTGCCTTGTTTCGCCTTCG
>Ga0163146_10008500_pt1 | contig 10935 bp, 9 predicted proteins | sample OliLakLV19MP7G1_FD_148648 | JGI IMG/M metagenome (GOLD analysis project Ga0163146, IMG submission 148648) | Freshwater microbial mat bacterial communities from Lake Vanda, McMurdo Dry Valleys, Antarctica - Oligotrophic Lake LV.19.MP7.G1 | ecosystem: Environmental > Aquatic > Freshwater > Lake >... | reverse complement strand
ATCCCAGAATGGCTCGATTCATGCGATCACCTACTGACTCAAATCAGGCGATCACGGGTACTTCGGGTGGCACGATTAAAGCGATCACCAAGTGGATCGATTCAGGGTGTCAGCGACAGCCAAGGACGGGGGCGTCTCCTACCGCATGCGCACCACGGAAGGTGGCGTTCCTTTTGTTGAGTGGGTGCCTGGTTCGATAGACATCAGCGCTGACGAGGCTCTGGCAGGCTCGCCTCCAGAAGAAACTTCAGCGACCCGAGACTGCGCACATTGGCTATCCGAGCTTTTGGCCACGGGTCCGAAGCCTGCGAAGGCCGTTCTCGCGGAAGCCGAACAGTACGGATTCACATCCAAGGTGGTTCGCCGCGCTCGCGAGCGCTTGGAGGTTCAGACCCGCAAGACCGACTTCAAAGACGGCTGGGTGTGGGAATCAAAAGGCTGATTGTCTCGCGAAGATGCCCACGAACACCGAAGGTGCCCACACTGCCAAGTGTGGGCACCTTCGCGGTATTGGGCACCTACGGATCAAGGTATAAGATCCTCTTGTCAGGAGGCCTGAATTCCAACCGGTGGTGCGATCCTCGCGCGAATTTCTTGGTACACCAGAATTTCAGAACCTTCTGCAACCTCCAGCGACACGCAGAGCGCAAACTTGACCGCACCCTGAAACTTGCCGGCATCTGCAGCGCAATTCACTTTGCATTTGAAAGTCGCTCCGTCGACATAGGCCAGCGCGTCATCGCCCTCGTACACCTCATGTTGCACCGTGCCCCGGAGCGCAGCCTTGTCATCGACGCTGTTCTGACGTCTTACACGAAGCTCCTGTCCCGCCTCGGATACCCACATTCGTGCGCAGCGATAGCTCTGATGCTTCGGGTTGGTAGGCGATAGCCACGCCAGCGTGACGGTAAACCTACGCCAAGCCCTTTTTCCGGCTAGGCCAGGTGGCAATGGGGCGGAAAACTCTACTGCCTCCTCTGCCTTCAGTTCGCCGATGCCGAGCAGTGTCGCTCGTTCGTCAGTACACGAAATGGCGCGCACAACGTCAGCGGGTCCGTACCCGATCCACCGAGTGACAAAGTCTTTCTGCGCCCTGCGCCGTTTGCCACCATTAACGATTGCATTCAGATCTGGCCTTGCGCCCAGCAGGGTCGGTGCCAAGTCACCCCAGGAAGTCCCGTGAACAAGTAGCGCCTTCAGCACCACAGCGTCGTGTTCAGCAGAAGGGGCGTTTGGTGCTTGGGTGCGGAGCTGTTCAAGCATCTCGTGTGCCTGTGCGGCGGCGCGGCTACACAGCGCGGCCGCATTACTGGTGCCCCTACAGTAGCCGGTCTCGTCAAGAGCGCCGGCAGGCATTGGTGGAATCGCGACTCGGTGGCCAGGTCTACTACGCTGGGTAACGGCATCCGCGCGGGTAGCATTCGCCGCGCCGATGAACTGCTCCATGTGCAATGTCCTTCCTGCTGGCAGGAGAGCGTCTGGTTTTATCGCCCTGCGATAGCCATGACCGATTCGTGACAGCGGACTGACTCCCTGCACCGGGAACAGATCAAAGCGATTTGCGGGTGCTGCTCCCACCGAAGAGTCGGAGTGCGTTCCGCCTATTGTCAGCGCGTTTATCGATTCCGCGGGTGCCAGCAACCTACGGTTTGTGACATCCTCCAGCAGCGCTGTTAGCGCAATCTGCTGACGAGCCGCGACATCCATTGCTGAAAGCGAGTTGCGAGGTGTCGCTAGGTTCAACGTGGTCAAGTCGTTGCCGGCACTCACCACGAAGAGAACTGAGTAGCGGTGCGAGAGCCAATCGATAAGGCGCGCCCATGGCGACATCTCCCGCGCAAAAACGCGAGACGCATCGCCAAGCGAAAGGTTGATGACTCGGACGGTTGGCGCCGCTGCGGCAACGCCGTTCTCTTCTTCGAATATTCGTCTTACGGCGCGGTGCATGAGGTCGATGAGCAGTACGTCGTCCGGTGTTTGCTCCATTCGCCTTTGATTGAAGCCGTCGTTGGGATCGGGGCGCAGGACCGGCCGAACGTAAATCGGTCGGGCCAACTGCTCACCCTCGGCATCGAGCTCTCCATGAATGAGGAGAGATGCCATCGCCGTACCGTGAACGCGGTCTTTCGCTTCGTACGTCGCGTCCCAGCCATCAGGGTCGTCAATCAGAAGGCGGCCGGCGAGGAGAGTGTGGTTCGCGAGAGGTAGGCCATCGAGCAAGGCAACAATTGGCGATCCTTGGGATCGGCCGCCACGCGCAGCCGGCGCTTGAGGTTGGTCTTCCGCGGCACCAATCGCGATCGATTGGGCCCGAGGTCTGAAAAACATCACTCGATCCGAAAGAAGCAGAGCCGGTTCCTCACCGTCGAGAATTCTCTGTATCGCGGCAACGGGGAGCTCAACGAGTAGACCGTGGTAGGCGATAGAACCGATCACCGCACTGCTTAGCACTCGGCCTTGGAGATTGGCTACGAGTCGATGGATTTCAACCCGCGCCGCCGTGTTCTTACTGTCCGCCACGGAGTGCCAGGCTTCAATCTCGAAACGAACAGCGTCTTGGCCAGTCGCAACTTGATCTTGCCAGTAGCTGCGTACATCCGTACCCACCCGGTCGGTCGCATTCCAGGGGCGGACGCCACGCAGCTGCTTGAACACGTGCTTGAAGGGCGCTAGTCCTCGGTCGAACTGTGCGGTTGGATCTCTCTGGTAGCGGTCCCACAGCGCCAACAGCTGATTCAGAGCCTCCTGATTCGTTCCGAGCAAGTACAAACGGCCCGACAGCGGGGAATTGAGCGCCTCGTCGTCTGCCTCATGAAAATCTTCGTCTGCAGCGATGTCATCGGGTAACAGTTCGAACAACCATTCCAAGCTCGGAACTTTCGCGACGGCCTTGGCGAAATCGGATACCGATCCCACGACCTCGAACACGAGTACCAGCTCCGGGTTCTCCAACGGAGCGAACTGCTGAAGTTGGAGGCGCCGTGCGTCCAGCGCGAGCTGGAGGACGGCTAGCTGCGGCGCGATGCGTGCTCGCTGCCGTTCAATCGAAGGGAGAGTAAGTCCACCAACGGGACGGGGCAGGCTACTGCGCGCAACACTGGTCCGGGTGGGAAAGATCAGTAACGGGTGGTGTCCGTTCGGCATCCGTGTTTCGCCCTTAGATGGGAACTATTCGGAGGCGCGAACCGCACTCCTCGCTTTCCACTGCTTCAGTCGCTCGGCAACAATCTTCTTAAGGTCAGCCACTGGCATGGCTAGCACATATCGCCTTTGAACATCCTCGGAGAACTGCTCCAAATCGGAGAAGCTCGCAGCAGCAAGTTTGGACGACATGGCTCGTGGTGTCATTCCCATCGGAACACCAATCTTTTCTTGCAGGCTCTCGAACCACGCTTCCATCTGTGCCTGAGTTGGAGCCGGCATTTCCAGGCGCAATTGGAAGCGACGCCAAACAGCTCTGTCCAGGAGTTCGGCATGGTTGGTAGCGGTAATGACCACAACGTGGCTTGGCAGCGCATCAATCTGAAGCAGAAGCGAACTCACAACTCGCTTGATCTCGCCTGTCTCATGAGTGTCGCCACGCTCCTTCCCGAGAGTGTCAAATTCATCGAAGAAGAGCACGCATTGATGGGTGCGCACAAAGTCGAAAAGGCGTTTGAGTCGGCCGCTGGTTTCTCCCAGGAAGCTGCCGATAACAGCCTCGTATCGCACCACAAACAGAGGCGCCATCAGCTCGTTGGCCAGCGCTTCCGCCAAGGTAGTTTTTCCATTGCCAGGAGCGCCCGACAGAAGGACGCGATGGCGAGGTTCAAGTCCATATGACCGGAGCAGATCTCGACGTTGCTGCTCTTCAACGAGCTCTCTGCAAGCGGTTTGTGCTGTCTCCGTTAAGAGAAGCGAATCCAGCGTGCGGTGTGGTTCGATCTCAAAGAGGAGACCGCCATGACCGCCATCAAAGGATCGCGTCACTTCGTGCGGTCGCGGTCGAGCCTTCGCCGCGCCAAGGTTCTGAACGAGACGATCAGCGAGTTGGTGATGATGCTTTGCGCGCTCTTCCGCGGCCATCGCTTCGACAGTCGTTCGGAGAAGCTGCTGATCGCCTTCGCTGCCAGCTTTCACCAAGTTAATAATTAGGTCTGCTCGCGACATGGTGACCACCGGGCGTGGAGGGTATGTTCGTCTAGCGCACGAGTCGTGTCTATCCGCACTTTAGGCCGCTGTCATTGAGCGGAATTCACGTCGCACCTGATGCGACAACAAAATAATATCATATATATGATATTGTTTATTGATGCGCCTGCTCCCAAAACTCAGCCTTTGTCTAACTGAGGACGAGCTCAAGGCGCTGAAGGAGGTTCGTGAACGATTGGGGCGTGGTGGCGTTCTGCTCAACCAAAGCGAGGTCGTGAGAACCGCGATCCTCGAATTTCATCAATTGGGTGACGAGGAGCTAGTGGCGGCTGCCCAGCGAGCGCCAAAACTGAAGCCTGGGCGGCGAACCAAGCAACAGCCGTAATTCGGCGAAAAGCACGGTCCTCGGTACGGCGCTAGGCCGCCACCGGCCAATGCGCAAACACCACCCGCGCTTGTTCAATAAGCTGCTCGCACAGCGCCTCAAGATCCTCTGTGCGCACACCGCGTTGGCGAAGCACCCGCTTCACCGAGGCGCGAATTTCCGAGTAGACGGCGTCGCGATGTGGCTCGGTCCAGTCGACTTTTAGATTTCGGCGAATGGCTTGGACTACGTCGTGGATGAGATCGCGCAGCAGTCCCTCGTCGTACAGCGACTCTTTGTTCTGGATCACCGCGTCGTAGAAGGTCAGCTCTTCCTCTGTTAGGCCGAGTTGTTCGGCGCGGGCGTGGCTGGCTTCCCACTGTTTGCGCATCTCGACCATCGCCTTCACTACCGCGGCGGCGTCGATCAAGCGGTTGTGGTACTTGCGCAGCGTCGCTTCCAGCATCTCCTGAAACGACTTCACCGCCACACCCTGTCGTGTCTTCATCCGCGTCAGCTCGTCTTGCATGAGCTGCTCCAGAAGCTTGAGCCGTAGATTCTCGTGCGGTCGGTCTTTGAATGTCTGCAGGAAGGCATCGTCGAGGATGGAGATGTCGGCCTTTTCGATCCCGGCGGCCTTGAAGATGTCGACCACGCCTTGGCCTTCGAGGCTGTCGTCCACCAGATCGCGAACAGCAGCGTCGAGGTCCTTGTGCTTCCACTTGGTCGGCGTCGCTTTTTGCAATTGCTTGCGTACACGCTGGCAGAAGATGACTTCGTCTGCGCTACCGCGGCAAGCGTCGAGATGGCGCACCAGCAGAAACACACTGGTCAGCCTCAGCTCGGCGTCGAGAAAAGCTTCTTTGCGCTGTTTCTCTTCCGTCAACCAACCGAACGCCAATGCATAGAGGTCCTCCAACTCGATGTTGTCGAGCGTGCGCCACGCTCCGTAGTCTCGCTCCGCCGGCAGCGCTGCCCGCACCTCTTCCAACACCTGAAGGAAGAGTGGTACGGCGGTGGTCTCGATATCTGGTGCCGGTTCGCCGCGACCACCTCCCTGTGTATATCGACTGGTCGCCTCGCGCAGCTCGTCACCAACGCCGATGTAGTCGACGATCAGCCCATGTGGCTTGTTGCTGAACACGCGGTTCACGCGCGAGATGGCCTGGATCATGCTGTGCCCGCGCATTGGCTTATCGATGTAGAGCGTGTGCAGGCAGGGAATATCGGTACCTGTGAGCCACATGTCGCAGACGATGACGATCGACAGCGGGTCGTTCGGATTCTTCATCCGCTCTTTGATCGAATCACGCGTCCTTTTGGTCGTGATGTGTCCGGCCTGGTTCCACTCTGGTGGGTCTTTGCCGAGATTGCCGGTCATAACGATCTTGACCTCCGGGCAACCTTCCACGGCGGTCAGCGCGTCATAGAGGCGCACGCAGTTCTCGCGCGTCATGCAGACCACCATCGCCTTGCCCTTCAGCGTGCTGCAACGTTGGGCAAAGTGGGTCAGCAAATCCTTGGCTAGGACCTCGATGCGATCCTTGGCACCGGCTGCAGCGGCGAGCGCCGCCCAACGGCTCTTGCGGCGTCCCAGGTCGGTGGTTTCGATCTCCCGCTCTTCGATGATCTCGGCGAGCGCCGCGTCCATGTCGTCCTTCGCCAACCCAAGCTTGATCTGCCGCGGCTCGTAGAAGATCGGGACGGTAGCGCGATCCTCCTGCGACTGGCGGATGTCGTAGACATGAATCAGGTCGCCGAATACCTCCACCGTGTCGGCGCCCGAGAAGTTCACCGGCGTGCCCGTGAACCCAAGTCGCCGCGCGTTTGGCAACGCGTCGTAGAGGTAGCGTGCATAGCCATCGGCGAAGCCGTACTGCGAACGATGCGCCTCGTCGGCGATCACGATGATGTTGTCGCGCTCAGACAGCACTGGGTGGGTGATCTCGTCATCCGATAGCCGGAACTTGGCGATCGTGGTGAAGATCACCTCGCCACCAGCCGTCTGCAGCAAATTTCGCAGGTCCTTGACCGATGCTGCCTGGCGCACGTCCCCAACCAGGCCACGTCCGAGCACGAACTGATCGTGCAACTGATCGTCCAGGTCGGTGCGATCCACCTCGATTACGATGCTCGGATTCCGCAGCGCCGGTTCGCGACGCAGGATTCCTACTAGGAACAGCATCGACAGCGACTTGCCTGAGCCGGTGGTATGCCAGATCACGCCCAGCCGCTTCTCGCTGCTGGCAAACGCCGCGAGGGTGCGCTGCAGGGCCTTTCGCACCGCGAAGAACTGGTGGTACTTGGCGCCCTTCTTGACGATCTTCTCGTTGGCGACCTCGAATACGATGAAGTCGCGCACGTAAGCCAGCAGTCGGTCGCGCGGAAACAGGCCCTCGATCAGCCCCTTCATGCTGCCGGTGGTGCCTGCCTCGACATGCTCGCCGTCGATCGACTTCCAAGGTGCGTACCATTCTTCGCTAGCGGTCCACACGCCATGCAGGGTGTCGATGCCGTCACTCACAACGCACACTGCGTTGTAATCGAACAGCTGAGACACATCGACGATGTAGTGCTGAATCTGGTTCAGCGCGTCTCGGTAATTCGGGATGTCGGAGTAGGGGTTTTTCAGCTCGAACAACACCAGCGGCAGGCCGTTGACGTAGACGAGAATGTCCGGCCGGCGATCGTTACGACCGGAGATCGGCAACTGGTTGACGACGTGGAACGCGTTGCCCTCTACATCGGCCCAGTCGATGGCATACAGGTGACGGTCTTGCTCGCGGCCGTCAGGCAGCCGAACGCGAAGGTGGAACCCCTCCCGCAACAGCTGATGGAACGCCAAATTGCGGCGGAGCGTATCTACGCCGTCGGGTCGCGCGATGATTCCCACCGCGATGTCCAGAGCGGTTTCCGGCAGATCGGGATAGCGTTTCTGAAGATTCGCCCGCAGCACATCACGCAGAACCACTTCATCGGGTGGGCGCGTCAGGTCCGGGCCCGGCGAAAAGCGGTAGCCCAGCCGTTCCAGCCGTTCAATGGTGGTCAGTTCAAACTGGCTTTCCGTCCCCTTCGACATTCGGGCCCACCGCGATCCTGGCTACGTTCCGGTCATCATGGCCTGAAGCATACCGTCCGCGCGGCGGCGGCGGGCACTCCGCCGGGCAGCGTCCACCCGGCTAGTGTCCGCGTAGCTAGTGTCCGCGTAGAAACGCCAACAACGGCGCGTAGTCTTTCGCGTCCGCCGAGCGAATCGCTGCGAGATAGCGGGCTCGTTGTTCGCTCGCGGGCAGATGTGTGCCCCAGTCGAATGCGTCGTGGCCATGTTTCGTCAGATAGGCATCCGCGAAAACGCGCGCGCAGCGCCCGTTGCCGTTTGCGAACGGATGAATCCATGTCAGTCGATGGTGCAGGCGTGCGCTTCGTTCGTCGAGCGCATAGGTGCTGAATTCGTCCCAAGCGCGCACGTCGTCGAAGAGGTTCTTCAACTCCGCCGTGATGGCGCTTGGCGCCACGCCGATGTTCTTTTCACTTGCGCGATACGTGCCTGCCCATCGCCACACCTTGCCGAACAAGTGCTTGTGCAGCTCGCGAAGGAACTCCTGCGTCGGCACGTCGCGCCGGACGACCATCCGTTGCATCCACGCCTGCCCTTCGCGGATGTTCTCTTCCTCGGCCACGTTCAGATCACCACGTGAGGCGATCCACGCCGGGATCAGGCCAGCGGCCTCATCCGGATCGAGCGGCGTCTGGCCGTCATCCGTTGTGTCGGTAATCACTTCCGGATCTTCCAGAGCTGGCGATCACTGATCAGGGAAGCGCTGTGTTCCTTTCGCCATTCGGCGAGGCTCGGGTCCTTCTCGTCCTGATCTTCCAGGCGCATGTGTGTGCGCGTGCGGGTGTCGAGGTCTTTGGCCGCCATGTCGCGCTGCCGTTCGATCATGGCTTGCAATGACTCTCTGGGAACCAGCGCGTACACCAGATCGCAATTCATCGCTTCGGCAACACGCCGCAGGCTGTCGAGCTGGATCGTCTGCTTCTGTTCGGAGGTTTCCAGGCGCGACACGACGCTTCGGGTGACGCCGAGGCGACTGGCAAGATCCTCCAAGGTCATGCCCAGAGCAGTACGCAAGGCCTTGGCCCAGCCGCCGTGTGGCACCGCCAGTTGGGCGCGCAGTTCGCGCAGCGGCGACAGGCGGTCGTCCAGCCGGGTACGGGCGACGGTGGTCTTGGTAGTCATGCGGATGTCACCTTATAGAACAACATGTTTATACATAAAGTTGTCATATAAGACAACAATATATAGCGCCTTGTTGTTTTATAGGGCGCGTGTTGGGCGCTAGCCTATCGCTTGGATTGTCTTTTCGGCGGCCGGGACGCGAAGTTCGCCGGACAGCAGCTTCGGCAGAAGGAGATCACGCATAGCGGCGAGCTTCTGTGACTGCTGCGTGTTCAGCATCATGCGCTTTGTGGGCGCCGTGACTAGCTTGGCGAACTCGTTCCGCAGAACCTCTCCGGCATCGACCCGAAGCAACCGCAGCAGATCGTCAGGCCGAACCCGCTGGTGACTGTTGGATGTCCCCGTGACGCGCGTTGTGAACTCATCGAGGAAGTCTGAATCGCGCAGTTGCCAGTACAGCCATGTGCGATTGAAGTTCGGCTTAGCTCGACAGACGAGAAACTCGGTCGAAGCGATGGCGCGCCAAGCTGGGTCTGTAGTCGGCCACCATACACGCGGCGTATCTGGATTCAGCTTTGACAGGAGGAGCGCATCGTCAGGCACACGGTACTTTCCGCTCTTGATCGCACCCCCAATCTCTCGGGTCGGTATCTGACCCCTATCGAAAGCGGGGATGCTGTAGTGGTCGAACTCCTCGGACGACGCCTGCTGGGGTTCGACGAGATCCCGTTCGAGTGCCAGCGTGTCGCCGAGCGGAGCCATGCGCCAGCCGCGAGGAACTGGGCCCATATCCGAATCCTCGAACTTCGACGGGAACAGTGCCGCCAGCTCGTCGGAGAGGCCGAAAGGCCTGCGGCCCTGGCTCTTCGCGACCACCGGCTCGAAGTCCACAAACCAAGACTTAAACAGCTTCTGCGCCAGCGCCTTCAACGTGCGATTCATGCGCCGGTTGAGTTCGATCTTGTCATCCAGCGCGCCGAGGATGCGGGCGATGACACTCTGCTGGTCGATGCCAGGAACTGAGATTCTCAGCATTTCCTGGTCCGTGAGGCTGAGATATGGGGCCATGTCGGTGGACCCCATCATTTCTCTGAGCTGTTCCTGAAACTCCTCTCCACGCGCCCAGTAACGCAAAAACCCTGGATGCAGCTGATATGGCTGCTTCGATCGCCAGAAGCTCAGGTGCGGTGAGTAGACGAAGGAGGGCATATCGTCCGTCACGTAGCTTGTCCGCCCCGTGCTGTTGCCCTTTGTTGTGATGATTGTGTCGCTAGGTCTCGAAACCTTCTGCGCAACCTTCTGCGCGAGGCTTGTATGGAATCGCTCGACACCGTCAAACGTGATGGCGTCATCGGACACGTTGCCCGACCTAAGAAAGATCAGGCCATCACCGCCAAGTTCCTCGAGCTTTGCCCGGTATCCGTCCCCAATCTGCAAGACCCCGTCTGAGATCAATCGCTTGAAGGTCGTTGATACGAAGTTAGTGCTCATGTGGATTGCGAAACCAATTCGACTTCCAGACCAACCTCTCGAAGCCTCGCTCGAATTTCCGCGTCCAACTTCGCGCTCTGCCGCAGTTGACGCCCTAGCTCGGCTGCCAGTCCCGGCGCTGCCGCTTCAAAGTCTTCTTCATCCTCTCCGCCATCAGGCGATCCAACGTAGCGGCCGGGTGTCAGTGCATAGCGGTGTGCACTGATCTCATCGAGCGTGGCGACCTTGCAGAAACCTTTCACTTCGTCCGGCACGCCTTCGCGTTTGAAGTGGCGATAGATGCCAGCGATCAGCTCAACTTCGTCATCGGACAACTGCTTCTGCTTGCGCGAGCCGGGGATCAGGCTGCCCAGCTTGCGGCCATCGATGAACAGAACTTCGTCGCGCCGGTCGCGAAAGCCCTTCTCACCGGCGCGATTCCTGGACAGAAACCACAGCGCACAGGGAATCTGCGTATTGGCGAAGAGCTGACCAGAGAGCTGCACCACGCAGTCCACCACGTTGTTGTCCACCAGCGCCTTGCGCACGGCCAAGCGCGAGACTTCGCTGCTCGACAGCTCGCCGTTGGCCATCACGAACCCTGCCATACCGCCGGGCGCAAGATGGTGCAGAAAGTGCAGCATCCACATCGAATTGGCGTTGCGCGGGCTGAGCGCCAGCGGCTCGCCGAACGGTGAAAGCCGCGGATCGTTGGCGGCGATCAGGCGCGAACCCCAGCCGTCCGCGCCCTTGGCCCCATCGTTGAAGGGTGGGTTGGCGAGGATGTAGT
>Ga0163146_10008490_pt1 | contig 10945 bp, 7 predicted proteins | sample OliLakLV19MP7G1_FD_148648 | JGI IMG/M metagenome (GOLD analysis project Ga0163146, IMG submission 148648) | Freshwater microbial mat bacterial communities from Lake Vanda, McMurdo Dry Valleys, Antarctica - Oligotrophic Lake LV.19.MP7.G1 | ecosystem: Environmental > Aquatic > Freshwater > Lake >... | reverse complement strand
TCCGCACCGATCCGTGGCCCACCGGCACGCCGTGCTGGGCCGATCTAGCTGTGCCCGACCCCGCGGCCGCCGCGGACCTCTATTCCTCGGTCTTCGGCTGGGCCGTCGTCGACCAGGGTGAAGACTTCGGGCACTACCGGATGGCTTCGATCGATGGTCATGCCGTGGCCGGCATCGGCACCAACCAGTCCGGCCCGCCGGCGTGGACGGTGTACGTCGCCAGCGAGGACGCCGTGGCCGGCGCGCGGGCCGTCACCGATCACGGCGGCGCCGTCGTGCTCGAGCCGATGTCCATGCCGGGCGTCGGGACGATGGCCTTCGTCACCGACCCACCGGAAGCATTCTTCGGGATCTACCAGGCGGGCGGACACATCGGATCAGGCGTGTACAACCAGGCGGGCGCCTTGGTCTGGACCGACACCAACGTCTCCGACATCGAGGCCTCCCGGGCCTTCTACGCCGCGGTGTTCGGCTGGACCTTCGACGACGTACCCGGTGCGAGTGAGGGCTACGTCACGTACAAGCTCGGCGGCGACGCGCTGGGCGGCCTGGGTGGACTGGGCAACTTCCCGCCGGGTACGCCATCGCACTGGTTGCCGTACCTGGGAACGCGCGAAGCCGACGCCGCGGTGGCGCAGTTCACCGCCGCCGGCGGCACCGTGCTGATGCCGGCGTCCGAGACACCCTTCGGCCGGATGGCTGTCGTGGCCGACCCGTGGGGTGCGACGGTGAGCCTCATCAGCGTTCCAGGTGAGGGCTACGAGACCGGGACGTGAGCCGCGGCGACGACCCCCGCCAGCCGGAGGGGACGGCCAGGGTGTGTTTGGATCGGGTCGTGGCTGACGGCTCGCTCGATTCACCGCTGGGGCCGCTGGACGGGCGCTACCGGTCCGTCGTGGCGCGGTTGCGCGATCAACTCTCGGAGGCCGCGCTCAACCGCGAGCGGCTGCGCATCGAAGTCGAGTGGCTGATCCACCTGACCAGTGGCGTTGGGCTGCTGCCCGGCATCCGCACCTTGACTGCTGATGAGGTCGCCGTTCTGCACGGCATCGCCGACAGCTTCGACGACGAGACGATCGCCGAGTTGCGCGCACTGGAACGGACCACGGTGCACGACGTCAAGGCCGTGGAGTACCTGCTCAAGTCACGATTGGCCCGGACCACCGCCGCCGACCTGAGCGAGATCGTGCACTTCGGCTGCACCAGCGAGGACATCAACAATCTCGCCTACGCCCGGATGATCCAACGTGCCGTGCGGGAGGTATGGCTGCCCGCAGCCCGCAGATTGGTGGAGCAGCTGACCGCGATGGCCCTGCTGTACCGCAGCGTGCCCATGCTGGCCCGTACCCATGGCCAGCCCGCCACCCCCACGACCGTGGGCAAGGAGCTGGGCGTCACGGCGCAGCGGCTGCAGCGACAGGCCGAGCGGGTGGAGCGGGCCGAGTACCTGGGCAAACTCAACGGGGCCACGGGAACGTACGCGGCCCACGTCGTCGCGGCACCCGAAGTGGACTGGCAGGGCGTGTCGCAGAGCTTCGTCGAGGCGCTCGGGCTGACCTGGAACCCGCTGACCACGCAGATCGAGCCGCACGATTGGCAGGCCGAGCTGTACGCCGACGTGGCCCGCTTCAACAGGATCGCCCACAATCTGTGCACCGATGTCTGGACCTACGTCAGCCTCGGCTACTTCACACAGCTGACCAGCACATCCTCGACAGGTTCGTCGACGATGCCGCACAAGGTCAACCCGATCCGATTCGAGAACGCCGAGGCCAATCTGGAGATGTCCAACGCGGTCTTGGGCGTACTGCAGGAGACTCTCGTGACGTCGAGGCTGCAGCGCGACCTCAGCGACTCCTCGATGCAGCGCAACGTCGGGGTGGCCTTCGGGCACTCACTGGTGGCGCTGGACAATGTCAGCCGCGGCCTCACGGCACTGGATGTCGACAGCGAGATGCTGACGGCCGACCTCGACGGGGCGTGGGAGGTCCTCGGTGAGGCGATCCAGACCGTGATGCGACTGCACGGCCTGCCCAACCCCTATGAGCGACTCAAGGAGCTGACCCGTGGCCGCCGGATCGGCGGTGCCGAGCTGCGCACTTTCGTCTCGGGTCTGGGCCTGCCGGCCGCCGCCGAGCAACGGCTGCTGGCGCTGTCCCCTCACAGCTACACCGGATTGGCCGAGGACCTGGTCGATCACCTCATCCACGGTGACTACCCACGTCTGCTCACCCGCGACGACGACGGTGCCGCCTGAGCGTTCCGCGCGTTACGCGCTGCGGATTGCCATGGCGCAAGGGCGGTCAGCACGGCCGCCCGCGTCATGGCGGGCAGCGGCGCGCTGGCCATGATCGCCAGGTCCTCGCCACGCGTGCTGGCACCGTCGAGGAATCGCAACACCCGCTCGATGGGCTGGCGACGGAACAGCTGCCGGAAGAACGCCGGGCCGTCGACCAGCCGGTCGTCCAGCGCCCGCAGCATCACCGCGTCCATCCAGCGGTGGCGCGACGGATAGGCGGGCGGCGGGGCGGGGACCCGGCCGACGGCCAGCGCCGCGGCCACGGCCTCGGCCTGGCGGATCATCGCCGCGAACGTGTATCCCGTGGACCCGCGGGTGGCGCCGCCTGCCGTACCCAGCCGAAACACCCGTTCGCCGGCCCGCCGCGCGAACCTGGCGTCGGTCATCGGGATCGAGCCGCGCTCGACGTGACTGGGCACCGCACCTGGTGTCACCGCACCTGGTGCCACCGCATCGATCCGGACATCGCCGGCCACACCGAGCAACCGTAGGTAATCCAGCAGCGCCGCCGTGGCCGCCGCATCCGTCATGATCTCCGGCGAGAACTCGGTGTACTCGACCAGCACCGTCCTGTCCCGCATCGGCAGGCAGTAGCCGAAGGACAGCCCGGCCGTGGGCTGCCGTGTCCGGAAGTCCATGAGGAACGGGACCTCACCGACGTCCGGCACAGCCTGCGCGGGCAGCACCCAGCCGAGGAATTGCTGCCGCCAGTGCACCCGACCGCCGGAGACCGGTGGCGCCGGGCGGGAATCGAACACCCACGAGGCGGACAGCGCCTCGCCGGCGACCGTGAACGCCACCTCCTCACCAGCGCCGCGCACGTCGTCCGCGGCGGCGGCCTCGTACCGGTCGACCCGCAGGCGCCGGGCGGCGGCGACCCGCTCGCCGACCAGCCGGTACAGGTCCGGCGATCGGATGAGGCGGTAGCGCAGCGGGTCCAGGTCCAGCACCACCTCGGGGCTGCCGCCGCCAGCCACCCGAAGGTGGCGCCAGCTGCTGTCCACCGCCGCCTCGGCGATGCCCGCCCCCGCTCCCCACCAGCACCAGGTCCGGTCGTGACCGGTCCGGGTGACCGGGTCGACGACCGCGACCCGGATGTCGAGGTCGGCGCAGGCCAGCGCGAGCAGCAGCAACTGCCCGGCGCCACCCGCGCCGATCACGGCGACGTCATACCGCTGCACCACCGCCGGAGCGTACGACGCGAGCGCCACGGCCCAGTCCCGACGTCCGGATGCGGAGCAGCCGATCATGCCGGCGGTCATTACAGTGACCAGGTCATGCCAGGCCTCGATCCCGCGTTGCTGCTGCCTCGCCTGAACGGCCTGACGCTGCGTGACGCCGAGCGGCTGCGCTCCCGACTCGACGCACTGGCCACGGCCGACCCGGCCCGGCAAGCCGCGGCATTCGTCGAACTGGCCGCTGCGGTGGCTGGTGCCGAGCAGCGGATCATGCGCCGTGAGGCAGGGCGCCCTGTCGTGACGTACCCCGACCTGCCGGTGACCGCGCGTCGGGCGGACATCCTGGCGGCGATGGCAGCGCATCAGGTCGTGGTCGTGGCGGGCGAGACCGGCTCCGGCAAGACCACGCAGCTGCCCAAGATGCTGCTGGAGCAGGGCCGGGGGATCCGCGGCACCATCGGTCACACCCAGCCGCGCCGGATCGCCGCCCGTGCCGTCGCCGAACGGCTGGCCGAGGAGCTGGGCGTGGCGCTCGGTGAAGCAGTCGGCTACACGGTGCGGTTCAGTGACACCGCCGGCGACCGCACCCTGATCCGGGTCATGACCGACGGCGTGCTGCTCGCGGAGATCCACGACGACCCGCTGCTGCTGCGCTACGACGCGCTGATCATCGACGAGGCCCACGAACGGTCACTGACCATAGACATGCTCCTCGGCTACCTGACCCGGCTGCTGCCCCAACGCCCCGACCTGTCCGTCGTCATCACCTCGGCCACCATCGACCCGCAACGATTCGCCGAGCACTTCGGCGGCGCGCCCATCATCGAGGTCTCCGGGCGCACCTACCCCGTGGAGATCCGGTATCGCCCCTGGGCCACCCCCGAGGACGACCCCGACGAGGAGGCCGAGGGCACCGTGGTGCCGGCTGCCCCCCGGGCAGCCACCACCCCACCCGACGCCGAGGAGCGAGACCAGCCCGACGCGGTCGTCGACGCCGTCCTCGAACTGTTCGCCGAGGGCCCGGGCGACGTCCTGGTGTTCTGCAGTGGCGAGCGCGAGATCCGGGAGGCAGCGCAGGCGCTGACCGACCGGATCGAGGCCGCCGCCGCCGGGGACCGCCGGCTCGCCGGCACGGAGATCGTGCCGCTGTACGCACGGCTGTCCGCCGCCGAACAGCACCGGGTCTTCGCCCCGCACGGTGGCCGCCGGGTCGTGATCGCCACCAACGTCGCCGAGACCTCGCTGACCGTGCCTGGGATCAGGTACGTCGTGGACACCGGCACGGCGCGGATCTCGCGCTACAGCCGCCGGACCAAGGTGCAGCGGCTGCCGATCGAGGCGATCTCCAAGGCGTCGGCGCGCCAGCGTTCCGGGCGGTGCGGCCGGGTCGCGGACGGTGTCTGCATCCGGCTGTACGCCGAGTCCGATTTCGAGGCCCGGCCGGAGTTCACCGAGCCGGAGATCCTGCGCACCAACCTGGCCTCGGTCGTGCTGCGGATGGCCGCGCTGGACGTCGGGGCCGTGGAGGACTTCCCCTTCGTCGACCCGCCCGATCGACGGGCCGTGCGCGACGCGGTGCTGCTGTTGGAGGAACTGCACGCCGTCGTCCCCAGCGATGCACCGAGAGGCGCCCCGGTGGCGCCCGAGCTCACCGCGGTCGGGCGGCTGCTGAGCCGATTGCCGGTCGACCCCCGCCTCGGCCGGATGCTGGTCGAGGCGCAACGACTCGGTTGCCTGGACGAGCTGAGCGTGTTGGTGGCCGCGATGTCGATCGTCGACCCCAGGGAGCGGCCACGGGATGCGCCGGAAGCGGCCGAGGCCGCGCACCGCCGCTTCGTACAACCCGATTCCGACCTGCTGACCCTGCTGGCGCTGTGGCGATACCTCGACGAACAGCGACGGGAGCGCTCCGGCGGCGCGTTCCGACGGCTGTGCAAGGCGGAGTTCCTCAATCACCGCCGGGTCCGGGAGTGGATCGACCTGGTCGCGCAGTTGCGGACGTCGGGACGCGAACTGGGGTGGCGCGGTTCCAGCGTCGGTCTGGTCGCGGGAGAGGCCCCGGCCGGCGGCGCGGCGGATCTGGTCCATCAAGCCGCACTCGCCGGGCTGTTGTCGCACGTCGGCGTGCGGTTCGACACTGACGGCGGCCAGGGCGGCCGGACGGTACAGGACTACCTGGGGGCCAGGGGTGCACGGTTCAGCATCGCGACGGGCTCCGCGCTGGGCCGCAAGCGACCGCGCTGGGTGATGGCCGCGGAGCTGGTCGAGACGTCGCGGTTGTTCGCCCGCACGGTGGCCATGATCGAGCCGGGCTGGGTGGAGGCCGCCGCCGGCGACCTGGCGATCCGCACCTACAGCGAGCCGCGATGGGATCGTCGGCGCGCCCAGATCGTCGCCACCGAGAGGGTCTCGCTCTACGGCCTACCGCTGGCGATCGGCCGCCGTGTCGGCTACGGCGGAATCGACGCCACAGCAGCTCGCGAACTGTTCATCCGGCACGCGCTCGTTGAGGACGAGTGGGAGACCCACCACTCGTTCGTCGCGGAGAACCGGCGGCGACTGGCTCAGGCGAACGAGCGCGAGGAGCGGACCCGGCGGCGCCACGTCGTCGCGGGCGAGAACGAGCGGTTCGCGTTCTTCGACGAACGGCTGCCGACCGGCATCGTCTCCGGCGGGCACTTCGACCGGTGGTGGCGCACCGCCCGGCGCGACCAGCCCGATCTGCTGAGCTACGACCCCGCCTGGTTGCTTCGGACCGCCGCCGAACCGGAGGACCAATCACTCGGCTTCCCCGACCGCTGGGTGGACGCCGATGCGGGGCTCGACCTGCCGGCGAGCTACCGGTTCGCTCCTGGGGCGCCTGATGACGGGGTGACGATCGACATCGCGCTGGCGCAGCTGAACCGGCTGCGGCCGGCGGCGGCTGGATGGCTGGTGCCAGGGCTGCGCCAGGAGTTGATGACCGAGCTGATCCGGAGCCTGCCGAAGTCGCTGCGGCGCAGTTTCGCCCCGGCGCCGGACCACGCCGGCGCGGCGCTGCAGGCGATGCAGGCGGCCGGTCGGGTGGGCCGCGACGACCCGCTGACCTCGCTCGCCCAGGCGCTGACGGCGATGGGTGGTCCGGTGGTCAGCATCGCGGACTTCGACCTGGGGCGGCTACCGGAGCACCTGCGGCTGCGGATCCGGGTGCTGGACGCCGACGGTGGCGTGCTGGCCGAGGGCCGCGATCTGGCGGCGCTGCAGCAGCTGGTGCGGGGACGGCAACGTGATCTGCTGGCAGAGCTGTCGCAGGGGGTCGAGCGGCGCGGCCTGACCGACTGGACCATCGTTGACCTGGCGGTCGCGGTGTCGGTCGCCGGCGTGGACGGCGACGTCGTGGCGTACCCGGCGGTGGTCGACGAAGGCGGTTCGGCTGGCGTCCGGGTCTTCGCCACACCGCAGGGGGCGGATGCGGCGATGCCCGCGGGTGTGGCGCGGTTGCTGATGCTCACGATCCCGTCACCCATCCGGGAGGTGGTGGCCGACCTCCCGATCACCGCCAAGCTCGCGCTGGCCGCCCCGCCGGGCGGTGACACCGCGGCGCTGCTGGCCGACTGCGTGGCGGCCGGGGTGCAGGATCTACTGGCGGGGTGGGCCGGGGCCCGGGGCATGCCGCGCAGCCGGGAGCAGTTCGACGCGGCCCGCAACGCGGTCCGCGCGGCGCTGCCGGCGACCGTCGCCGAGATCGTGCCGGTGGTGGCACGGGTGCTGGGTGACGCCGCCGAGGCCGAAGCCGAGCTCGGCGCCTTGACGCGGCGGACCCGGTCCGCTGCGGCAGCAGCCACGGCAGATGGATCGGCGCTGGCCGCGGGGGTCGCCGACGTGCGCACTAACCTCGGGGGCCTGCTGGCCGGGTCCTTCGTCAGCCGGGCCGGTCGGCGACGGTTGCCCGACCTGGTGCGCTATGTCGCGGCCGCCCGTCGCCGGGTGACCGCGCTGGCGGCGGACCCACAACGTGACGCGGCGGCGCTGGCCCGTTGGCAGGTCGCCCAGGGGTTGCACGCAGCGGCGCTCGCGCAGGCTGAACCGGGGCCCGTGCCCCCACCAGCCCTGACCGCGGTGGGCTGGATGCTGCAGGAGTATCGGGTGAGCCTCTTCGCCCAGCAGATCCGCACCGCCCACCCGGTGAGCGAGCAGCGCATCCGCAAGGCGATCGCAGCTGCCACCCGCGACTCACCATCTGTTGTGTCATAGCTCCGCCTTAAGCACACGCCGCCGAATCTGGTCACAGCGGGTGCGGGCGGGCGGTGAAGCGGCCCAGCACCCGGTCACGGCGCGGGCAGCATCGCGCGGGCCTCTCGCAGCGGCATTCCCGTGGCGGTCAGTAGATCCACCACGATCGAGCGAAGCTGCGCGATGGCGACCGTCCCGGCCCACGTACCGCCACCGGCGCGGTCCACGACGAGGCCGGTGGCCACCTCGCGCAGCTTCGCCACCAACTCCGGCGGTGGGTCCGAGGCGATCCGCACGCCGGAGATCGCCAGGATCACCGCGAGCCGCTCCAGGGCGTCGGCGATCTCCGTCGGCACCTCACGGCCGTCGTCCAGTGCCGCCGAGACCCGCCGCACCAGGACACGGGCGTTGCGGCTGGCGCGGTCCACGCCGATCAGGGCACGCCGGTGGCGTGCCAGCTCGTCGCGTTGCCGACGGCGCAGCGGTGAGAGCCGGCTGATCTCCTCCCCGGTCGTCACCGCCTCGTCCCAGCGATCGAGCACGCCCTGGGTGGCCCGCGCCCGGGTCAACGCGTCCTCGGCCCCCGGCCCGTCGCGGGTCCGGATGGCGTTCGCGGCACCGTCGAGCACGTCGACCAGGGCGTCGACCGAGGCCCGCGCCTCCTCGTCGGCAGCCGGGCGCGGGTTCTGTGGCGTGACGAGCGCGATGACGAGGGCAACGGCGCCGCCGATCATGGCGTCCTCCCACCGTGCCACGCTCTGGCCGGATTGCTGCGGGATCGCCAACACCAGCACTGCCTGCACCGCCGCCTGGGTGGCGATGAGGCTACCGCTGTCCAGCAGCCTCGCCAGCAGCAGCGACAGCCCGACGACGAGGCCGATCTGCCAACCGCCACGGCCCAGCACCTGGGCCAACAACTCACCGATCGCCACGCCGACCGTGACGCCGGCAGCGAGTTCGGCCACCCGCCGGGCGCGTTTGGTACTGGCCAGGCCCAGGCAGACCACGGCGGCCACCGAGGCGAAGAACGGGTAGGGGTGGCCGAGCAGCCGGGTCGCGATAGTCCACGACAGGCCGGCACCCACCGCCATCTGCACGATCGACCACAGCGACACGCGGACCCGGAGCGCCGCATGATGCAACTGGTCACCCAGCCACATCACCGCCGCGGGGATCGACGCAGCCGAAACGGAGCCGGGGTCACGGTGATGCCGGCCTGTTGACGCTGTCGACCATGGAGGACGCGACGTCGCGCACCGGCACGTTCGATTCCTGGGACACCGCTCGCAGCACGGAGAACGCCTGGTCGGCGGGCAACCGATGCCGACCCATCACCATGCCCTTGGCCTGTTCGATGACCAGGCGCGACGGTGGCACCACCAAGGCGTCTCGCAACTGCTTGGCATGGGTCACCGCCGTCCCCACATCCTGCGCGCCCTTGCGGAGATCCTCGAGCTGGGCCGGTGTCGGCGACTCGTCGAACCACCCGACGACTGCGGCGTTGACCTCCACCAGCGGTACGACTGCGATGACACTGGCGCCGCCGGCACCGACTGCGCGGGCCGCGGCAACGGCATCCGGGCCCACCGGGTGGACCAGCGTCGAGCCATCCTGCAGCGAGCGCCGCGCGGCCAGTGGCACCTCGGTACCCTCCGGGAGCATGGACAGCAGGTGGTCGAGCTGCTCGGAGCCGTGTATGTAGATGCTCACCGCTCGGGCGTCTGGCACCGCGCACTCGACGTTGCGAGCGGCAAGGGACACGATCTGCGTCGCGATCGGCCCTGACTCGGTCATACACCGAGTATCGAGGTCACACCCGTTTCCTGCCCGGCGAGGCCGACCCTACGCGGCAGCCAGGCCCCGGAGCTGATCAATGGTGCGGGACAGGATCCGTGAGACCTGGACCTGCGAGACGCCCACCTCCGAGGCGATATCGCTCTGGGTCATCTCCTGGAAGTAGCGCATGACGAGGACATCGCGGCTGCGCTTGTCGAGCCCGGCGATCAGCGGCACCACGGTGCGCCGCTGATCGACGACTTCCAGGGCCTTGTCGATGTAGATCACGGCCCGATGCGAACTGATCGACTCGTCGTCGAGCGAACCAGGCCAGCGCGCCGCCCGCGCGTCCTCCGCGTCACGGATACCCCTCTCGCTGACCCCGGTGCGCTCTGCCAACTCCCGGGTGGTGGGCCGGCGGCCCATCTCCTTCTCCAGCCGCTCGCTGAGCGTCAACACCTCGGCGTCGATCTCGCGCAGCCGCCGCGGCACCCGGACCAGGTCCCTGGCGTCGCGCAGCCATCGCCGAATCTCGCCGGTGATGGTGGGCACCGCGTAGGGGGGGAAGTCGCCGCGTCCCGCGTCGTAACGCAGAATCGCCTGTACGAGGGCGGTCAGCGCGACCTGCTTCAGGTCCTCGCGTTCGCTGGTGCGCCGCAAGAACGGACGGGAGAGCCGGATCGCCATCGGCGCCCAGTGAGCGAACGCCGCCTCCAGCGCCTGCGGCCGGTCGGGATGATCCACCGGCAGTGATGCGACCCGCGCGACGAGGGCTTCGCCGATCTCGTCGCGCTCGGCGTATGCCGGCTGCTCGGAGGTCAGCTCGGACGTCGGCTCGTTCGTGTGCTCGTTCGTGGCCTGCGTGGACGTGCGCGGCGGAGCTTCGAGGGCGGCGGCGACCGTGGACATGCTTCCTCCAGATAAGGATGCGGCAAGTCCACGGAAGCGGGTCGGCCGGGTCCAGGACCACCGCGGCTGGCTTCTCAACCGTTGCAGACAGAACGTATAACCGCTTCGCGCCAGCCGCCACCTGAACCACTTGTGACGCGAAAATGGTACGCCGTGGCGCATCAGGGGTAACGGGAACTCGGCCCCACGTCCACCCGCGTCATGCTGCAGATGGACTACCAGACAGACGGCTTCGTCGAGAAGGTCGGCGATGCGCTCGGCGTCATCGAGCGGCAGGCGGAGCAGGATCTCGAGAAGTTCAAGGGCTTCATCGAGTCCCGGGGCACGGCGACCGGCCAGTGGCGAGGAGAGATCGGCAGCGGCACGCCGGGAGTTGCGTCGACCACGCTCTGATCAGAGTCGCTGAGCAGAGCCGCCGCTGAGCGGCGGCTTCGGGCCGGGTACCGCACTAGCGGTGCCCGGCCCTGCTGTGTCGAGCAGAGATCGGCGGCGGGCGAACCGCCTAGGTGGTCGAGAGTGTCGGGCTCGGCGTGATCGTGGGAGTCGGCGTTGGGTCGGGAGTGGGTGTCGG
>Ga0163146_10008479_pt1 | contig 10959 bp, 9 predicted proteins | sample OliLakLV19MP7G1_FD_148648 | JGI IMG/M metagenome (GOLD analysis project Ga0163146, IMG submission 148648) | Freshwater microbial mat bacterial communities from Lake Vanda, McMurdo Dry Valleys, Antarctica - Oligotrophic Lake LV.19.MP7.G1 | ecosystem: Environmental > Aquatic > Freshwater > Lake >... | reverse complement strand
GCCCCAGCTTGAGCCCCGACCCTGGCAACCTCGCCTTCATCTGCCGAGGCGTGACCAAGATCTACGGTCGCGGCGAGAACGCAGTCGCGGCGCTCCGTGGCATCGATCTCGAAGTGAGCCGCGGCGAACTGATGATGCTGATCGGGCCCTCGGGCTGCGGGAAGACCACGCTCATCTCGGTGATCGCCGGCATCCTCGACGCCACCGAAGGCGAGTGCGTGGTGCTGGGGGAGGACATGCGGCGCCTGCGCGGCGGGCGCCGCACCCGATTCCGCGGCCGGAATGTGGGCTTCGTCTTTCAGCAGTTCAATCTGCTGCCTGCGCTCTCCGCCGCCGAGAACGCGGCCATCCCGCTGATGCTCAACGGGATGGGGCGGGCGGCGGCGGTGCGCAAGGCCCGCGAACTGCTCGATCGCGTGGGGCTCGGGCCGAGAAGCCATGCCCTGCCCTCGCAGCTCTCCGGCGGTCAGCAGCAACGTGTGGCCATTGCCCGGGCCCTCGTTCACGAACCGCGGCTCATCGTCTGCGACGAACCCACCAGCGCGCTTGATCATGACACCGGGCAGCGGGTGATGGAGCTTCTTGTCGAAGTCGCCCTCGGCCCCGACCGCACGCTGGTGATCGTCACTCACGACGCCCGGATCTTCGGATTCGCCCATCGCATCGCTCGCCTCGACGACGGGCGCATCGAACGGATCGTCACCTCGCCCGCACAACTCTGAGCACCACCCGCCCCGTCCCGGGGCCTGATCGGACTTCGCCAATGCTGCTTCGCCTGCTCCTTCCGTTTCTCGCGCTTGTTGGAATCGCCATGGCCATCGGCGCCGTGCGCGCCGCCAAGGAGGAAACGATTCCTGCACCGGCCGTGGCCACGCCGGCCGGTCCTCCCTTCGATGCCTACGTCGCAGGCTCGGGAATCATCGAGGCCAGCAGCCGCAACATCGCCGTCGGAAGCCCTCTCGCGGGAATCGTCGAAGTCGTGCTCGTCGAAGTCGGAGCCGCGGTTGCCGCGGGCGATGGGCTCTTCCGCCTCGACACCCGTCAGGCCACGGCCCAGCTCGAAGTCGCGAAGGCCGCGGTGAGGTCGGCCGAGGCGAACATGCAGAAGCTCCAGTCGCTGCCGCGGATCGAGGACGTGCCACCCCTCGAGGCTCGGGTGGCCGAGGCGACGGCCGAACTCGAGGATGCCCAGTCGCGTCTTGCGATGTGGGAGTCGATCGTCGACCCCCGCGCGATTGCTCGAGACGAGATGGATCGTCGTCGATTCGCGGTGCGCATCGCCGAGACCCGCCTCGCTGACGCCCAGGCCATGTTGGCGTCGACGGCGGCGGGAGCGTGGGCGCCCGATCTTGCAATTGCACAGGCCGCGCTCGAGTCGGCCCGGGCCGAGGAGTCGCGACTCGCCACCGAACTCGATCGCCACACCGTGCGGAGCCCGGTCGAAGGGCAGGTGCTCCAGCTCAATGTGCGGGCGGGCGAGTTCGCCGTCGCCGGGCTGAACACCACACCGCTTCTTCTCGTGGGCACGGTCGATCCGCTTCATGTGCGCGTCGATGTCGATGAGAACGACGCGTGGCGACTCACGGCGGGCGCTCGGGCCGTCGCCAATGTCCGCGGCAACAGCGCCCTGCGGACCGAGCTGCGCTTCGTGCGCTTCGAGCCCTTCGTGGTGCCCAAGCGGTCGCTGACCGGCGACAGCACCGAGCGTGTCGATACGCGCGTGCTTCAGATCATCTTCGCCTACGACCGCGCCGGTCTGAATGCGTTCGTCGGGCAGCAGGTCGATGTCTTCATCGAGGCGCTGCCGCTCACCGTCGGGGGCGGCTCGTGACGAGCGCACCTCTGCCGGTGTCGCTCTCTCGAACGCGGGATCTGGACCTGGTTCCGGCTCGGGCGCCGCGTGCCGGCGGCCGACGAATCAGCGTGCTCGCCCTCGCCAGCCTGGTGGTTGCGGGGTTCGTTGCAGGATGCAATGTCGGACCGGATCACGTGGCGCCGGTGGCAGATCTTCCTTCGGCCTACGCCGAGTCCCGCGAGACCTTCGGCGGTCTGCCGGCGTCGGCACTGTCGCTTGTCGACTGGTGGAAGCGGTTGAACGATCCCGCGCTCGATGTCCTCGTTGCCCAGGCGGCCGAGTCGAACCTCGAGCTCAAGGTGGCGATGGCCCGGGTGCGGGAGGCCCGCGCAGCCCGTGGCGAGGTGGCCTCGGAGGCTCTGCCGCAGGTCGACGCCGTGGGCTCCTTTTCGCGCGAGCGCGGCAGCGAGAACGCCATCCGCGGGCCCTTCGACTCGGATGTCGGGCCCGACAACCTCTTCCAGGCCGGATTCGACGCTTCGTGGGAGCTCGATCTCTTCGGTCGCGTGCGGCGCGGCATCGAGGCGGCCGACGCCGACGTCGATCGCGCCGAAGACGAGCAGCGCGATGCCCTGGTCTCGGTGATCGCCGAGGTTGTCCGCAACTACGCCGAACTTCGCGGCTTCCAGCGTCGGCTTGAACTGGCCCGGGAGAACGCGGCGCTGCAGGAGGACACCCTCGGTCTCACGCGGAGTCGATTCGACGCAGGTCTCACCAGCGAACTCGACGTCGCTGCGGCCCAGGCCCAGTTGGCCACGACCGAGGCTCTCGTTCCCGCGCTTCGCCAGGGGGTCACTGCCGCGACGCATCGGCTCGGGGTCCTGACCGGGCGCATTCCAGAGGCGCTTCGCGCCGACCTTGGACCGCCGGGGCCGATTCCAATCGGTCCGACGGCAGTGGACCCGGGCCTTCCCGCGGACCTGATCGACCGTCGACCCGATCTCCGCGCGGCGGAGCGTCGAGTGGCGGCGGCGAGCGCACGAATCGGCGTGGCCACGGCGGATCTGTATCCGCGCATCCAGCTTGTCGGAACGCTCGGTGTCGCCGCCGAGGACTTCGGTGATCTGTTCGAGGGCGCCAGCCGCACCTACTCCTTCGGACCGAACATCACCTGGGCGGTCTTCTCGGGTGGCCGCATCCGAAGCAACATCGACGCCCAGACCGCCCGCTTCGACCAGGAGCGGCTTCGATATGAAGAGGCGATCCTGGTGGCTCTCGAAGAGGTCGAGAACGCACTCTCCGCTCACCGCCATCAGCAGGAGCAGTCGGCTCGACTGGCGGAGGCCGTCGATGCCAATCGTCGTCGCGTGGAACTCGCCCAAGAGCGCTACGAGCGCGGAATCGGCGACTTCCTCAGCGTGATCGACGCCCAGCGGCAGCGTACTTTCGTGGAGGACCAATTGGCCACAAGCCAGCAGGCGACCGCGACGGAATACGTGGCCCTGTACAAGGCGCTCGGTGGCGGTGCGGGGGCGTTCTGAGGGCGCTGGAGCGCCTACAACCGCTCCAGCATCGGCGCGGCACCCGCGGACGATCCCGCCCCGCCCTCGAACCCCGAGGGGCCCGGTCGGGCCATGGTCCGGGCGTCGCGCACGAGCAGCTCCCGAAGGTCGCGCCACAGCGAGTCGCCGCACTCCCGGTGCCAGAACTCGACGAAGCCGGCATGCATCGCCTGCCGGGCGTCGATCCGCTCGGCGAGCAGGGCCTCGAGTCCTGCGGAAATGCGCTTGAACCCGCGCAGGTGCCCGAAGAAGCGCCGCGTGCGCTTCCGCTCGCTCCGGATGAACTCCGGGAGGAACGCGATCCAGACATCGCAGTCGTGAATCTCGCCGAGTCGCTTCTGCAGCGCTCGAGCCACCGCAATCGGCGGTGCCAGCCGGCCCTCGTGGAGCGACGAGAGGGCTTCCAGGGCGTAGCGCAGGTGCTTGGCGGCAATCCGCATCTGGTGGAGCTCCTCGACCCGCTCCGGCTGCTCGACGAACGGCTCGTGCATCAGGAGCTGCTCGAGATGTTCGGCAACCCGCGCCGCGGAGTGGATCCAGAGCCAGCGTGGTCCGTCGCCGCGCGGCAGCAGTCGGGCGCGGACGGCGGTCTCGCGGAGGGTGAGATCCAGTTCGTCGAGCACGCTCGACCGCACGAACTTGCGAACCTTGCGCCGCAGACGGCGATCGGCCGCCCGGCGGCGCTGCTTCAGTCGAAGCCGCATTCGATCGAGGCCGGCGCGGCCGCCGGCGTGCTTCACGCGGGACTTCAGGTGGTCGTCGAGAAATCCGATCTGCACATCAAGGTCGCGGGCCTGCCCGAGGGCCCTGCCCAGACGGCGAACGCGACGGTCCCATCCGGCAAGCTGGGCTTCATCGAGGGCGCCGTCGAAGAGTGCAAAGGCAGTGCGCAGGCGGCGGCAGGCAACCCGCGTCTGATGGATCGACTCCTCGGCATCGTCACCGCGCAGGCCGGGAAGGTGAGCGCGGAGTTCGTCGACGCGGACGAGAACGCTTTCGGCGAGAAACTGGAGCGATGCGGGATCAGGAGTGGACATCGGACACCATTCCTTTCGCGGGGACGATACCGGGGCAGGGGTGTGCCGCCGGCCAACCAAACCGCTCCGGTGGATGAGTAGTGGCAGGACTTACAAAAATAGCACTTGACCAGATAATCAAGAAGTCGTAGTCTCCCCTCGCCTCGAGGAGACATCATGCTCAGCCCCGCCATCGGATACGCCGCCGCCGCCATGGGATATCTCGCCTCCTGCCCGCGCACGCCGCTTCGGGCCAAGGACATCGCCAAGGCAATCGGGGCTCCCCCCGCCTACCTCGCGAAGATCGTCCACGCTCTGGCCCGGAAGGGCTATTTCCGCACCAGGCGCGGTCGGGGCGGCGGAGTGATCCTTGGGACCGATCCGAGTCAGGTCACGCTCTACGAGCTCTGCGTGGCCATGAACGACGACGTCATCCACCTGAAGTGCGGGCTGGGCCACGCCACGTGTTCACTCGATCGCGCCTGCCCCGCTCACGAGGCCCAGCAGTCGATCCGCCGCATCCAGCTCGAGTTTCTTCGGAACACGACCATCACGCAGGTCGGCGAGTTCGTCGGATGCGGCGCGGCGGGAGAGGCTTGTCGCCATCCGATGCGGGAAGCCTCGGGTCTGTCCGTGGGTCTGACCGGCTGAGAACCTACGCCTTCGCGACCGTCGGCAGCCTGGTCAGCACGTGATCGGCCAGGCCATACTCGACCATCTCGGCCGCGTTGAGCCACTTGTTGCGCTCGCAGTCGTCGGCGATCCGGCTCTTAGGCTGGCCAGTCCGCTCGGCATAGATGTCGTAGATCGAATCGCGCATCCGCAGGATGTGCCGGGCTTCGATCTCGAGATCGGTCGCCTGTCCCTCGAGCACTCCGCCGAGGAGCGGCTGGTGCATCAGATTCTCGGAGTTGGGAAGCGAGAACCGCTTGCCCTTGGTGCCGCAACACGCGATCACCGATCCCATCGAGGCCGCCTGACCGATGATGTAGGTCGCGACATCGCAGGCCACCGAGCGCATGGTGTCGACGATCCCGAGCCCCGAGGTGACGCTGCCGCCGGGACTGTTCACATAGAGGTGGATCTCCTGCTTCGGATCCTCGTTGGCGAGGAAGAGGAGCTGGGCGACGATGAGATTGGCCATCCCGTCGCCGACCGGACCACCGAGGAACACGATGCGATCGTTCAGGAGTCGCGAGAAGATGTCGTAGGCGCGCTCGCCGCGGCCGGTCTTCTCGATCACGATTGGAACAAGGGGCATGGGATCGTCTTCTTCGTCTGAAGCGTGCGGGACTGGGTCCGAAACTCGGGGGTCCGAAACTCGGGGGTCCGAAACTCGGAGTGGCTGACCGGCGTTCATCACTTCTTGGAGCCCTTCTCGGGCGCCACGAAGACCTCATCGACCAGGCCGTAGGCCTTGGCTTCCTCGGCGCTGAAGAACTTGTCGCGTTCGCCGTCCTTCGCGACCCGCTCCACCGGCTGACCGCAGTGCCTGGCGAGGATCTCGTTGAGGGTCTGCTTGGCCTTGATGATCTGCTCGGCCTGGATCTGGATGTCGGTGGTCTGCCCGGTCACTCCGCCGAAGGGCTGGTGGATCATCACCTTGGCGTGCGGCAGGATGTACCGCTTCTTGGGCTGGCCGGCGGCCAGGAGCACGGCCCCGCCCGAATACGCCCGGCCGATGCAGTAGGTGGCCACCTCGGAGGAGATGAACTGCATGGTGTCGTAGATGGCCAGAGTGTCGTCGACGCTGCCGCCCGGCGAGTTGATGTACAGATTGATGTCCTGGCTCTTCTTCTGGTTCTCCAGATAGAGCATCTGCATCATGATCCGCGCCGCGGAGGCGTAGTTGATCTCGCCGACGAGGAAGACGACGCGGTTCTCGAGCAGAAGCTCGTCCACGGTCATCTCGCGGGTGCGCTGGTAGGTGATCGCGTTGCGAGCGTCCGGCGGGAGGACGTTCAGGAACGGGGCGATGGGATGATTCGAGATCGGAGGAAACATGGGAGGAGTCGGGGAGCGAGGCTCGGGAGAGTAGCAGCCGAATCGGGCCGCCGGCGCGGAAGCGGAAAAGAGGACGCGAGTGGAACGGCAGGCCCTGCGCGGCGGGCTCACTCCAGTTCCCCCTCGAGGACGTCGATCCCCGGGCGCGGGATCGCGGTGCGACCCTTCTCGTCCTCGGGGAGGGCCAGGGGCAGGACGAGCGTGAAGACGCTCCCCTTGCCGGTTTCGCTCTGCACACCGATGGCGCCGCCGTGCTCTTCCACGATCTGACGGCTCACCGCCAGTCCGAGTCCGGTGCCCCGCTGCCCCTTGCTGGTGACGAAGGGCTCGAACATCTCCTCGCGGATCTCCGGCGCAACTCCCAGGCCGTTGTCGGCCACGCTCAGTTCCGCCGACTCGCGGGCCCCGTCGAAGCGGGCCCGCAGCACGATGGCGCCGCGGCGATCGTCCACCGCATCGATGGCGTTGCTCACCAGATTGGTGAGCGCCTGGTGGATGGCGTTCACATCCATCGGGACCGGCGGCATGGCCTCGTCGACATCGAGGGTCAGCCGGATTCCGCGCCGTTCGCACTCCGGTCGCACCAGGCTTGCAATCTCCTCGAACAGCGGCCGAACCGCGGTGAGTTCGAGGTCCAGCGTGCGCGGCTTGCTCCACGCCAGCATGTTGAGGGTGAGCGAGAGAATCCGTCCCAGGTTTCGAGAAATGATCGGCCAGCCCTCGCGGGCGCTCGCCAGATCCTGGCGCTCGAGGGCGAGTTCGACGGCGTCAGCGCCACCGCGAAGTCCCTGAAGGATGTTCTTGATGGAGTGGCTGAGGTTCGCGACCGTCTCGCCCATCGCCGCGAGTCGCTCGCGGATCATCATTCCGCGGACGAGTTCGACGCCTTCGAGGGCCAGGCCGAGGTGCTGTCCGAGGTGGTTGGCGAGTCGAAGCTCGGCGTCGCCCCACTGGAAGTTCGCCACCGAACTGTCGATGTGAAGCGCCCCCAGCACGCTTCGTCCGCTCCGCAGCGGCACGCAGATTGCGGTGCGGATGCCGTACTCGCGCACCGAATCGCCGCTTCGAAAGCGGTCGTCGTTCATGGCGTTCGTCGCCAGGATCCCCTCGCCTCGCGAGAGCACGTGCTGGATGATCGTGCGGCTGACGGGAATGTGGCCCTCGTCCACGGTGCGGGGTCGGGTGCGGTAGCGCACGGCGGCGGGAATCAGCCGCGTCGAACCCTCGGGCTGAAGAATGATGAAGCCGCGCTCGGGATTGAACTCGCGGAAGACCAGATCGAGCGCTCGCGTCAGCAGATCCTCCTTGGTGAGGGCCGAAGAGGTGATCTCGGTGAGGGCGTAGATGACGCGAAGATGCTCGCCGGCGAGACGCAGGGCGTCCCCGCTCGCCCCGCTCGCCCCGATCGCCCCGATCGCAGGGCCGCCGAGTGCCTGGTCCGCGGGAATGCGGACGGCGACGATGTCACCGATCTCGTCGCCGTCGACGAGCTTGATGGGGCTTTCGCCGACCCGCTCGGGCTCTGCCGAGAAGAGAAATGTGGTCGACCCCACGCGAAGCTCGTCACCGGGCACCAGTGGAGTTCGCGAGACGATGGCGATGCCATTGACGAAGGTGCCGTTGGCGCTGTCCAGATCGCGCACGAACCACGAACCGCGGTCGGGGGTGAGCTCGGCGTGTCTGCGGCTCACCGCAGTGTCGCTGATGGGCAGGGCCTCGCTGGAGCGACCGATGAGCTGCGGTTCGTCCGGCGGAAGCCGGATCACCGCGCCCTGATTCGGGCCAGCGAGCACGCGGAGGACGTGCATGGGGCGATGGTAGTGGGCGTCTCGGCGGGCTGCGCCTGCGCCAGTCGGTTCACTCCCCGAGCAATCGGCGGAGGAAGGCGTCGTCGGTGAAGGGGCTGCGCCGATCGAGCGGCCCTTGCCTCACCACCACGAGTTGCCGCGAGGGAATCACGTACGAGCGCTGCTTGCCGAGTCCCGCCGCCATGAACAGATGGGAGGCGGCCCCGACCGCGTCGGGCGCCATCTCGGCCGCGGCCTCGGGGTTCCGTGCGGTCCTCGGCGCCAGCATCTCCTCGGGATCAAGTCCGCGCCCGTCGGGCGAGCTGAGCCAGAAGGTCAGCCCGTATCGCGGGTTCGCGGGCGACGGCACCAGCAGTTCCGAAACCAGATCGGCGCGCAGGATCTGGGTGCCCTTCCACGATCCGTGCATTCGCATCAGCTCGCCGAACTTCACCCACTCCCGCGCCGTGAGCAGGGCGCCCGAGGGCAGATTGATGTTGCCGTCGCGATCTTCGCGCCACGCCCCGACCTCGAGCCCAATCGGCCCGAGAATGCGCCGGGTGAGATAGCCCTCGACGCTCTCGACTTCCGCGGAGCTCATTGCCTTCGCTGCGAGCTTGCGACGCATGACCTCGCCGAAGATCTGAAAGGGCGCCGGGCCGTACTGGAACTTCGCACCGGGATCGGCCTTCGCCGCCGTGTTGATGGCCGCGGCGTACGAGGGCGGTCGACCGATGGTGCCACCGGGGATGCCGCTGGTCAGGTTCAGAAGCTGGCGGATCGTGATCCGACTGCGTCTTGGATCCTCCTTCCACTCGGTGATGGTGTCGGCGACGAGTTCGTCGAGCGCGAGCAGTTCGTCCTCGACCGCGGCGATGGCCATGGCTCCGGCGAAGCTCTTCGTTCCGGGAGAGACGCCCTCGCGGTAGCGCTCGTAGATGACCTCGCCGCCGCGCATGACCAGCATGCTCAGGCCGCCATGACTCTCCGAGTAGCGAGCCGCGAGATCGAACTGGGATCGCTCGAAATCGGTGAGCTTGAGCGCGTCGGCGGGCGCGTGGGCGAGCGCGTGGTCGGGCGCGTGGTCGGGCGCGTGGTCGGGCGCGTGGTCGGGCGCGTGGTCGGGCGCGTGGGGGGCGCGATCGGCGGTGGCGGTGGGCGCGGACGACGCCGCGGCGCCGCCTGCGGACTGCGTATCGCTCGAGACGACTCCGACGGGTCCCCGCTCGATCGAGCCGCGGCAGGCGACCGCCGTCGAGATGATGATCAGGGTGACGATGAGCGTGAGTCGTGCGGCATTCATGAGGGAAAGTATCCTTGACGGCAGTCTGACTTCGGCTGATCCTTCGGTGATCTCGCTGATGTTCCGACCGACCCTCGACCGGGACGATCCGCGCCGCAACTTCGCCGGCTCGAAGACGTAGGAGAGACGCTGCCGGCGCCGCCCCGCGACGAGCCCGATCCAGGGAGACCTCCGCCGCGTCCCCTGCGCCCCCTGCGCCCCCGCGACATCCATTCATGTCACCACTCCCACGCCACCTTCATCGCCGTCAGTTCGTCGCCCTCGCGACCGTCGGCGCCGCCGGACTCGCACTCGGTCACCGCGCCTTCGCAGGCCAGGATGGTGCTCAGGGCGGGACCACGTCGCAGCCCGCCGCGCCCGGCGCACCCGCCAAGGCCGCGACGCCGCTGCGGATTCTGATCCTCGGCGGCACCGCGTTTCTCGGGCCGGAAGTCGTCGAGGCGGCGCAGACCCGCGGCCATTCGGTGACGCTCTTCAACCGCGGCAAGACTCGGCCGGAGCTCTTCCCCAATCTCGAGAAGCTCCGCGGCGATCGCGATCCGGGCAAGGACGAGGGACTCAAGTCGCTCGAGGGTCGCGAGTGGGACGTGGTCGTCGACAACAGCGGCTACTACCCGCGGCACGTGAAGGCGTCGGCCGAACTGCTCGCGGGCAAGGTCGGCCAGTACATCTACATCTCGAGCATCAGCGCCTTCAAGGAGGGCGCGCCGGCGAACTCGAACGAGAGCTTCCCTGTGGCCACGCTCGACGATCCCACCGTCGAGACCATGGGTGAGGGCTTCACCAACTACGGCGGACTGAAGGCCCTCGGCGAGCAGGCGGCCGAGGCGGCGATGCCGGGACGCGTCACCAACATCCGACCAGGCTTCATCGTCGGCCCCGGCGACTGGACCGGGCGATTCAGCTACTGGCCGCTCCGGGCCCGGCTCGGAGGCGAGATGCTCGGCCCCGGCACGCCGCAGGACCCGGTGCAGTGGATCGACGTGCGCGACCTCGCCGAGTGGATCGTGCTCTGCGCCGAGAAGAAGGTGGTCGGCCTCTTCAGCGCCACCGGACCCAAGCCGCCGAGCACGATGGGCGAGGTGATCAGCGAGAGCATCCGCGTCGCCAAGGAGACCGCGGGCACGGGGTCGAGCGAGAGCACATTGGTGGATGCCACGGTCACGTGGGTGCCCGCCGACTTCCTCCAGAGCCTGGGCGTTTCGGCGGGCGGCGACCTGCCGATCTGGATTCCGCCGCAGGGCGAAGCCGCGGGGTTCCATCAGTGGAACATCGACAAGGCCGTCGCCGCCGGACTCCGCTTCCGTTCGCTCGACGAGACGATCCGGGGAATCTACACCTGGATCGACGGCCTCAAGCCCGAGCAGAAGGGTCGCCTGCGCCCCGCCGGAATGACTCGTGATCGCGAGGCCGAGGTGCTCAAGGCGTGGAAGTCGCGACCGGCGGGGTGAGCCGGGCTGTCGCAATCCGCATCGGAGTGTGAGTGTTGACG
>Ga0163146_10008462_pt1 | contig 10973 bp, 9 predicted proteins | sample OliLakLV19MP7G1_FD_148648 | JGI IMG/M metagenome (GOLD analysis project Ga0163146, IMG submission 148648) | Freshwater microbial mat bacterial communities from Lake Vanda, McMurdo Dry Valleys, Antarctica - Oligotrophic Lake LV.19.MP7.G1 | ecosystem: Environmental > Aquatic > Freshwater > Lake >... | reverse complement strand
GTCTCGAGCCTGATGCGAAAACCCAGCTCTCACGAGGGGGTGCCGGGGCCTCGGAAGGGCAACGATTTCTGGGCAGGAGGGCCTGCACCGGGGCGAGACCGCCGCTCAAAAGCCGGCAAACACTTGCGGAAGTGCGTTGACCGTCCTATCTTTTAGAGTGGCGAGATGCCGCTTGATGATGCCGAACAACTGCCAACTGCAAAGCAAGGCTCCCGCAATATCCTAGTAAAATACACATGACTAGAAAAGGTGCTGGTAGCTCGCTAAATTTCCCATCATCCCTAAATTTTTGTTACGGCATTGCCATTCGTTCCTGACACCTTTTCTTGCTCGCGCTGCACTATTGGAGCGACGTTTACACCTAATGCAAGTCATGACAATGAATCCATTCGTATTGAACATCGGGTGCATGTTTGTCGCTGCGGCGATTGGGATCGCCGACAGCACAGGCGACATGACCGAGGTTAGGAGCTGGTCATGATCCGAATTCAGCTCACGATCCTCAGTGTGTTGCTGCTGCTGCTTGGATCGAATGTCCTTGCCGCCGATCAATTGTCGCGCGTGCTGATACTTGGCGACAACTTTTACCAAGGGCTGACTGGATCGACTGCAACCCAACTCAAGGGGCGTGCACAAGTCGTGTGGGCCGATCCAGGCGACTCCTCATACGCACTGGCCAATCTCGACGTTTTACTAGGCAAGGACAAATGGGATGTCATCCACTTCAACCTCGGTTTGGCCGATTTGTATTACAAGGATCCGAGCATCAAGGGCATCCGTGCAATGAGCAAGTCTGTTGGCGGCGTGCGCGTGACCTCGCCTGAACTATACCAGAAGAACTTGATCGAGTTAGTGAGGCGATTGAAGGCGACTGGTGCAAAATTAATCTGGGCCAGCACGGTCCCGTCCAAGAGCATTAACTATGATCCGGACTCCGAAATCGAATACAACACCATCGCCTCCAAGGTCATGTCTGCACAGAAGGTTTCGGAGAATGACATGCATGCGTTCGCGATTGCCTGCGCAAAAGAAAAAAAGGTCGCCCAGTTTCAGGAGCCATTCCTCAAAGCAATTCTGTCGAAGATCGAACCTTTGGAAAAATACTGAAGCCGTCAATATCCAGACTGATCCGTTCCATCATTTGGCTGGCAAGCCTTGCCGCTTTCAGCGATCTTCAACGAGCCGGGGGCGAGTTATTACCGTGGCGAGCGATCTAAAAAAAGCACAACGAATCCAACCTACAACAATCCACAATTCCAGAAAATGCCATGACTGTCCGAACATCAAAAACAGAAGAGCATCCTTCCAGCAAGTTCCTTCCGATGCTTGCCGGAGGTGCCCTCCATGGAGTTGTGACATGTCTGGCGCTCATCACAGCTATTTCGATGTTTCCTGCCAGCCTGCCAGCCGCTGAGAAAGGCGCTCCAGGCAAGAAACCGATCATGATTTTTCTCCTCTCCGGGCAGTCCAACATGTCCGGACGTGGCGACTTGGGCGACCTGAATAAGTCGGCGGCAGAGCAGAAGGCAACATTGGTCCGGTATATCAAGGCCCCGGAAAATGTGGAGAAGTATAAAAGTCTCTACAGCGGCCCCAACAAGACATCGTCCGGTTGGACAATTCGCGATGATGTGTTCATCACCACGGGCACTGGGAAGGAAGCCGTGTTTGGCGGCCTCAAACCAGGCTACGGCGGCTTTCGAAACAAGGGATTTGGTCCCGAGTTGGGCATTGGGCATGTATTAGGCGATAGCTATGAGGAAACCGTTCTGCTGGTGAAGGTGGCTTTCGGCGCCAACAGCCTGGCCGTCAATTTCCGTTCACCGAGTTCAGGGGGGCAGCTCGGCGACAAGTATCCGCTGGTCGTCCAAGCGTTGCGGGATGCCCTCGCGCGCCTGCCGGAGATCGTTCCAGGTTACGACAAGTCGCAGGGATACAAGATTGCCGGCTTCTTCTGGAATCAGGGCGAGCACGACGCAGATGAAAAATTCGCTGCCGAATACGAGGCGAATTTGGCAAACCTGATCAAAGATTTGCGGAAAGAATTCGACGCGCCCGACATGCAGACTGTGGTGGCTGTTACCGGCTGCTTCGGGCGGGACTTCGCGGACCTTGTGCAGGGAAAGACAACGCAGGAACAGAAGGACGCGGCCACCAAGTGGTGGCGCATGGTCCGGGATGCGCAAGTGGCGATTTCCCAGCGGCCGGAGTTCAAGGGTAACGTGGCCACCGTTGAAACGCGCGACTTCTGGCGACCACGCGAGGAGTTTGGTGGGAGTAAACAGGGAATTCACTGGAACAGCAACGGCGAGTCATATTGGTTGATGGGCGAGGCTATGGGGCGCACGATGGTGGATCTGTTGAAGGCGAAGAAATAGCAACAACGGGCTAAGCAAGACAACAAATAATGAAGCCGTCAATATCATCCAGACCGATCCGTTCCATCATTTGGCTGGCAAGCCTTACCGCGCCATATCTCGCGTGCTTGCCTGGTGCCTACGCCCAGGAGGCAAAGCCTCTAGCGTTGGCCGCCCCGGCCAAGGTGACAGTTGTTCCTGCAAACATCGGGAAAGTTTTTGAAGCCTACTGCATTTCCTGCCACGGGCCCGATAAGAGCAAGGGCAAGATCACGCTGCACGATCTGGACGGCGGGCTCACTGCCGGGCACGACATGGAACGCTGGGAAAAAGTCCTCAAGGAACTCAGAAGCGGGGAGATGCCTCCGGAGGATGAGGAGCAGCCGACCGATGTCGAGAGAAATGCGCTCATCGGGTGGATTGAGTCGGGCATGCACAAATTCGCCAGCACGGCTGTTCCGACGGACACGACTCCGACGGCGCGCCGTCTGACAAACTTTGAATACCAGAACACGATGCGGGATCTGCTCGGATTCGAGTTGAAGCTGAGCGCCAATCTGCCCGAGGACCCGGTGAAGCCTTACCATTTCAACAACACGGCGGAGTTCATGTTGATCGGGCCCGAGCAGATGGATCGTTACCTGGAGTGCGCGCGGCGGGCGATGGCCGCGGCCATTGTCGATCCCGGCAAGCCGGAGGTCCATCGCTCCGCACAGAAGTGGATAACAAAAACTCCCTCTGCCGCCGACAAGAACATTGACGAGATCGGCGTTTACCGAGGGGCCGGTCGGAACAGCGCGAGTCAGGGCTTGCCCCTGAAAAGCTGGCCCAAAAATGGCGAATTCCGCATCCGCATCAAGGCATCGGCGATCCTGCCTCAGGGCATCGACAGCGTTCCTCTGCAAATGGTGATGGGTTACCCTTTTGGTTTTCAAGCAGTCTTTCTGCTTGAGCCCGTCGGCAATCTTCGGCTGACCAACAACACGGATAATCCCCAAATCTTTGAATTTCGCGGGCGCATTGAAAATTATCCGGTTCGCCCCCCCATTTCGGGAAAAAGGGCGTCGATAACACTTCCCGCCCTGAACGTTACACCCCTGAATCTATACGACGACGGATTACTCAATGACCATGCAAACTCTAGTGGATCATGGGATCTGTCCGGACCGCGGGTGGTGGTTGAGTCCATTGAGTTTGAAGCGCCCGTTGCCGATGTCTGGCCACCCGCGCATCACACCAGCATTCTCTTCGAATCCCCGCTGCGTGAGACCGACAAGGCGGCCTATGTCCGGGAAGTGCTCCGTCGTTTCATGTCGCGGGCCTATCGCAGGCCGGTGATGACAGACGAACTCGACCAGTTCGTGAAAATTTACAATGTTCCGGCCGGTGATTTTGGAACGCTGGAAGAGGCGATGCGGGAAACCTTGGCCATGGTTTTAACTTCCCCACAATTTCTCTATCACACAGTCGCGCAAAACGGGGGGGCTATGCGGCCCTACGAACTGGCTTCCAAACTGTCGTATTTTCTGTGGGGCAGCATGCCGGACGACACGCTGCTGGCTCTGGCGGCGCAGGGCAGGCTGGACGATCCCGCAGTGATTGAGGCGCAGGCGCGCCGACTGCTCGCGGACAAGCGTTCGGGCGATTTTGTGAACAACTTCACGACGCAATGGCTGAGTCTGGCGAAGTTGAAAACGGTGAACATCAACAAGGAGCTTTTCCCTCGATTTCTTTACCTTGTAGGTGGCGGTGAGGCCAAGGGCAGGGAGGTGGCCAATCGCCCAACGATTCGCGATTATATGCAGGAGGAAACCGTTGGATTCATCGCCGAGTTAATCAAAAGGAACGCCAGCGTCACCAACCTTGTGGATTCTGACTTTGCAGTTTTGAATCAGCCGCTCGCGGCGCACTATGGAGTAGCTGACGTGCAGGGGAATGAGCTCCGTCCGGTCCGGGTCAAGCCTGAGCACCATCTGGGCGGGTTACCGACCCAAGGCTCGGTTCTGGTCGCGAATTCAACTGGCTCGGCACCGCATCCAATTTATCGCGCGGTGTGGTTGCGCGAGGCGATCCTCGGTGAAGAGGTGAAGCCGCCGCCAGCCAATGTTCCACCCCTGTCGGACTCCGCCGGGACTGCGGCTGAAAAAGCCGTCACCATCAAAGACCTGCTGCGTCAGCACCGGACGCAGGAAAGCTGCAGCGTCTGCCATGCGAGCCTCGACCCGTGGGGCATCCCTTTTGAGCAATACAATGCAACCGGAAAATTCCAGCCGTTGGTTCCGAAAGCGGGCACCAGAGTCAGGGGATTTGACGAAAAGATCGACAAAGACCTGGCAGGCTATGCAGCCTACCTCAAGACCATCAACACCGTGGAAATCCACGCGGATGCGCGCGTTCCGCGGGGCCCGACAGTGGACGGGATGGAGCAGCTCAAGGCGTATTTGTTGAGGGAGCGCAAGGACGACATCGCTCAGAATGTGCTGCGAAGGTTGCTAAGTTATGGGATTGGTCGCGGTCTTACCTATCGGGACAGCTCCCTCGTCGAACAACTGCGCACTCAGACCCGTAAAAACGACTATCGTTTTCAGGAGATGATCGTGGCGATCTGTCAGAGCGATGTCTTCCTGGGACGGCCCAAAACCAACGGAGCGAAGTGATGCAAAAATCCTGGCACTTGAACCGGCGCGAAATCCTTCGGGGTGGCGGCATGGCCTTGGCACTACCTCTTCTTGATACAATGGGGTGGGCAAAGACTGCTGCCGGCATAGAACTGCCCAAGCGTATGATGATTAGCTATTTCGCCTACGGCGCCTACATGCCCGACACCCAGGAAGGAATCCCAATTGCAGGCAAGCCGCACCACGATTGGAACTGGTGGCCGTGCACAGACGCCGGGCCGCTGACCTTCAACAAATCATCGGCCCCGTTCGAGCCGCTGAAGAATTATGTCAGTTACCTGCGCGGTCTCGATCATGCCGGCGGCTTCGGGATGGGCGGACACAGCAGCGGCGATATATTCGCCACCGGCGCGAACATGGCCAGCACTGAACAGAGCAACAACATCTCCATTGATCAGCTTGCCGCCAAGATCAATGGCCACAAAACCCGCTATCCGTCGCTGGTGCTCGGCACCGAAGGTGGCACCGGTGCTTACGGAAGCTGCAAGACGCTCTCGCACTACGGGCCGGGCCGTCCGATTCCCTCGATGAACAAACCTCAGGAAATCTTCAATTCGCTATTTCAGCCGTACGCCGGGATGAGTGTTGAACAAGTCCGGACTCGGCTCAAGCGGGACGCCAGCGTGCTGGATATGATGCTGGATCATTCAAAGAGCCTGAACAACCGTCTCGGCAAAGCGGATCAGGAGAAGATGGGCGAGTATCTGGACACGGTCCGGGCCATTGAGAAACGTGTCGAGCGCACCAGCCAGTGGACACACCAGCCGCTCCCCAACTTGGATACCAAGGGCCTGAACCTTACGGCCTCCACCAAGGATCCGCAGGAATATACCCGCTGCTTGTATGATCTGATTTTTTTGGCGTTTCAAACGGATTCAACGCGCTATGCCACGCTTATGCTGGAGAGCGAACAGTCACAATCCAGTGATACCTTCAACTACTCGACCTTGCTCGGATTTAAAGATCAAACTCACGGACTCTCCCATAGCCGCCCGATAGAATCCGGTTACTGGGACAACTGGCGCGCCCAGCAGCACGCTTATTTCCTGCAGCGCCTCCGCGACACGAATGAAGGCGAGGGCAACATGCTCGACCGTACCGTTGTCCTTTGGGGATCAGCCCATCCGCATGGGTCGCATAATACCAAAAACTACCCGATCCACTTCGCTGGCGGCAACGCGCTGGGCTTCAAGCATGGCAACCTGCACGCTTTCGAGGGTGCGAAGAAGAAGCCGCTGGCGAATCTCTTCGTCTCCATGCTCAACGCCGTGGATGCACCGACCGATAAGTTCGCCGACAGCACCGGAGAGATGACTGAATTGAGAGGCTGACCTATACCGACATCCAACAGGCCAGTCCACGGTTCAAGGAGGGCATTCTGCTTGGTTGGCGTTGGCACCACGCTCCGTCTCAACAAAGTTTGCCTCCTCAGCAGAATCTGTGGGTACATTCTGGCTCCGGTAGGTGACCGAGCGTGTGAAACAGCGCGATTTCGATGCCTTCCTTCGAGCGAAAGCCGTACGCTTTTCTGGTGGTCAGTTTCGCGTTGCCGTTGAGACCCTCGACAGTACCCGACGATATCAAGCCCTTTGCGCGGAACCAGTTGAGGATGAGGTGCCGATGGCGCCGCAGCATCTTGGCCACCTTCTTCATCGGATTCAGTTGGCTTCGCATCGTCCGAGTGCACCACGAGTCGAGGAACTTCCCGGCCCACGCCGCATGGGCGTACTCCCAGAACCACTGGAACTCCTCCCGAAGAAGCTGGGCCCGCACACTCTTGAGGTTGTAGGTCATGAGATCCGCCAGCCGCGTGGCCTGATGGTCCGTGAGGTTCTCCGGCCGCTTGAGCAGGCACCACCGCGCGTGCTTCAGCACCGGCTCATAGCCGTCTCGCTTGAGCTTCGCCACCTCCTCCCGACGCACCTCATCGATTGCCTTGTTCATGTTCTGCATGATGTGGAAGCGATCGAGCACGTGCAGGGCCTTTGGAATCTGCTCGGCAATGACGTTGAGGTAGGGACGCCACATGTCGCTGGCAACGAACCGAATCCTTTTCCGGACGTTGTCGGCCAGCAGCTCAAAGAACCGTCGCAGGCTCTGCTCGGTGCGATCCTCTGCCACCCAGAGGAGACGCTTGATGCCACTGATCTGGTAGACGAGCGTCAGATACTTCTGCCCGCTTTGCCACTGAATCTCGTCCACCCCTATGGCTTCGATCCCCGACAGATCACGGTGGGCTCCTTCCACGACAGCCGCTTCGCCCAGCGAGCCAGGAACCAGCGGTAGCTCGTCGTGAGGTGCTCCTTCCCCTCACCCCAGGGCACCCGCTCAACGGTCACACCGCACGCAGGGCAGTCCACCCGACGCATCACATAGACGAAGAAGACTGCGAAGTTCCAAAGCGGGACATACTCGAACCGTCGAGACGCACCCCGGTCGTACCCAGGTCGCCTCTTCCCGCACCCAGAGCAGATGGCCTTGCCGTTGCCCGCGGCTTGATGGTGACCTCAATGAACGGCTGCGAACCGGCAACTTCGACGAATCGTGCCGACTCGTAGACAAAAGACTTGAGCGGCTCGACGCGATTGAGAATACTCTTGAGATGCATCCTGCGGTGGCTCCGGAGAAGGGGCTGTCGTAAGCAACCGCTTCTTTACCGCATGACGCCGCAGGATGCAGCTTTCTCTCATGGCCTGCCCGAAAAGGGCGTTGCCTCACGGCGACGAAACGTCCACCGGATCGTCTCCCGCTGAAACACAACGGCATCCGTCACTCGGGATGCGCCGACCCGAATGCCGCCGCTCCACCATCCCGGATCATCAAACGGCCGGCAAGCCACGATGCCTGCGTCATGGCTCACAAAACCTCGGGGCTCGGGGCAGAGCCCCGTACAAAACGCGTTACTCCACCCACAGATTCTGCGGAAGAGCCTTCTTTGCGACCAAAGGCGTCGTCGAGATCGAAGGCAAGGTAGCGTCCCTGGGCAAACGTGTTGCGGTCCAATAGCAAGACGCTACTACCGGCAAGCAACATCACCCATCGCGGTGCGTCTTCTTCGGTCAGCACTCGCCCGGCCAAGCGTGCCCAATCGCCACCGCAGAGTTTGCGATCGCTCATCGTGACCAGGTCGTCTTTGACCGGTGACATCGCGAGCGGGTCCTCGCTGGGCTGCCCTTCCTTCAAGCTGCCGTCGGGCAGGCAGAAGTGCGTTTTGGCATACAACGAGCCAAGGTTTGTTGTACCGTGCAACGCGACCCACGGCGGGCACGTGTGCGTCGCCGCCTTCGACCGGAATATCTGTGGGCGTAAGTTCGCGATAGCCCAGGGCAGCCAGCAGTGCGGAATGCCATCCGCGGACGAGATCGCTGGTCAGATGTCGGCGAATCGGTTCTTCTTCGTCGATGGCCTGAGTTTTGGCACGGAAGTAGGTTTGCGACAGTGATTGCAGTTTACGCGGCGCGGACTGCGAGCCCTCTTCTTTCCAGCGTGCGACAAGGTCTTTGACGTCCTTGGCAAACGTGCTGTCGAGGTAATGAGACGAGAAGTACTCGCCAACGTTGGTGATGGAAGTATCGAGTGGCATGTTACGACTCTTGAGCTGCATCCTGGGCGAGCATCAGTTCGGCAATCTGATCGAAAACAGCCCCTGCGAATGATGCACCGGCATCGCCGGCGGGTATATCAAACATGTAGAACGGCTGAGCACTCGTGTCGGTGCCAATGGATCGGATTTTGTCTGACGTTTTATCGCCCCAAGTCGCACGTCTCAAAGATGCGGAAACACCAAGCGTGTTTCGTTCACCGCTTCCGGCATGTCCCTGTGGCACCAATTTGACCAGTACCTTGCGATAGCCCAAACCCGCGTAGAAGAGAGTGACACTTACACTGCCGGCATAGACACTAACGTTATCTTCACCGAATACTGCTTGGGCACACTCAATCAATGATTGAAGCTGGTTCTTAACGTCGTGCTTTGTCAAATTGCGGATGTTTCGCGTCACCAATCTTTGTAGCCCTGCCGCGTCAGTCGTGACTGGAATTTCCGGTAAAAGTGACGGCAGCATCGAATCAAACGCAGCTCGATAGGAATGATCGAGCACTTCTTTCAAGCCGGGAGACTGGTCGATGTGCTGGTACCCAAGCCAACCCACTTTTGATGCAAAGTCATTGAGTGCTTCGTTACCATGCCGGTCCATGAACATGGGACGTCCCTTCGATTGGGTGAACTTGTTCCAGTCATTTCCAAAGAACGGCTCTCGATCCCACGTCCATGCAACAAAGTGAATGTCCTCGACAGGGATTCCATGTAGCTGTGCATTGAGGCAGATTTGAATGACTGAACGCTTGGCGATTTGGCGCGGCACGGGACTGTCTTCGCGAACGGCTGCCGATTCACCGGACGGATAATAGGCACCGTGCCAGGCGGCGGTCTCGGCAATCGGCTGCAAATCCCCTCGCCAAGTCTGCATCGCTTGGGCGAAACGATACTTCAGCGTCAGTTGCCGATTGATGCTACTTGGACCACCCTTCTCGACGCTCTCCTGATAAGTGATCACTTTGGCTTCGATGAAGAATGCGTGGCGTTTCTCTTTCTTGCTGTCGTCAACGGACGTGCAAACGATGATGAGGTCAGGATCACCAAAACGTGAGAGGCCAACCTCAATCACGTAATTGATCTCATTGATCTGCTCAAGCCATGGCTTCGTCTGTTGGTCGCCCCATTGAATGCATTTCAGCAGCGAGATGCCTGCGTGTGCACCTTTGGCGGCGACCTGGGTCACGAGAGCGTTGACGACGCCGCGCTCACCATACCACTGGATGGACCTACTCATCATTTGACTCCTTCGATTACGAGGACAAGCTGCGTCGAGGGTTCGACTTTGTTGGTGAAGTACGTGTTGAGCCAATTCTCTTTGCGGTCAGCGATGTACTTTTCCATTTCCTCGAGTTGCCGTTTGTACTGCCGTGTCTTGGGATGGTTCTCGCCGAGTTGTTCGATGCGGCCTTCCAACAGATCGCGTCGGTTAGTGCTCCACCTCTTGAGCCGACGTTCTTCGACTCGCAGCGGGCCAAGCAAATTGTCCTGGGCTTGGATGCCGAGCTTTCGCATGTGGGCTAGACTGGATTCAACCGCCGACGGGATCAACGCCTGTGCCGCAGTGATGTTGGCTAGCTTGCCTTCGTTCATCAGCTTTGCGAATCCGGCTGCATCGAGAGCTTCTTGAAGCGATCGGTGCTCGAAGTCTCCGCCAAGACGAAACGAGATCGCGTGAGCGTCAACGGTGATCGGCACGCCGGCTCGGGAACTGATTTGACCGATGAAGCAAAAACAAAGTTCGCCATCGGCCAGTTGGCGAGACGTGACGTGCGGGCACTCTCCACGCTGCATCAGCATCAACAGTCGTTCTTTGACCCACTGCAAAATCGGATGCTGATCGGTGCAAAGTAGTTCGTTGGCCCAGTAGCCCGATAGCTCACGAGCAGCCTTGATGGCGGTGTTGACGCGATCGGGGTCGTCGGTCAATCGGAACTGATCATTCTCTGGCCAACTCTCTTCGGGAATTGCCGTGGCACCGAAGACCACGTCGCCGGGATTGCCAGGACCACCAAGTCGCCTTTTCAGATCATTCGGTGCGGTCAGGATGCTCATCTGGGCTCGGTCTTCCAACGGTGGATACGGGTTGATCGAGTTTTGGGAACCTGCCTCGCCGGCAAGGTAACGGTAGCCTTCACGGAAGAAGGTCCGATCGTCGAATAGTCGAAAGCGGGTTGATTCGATTGTTTCTTCGGCTGGCTTCGCTGCTTCGGGAGCCTTGGATGCATCACCGGTGATGAAGGCCAGGAAGTCGTCGTCCGGCTTGGGACTGGCGGCGGCCAGAATGCTTTCGAGTTCGCCAGCTTCGGCGTCTTTGGTATTGTCGGCCGCATCGAATACGTC
>Ga0163146_10008440_pt1 | contig 10998 bp, 9 predicted proteins | sample OliLakLV19MP7G1_FD_148648 | JGI IMG/M metagenome (GOLD analysis project Ga0163146, IMG submission 148648) | Freshwater microbial mat bacterial communities from Lake Vanda, McMurdo Dry Valleys, Antarctica - Oligotrophic Lake LV.19.MP7.G1 | ecosystem: Environmental > Aquatic > Freshwater > Lake >... | reverse complement strand
TCATCACCGAGACGGCGACGAAGGTCTTCCGGTCAGTCGAAGAGGCACTGAACTACTTTGAGACCGAGGGGATGTTCGGGGACAAGAACCTGTTCGGGCATTGATGAATGGCAGAGGTCGATGCAATGCGGACCGACATCGAAGCAATCTCCCGCCGTCGGCACATCTGCCTGATCGTGCTGCGCTCGATCGCGCTCGTCCTCGCTCTCGCCGGGACGCTCGCCGCGGGTTGGTCCCTGCAGTCTCGCATCGGGCGATTCTCCGGCTTTGAGTATCTGGTGGTGCCGCTGGTGGCACTACTCGCGGCGTTCTGGGTTCCCGCGGCCGTGCTCGCCGCGGCCAGCAGGCCGCTTGCCCGCTGGCTCGTGCCCGTTCCCGATCCGGTTGGCGAGTGCCCCCAGTGTGGCTACTCGCTCAAGAACCTGAACGCCCCGATCTGCCCGGAGTGCGGGCTGACGCTGCGGACGGTGGAACCGGCAGATTCCCGAGCCAGCCAAAAATGACGCGACCCCGGGGCAAGCCGGGGCCGGAAGTCGGGAAATAGGCCTGGGCAGGTTCGAACTGCCGACCTCACCCTTATCAGGGGTGCGCTCTAGCCAACTGAGCTACAGGCCTTCGTACTTCTTCTATCGGACGCCGCGGCCGCTGGCTTCGGCCGAGGTGGGTGGCAAGGCGAAGGGGAGTATAGCCCCCGCCCCCCTGAGTCAAAGCGCCCCCCGAGGCAGGACTCGGAGGCTTCGTCCGGCCGGTAGGGGTTCATTCCAGCCCGGTTTTGGTCTTCTGCACGACCTTGTCATCCATAAATGTCACGACCACTTTGCCCCCGTATTCATCTTCCCAGACATACACCACATCGCTGGATCTGCTCGTCGCGGCGATCCCTCCCGAAGAGATGCTTGTCCCCGCGTGCGACGAGTCTTCCTTGCCGCGGCCGAGGATCTTCTGCACCTGGGAGAGGCTCATTCCCACCTGAACTTTGTCGACATTCTCAGGGGTCACCTTTGCTTCGCACGCTGCGAGTGCAAGGCAGCCAACCAGCGCGATGCTCAGAAGGATGCGTGCGGTCATGGTGAAACTCCGGGTTTGACGGGATTGGGCGTCATCGGTTGCGCGGGCGAAGCGGCGGGCGGCTGGCTGAGCAGCCATTCAACGACCTCGGGCAGCACATGCCCGACGACGAGTGTGTGGCCGTAGTCCTTGATCTCGCGGCACTCGACCGGCAGGCCGAAGCCCTTCGCCTGTTCGCCAGAGGCGATGATCGAGCGCGCGGGGATCAAGCCGTCGAGTTCGGGTGCGATGAGAAGTATCGGCGGGAGTTTGTCCTTCGCGTTGAAGCGGCCTACACCGGCGATGAGCGCGCTCGCGGCGACCTTGTCCGTTCGCAGCTTGGACCACGCGAGCGCAACGCCAGCGCCCATGGAGTGGCCGATGAGGTAGATGCGGGAGCGATCGATGGGGTAGTCGGCTGCGACGGAGTCGATGAGCGCATCGAAGACCGTGGGCTGCGCTGAGAGGGGGGAGTTCAGCGGCGAGGCGACGACGAAGCCGCGCTGCTCGGCAAGGTTCTTGATGCGGCCGACGCCGTACGCGGCCATGAACATATGTTCGTTCCCGCCCGCGCCGTGCAGGGCGATCACCAGCGGCCAGCCCGCGGCGGGGGCTTCGAGGTGTTCCGGGCAGAAAAGGCGCATCGGCGCGGGCTGATCGGCGATGAAGTAGGGCCGCCAGATGTCGCCGCGGCGGTTGGTGTAGGGGTTCTCGCCTTGCGCGATCGCCTTCGCCTCCGCCGCGAGCGTCTCATGCAGGCTTGCGGCGTTCTGGACCAGCGACTCCAGCGAGCCCGCGGCCGATACCTTCAACAGCAAGTCTCTCCGCGCGTTCCAGATCTCTGCCGGTCGCGCGGATGCGCCGTCCGACACCCGCAGCGCCTCCGCGTCGATTACTGGCGCGAGGTCCGGCGGTACGAGTCCGGGCAGCCCGCCCGCGGCACGCAGCTTCGCGGCGCTGGCGTCAACGATCTCAACCACGCGCGCCAGGTTGCCCGCAAAGAACAGTTTCGAAGCATCATCAAACGCGACGTTTACCTCGCGGCAGAGTTCCTTCTCGACTGGCGCGGCGAAGAACGCGGCCTCGAGTTCGAGATAGGCACGGGCGAGATCGGTGACGGTGGTACTGGGCTTCGAGTCGGCGACGGGCACAGCCGCGCCAGGCGCGGATATCGGCTTTGCGTCGGGTTCCGGTTGCCCCCATCCGCCGGCCATTGCGAGAAACCCCGCAGCGAAGACGGCAAGCCCGGCACATCGCATCCTCGTGTTCATGTGATCATGCTACCACCAAAGGCCCCGCCTCCGGTATGCTGTCCACAGAAGTTGTGCGGGTGCGTCGCCGGGCGGGAAAGGGTCTAGCAGTCCACGAGCGAGGATTCTGATGCTCAAGCAGTTTGGCGTGTTGTTGGTGCTGGGTTCCTGTGCCTCGGTCGCGGTCGCGCAGCGCGAGGGTGGTGGCGGCGGCGACAGGGCCCTGCCGACAACGCCCTACAGCCAGATGCCTGCGCGGAAGGAGGTGGCCGCGCCAGATAAGCAGGTGATCGATGATGCCATCGCCCGCGGCGTCGAGTTCATCGTCGGCATGCAGGAAGGCGAGAGCAAGGGCGAGTGGCCGTACGAGGGCGTCTATCGCGAGCGCGGCAAGATCCCGATCGGCTACCGCGTCGGCGGAACCGGGATCTCCGGCATGAGCCTGCTCAAGGCGCCGGGCTACGACGGCGATGAAGCACGGAAGGCCTCTGTTCGCCGCGCGGCGGAGTTTGTCATCGCAGGCGGGGATGACCCCGCGATGGTGCCCGATCACAACTCAACCTACGACGTCCGCGGCTGGGGATACACGTACGGCTGCTGGTTCCTGCTCACGATGCAGGAAGCCAAGGCCGTGCCGGAGGACATGAAGGAGAAGATGCATGCGACAATCAAGCGGTACATCGACGCGATCCACAAGACGGAGATCCCGGAGTCTGGCGGATGGAACTACTCGACGCCCGCGGGCGCGAAGAAGCCCAACCCGGCTTCTCCCTTCATGACCTCGCCCACGCTGATGACGCTGTTTGAGGCGAAGAAGCAGGGATATGAAGTGGATGGCGCGATCGTTGATCGCGGCCTGGCAACGCTGGAGCGTGGCCGCTCGGCCACAGGCTCGGTTTCGTACGCGGGCACGGCCGAGCACCGGCCCGACGCCACGCCCGGCTCTGTCGGCCGCATGCTCGCAACCGAGTGCGCACTGTCGCTGGCCGGACGCTCAAGCCCCGAGCGGGTGCGCGGCGCGGTCGATGCCTTCATCGTGCACTGGGAGTGGCTCGACAAGCGCCGCGCGCAGACCGGCACGCACATCGCGCCCTATGGGGTTGCGCCGTACTACTTCTACTACGCGCACTACTACGCCGGGCAGGCGATCGAACTGCTCCCGCAGCGCGAACGCGGCGAGTATCGGCGTAGACTGGGGCAACTGCTCTTCAGCGTGCGGCTGGATGACGGCTCGTGGAACGATCGCGTCTTCCCACGCTCGGCCAACTATGGCACGGCGATGAGCGTGATGGCGCTGCTGATGCCCGCGGGTGAGAAGCCAGCGGGGTGGGAACCCGCGGAAACACCCGCCCCGTAGCACCTCTGCATGTACGGTCCCGAGGACGCTGCGGCGAATATCGACCTCAATCACCGCACATTGTGCGGTGAATACTTGACTCTGCGGCGAATGTGGTTGATAATATCCGCAGAAGATGCGGTGAATATGCCATACGTCCATGAACGAGCGGGTTGGCCCGACCTGACTTGGGACAGCGAACTGCTGACTTCGCCCCTGGCCGCGATGCGCCACAAGCAGGGTCGCCTGCTCGGCAAGATGGAGTCTCTCGGCTTCGCTCTTCGCACCGAGGCTGGCCTCGCCACGCTCACAACCGACGTTGTCAAGACCTCCGCCATCGAGGGCGAGACTCTCAACCCTGATGAGGTTCGCTCATCCCTCGCGCGCAGGCTCGGTTTGAACATCGCAGGCCTCCCAGCAGCGGGGCGCGATGTCGAGGCCATCGTCGAGGTCATGCTCGATGCCACGCAGCGCTTCGATGCGCCGCTCACCCGCGATCGCCTCTTCGGCTGGCACGCCGCGCTGTTCTCAACCGCTCGAAGCGGGATGGCTCGTATGGCCATCGGCGCCTGGCGCACCGGCGAGTTCGGGCCCATGCAGGTCGTCTCTGGCCCTCTTGGCCGCGAGACCGTGCACTTCGAGGCACCCACACCCGAGCGTTTGGATACCGAGATGTCGAAGTTCCTTGAGTGGTTCAATACGTCGTCGCCATCGCTTGATCCGGTGCTGAAGGCCGCGATCGCCCATTTCTGGTTCGTCACGATCCACCCCTTCGACGATGGCAACGGGCGCATCGCCCGCGCCATCGCCGACATGGCGCTCGCACACTCCGATGGCGCATCGCAGCGGTTCTACAGCATGTCCTCGCAGATCGAGTCTGAGCGCAGGCAGTACTACCTCCGGCTGGAGTCATCGCAGCGCGGCGGCCTCGACATTACTCTCTGGCTCGAATGGTTCATCGGTTGCCTCGATCGCGCGATCGATAGCGCCGACATCACTCTCGCAGCAGTGCTGCGCAAGGCGAGAGTCTGGCAGGCCGTCAACCGCGGCAAGGTGAACGAGCGGCAGCGGTTGGTCATCAACCGCCTGCTCGACAACTTCAAGGGCCACCTGACCACATCAAAGTACGCCACATTCGCCAAGTGCTCCACAGATACCGCGCTGCGCGACATCCACGAACTGATCGAGCGCGGCATCCTTGTCCAGAATCCAGGTGGCGGCCGCAGCACCAGCTACTCCATCGCCAAGCCGGAGTAGCTTCAAGAGCGGTTCTGGTGGTCAATACCCCGCCTTCACATCCACACAGTTCAGCAGCGGTTCGCCCGCGCCGAAGCGCCGGATGTTCTCCTTGTACAGCGCCCATCGGCGTTCATCGGTCAGCTCGCCCGCCGATGCGACATGCGGTGTAATCAGGATATTGGGCACCTTCCACAGTGCGTGTCCCTTTGGCAGGGGCTCGGGGTCGGTGACATCCAGCGCAGCGCCCGCGAGGCGGCCGTCCTTCAGCGCGGCGATCATCGCGTCAGTATCAACGATGCTGCCGCGGGCGATATTGATGAGGTACGCGCCCCGCTTCACGTTGCGAAGCATGGCGTCGTCAAACAGCTTCTCCGTCTCGGGCGTGAGCGGAACGCAGATCGCGATGACATCCGCTTCGGGCAGCATCGCCGCGAGCTCGGCGGGCTTGCCGACGCGATCGACAAAGTCGGGCGCGGGGGTATCGCTGCGTCGCGTTGCGATGACCTTCATGCCGAAGCCGTGGGCACGCCGGGCGATCTCGGTGCCGATGCCGCCGATGCCGACCACCAGCATGGTCTTGCCGGCAAGCGCGATGGGTCGCTGGGCAGGGTCCTCGCGGCTCCACTCGCCCTTGCTCTGCAGTGTGCTGTAATAGGGGAGCTGCCTCGTGAGCGAGAGCAGCATGCCCATGGCGTGGTCGGCGATCGCCGGGCCGTGCACGCCGCGGGCGTTGGTGATGACCAGTTCCTTACGATCGCCTATTCCCGGAATCGCGAGCAGACGATCCACTCCCGCGCTGGGCGAATGTACCCAACTGAGCTTCGTAGCCTTGGCGAGGAACTCTGCCGTTGCGAAGCGGCCATCGATCGCGTCCGCCGTCGCGGCGTGCTCCATCGCGGCGTTGCGGTCAGCAGCGCGGATGACGCGAACATTTGGCGCAACCACCGCAAGCTCGGCGACCTGCTCATCGGACAGGTTGCCGGTCAGCATCGTCAGCGTGGCCTTGGCACGCTCGGCAGGGTCGGCCGGGAGCACACGGGCGATACGAGCGCCGCGCAGAGAGCCGGGAAGCTCGGGGTGGAGGGGTTCCGCCGCGGGCTGGGCGTGGAGGCAGGGCACCAGCACGAGCGAGAGAACGGCGGCGCAAACTCCGGCAAGAACACGATGGTGAAGGTTCATGCCGACAGGATACACATCGCGCAGCGCGGACTATCTGGTCCCGCCCGTCGGCTCGGGCTTGTTCATCTCCGGGTCGAGCGTTCCGTCATACCGCACGAAGTCCTCAAGGTCTTTCGGCGTCGGCTCGGAGAGCTTCCACGCCGAGGCATAGAGCGCGCCGAGCATGGCGCCCGCATCCAGCAGGCGATCGGTAATGAATGCCTTGCCCTTGTCCTGCTCCAACTCGCCGGATTGCTTGAGTGCGTACAGCGGCTCGACCTCCACATGCGAACGCTGGAGGTAGGCCAGTACATCCTTCCACGGATCAACGTGGTCGATGGTCGCCGCGGGTTTCGCCGCCGGCTTGAGCGAGGGATAGTTGAGTGTGTGAATCTCGAGGATCTTTCCATCAATGTACGAGTGAATGCCCCGATCCGTGGTGTACCCCTTGGGGTTCTCGCCCACCCAGCCGTGGTGGTGCTTGGTTGTGTGCAGCGGCTGCGCCGTGTCGCCCACGAAGTGCGACAGGTGTCCCATGTGCGAGAGCACATTGGCGCGGGCCATCAGCAGTTGCGGCTCGCGTTTGGGGTCGTTGAGCTTCTCGAGCGTGCGCGCGGTCTTGAGCGCGCTGGTGAGCTTGGCGTGGTGCTCCATGATCGCGTGCACGACGAACCCCGGCCACTCCTGATCGCCCGACGGGTTCAGCCGCGGATTGTGCGGCGGGATGTCCTCGCCGTGCTCGTGCCGCGCGACAGCCATCGTCGAAATGTACTGAGCCCGCAGCGGCGGAACGGTTTCGAGGGTCAGGCCGTAGCTCGCCAGGTCCTCAACATCGAGGTAGTGCTCGGGGTTGTTCTCGTGCGCGAGGTAGTTCGAGCGCGTGCCGCGGTAGCGGTCGGCCTCGGACGACTGGTAGGCGATCATCGACCGCGCCTGATCGGAGGTGAGCCAATCGGGCAAGGTCGCCGCGGGCTGGCCGTCTGCGCTCTGGCTGGCCGCGGTATTGATCATGGCATCCAGCGCGAGGCGGGTGATGGTGCGGTGGCCGTGGGCGTCCCACCCGTGCGCCGATGCCGCGCCGCCGACGGCGACGCAGACCGCGGCTGTGCGGATCCATCCAGCTAATTTCGGTCTTCGCATTCCCAGCTCCAGTGGTTCTACCCTGGTTCTACCCAACCTTCTCTGATGTCAGCTCCCGGCTCATCAAACGCGCGATCGCGTCGATCGGATCAAGCCCTTCGAACAAGACTGCGTGAACCTGTTCGGTGATCGGCATCTCCACCCGGTACTTCCGCGCAAGGTCCATCACCGACTTGGTTGTCGCCACGCCCTCAACCACCGATTTGGCGGACTTGAGGTAGTCGTCCGGCTTTACGCCGCGGCCCAGGGCCTCGCCGCAGCTTCGGTTGCGACCTTCCGGCGAGAAGCACGTCGTGGCCAGGTCGCCCACGCCCGCAAGCCCGAAGAACGTATCGGTCGATGCGCCCATCGCGGTGCCCAGCCGTGTGATCTCGGCCAGCCCGCGCGCCAGCAGCGCGCTCTTGGCGTTGTAGCCGGCCTGCAAGCCATCGAGGATTCCCGCAGCGATCGCGATGACATTCTTCATCGCGCCGGCGAGTTCGACGCCCAGCACATCCTCGTTGGTGTATACCCGCAGATAGCTTGTCGAGAACACACGCTGAAGCTCGTGTGCATACCCCGGCCAGTCACTCGCGGCGATCATCGTCGCCGGGAGCCCGCGCGCCAGTTCGCTCGCGATCGTCGGGCCGCTGAGCGTGCCGATCGGCCGGGGTGGGCCGTCTGGGTCGTCGCCCAGCGCATCGGCGATCACCTGCGTCGGGCGCAGCAGCGTGTTGTTCTCGATGCCTTTGGCGACGGAGACCACTGCGGCTGCATCCGGGAGCGAGGTTCCGCCGCCGCGAGAAGCGGGGGCCGGTCGCAGACGCTTCCAGACATCGCGCGTGAACTGGACGGGGATCGCCGAGACGACCAGCGATGCGCCATGCCCATCGCCCCCTTCGCTCATGGCTTTCTTCAGATCGTGGGTCACGCGGACGGAGTCCGGCAGCGTGAAGCCTTGGAGGCGCGAGCTCTGGCGGGTCTGCGTCAGTTCGCCGACCTCGTCGATGTCGTGTCCCCACAGGATGATCTCGGGGCCCGCCGGGATTGCCGCTGCATCGGGCTTTCCGGCTTTTCGTCGCGAGGCCGGAGCGGAGACGAGCGTCGCAGCGGGGGGTGAAGGGGGCGCGAGGATGCCCGCGCACACAAGGCCCATCTGTCCGATTCCCATGATGACGATGCGTTTGCGCAGCGTCTGGGCATCGGGCGGGGCGGCGCGTCGAGGAGTGGGGGAGCTTCCACGGGGCATGACGAAGTGTACGGGATCGCACCCGAACCGGAGGGCCAAGGGGGCCCCATCACTCCGGCTGGTCGACATGTTCCTTCAGGAACGCATCCACGTTCGACCAGTACGGCTGAAGCGAGGAGAGATCGGAGTTGTGGGACCCGGAGAGATCAACGAACTTGGAGCCAGGGGTGATCTCGTGGAGTTTCGCGCCATGGGAGTATGGCACAATCTCATCGTGCGTGGAATGCAGGATCAGCACGGGCTTGCCGAGCGTGGGCAGGACTTTGTCCGTGCGGAAGGGGTGCTTCACGAGGAATCCCGGCACCAGGTACCGCCGGGCCATCGCCGTGATGCTCAGGAACGGCGACTCGAGCACCAGCGCGGCCGGGGCTTTGTGCTCGGCGAGTTGAGCCGCAACCGCGCTGCCCAGCGAGCGCCCGTGATACACCAGCCGCGTGCCGTCCACTCCGGGCTGCGAGATGAGCTTCTGGTGGAACGCGAGCATGTCCTGCGTGATGGCCTTTTGCGACGGTGTCCCGCCCGAGCGGCCGTAGCCGCGATACTCGGGAATCAGAACGGCATAGCCCCGGGACTGGTACCACTGGGCATAGCTGTCGATGTAGTCGATGAGTTCGCCGTTGCCGTGGAAGATCATCGCGCACGGCACGGGGCCATCCGTATCAGGGGGCGGCGGGAAGTACCACGCTTCCACTTTCGAGCCGTCGTCGGCGGTGATCCACCAGCTTTCGACACCGCGCGGCGTGGTATCTCCGGGCATGGGTTGCCCGGCGATGTGCCGCGGGAAGATCATGTTGGTCTGGCAGGCAGAAAGCACAAGGCACCACAGCAGATAAACGCCAAGGGCGATGCGTCCGACGCTCCAGAGAAGCCGTCGGCCGCGTTGAGATGGCAATGCCTGTGCGTGCTCCACAAGAGTCGATCCGTCACCTCACCCCGCAGAGTTCCCTCGCGGGACGGGATGCTCAGCCAACTGCCGCGGCCTGACGACCCAGCGACAGGCTGCCGGGTCGGCGAGTCTGCGGGGCCTCGATCGCGCCCTGCTCGATCAGCCGGGCTTCCTCTTCGCTGAAGGCTTCGCCAAAGCGGAACAGGCGGAACGAGTTGCCGATCACCACGACATCGCCGAAGACGTGATAGAACGCCGCGGCCACCAGGGCGCCCGATCCGAATGCCATCGTCAGCTGGCCGGTCGCGGCAAGCACAAGACCGATGAGCGCAACAAGGATCGACGCCGCAATGTTCTGCGCGATGATCGCCCGCGTCCGGCGAGCAAGCTCGACCAGGAACGGGATGCGGGACAGATCGTCGGTCATGAGCGCGACACCGGCGGAGTTCGCCGCGATGTCTGATCCGCCGAGGCCCATCGCGACACCGACATCCGCCGCGGCCAGTGAAGGGCCGTCGTTGATTCCGTCACCGACCATCATCACGCGCCGACCGTCCTTGACGAGGCCCTGGATGATCGCGTGCTTTTCTTCGGGCAGGCACTCGGCCTCGATGTTGTCAACCCCGACCATGCGGCCGACGCGCTCGGCCACGCTGATACGGTCGCCAGTCAGGATGTCCACCCGCCGAACGCCCAGTTCGCGCAGCCTTGAGACCACGTTCTTGATGTTGGCGCGGACCTTGTCTTCCAGCCCGACCACGCCGAGATAGCGACCGTTGCGGACGACGTGCACGCCCGTCATGCCTTCGATGCGAGGCTCAACAGAGGCGACGCTCGCCTTGATCTGCGGGAAGAGTTCCATCAGCCAGGAGATGCGACCCACACACACCTCGCCGCCCGCCGTCCGCGCCCGGATGCCGCGGCCGTGGATCTCCTCAAACTCGCTCGAACCGTCCGGGGTGATGCGTGCCGCCTGAGCGGTCTGAAGAATCGACCGTGCCAGGGGGTGGTTGGAGTGCTGCTCGCCATCGGCGGCCGCCTGCAGCAGGTCGGCGCCCTCCACGCCTTCTGCGGGTACCAGCTTGGAAACGCTGAACCGGCCTGTCGTGAGTGTGCCGGTCTTGTCGAGCACCACCGTGTCGATCGCCGCTGCTTCTTCGAGATAGTTCGTCCGCTTGATCAGAATGCCCAGACGCGCCGCCGCGGCGAACGCAGCGACAAGCGCCAGCGGGCTGGAAAGCAGCAGCGCCGACGGGCACGCGACCACCAGCACGGTGATCGCCCGCTCGAGGTCCTTGGTCATGTACCAGACAATGAACGCCAGGCCCAGCGTCACCGGAACGAAGAAGGACGCGACCTGCTCGATCATCAGCTGCCGCGGCGTGCGGCTCGCCTCCGCTTCGCGGATGAGCTGTGTCACTTTGCCGATCGTCGAATCTTCACCGATCATCGTGGCGCGAAGCTCGATGACGCTCGAGATGTTCGTTGTGCCCGCATAGACAGGCTCGCCCGGTGCGACTTCATGTGGGATTGCTTCGCCGGTCAACGAAGCCTGATTGATCGCCGAGCGACCAATCACCACGGTGCCGTCGACAGGCAGGTTCTCTCCCGGCCGCACACGGATGATGTCGCCGACCTTCACCTGGCTCAGCGAGACTTCCTGCTCCGCCCCATCGCGTACGACTCGGGCGATGTCAGGGGTAAGACCCACAAG
>Ga0163146_10008435_pt1 | contig 11001 bp, 9 predicted proteins | sample OliLakLV19MP7G1_FD_148648 | JGI IMG/M metagenome (GOLD analysis project Ga0163146, IMG submission 148648) | Freshwater microbial mat bacterial communities from Lake Vanda, McMurdo Dry Valleys, Antarctica - Oligotrophic Lake LV.19.MP7.G1 | ecosystem: Environmental > Aquatic > Freshwater > Lake >... | reverse complement strand
TAAATATACATCATTATATATTGAAAATGGTATAATATTAAAAAAATTGTCAAAAGTAAAAGTAATCCGCGAAAATCCGCCTAATCCGCGTCCCCGACTTTGGTCGAGGCGTTCCAATTAAGCGATAAGGGCGCATAAGGAACATTATCAAGATTCAAAAAATTCATTTGTAAACAACTGATATATATCCAAGGTGTCAATCGGCAGTTCACTATTTTCTTGTAAAATATTTTTTTTCAATAGACAATTTACAAAATCTTCCCAAATTTTAATCTGCATTACACCCCAGTGTCCATTATCGTCCAAATAATATTGCGAAATATAAACCTGACTTTGTTCTACGAAATTGGGGTCGGTGCTTGCCAATTGGGGTGCAGTTTCTAACAAAATACGAGCTGCCTCAAAAGGGTCATTTTTAGCAAATTGATACCCACGCGCTGTGGCTTGCAGAAAGGCTTTGAGCGTTTTGGAATCACTTTGAATATAGTCAGCATGTGCCAATAAAACGGGACTATAACCATAGGGAATTCCATAATCCGAAAGTTGAAAAGCATTCAATTCGACATCTCGCAACCGCGCTTCCAAACCTTCCCAAGGTAGAAAAATCCAAGTCGCATCAGCAGCACCACTCAACAAAGTATTCCAAATGCCAAGCCGTTCCGGGTAAATAATATTGAAATCACCAACACCGCCATCGTTTATAATCAGTTGCCGAACGATAGCATCCTCAAAACGAGCCTGATACGAAGCATAAATTTTTTCATCTAATTGCGCAGGTCGCTCAATTCCGCTCTGCTGAAGGGTGACAATCGCACTGGCATCTTTGGCCAATACTGCTGCAATCGCCATCAATGGCACAGGATTTAATTTGGTTTGAAAACTGATGATACTTTCGGAAGGCGCAATGGCGAGGTCGGCTGTGCCTTCCGCCACTTTTTGGGCAGGCGAAGTTTCGTATCCATCTTCTTCCGGCGATAAAAAAGTCACAGTTATACCTGCATCTTCATACCAACCTTTTGCCGCTGCTACGTAGAATCCGGTGTGAATCGTATTTGGGGTCCAATCCAATGCTAATCGAATTCGTTTGGCCATGACTCCTGCATTATCCTACCCGAAAGACGCGCATTTGATTGGAATTGTTTAACCGGTTTGTCAGTTTTCTGCAATTATAATGTAGTCTTTTCACATAAGACACCTAAAAACTATGTGTTTATGTGGTGCGCAACGATCGTGTAATCCCAAGTAATCTTCGCCGTTTTTTCCAAAATACGCGCCACCGAACAATATTTGTCCATTGAGAGAGACACGGCTTTTTCCACTTTATTTTTATCCAAATCGCCCGATAGTTCAAAATGCACGTGTACTTCCGTGAATAGCGAAGGTACTTTATCTGGCTCGCGCTCGCCCGTGATGGTTACGCGAATATCTTCCAACGGCTGACGCTGCTTTTTCAAAAATTGAATCACATCTATACTGGAACAACTTCCCAAACTCGACAACAGCATTTGCATCGGTCGCATTCCCTTATTGCTACCGCCTATGGAGACTGCGCCATCTGTTTCTACCGTGTTTCCTTCTTCACTTGTTGCTTGCAAATGGTAAGCATCGTCCAAACGCTTGATTTCAATTTTCATTCTTCTTTATTTTTGCCAAATAAAAACCCTGAAAAGCCGTTTTTAGTTGATTTTAAATTTTAACAAAATTTTATTAGCAAATAGATTTGCAAATTTTTGAAAAGGTTTTAGCACTATTTTTAATTAAAATTTCAAAAAATACAAGAAAACGTATTTTTATTTTGAATGAATTATTCAAATCAATATTATATATTTGCTTTGGCAAATGATATATGAATATATGAAGAAACATTGTTTGTTAAATTGCGAAAACGCCAATACATTTGTAGCCATCAATCACCTCTTTTCTTCAGAAGACCGATTGATTTTATAAAGAAGAGTGGAGAGAACGGGCTCCGTGAAACTCTGGCAACCACTTTTTAGTAGGCAGTTTTCAGTAGGCAGTGCGTTAGAAGTGACTGCAAACTGCATACCGCCAACTGCCTACTAAAAAAAAGGTGCCAAATCCCGCCAAATTTAATTTGGGCTATAAAATCAAAATGAATATGATACTTTTACATGCTAACTTCACGTCAGGATACGCTGCGCTTCCAGCTAATTTTCAGGTCATAATTGGCACACATTCTGCTTGTTACATATTGTGTTGTTGTTGATGATAAGACCACCGCTCCATCGGTATCCGAAAGTAAGCCAATGCTATCTAGTCATTCTATTTATTATAAAAAATCTCATTCTATTATTTCAAATAAAATCAAAAACCTATGTCTAACAAATTAAGATTTGAAACTTTACAACTCCACGCCGGTCAAGAAGAAGTAGAAGGCACCACGCGTTCCCGCGCAGTTCCTATTTATCAAACCACTTCTTACACTTTTAAAGATTCCGAACACGGTGCTAACCTCTTCGCCCTCAAGGAGTTCGGCAATATTTATAGCCGCATTATGAATCCTACCAACGATGTTTTTGAAAAACGTATTGCAGCACTCGAAGGCGGTGTAATGGCATTGTCGGTCGGTTCTGGTCAGGCGGCACAATTTATTGCGCTAAATAATATTTTACAAGCCGGTGATAATTTTGTAAGCTCTGTCAATCTTTATGGCGGTACGTATAATCAATTCAAAGTAGCGTTCAAACGCCTCGGCATCGAAGTACGCTTCGCGGAAAACGAAAACCCAGTATCGTATGAGAATTTAATTGATTCTAATACCAAAGCAATTTATCTGGAAACCATTGGCAATCCAAGTTTCAGTGTGCCTGATTTTGATGCGATTGCAGCCGTTGCCAAAAAATATGATGTGCCGTTGATTGTAGATAATACATTTGGTGCGGGCGGTTATTTATTCCGTCCGTTAGAGCATGGCGCGGCAGTGGTCGTGCAGTCAGCTACGAAATGGATTGGCGGACACGGCACGTCCATCGGCGGCGTGATTGTAGATGGCGGCAATTATAATTGGGGCAATGGCAAATTCTCGCAGTTTACCGAGCCTTCTGAGGGTTATCATGGCTTGGTTTTCTGGGATGTGTTTGGCACCAATGGTCCGTTCGGCAATATCGCGTTCATCATCCGCGCAAGAGTGGAAGGTTTGCGCGATTTTGGTCCGGCACTCAGTCCATTTAATGCTTTTCTGTTACTGCAAGGTTTGGAAACACTGTCTTTACGCGTACAACGCTCGGTTGACAATGCTTTAGAATTGGCACAATGGCTCGAAAAACATCCGCAAGTAGAAAGTGTAAGTTATCCGGGTTTGAAAAGTAGTCCATATCATAACTTAGCAAAGAAATATTTAAAAAATGGCTTTGGTGCCGTGCTATCTTTTAATATTAAAGGTGCAAAAGTAAATGCGACGAAGTTTGTTGATAGTTTGAAACTCGTGAGTCACTTGGCAAACGTAGGTGATGCAAAAACCCTCATTATTCAGCCTTCTGCCACCACACATCAGCAGTTGAGCGACTTGGAGCAAACGGCGGCGGGCGTGTCCCCTACTCTACTGCGCATCTCGGCGGGTATTGAACACATTGATGATATTAAGGCGGATTTGGAGCAGGCTTTTGCGAAGATACCAGCTTTGGAAGCAGAAATGGCTTAGAAACGTAATTTGTGATTGGTGAAATGTGATTATGATAGTGTAGCGCATTTCTAAAATGTGCCGCACTTATTGAAATTATGATAGTGTAGCGCATTTCTAAAATGTGCCGCACTTATTGAAATTATGATAGTGTGGCGCATTTCTAAAATGTGCCGCACTTATTAAAGCCAAAACTAATTAAGTTACAAATCACCAATCGCAATTATAAAATTTAAATGTGAATTATTATAATTATAAAATTCCGTTTCAATTAGAAAGTGGTGATGTTTTAAATGAATTAGACATCGCTTATACGACTTATGGCGAATTAAATGCAGCACAGGATAACGTCATTTGGATTTGTCACGCTTTGACGGCAAGCGCAGATGCTGCCGACTGGTGGAATGGATTAGTAGGCGAAGGTAAAATATTCGACCCGAACTTTCACTTTATTATTTGTTCGAATATGATAGGTTCCTGTTATGGCAGCACGAGTCCACAAAGTACCAATCCTGCAACTGGTCAGCGTTATGGCAAAGATTTTCCATTAGTCACAATTCGAGACATTGTCGCGGCGCATCAATTATTGCAAAAGCATTTGAGCATTCACAAAATAAAATTTGCCATCGGTGGTTCGATGGGCGGACAACAAGTGTTAGAATGGGCAATCACCGACCCAGATTTATTTGAAAATATCTGCTTATTAGCTACCAATGCGCAACATTCTCCTTGGGGCATCGCTTTCAACGAGGCGCAGCGCATGGCGATTGAAGCAGACTCAACAATTTATGACAACGCACCGGAAGCTGGTCAACGCGGGATTGAAGCGGCTCGCGCGATTGCTATTTTGTCGTATCGCAATTATAAAACGTTTCAATTCATGCAATCCGAAGAAAATTTGGATAAAATGGACGATTTTCGGGCGAGTTCGTATCAGCGGTATCAAGGTTTGAAATTACATCGTCGGTTTAATGTGTTGTCCTATTTAGCTTTGAGCAAGGCGATGGATAGTCACAACGTGGGTCGCGGTCGCGGTAGTGTGGAAACTGCACTCGCTCAGGTACGTGCCAAAACCGTCGTCATTGGGATTCAGACTGATATTTTATTTCCTGTAAATGAACAGGAGCGCATCGCGGCGCACATCCCAAATGCGCGCTTGGATATATTCGACAGCCTGTACGGTCACGACGGATTTTTGATTGAAAATGAATCTATTACAAATGTATTACGCCCCGTACTCAACGGAATTTGGCAAAATAGTGTTTCTAAAAATACCAACAAATTGACTCCAAGCGGAAAATTTGTATTGCCGGGAACGGAACGGTTTTAACGTTTAGAAGTTTGGAAGTTTGGAAGTTGGAAGTTTAGAGTTTGTGGTTTAACATTCTAACCTCCAAACCTCCTAACTTAAGTAAATAATTCATTAACCTAAATATCATAAACCTATGTCATTACGATTAGGAGATGTTGCTCCAAATTTTAAAGCCCAAACGACGGACGGAGAATTGGATTTTCATGAATACCTCGGCGATAGCTGGGGGGTGTTGTACTCGCATCCTGCCGATTTTACGCCAGTTTGTACCACCGAATTGGGTCGTACCGCGTCTTTGAAAGCAGAATTTGATAAGCGAAATGTAAAAGTGATTGCGTTGAGTATAGACCCGCTGCCTTCGCATAAAGAGTGGGTAAAAGACATCGAGGAGACGCAAAACGTGACGATGAATTTCCCGATTATTGCGGATGAAGACCGCTCGATTGCAGAGGCTTATGATATGATTCACCCGAATGCGACAGAAAAAGCGACCGTACGCAGCGTATTTGTGATTGACCCCAATAAAAAAGTGCGTTTGACGATGACGTATCCGCCTTCTACAGGTCGCAATTTCCACGAGATTTTGCGGGTAATTGATTCACTGCAACTGACGACTTATTACAGCGTCGCTACACCTGTTGATTGGGAAAATGGCGATGATGTAGTGGTGTTACCGTCTATCACGGATGAAGTGGCGGCAGAGAAATTCCCAAAAGGCGTGACCAAAATTAAACCGTATTTGCGCACGACGCCGCAGCCGAATCTTTAGTAAGACATTAGACTTTAGACGATAGATGTTAGACTTTAGATAAAAGTATCAAGGTCTATTGTCTATCGTCTAATATCTACTGTCTCCTTTTCAATAACAATCGTGCTCCGCCATCATATTTCCGAACTACATCATATTTATTTTGCAATAAAGCATAATCCGAATCAAAAATATAATAATATTGAGCAGTAGATGCCGTGTCAATTGCTTGATTATCAGGTTTTAAATCCAGCCAAGGGGTTTTTCCGATGGTATTATAAAATTCAAAGGAACGATAAAATTGCCAAGCAGTTTGTAAAGTTACTTTTGAATTGTCTTTTGCTTGTGATTGTAGAATATCTAATACTTGAAAGGTATTGGCATCGTACCACCATTCGCGCACGCTGTTGAAGCCGATAGCTCTTGATAAATGCCAGATGGTCATGATGATAAGTACAGCACTCAAAATTTTTGGCACGATTGGTTTTATTACATTCAATTGATATAATAAGCTGCCGATTAATAAAATAAAAAGTGGATAATAACTTAAAGCGGTGCGTGTGGTTAAATTTGGAGTTTTTAAAATAACGGTTTGTGAAAGATTTACCAAAATTGTCAATGCTAAAATTGCAAAAGCGATAAATAAGGGTGTTTTTAGAATTTCATTCCTCGACGTTTTCCCCCACCAATACATGGCGTAAGCGCCTGCCGCAAAAAATAACAAACTGACAATGAACGCATAATACATCGTTGCCATGCCTAAAATATTCACACCATAGCGCGAGTTTTCCACTAAGCTGATAACCGTATCTCGAAAGAAACCATTCGATTGCCAGAAAACAAATTGGTTGGTGCTTTGCATTTTATGAATCGGCGTGTAAATAAGTGCCAAGTAACCGATATTGATTGCAATTATAATTCCTACATTCTTAAATAAAACGCGGCGATTTTTAGTATTAAAATATTCATTTACAAAATAAAGCAACATCATCCCGCTCATGGCACACCAAAAAATGAGTAAAGTAAAATTGGCGTAAGAAGCTAAAATTGCGAGGGCGAAACTCCACCAGATAGACCGCTCTTTTGCTTCCATAAAACCTTGCAACGCAAACATCGCCGAGCACAGCATGAGGGCATTCGACATGCCATAGCCGCGACAGACGGAGAAAAAATCTAATAAAAATGGATTGCAAATAAAAATAATTATACTTCCAAAAAATAATAAAGTATCGTTTTTAAATAAAAGTTTACAAATTTGATACGCCGCATAAAAATAAAGTCCGAACGATAGCACATTCGGTAATCGTGCCGCCCAATCTTCCCAACCAAAAAGATTCATACTCAACTTCGCCAAGAGCGTATTCAAAATATGATTGCTGGGCCACGGGTCGGGATACATCATGATTTGCCAAACATTATATTTGTAATAATGAATGGAGGTAGCCACTTCGTCGTGTGTAATGGGAATCGTAAAAGCTTTGTAGGCAATAAAAATCCAAGCGACTGCGCCGAGGAAAAGGGTTATAATTAGACGGATAGTAGCATTATGAAGCATAAAACAAGGTAAAATTTCGGCATAAAACTATATAATTTTGCGGAGACTGCCAATAAAATGACGCTTAATAGTGAAAACTGTACCACGCTAAGCGAAAATTAATCTTACATTCATAGGATATTGGCTTTTAGCGAACATACTTATAAAAACAGCTGTACCACCCTGGGGGTTATCAGCAATGGTACAGCTTGAAATAGTTACTAGCTTAGATTTTTACAAGTTTCCTTGACAACATTCCGTTAGCAGACCTTATCACTAAAAAATAAAGTCCGCTGCTCCAATGGGAGGTATTAATTCGGATATTATCCACCCAAGAAACTTTACTTTGATACATTTGCCTGCCTTGATTATCGAATACCGTCACAGCATAATCCGTTTTCAATTGGAAGTCTCCCAATAATGCGGCATCTAAAAACAACTCGGTGGCGAAAGGATTCGGAAAAACTTTCAAGCCGTTTAGTTCCGGTAGGTCATCAACGCTTACGGGGTCGCCGTATAAGGTACAACTCAATGGAAAGCCAAAAAAATCCCTTGCTTGATATAGCAGTTCATTCTCCTGATAAAAACAATGCAAATTGCTCCCGCAATCAGAAACAAACATAACTCGGGTATCAAGCGGCGCTACTTCACTACCAATACCTTCAATCCAGGTAACAGTTCTATTATCCTCTGGAGTTGAGCGATTGTTTTTTATTACCAAGCGTTTACGCTTACTTCCGTCATTTAGTGTCACAGAATCAGTTGATACTACTTTTATCTGTATATCGAAGGATTCGTCTCCAATCGTTAAGGTATCTCCAATACGTAAGTTAAAATCATAAATTAGTCTTTCCGAAAAACCTTGCCGGAAGAGATAAACCTTACTATCCTCTTCCCGATAGAAAAACCCGATGAGAGTTGCAGTCTGTAAAGTAGTATCTAAAGTTTTATACATTTTAAGATAAACTCTCCCGTTAATTAGAATGCTATCTTTCAAAAAATAAGCAAAGACCTCACTCCCACCAAAAGGCTCTGAACCCGTGCAGGTATTTTGAATGTGCCAACGATTAGCACGATTCACAAAAGATTGGGCGTTGATATGTTGTGCAATAATAGTTATCAATAGGAATAGATTAAAAAATAATTTTGCTTTCATATAAAGCGAATTTTTAAGCAGTAATCTAAATCTCTAAAACTCCAGCTAATAATATCTATATTTTGACAATCTGATACGTCTTGTGTACGCTTTCTACTGAAAGCCGAATCATATATAGACCAGGTGCAAAATTTTTAGTACTGATACTAGTCTCCTCAGAGGAATTAATTACTGCTGAATAAATAATCTTGCCATTCACATCAATGATATCTAATTGTGTTTGTTCCTGATTAGAAAAAGCACCATTTTTTTGAAATCGTATGGTTATTTCATTTTCAAATGGATTCGGATAAACCAGAAAATCGTTTTTATTTTCGTCGTTATTTTTTAAAGCTAGTTCTGTTTGTTTTGGTAGCGCAATAGAAGCGGGTGGAGGGTCACAGCAGGGAAAGGTAGACGGGGCAGCTAGAAAAGCAGCGCCTAACGCAACCCTAAATCCTGAATTCAACCGAATGAGTGCTGATTGGTAGGTTACATCTCTGCCCGCATTAATGACGGAAGTGGAAGTAAGCTGCTGAGAAGCACGATAATCGTCAAGTGGACTGGCTGTTAAGCTTAGGGCGGTAGTAGTGTTGCACAGGCGGTAAAAATTCCTTGAATTTGTAATTGCATGATTGAAAACTTGCTCCCATTGGCAAGGCGTAATGGCATCATTCCACCATCCTTGGGATACTATATTGCGACTATTTGCCCATGTGCATCTACCTAAAGTAGTACCATTACAATTTATCGTGTCAGGATTGAAATTATCGCAAGTTGCCAATTGAGGGCATCTTGGACCACACTCGCCATCAACATCTATATCAATATCGTCACAAGGATTGAAGCAATATTCACTATGTTCAAGACCTAGTACATGACCAACTTCATGATTGAACGTTCTACTAATTGCTTTGAGCCAGTCATTGCTGCCATTATTATCAATTATATCTCGTTCCGCAGCGGCATTTACATCGGTTACATAAATATAGTTACTAGAATTACCTGCGCCTAATCGAGCTACACCAGCTTGAGGTACACGGTTGCTGATACCGTTTAGAGTGAAAAGCCCATAATTTACTATAACTACATCAACAACTTTGCTTCCATATCTGGGAATGTAGGGTACATTGCCTATTAGATCTGCTGGGTGATTCTCAGCATCGTCAAATATATCGTACATTTGCGCTGAATATGTCCAAATTCCACCATTGACATCCGCTGTATTAGTGCTTTCAGAATATAATTTGACTCGTATTTTTGCGTCTGGTATGTGAGGCGCAGGTATACCACCGGGTCCATTTCGCCAGTTTTGTTGCATATTTGCAAATGTCTCATTAGAATAGCGTATAAAATCTCTTGCTCTTTGTAATAAAACGGCAGTACTTACTCCAGCGGTTGTATTAAATATATGTACATTTACATATACCGTTAGAATAGGAGCATTCTCATAATTAGTATCGTAATCAAAACAAGTAATCTGCTCTTGTAAATTCAAAGAGCTACCGCCTGATAATACACGACAATCTATGTGTGCATCTGCTTGAGAAAAAAGCGGTGATTGGTAAATTATAAGTATTAGAATTATAAATATTTTAAGTTGCATATTAAATTAATTTTTAAGGATTAACAATGGAAACTTTTTTTGTCTTTGTACGTCCTTCATTATCTGATATTTGTATGAAATAGATGCCATTAATTAGTGAATAAGGAAGGGAAATGTTACTCTGTAATCCATCTACTTTTGCCTCAAATAGTATTCTACCTCCTATGTCAAAAAACTTGAAATGAGCAGGTAAACTTTTCAAATCTTCCAATACTAAATTTATAGTATTCGAATTTGCTTGCCATTTGTAGTCGTAATTAAACACATTACCTGTATTTTCTTCAATATTATCGGCAGAACTAAGGAAATCACATGGTATGGAAGAAAAATTGATCAATCCAACTTCATTGTCATAATAACAACGGAGTGCCACCTTCTGAGGAAACGTCCAATGTATCTCAATGGCATAGTAGATAAAAAAGTCATCTAAAGGACCAAGGCGTTCAACAAAACGGGTTGGATATTGCTTGTATGGTGGAAATGGTTCACCGATAAAGGCTATATCAGACATTCCGCTCCATACGCGGAAACTATTATTATTAATAAGCAAATCTTCTACTTTTTGCGTTACAAAATAATTGTCTCCATTTGGATCAGGTCTATTTAATACTTTGATTGAATCTCCCTCTACAGTATTATATGTAAAATATAACAATTCTTCGTTTGAAAAGAGTAGAAACTTGAAGAAAATACTATCATTTGAGACACGCATATAGTAATTATCTTTCCTTATCCTAATGGAATCTGCAAATCTATTGTCAATATATTTACGTTCTCTTTCAATCAATTTATAACTGCGAGATTCAAATATAGTATCTCGTAATACTCGTATAGTCTCTAATCCTTTCCAGTTGGGAAAACCATCTGTTTCAAAATAATAGGTCCAAACTGCCCCAACTGGTGCAAAAACAGTTTGGGAGTAACCATTGGTTACGAAGGCTACTCCCAATAAAATAAGCCATTTCTTCATATTAAAATATTTTTTTTGTAAATAACCGATGCGTTACTCTTTACAGCAATTCGTGC
>Ga0163146_10008434_pt1 | contig 11003 bp, 13 predicted proteins | sample OliLakLV19MP7G1_FD_148648 | JGI IMG/M metagenome (GOLD analysis project Ga0163146, IMG submission 148648) | Freshwater microbial mat bacterial communities from Lake Vanda, McMurdo Dry Valleys, Antarctica - Oligotrophic Lake LV.19.MP7.G1 | ecosystem: Environmental > Aquatic > Freshwater > Lake >... | reverse complement strand
AATGTTCTCATACGTGGGTACTGGGGCGGCCTGCTCCGTACACCCTAACCCTAACGACGCTAAAAGAAAGTGCTGACAATCAACAAGACACTGCAAGTGCTAGCTCTAGCTAGCCAGACAAGGATTATAAGGACTGCAATTGCATTGTCCATCCTGTGTGTCACAACATGGACAACAACTGTGGAAACAGGTGCATGATTTCTCCAAGGAGTCTGTGGACGGCACAGGTGGCATGACGGATTTCGACATTGCTTTCGGAATTGTCTTTTGCACTGCGCCAAAAGCCACATGCCTTTTGAGTTGTTTGCAAATGAACATCACAAGCTTTGGAATGAAGCTAAAATGAATGTAACATTTGAGAGAGGTTTGGCTCAAGATCTCTTGGCATAATCCTCTCTCTGCTGAGTTGACCGATGCTGCTGCGTGAAGAATCGGCGTGCCAGTCACACGCTTTGCTGTGACTGTGACAACAACGGCAGCTCATGTTAAAGCCAATCGCGTGTTCTGATTGCAATGGTCTAAAAGATGTATCCGTTACGCTATTTGGCCAGCGTCTGTCGACAATGGTTATTTAGCATTAGCATTTGACTGGCCCTCAAGTTCTCTCCCATGGGCAGTCGTTCAATCAGCACACAGGCTGAGAGAACATCCATGAGCAGAGACACAGCATCCCAAAGGATGATGCATGGTGTTGGATGATTAAAGAGATCTATTTGTTTGTTGAAACAGATCAGTTTATTAGAAATTATGGCAGTGTTGCTACTTGCTGCTTGTTGTAGTGGATCTTGAAGTGGGAACTTCAAAGACACCATTGTTGCAAATGCACACATCTTCCAACACACTCCTGTGGAGATGGGGATGGAATCCTATCTTCGGACTGTTCTGCATGTGTCGCATAGGTTGAATCAGCTACACTCCTATTGATTAAAATTGCAATGAATCAACATCCATTGCCTTGTGCCACTTGACACCCCCCTCAACTTGTGAGAAGTTCCAAGCCGCCTTTCCACCGCCACTGCCGACGCTGTCATTGTCATCAGAACCATTGCGTTTGGACTCTTGACTGTCCAGGATTGCTGTGCAGTTCCCAGAGATGTGTCCGAGCTTGTTGCATCGATAGCACATCTTCTTCTTGTCTGATGAGCTTGTTTGTTGGGCAAAGCTCACTGCCGACAAACCATCAGAAAGATCCTCAACCTGACGTTGTCGGGATCCACCATGTCCTCTGCGATTGGTCAACACCATGATGGCTGCAGGCACATCAGCAGGGTGCACATCCTTACCGAGGACATAGTTGTTATTCAACTCATCAACTGCTGTCTTGTAGCGGACCTGGTCCGTTCCTCCAAGGAACAAACTTGCAGACTCCTGATCCTTTGCGTTGTCATTTTCATGACAAGGGGGAACAAGCTTTCCCCACACAGCTTCAACGACTTCAACTTGTTGTAGGAAGCTCTTGCCGCACTCATTTCATTAGACTCTCATTGGGTCTTTGAGTGTTGCCTCTTCCATACAAAGTCCTGTTCAGCGACTGCATGATGACAAACTTGTTCCTGACTCCACCAGCATTGCACACAAGTTCCTTTATCACAGCTAACAGCCCGATGACATCATTGTCATCTTCAAGTTTATCAAGTTCAGTTGACTGTTCTTCTAGTTTGTCCTTCATCTCAAGCGAACATTGGGTCATGATGATCCTAAACAACTTAGCATTGTCTTCATTGCACTTATCCTCTTTGTCCAACTTCCTCTTCATGAGTTCCCTGCACTCATCCGCCACATGCTTTGCAGGATCCTTGCCTGGAGCCTTGGGTTTTGGGAACGTGGCCTCCACCTTTTTCTTTACCAACTTGCAGATGTTGTTGTTCATTTTGGTACCAGCACAGTCAGCCAACTTCTTCATAGACTGAAGGTAGATTGGCACTTGATCTGGCCTTCCAAATACAAACCTGATTCCATGGAACAAGTCATGTGGATTGACCCTGTCACTCCTGTAATTTGACCTCCCATCACTCCTGCTGTTTCCAGCGCTTCTCCTACTGTTAAAGCTGGTGTTGCTGCTTGCACTTGCACTCATTCTCTCACTGCACTCCTGTGCTTTGATTAACTTGTTGTTTGCTTTAAACCACACTCGTTACAACCGTGTGGTCCTTCTTGTGCGTTAACCCTCGTTGCTGCCGGGTCTTTCTTCTTATGTGTTGATCCTCGTTGCAGCCGGATCCTTCTTCTGTGGCACTCGTTACAGCCGTGCCGGTTCTTCCTGGATCCTCGTTGCAGTCGGATCCTTCTCGTGTTACTCACTTGAACTCGATCCTCGTTACAGCCGGATCGGTCTTCACTCGTTCATTAACTTCAGTTGATTCGATCCTCGTTACAGCCGGATTGGTCTTGTTCCGTGTGGCACTCGTTGCAGCCGTGCCGATTCTTCTTTGGCAACTCGTGTCGATCCTGTCGACACCGATTGCTTCGTTAACACGTTCGCGACGCTTCTTCGTCTTTTTCTTCTTCTTCAATCGACACGAAGCCAATCCCTTCTTTAAGAGACTTCGGAACGGAGCCGATTGCTCTTGCTATGACGCTTCTTGCTTCTGTCGGCACCAAGCCGATCTTCCGTTCACGACGAGTTCTTCGACACTCGCCGGATAATTTCTAATAAATGTTGGATGATTAAAGAGATCTATGTGTTTGTTGAAACAGATCAGTTTGTTAGAAATTATGTCAGTGTTGCTACTTGCTACTTGTTGCAGTGGATCTTGAAGTGGGAACTTCAAAGATGCCATTGTTGCAGATGCACACATCTTCCAACACATGGAGCTTGGCAACTTGTCAATTAAGAGCCAATTGGGGTCAACCAACAGCAAGGGTTTGCCTGTGCTGTTCCAAGGGTCCCACCAGGGTTTTCTCCTGAATGATCATTGTCTGCCACTGATGTCAGGCGTCCTGGTGCAGGTTGTCGTGTGTGTGAAAGGAAGCCTTCTCCCCATCTCCTCCTCTGCCCCCAGCTGCCCCAGCATCGGCATCCTCCTCAAGCATCCGCCCATGGCAAAATGTCGACGACCAACAGCCAACCATCCACACCATCCTCCTCCAACAGTCAACAAGACAGAGCACAGATGAGCCACGACCACCACACCAACCTTCAATCACCAACGATCCGAGGGCCTAGTCCACAGAGGAGGTCCCACCGTGGGCCCCTGCCCACGCTGCATCCACCTTGCTCCCACAAGCAAATCAAGGCCGAGCTTGAACATCCGGGGACACCGCTCCCCTGTCAAACAGCCTACCCAAAGCCAAACCAATCACTCCAGACTGTCAGCGCTAACAGCTTGCACACAACACAAAAGTCATGTGAGGGCATCTGGGAGGCTCTCTAGAGACCCATGCGATGTGATGTGGGAGGCAAAATGGGTGGCGAATTGAGGGAAGAGGGTGTCAAACGGATGGGTGGACAGACTTGCGTGGTAGGAAACCCACACAGCAGGAGCGAAATGCGAAGAGTCTCGCCAACAGCAACACAACAACCACACCGGCTAGCTAGCAGAGCTAGCTAGCCGCGGACACCTCCAACGCCTGCAACACCATTGTGGAGTTGATCCAATCACCTATCGACAAGAGCAGCAGCTGCAGGGCTCATCCTCCTGCTTCGTTAGCCAGACAAAGGGGAGCATCGACGATGGTTTGCTGCTCTTCTGAGCGAGCTTCTTCACCACTTGTGAAGGACAGGGCCAGTGGCTCTGCTAGTCCCATGCAATGAGAAGTGTGTCTTCCGCGAATGAATCTCGGATGAATGAGTCCCATGTGAGGACACTCTGTGCATAGCCATGTTGCAGGCAAATTAGGGCATTGCATTCTCCCCCATGACAACGGTCAGCAGGTGAGTTGAGAAGTGCGCAGAAGGCTTGGAACTTAACACTTGTAGCCGCTCTGGAGCTTTTGAATCTAGCAGTCGCAGTCTTGCCACACTGCGAGATGGTGACACATGGGTGATCAGGCCATGCGCGGTTCAATGTTCCGGATGTTCCAGGTCTGAGAGACCACTCCGTCATTGTCATTGGCGACCTTGACGAGCTTGACAGTGCCGTTGTCATGTGCTTGTGTGATCCTCGTGGGATCCAAGCATGGATTTGAGCCATGCTTGCGTCCTTTGCCAGCTTTGACTGCTGCCACATTGCCCACGTTGCACGTGTGTGGCTTGCGTTTAGCGTTTTCACGCTTGTTGTTTTGAATGATAAGTTTTGTTCTTTAATGAATTGCCAATCTGCTTGGAATGTGGCATTCAACATTGCATCACGGCCAAACACTAACTGTGCAGGCGTTGCGCGTGAAGCAGTGTGCACTGTGGAATTCACAGCTTTCCGACATGCTACCAGAACGCCTTTGAAACCAAGAAGAGAATCTAGGTCTGGTTTGTCCCTGATTTGTGCACTGCGAATCATGTTGTGAAGTGTCTTGTGACATCTTTCAATCATGGAGTTGATTGCGGATTACGACTGGTAACAATCTTCCGTTTGATGCCACATTCGTTTTCAAGAGTCTCGCTGACCTCTCTAGCGAATTCTCTTCCCTTGTCCACAGTCATTTCTGTAGGCCATGGACATCGATCGGGTAATCCAATGGATTTTCAACCAGTTGGCTGCAACATTGGCGGTCTTCTGGCCGATCTCAACCATTTCGAAGAATCCTGTTGCAGGATCCACCATTGTCATGCAATGAAGTTCAATGTGTGTTTCGGGTTTCTTTTCGTCTCCGAATTTGCATGGACCCACTAGGTCGACACATGGTGTGTGCCAGGGAATGATTTCCGGAGTGGGCTTAGGTGGAAGCAGACCTGTCTTTTGGTCACGCTCTTTGCTTGCTGCGCAGTTCTCGCAGTTCTTGCAGACACGCACGCGTGTGGGTTTGAGTCCAATCCACATGTGGTGTTGCGCTGTGGTGAGTTCAAGTCTTTGTTCACCAGGATGCATTGACGTTAAGTGACACCATTTGGCACACTTGTTTTGCAACGACTTAGGAACGTAAATCTTGTCGTTCTTAGCAATGAGCTCGCACGTGCCATCTGAGAAAGCGTGCGGCTTCTTAATGTGCAGTTCGGGTTGCGTCCTGAACTTGTTTTGTGGCGCTCTGTCTTTCTTCTGACGGAAGGCTGTCTCTTCATAGGAAAGAGGACATCCCATTGGGAAATCTTCTTCCTCATTTGCTAGTTCATTTGCAAATGCTTCGGCAGAGAGTTCTTCTTCTGCTTTTTCGAGTTTGCTGAGGGCATCAGCGACAATGTCATTCGCGCCCTTGACACACATCAGCTTAGGACCAAATTCTTCTAGGAGGAGTCGCTAACGCACAACTTGCTCCGTGTTGAAATGTTTGTGCACTAGATTTTTGTGATCAGTGAACACCTCAATTTGTTGTCCAAAGAGCATGTTCCGATGTTCCTTGAGAGTCTCCACTGCACTTGGTAGTTCTCATTCCGTAGTCGTGTGCCGCGTTTGCGCTGGGTTCAACTTGCAGCCATAGAAAGCTATTCGCTTTCCTTCTTTTGACACCACAGCCCCTAACTGACAGTGACGGGCATCAGTGTGGATTTGAAAGGGCTTGTTGAAATTAGGATAGGCTAATGGCGTCTCCTTTGCTGTGACTCTTTTAGCCATCGCGAATGCCTTCTGGTGTTGTGGTTCCCATTTCCACTTGGTTGTTTTGGACGTCAGTGCAGCCAAAGGTGCTAGTGCATGGGACCGTCTGACCCACATGTCTCTGCAGCAATTTACCACACCAATAAAAGATCGAAGTTCTTTTCGAGTCTTAGGTTCAGCAATCTTTTAGACCACTTTCACCTTGTCACATGCAGGCTTAATTCCCGTGCGGGCAATCCAGTGCCCTAGGTGTTCCAATTGAGAACGTGCAAAGAATGATTTCGTAACGTTGACCTTAAGTCCTGCTTTCTGCAGTCTCTGTAGAACAAGTTCTACTTTTTCGAGATGATCACTGAATGCACCTTTTGTCAGACACAGAAAGTCATCAATGTGTGTTTGGACAAATGCTAGTCCGTCCATTAGCTCACTCATCTTCTCTTGGAAAATGTCAGGGCTGTCGCACAATCCCATCGGGATTGTCTGGTGCTCACACTTGCCGAAAGGCAGCACAACAGCACACAGCTGCTTGGAAACTGGATCCAATCTGATGTGGTAACATCCCACATTCAAATCTAGGCCAGTTGCCCATTTAAACCCTTCTAGGTTCAACAGCATGTCCTGAACATTCGGAATAGGACAGGGTTTCCTCAATGTCCTTTTGTTCAGTTCTCGAAAGTCTGAGATGAATCTTGCTGATCCATCTTTCTTAGGAATGACAAAGGTAGGTGCAGCCCATTCTGAGCGGTTCACCTTCTTCAGAACACCGATTTTGACGAGTCGCTCTGCATTGGCCTTCAATGTGTGCATGTGGCATCGTGGTGCATCATAGGCACAAGCATGGTAAGGCTTTGCTCCTTCTTGAAGTTCAAGTTTGACTTCTTGACCATGCCAGCGTCCTGCTAGTAACTGTCCATCGAACAGCGCTTCGCACTTGCAAAGCAACACTGCTAGTTGTTCACGCTGTTGCTTGTTTAGCTCAGCTTGTTCTTCACAGATTTTTTCAACATCTGCTTTGTCACATTTAGCATCAAGAATGCACTTGACTCCATGTGCAGCATCTTCTACCGGATTGCTGTCTGCTACGTGGTGCGCTTCTTTCACAGAGGCGTCTCCGTCTTCAAAGGGCATTTCTGCGCCGTCCCATTCGATGATTTCATCTGAGAATCTGAAATTGATTTTTAGGAATTTTAGAATGTCTCTGCCGATGATCATGTCATAAGGTCCTAAGGACTCAGTGACATGCATGTTCCACTCTGTCAAGCGGTCATTGTGCAGCTCTGGCACAGTGAACTGAGCCTTAACCTTCTGGCTAGTTTTCATATCTCCTGCAGGTGCAGTCCACACCGTGCTGGAACCTTGAGTGTCCTTCACTCGCAGTTTCTTAGTGAATGTTTCGTTCACTGTTGTGTCAGAAGCGCCGCTATCTAGCAGCGCCTTGATGGTCACTGGCTTTGCTTTGCCCAGTGATGTGTCGAATCAAACAAACACTGTTGGGCGTAAGTCCTCTGTCTTCTGTCGTTTGGGTTGACGGCCTCGGATAAGATTAGCAACAGAGAAGGTTTCGGTTTTACATGACTGATCGATGCAATCATCTAGGTCACCAAAATCCTGATTAGAAGAGATCGACATGCTGTCATCATCTTCTTGAGTGTGGAAAGCGAAAAGTTCTTGCATTTTGTCATTGCTAATAGGTGCAAGAAAACATGGTGGTGATAAATTTAAATCTAATTTATCTTTCTTTTCTGTAGGAGCTTTCAAGCTTCCTTTCTTATCCTGACCTGCCATTCAGACAGTGACTTCATCGGAAATTTCATCCGACATGGAGACATTCAATTCTCCATCTTCCTTTTCCTCGTCGGCTTCTCCATTGAGATCCATTTTGTCGAGGTCTTCGTAGTTGAAATCTTTCAACTCGGCATCGAGAGCACAGAGCTCTTCTTCTTCGCTAGGCCACTTGACCTTGCGCTTCTTCATGGGCTCAATGGCATTGAGCTTGCCCTTCTTGATCACTTCGGTTGCCTTCTTGATCAAAGCGGCCAACTCTTTCTTCGAGTCGTTGGTTTTGTCCTTTGCTTTGTTCTTCCAGGACTTGTTGCCGCCTTTGCCTTTCTGGTTGGTGCTGTTGTTGCCTTTCAACTTCTTAGCTTGCACCATGAGTGTCTTGCACTCCAAAGCATCGTGGGTGTTGTTGTTGCCATGCAACATGCAACATTTGGTGCCATCGGCACCCAAATTTCCCTTGTTATTGGATTTGGTTTTGTTGTTGCCTTTCTTCGTTACGGCAGCAACTTTCCTGTCGCCATCGAAGTCCTCAGACATTTTGATGTGCTCCATGAGCTCCACTGCTTCCGCAACGGTTTTGGCCAGAGGGTCAAATCCTTCACGATCCATTTCGCGTTGCCAACTCTTGGGTGCACCAAAGAGAAGGATGTGGATGATCTCATCGGGGGTCAAACACTGAGCATGGTCAAATGCTGGTGGACATCGAGCAATTTCTTTGGTGTTGATGCGATAGATGTGCATGATGCATTGCTTTGCACCCATGTCAATCGGCTTTCTTGCTTCACGTCTCAAGTGTTGCTTGACACGCTGGAGTCTTTTTTTGGGTAGGAGATTCTTGACGACTTTGTTCAAGGAATCTTTGACTGCATCCGGACCATAGGCTTCAGTCAAATGGTCCAATGCATCGCGTGCATTAGCAGTGACTACTGCTGCTCGCAAAGCATCAAAATCTGCTATGACATGACCGACATCAGTTGCCGGGGGACAATCATCCCTAGCTAGTTCAGCTGTCACAATGGCCTCGGCTTTCTTGTCTGCAAGACTTTGGCCAGCCTTGGCGATGAAGCTGCTCAATGCGGATCCTTGCATGAACTGCTTGCACACATCATAGGCTGCTAAGCCAGCCGCATTGAGATCCAGTCCTGTCAAGGCTCGTTCCACATTGCAACACCACTCAAGAATCTCGCGAGGCATTTCATGATCTCCATCCAATCATTTTAAGGAGAATTTGACTTGCGTCGAAGCTTGATTACCCGGATCACTGCAGAGGTTGACAGCAGTGAGATCTTCTTTCTTAATGCTCTCAATTGGTTCTGGGACCAATGGGAGAACAGGTTTCTTATTGGAGTTACCAAAGTCTTTGGGAACAGAAAATTTCATGGTTGAATAAATTCAAAGATAAAAAATTGTTTTGCAATGTAACGATTTGTGGTTTGATATCAAAATGCACTACGCTAAAAGCTACAGGCCTTTTGAGTTATTTGTAAATGAAAATTTTAAGCTTTAGAATGAAGCTAAAATGAATGTAATGTTTGAGAGAGGTTTGGCTCAAGATCTCTCGGATTGATCCTCTCTCTGCTGAGTTGAACGATGCTTCTACGTGAAGAATCGGCGTGCCAGTCACAGACTTCACTATGACTTTGATAACAACAATAGCTCGTGTTAAAGCCAATCGCGTGTTCTGATTGTAACGGTCTAAAAGACACAGCCGTTACGCTATTTAGCCATCGTCTGTCGACAATGGTTCGCTGCTCTTCTGAGCGAGCTTCTTCACTGCTTGTGAAGGATAGGGCTAGTAGCTCCACTAGTCCCACACGCTGAGAAGCGCATCTTCCGCGAATGAATCCCGGATGAATGAGTCCCATATGAGGATGCTCTGTGCATAGCCACATCATAGGCAAATTAGGGTGTTGCATTTTCATTCCTTCTCTTGAAGCGCACAACCTTCAAGCACCAGAATCATCTTCTGTCATCACCGGTTCTGAGATGCCACAAATGCAAGCAACAGAAGCACTTGTGCCATCAGTGTTGTTGTTGGTGGTGGTGGCAACAGAAGCCACAGCAGTGCCTCCAACTCATTGTCTTCGGTTGCGCAAATGTTTGATGAAGAGACATGGTGACAATCATGGTGTGGTTCACAGAAGTGAACAAAACACAGCTCTTTCAAATTGCCACTCACTCAGGGACTTCAGCTCGCAGTGAAGAGATGCTTTCAAAAGATTTCTAAGGACAGGACAATTTGGGAAGGGATTCAACAAGCTCTTCCTGATGGTTGCGGCCTGTGTTGGTTCCTCTGAGTGTGCTTTGAATGGCAACCTAAAAAAACCTTCCCTTGTCTCAAACACTCATTTCATGTCATGGTCAACCCCACGACATCAAAAGTTGAGACACTCGTTGAGAAAAGGCTGGCCTCATTCGCAGATTTTGAGTGCAAAGAAGTGTGCAATTGCTCTAGGATGATTGTTGTTTGCATGATGAAAATTCGGTCCTTGGATGGGTTTGCAGCAGAAACATCAGTTGGGAGAACAAGAAAAACAGAAAGAAACTTGGTCATGAGACATTCTGGAATGTGAAGAGAAGAGTCAACAGTGTGTCAGCAGCAGAATGTCCCACGGAGAACAGAGCCATCCGAGTGTTGGCAAAACAAAAAAGGGGGCATGTTGATTGTCTCCCTAGAGTTGAAGCAACAAATGAATCACCAAGAGAACAGCCAAGAGAGCAGCCAAGTGAGTGGAAGAGCAAATGACAACAAGTAATTGAAAGAGAAGGAGAGAAACATGTTGGAAAAAAGGAAGTCTGTTGAGTTTGGTCTAGGTTAAAGAGCGACATTTGTTTGAAGGGGCAGAGCTGACACAACCATGCAAACAGTGGAGCAGTGAGGCTACCATTGTGGCACCAATGTGATTCTAACGTGCAGTGCCCACTGTGTGATCCTTGTTTCAAAAAGAGCACTTTGGAATCATGAGCAGTGCTCCACATGTAGCTACAAAAAACGTGAATTGACTGGGGGTTACATGTGCAACTTCAGCAGCAGTGACAGTTTCATTTGGTGTGACAACACATTTGCTTTTGACAACACATTTGTTGATGGATTGTTAAATGCTGGACTTGAATTTACGTTCTGTGACAAGAAAAAGGCGACAAGGCAACTGGATCTGCAACTTAAAAGTGTGCATGCAATTGCAAGCATCTTTTGCCAAGTTGAGTGGGTGGGTCAGTCTCAGTCACTAGGATTTCAGTCTTATGAAACTAACTCTCGCAATTTGGCTAAAATCCCCAACTTTGGCTCATCCTCCACACTGCTTTGGTCTGCATTGACACATTTCTCTGGACCATCAAGCAGCATTGGTCGTTCCAAAGATGGTGATCTCTGTGATTTGAGACCCTGTGTCTTGTTAGCAATGTTGTCACATCTGGAAGAATGGATGAGGCAATGTCACAGATGGCTCGAGAAAGATCCACAACAACAAATGTTAGCAGCAGCAGCAGTGCAGCAGTGCTTGTGATTTCCATTTTGTCGCCACCATCCAAGGGATCTCTCCAACAGCAATGACAACGTCTGATTTGATGCTTCTTCCCTGGAAGACGCTGGAA
>Ga0163146_10008427_pt1 | contig 11011 bp, 11 predicted proteins | sample OliLakLV19MP7G1_FD_148648 | JGI IMG/M metagenome (GOLD analysis project Ga0163146, IMG submission 148648) | Freshwater microbial mat bacterial communities from Lake Vanda, McMurdo Dry Valleys, Antarctica - Oligotrophic Lake LV.19.MP7.G1 | ecosystem: Environmental > Aquatic > Freshwater > Lake >... | reverse complement strand
CCGATCAATGGGCCGAAAAATCCGGAACCCGGCGGGGCCTGGCGCCCCCGGGGGCCGTAGCCCCCACTGGGCAAAAGTGCCCCATACATTCTTGACCTATTTAGTCAAGAATGCCACGATTTGATTCTTGACCTATCCGGTCGGGATACCGTACAATCCCGACTATGCTCGAAAAGCAGGGGAATAGCGCGGGCGGCCCGCGGGCCAAGTGGGCGACCACTTGAGCTACATTGCGAACAAGGGGGCTCAAGCCCTCATGGCTACCAAGCTTAGTTCAACCGAGATTGCTCGGCGACTCGGCGTGGCCGTGGATACAGTAGACTCTTGGCGGACCGGTCGGCGGGTGCCGGCCGCACGGCGCCGTGTGGAGCTCGCCGAGTGGCTCTCGATTGGCGAGGTGACTTGGGATCAGCCGGCTAACCAAGCGCCCGAGACGATCGCACCGCTGCCCGAGCGGCTCGCCGTAGCGACTCCCGGGCTTGTGGAGTCGCAGGCCGACTACTTGCTGAGCGAGCTGCAGCGGCTGCAGCGGCACCTACGTGACACCCCCGATGAGGCAGTGAGCGCGCGACTCGACCACCTGTCCGCGTGCGCCAAAGTCACCTTGGCGCTCGGCAAAATGACAGGCGTGGGTTTGACAGTTTCGATGCGCCGCATCCTCGCATCGCCCGATTGGTTGCGCCTCGAAGAGCTTATCAAACAGGCCCTACGGCCGCACCCTGATGCTGCCCGCGCGGTGGCCGCGGCGCTCACACAGGCTGGCTTGTGAAGGCGGCCAGGGCGACGGCGCATGCCGAAATGCTGAACGCCTACACACGGATCCCACGGCTGCAGCCAGACGAGACGGCACGCCTTATCGCCCTTGCCCAGGCCGGTAACCAGCGCGCGCGGAACCAGTTGATTGAAGGTAACATGCGGCTAGTGATCTCAATCGCGAACAAGGCCGCGTTTGCCTACCGCGTGCCCGTAGAGGATTTGATCGCGGGCGGGATCATGGGCGGTGGCGCCACCCGGTCGGGCTTGATTCGGGCTATCGAAAAATTCGACGCTACGCGCGGCGCTTGCTTCTCGACTTACATGGTCCCCTGGATTCGCGACGGCGTTGCAAGAGCGGCGCTGCAGTTCCGCGGGCGCGAAGAGCTAGCGCCTACGTGCGGCGCCGTCGAAGAAATCGGCACGGATGGCCGAACACCGTTCGATGAATTGGTTGACAAGCGCGACACGGCAGCGCTGACTAAGGCCGTTAACCAACTGCCGGCACCCGAGCAACGGCTGGTTACCTTCATCCGTGACCGGCGCAACAGTCACCTAACTAACCTGCGCACAGCTTGCGCGGCACTGCAGGTGACTAAAGACGGCTTGCGCGGCCTGCATACGCGTAGCGTTGCTACGTTGCGCGCGACATTGGAGACCTGTGGGCATAGCGCATAGCGCCACAATGGCCAGCCACCTGGCGCGTGGCCTGCAGCTGCAAGCGGATGCCAGCGATCCGCCAGTGACGTTTGAGTCACGGATGCGGAGCTACGAAAAAGATCCGCTAGGCTTTGCCAAGGATATCTTGGGTGTTACCCTGTGGAGCCGTCAAAAAGAAATCGTATCATCGCCGCTACGGTCACGGCGTATTGCGGTTAGGAGCGGCCACAAGATCGGAAAGTCAACGGCGCTCTGCTGTATCGGGTGGTGGTTCTACTGCTCCTTTCCTGGCGCGCGCGTGATTCTCACGGCCAACACTGCCGAGCAAGTGGACGGCATTCTATGGCGCGAGCTTAAGCGGCTGGCGCGCGTGGCAGAGCAGCGCGGCTTTAAGATGCCCGGCTTTGACCGCATGGCGGACCGCGCCAAAACCGGCATCATCGACCCGTTTGATTTGTCCGAAATCAAAGGCTGCACTAGCCGTGAAGCTGAGGCGGTGGCCGGGCGCTCGGGCGCCTATATGCTTTATCTGCTAGACGAGGCGAGCGGCATAGCGGACAAGGTGTTTAAAGCCATCGAAGGTAACCGCATGGGCGGCGCATGGCTTGTGATGACAAGCAATCCAACGCGCGTAGAGGGCGAGTTTTACGATGCGTTCCACGACAAGAAAAGCTTCTATGAAACCATAGCAATTGATAGCCGCGAGAACCCGAATTTCACAGGCGAGCTACCGCATATTCCCGGCTTCGCTGAGCCCGATATGGTTAACCAGAAGCTGGCTGAGGAGGGCGAGGCGAGCGAGGAATTTCAAATCCGAGTTTGCGGAAACTTCGCATCGGCTGAGGCGCGCAAGATTTTTTCAATCAGCGCGATTGCCTCAGCGAATGTGCGCTGGTTTGAAATGGATGATCCGAACGCGCGGCTGCATATCGGGCTAGACCCTGCAGGCGAGTCGGGCGAGGGTGATGAGACCGCATGGGCGATTCGGCGCGGGCCTAAGGTCCTAGCGATCCGCACCAATCGTGGGTTGTCACCTGATCAGCATATCGCCCACTTCGCCGAGCTAGCGGCTGAATTCCGTATGCCTGGCGATCTGCCACCCCTCCTCAGCGTCGATTCCGAAGGCCCCGTAGGCGCCAAAGTCTGGCATGCATTCGGCGCGTACGCGGATGCTAACCCAATGGCGGTAGAGCTGATTCGGATTCGCAGCTCGGAAAAAGCCGTCCGGCAGCCGCTGATTTATGCGCTTTTGCGTGATGAGCTCTTCGCTAATGCGCGCGCGTGGCTGAAAGAAGGTGGCGCATTACCCGAGGATTCGAAGCTTGAGCGCGAGCTGCATTGCGTCGAATTCATCACCGACGTGCGGAACCGCTACCACGTAACGCCCACAAAAGAGATCAGGAAGCTAATCAGGCGAAGCCCTGATCGCGCCATGGCGCTGCTGTATTGTTTGTGGGATCCGATTTCGACTCGCTACGGTGACACGCCGCCCCCACAAATTCGGCGCACGGTGCACGAAGAACACAGTCGTTCGACGTTCGACCCCTACAATAGTCTAGACGCATGGCGACCCCGATCGGACGATTAGCCCAATACACACGTGAGCTTCTGGGCTTTTCAGCCCACGAACAGCCCTCACGCTCGCTAACCGGTCCAAGTGATTCGGCCGTGGATGGCGCGCGCAAAGCGCTGGGCGGCATGATCCAACCGATCACTACCCCACGCACACGCTGGTATCAGGCGGACCTTGAGACCGCGTTTTATACTTCGGACACGGCCGGCGATCTGACGCTTATCGGGCAGCTCTCGCGCGCCATGATGAGCGACGGCCTGATCTCTGGCTTGGCTAGCACCCGCACAAGCGGCTTGATTGCACTGCCGAAACGCTGGCGAGGCGATTCTAAAATCGTGGATGCGCTCAGCTCGGACAACGGCAGCCGCTCAGTGTTCGACGAAATGTGCCCACCCGCTGAGGTTGCGGCGTTAGCTTCTGACGGTCTAAAAGTCGGTGTTGGCATCGGCGAATTGATTGACGTGCCTGGCCGCTCTTTCCCCGTGCTCGTGCGCTTGGACCCTGAGTTTTTAATTTATCGTCGGCAAGAAAGCCGGTTCTATTACCGCTCGATTGCAGGGCAATTGCCGGTTATCCCTGGCGATGGCCGATGGGTTTTGCACTCGCCCGGTGGCCGCTTGAACCCCTGGCAGCAAGGCCTATGGCCGGCGCTCGGCAGTGCCTTCATTACCAAGTCACATGCGAAGATGCATCGTAGTAATTTCTCAGCAAAGCTTGCGAATCCAGCGCGCGTTGCTTATACACCGCAATCAGCTAACGACGCTCAGCGCGGCGCGTTCCTAGAGCAGCTGATGGCGTGGGGCCTGAACACTGTGTTCGCGTTGCCACCCGGTTGGGAAACGAAGTTGCTCGAAAGTAATGGCCGCGGTTATGCTGTGTTCGCGGACGAGATTGAAACCGCCAATCACGAAATCATGATCGCATTAGCCGGGCAAGAAGTGACCGTAACCGGTGGCGCCGGTTTCTCAAACGCTAACATTCACCAAACGATCCGAAGCGACCTTATCGAGCACACCGGCGCATCACTAGCGTTCACGGTTAACACCCAAATCCTGCCTCAATACGTGGCTAAGCATTTCGGCTATGATGCGCTTTACGATTGCCCGCGGCTTTCGTGGGACACGTCACCGCCCAAAGATCTGATGGCCGAAACGGCCACCATGATGGGCGCGGCGAACGCGGTTAAGGCGTTGAATGAAGTGCTTAACGTGAGCAACCTCGAAGTTGATTTAGATGAAATTGTGCGGCGTTTCGGCATTCCTACCCGCGCATTTTCAGGAGAGAAGATCCAAAATGACGCTGATGAATTACAACCCGAACCTAGCCAGCTCAACTAGCCCGGTGCTCACCATGCGGCCACCGGTGAAGCGCGGCGCGCTAGCCATTTGGCCGCAGGCGCTGGACGAATTGTTCGGGGAAGGTACCGCGGTTTCGCCGTCGCTTGCGGCGCCTGACTATGCGGTCATCGAAATCAATGGGCCGCTCTCGTTCGACGACCCGTGGTTTTGCACGTACCAGGCGATCTGCGATGCTGTGGCTATGGCGTGCGCCGCAAGCGCGCCTACGATCTTATTGCGGATCAATAGTCCCGGTGGTGATGTGAGCGGTTGCTTTGACGCCGCCCGGGCGCTGAGAGCCATGGCCGATGCCTCAGGCAAAAAGCTAATTGCCTACTCTGACTCGCGTATGTGCTCAGCCGCCTACGCGCTTGGATGCGCGGCGCACGAGGTTTATGCCGCTGAAAGCGCGATTGTCGGTCATGTTGGCGTGATTAACATCGTAGCGGACATGACGGAAGCCGCGGCGCGCTCAGGCATCCGCACCACTGTGATCACTTCAGGCGCCCGTAAAGCTGACGGCCATCCGATGGTGAGTCTATCGCGCGATGCACAAGCGTCGATGCAAGCGCTTGTAGATACGCTCGCCGGCCAATTTTATGGGTTGGTTGGCGAGATGCGCGGCCTGGCTGAGCTACCGCCAATCATCACCGATGCTAACGTTTTCATCGGACAACAGGCGGTTTCGGCCGGCATCGTTGACGGCATTTTAACACCCGCGGCGCTTTTTGCGATGCTCGCAGACCGCGCTAATCCCGAGCCCGCTACAATAGGATCAACTAATATGATTGACGCTACACGCCAAGCCCTTGTTTCAGCTTCTGAGGATAAAGATCCAGAGATGGCTTCTCGCGCTGCTCGCGCAACCCGCGCTTTAGCCGCCTACGATGAGGAAGACAAGGCCGAGTTTCCTGAGAAGGAAGAGGATAAAGCCGAGTTTCCCGCGGATAAAGACGAGGAATCCAAGGCTTCTGCGAGCGAGGAAAAGCCGAAGGATGAGGCATCCCAAGCTGCTGCAGCAATGTCGGTTGCTCGTAAGGCGCTGGCCGCTGTGTCAGCACTCAGTGATGCGCAGGCCCGTAGCGCGCTCCTAGCTACTCGCCCAGACCTCTCAGCTGCCACCCGAACCGCGCTGGCCGCGGTGCCTGTTGCAGCGCTCGAAGGCGTACTGGCGACTCTGCCAGCTGGCGTGCCTGGCGTGCTCACCAGCAATTCGGCGCAGATGGTTACCATCGCAGCGCAGACAACGCAGTCATTGGGTAACACCCCGCCTGCAGATATTGCGCGCATGGATGCCGCCTTTGGGCTAACGCCTAAGCTGCCCGCAATCGAGCACACTGCCCACAAAAGCATCTATCGCGTAGCATCACCTGGTGTAGCGCCGCTCAGCAAATAAGATTTCTAGCCGCTTTTAGCCTTTATTTTACCAAGGATTTAATCAATGACCGCTCTCTCTATTGCTCGCGCTTCCAGCGAACAGAGTTTCGCCGCCCGTAAATTCACGCTCGCTTCGGGCCTTAAGGCTTGGGTGAATGGGATCGCCGTGTTGGATCTCACCACCGGCACCGTTAAGCCGGCCACTTCGGCCAGCGACAGCTTCCTGATTCTCGGCAAATTTGCTGAGGATGTGGACGCTACAGCGGCTGCCCAGCTCGTCAAAGTTAACCTGATTCGCGAAGTGCGCGCCGAATGGTTTGCTCAAGACGCAACATTCACGGCCGCGGTGGCTGGCGCAACGTCGGTTGACGTTGGCAAAATCGCCTACCTAGCGGACGATCAAACTGTCACTGCTACAGCTACCGGCCGCTCGATTGCCGGGCGTGTGTGGGCAGTTGAAACCCGCGGCGTGTTAGTTGAGCGCGCTGACAGCTCAGTCCAGGCGGTGAACGCAACTACGCAACGTATCGGCGTAGCAACGGCGTACGTGGCGAATGATTCGATTCTCGCCACGGTCACCAATGGCGCGGTTTACGATGTGCCGACCACCGGCGCTAACTCCACAATCACTCTCCCTGCAGCCGCTGCAATCGGCACGCAGATCACCTTCTGCGCCGATGGTACGAAGAATGGCCACACGGTCCAATATCGCGATGCGACGGGGCCCACTGTGCTCACCACCGCACTCACGGCTAGCAAACGCCACATGGCGATTTGCACCAAAATCACCGCAACCGCTTGGGTAGCTAACGCCTACATTTCGCCATAAGCATTTTTGCCAGCTTTTCACTCCTAGTTAACAACAGGATATAACATGCCCGCAATTCTCCCTAGTTTTGTCATGGACCTTGAGTCCAAAATGCAGATGGTCGTTGACCAAGAATACTCTCGGCTCAACACCCACCTATGGTGGAATCGTTTTGCGAAGGTGCGAAACACTGACGCTGGCCGTGAGCTGCTGATGTGGTTGCTTTCGACGGCGCAGATCCAACAGCAAGAAGCTGCGGAGATCATCGAGTTTAATGAGCTGGTAGCCCAGATCATGGAAGTCAAGCCCAAGTACGCTTCGACCGGGATGCGCCTAGCGCGTAATCAGCTCGAAGACGTGGACGGCAACGGCCTGCAGCTTGCAGCTGAGTGGTCCGCGCAAGTGGGCGCTTACATGCAGTATTGGCCGCAAAAGCTGGTGAGCCAGTTCCTACAGAACGCGCATAGCGCTGCAGGTTATCTGGCCTATGACGCGCTTCCGTTTTTCAGCGCGTCACACTTGGTTAACCCTAAAGACTCCTCTAAAGGCACGTACGCTAACCTGTTTACGGGCGGTGCTTCGGGCAGTTACCCTGGCGCGTTGCCGATTGACGTTAGCGTGTCGGTTGACGTGGCACTGGCCAACTTGGCCAAGTTGTCTGGTTATGTCGCTGGGATCAAGATGCCTAACGGCGAAGACCCCCGCGGCTTACGTGTTGCTGGTATCGGTTGCTCGCCCACGATGTTTCCGCGCGTTACACAGCTCACCAACGCCAAGTTTATTGCGCAAGCAATCGGCTCGGCTGGCGGCTCGGCAGATGTGGAAGCGTTGGTTGCCTCACTCGGTTACGGCCAGCCTTTCCAGATGGACGAGCTTGCTGGGTTCGAATCAGATACCACCTACTTCGTGGTGCTTGAGCAGACTAACGTCAACCAAGTTGGCGGCTTAATCTACCTAGATCGCCTTGGCTTTCAGATCGATTACTACGGCCTGCAGTCAGAATCGATCCTCGGGCGCATGCAAACTTTTGAATGGCAGCTTCACGGCCGTAACGCCGTGCTTCCTGGCCACCCTTACCTGGTGCTCAAGGTCAAAGCCGCCTAATCACGGCCGAAAGGCTCAACAATGGCGGCCGGTTATCAGACGGTTCCACAGTTTAAAAACCTGACGTTGCTTCCTGGTATCTTCATCGAAGAGCTGGAAGCGACGCAGCCAGGTTGGACGCAAGCCCAGCTTGACTATTGGTCACGGTGGCTAGACTCGCAGTTGCGCAAGCGCTACGCGGTTCCATTTGTCGATCCAATTCCCGAAGTGGTGGCCGGTTGGCTCACGCGCATCGTTAGTCTGCGCGTGCTTTTGCGGCGCGGCGTCGACCCGACGGATGCACAGTTCACCGAGATCAAAACCGATTCCGATGGTGCGCGGTCTGAGATTCGAGAAGCGGCCACAAGCGGTGATAACGTTTACGAGTTACCGCTACGCGCCGATTTGCCGGGCACGTCTGGCGTCGTTTATGCGGCGCCCATGAGCTACACGGAAGCCTCGCCTTACGTGTGGACGACCGTGCAACGTGAATCAGCACGCGATGAAGATCAGAACGGCTCAGGCACTCGGCGATGAGCTCGGCGGATGCGAACGCCACACTGGCCCAGATGGCGGCACAGCTTAACGCGCTTCCTGGGCGCTTTGAGCGCGAGAGTTTGCCGGCTATCGGCAAGGCTATCCTGGCAGCGGTACAGGCAACGGCAAGCGCTGGCACGACACCAGAAGGCGTTGCGTGGGCACCTAGACAGACGGGCGGCCAGGCGCTGGCTAGCGCACCGGGCAAAATCACGCTCACCACCGCCACAGGTAAAATCTCCCTGGCGCTAGCTGGCCCGATTGCGTTGCACCACAAAGGGTGGGTGCGTGGTGGCACGCGGCGGCAGGTTTTACCGGTAGGCAACATGCCGGCAGCCATCGAAGCTGCGGCCAAGAAAGCCGCGGATTCGGAAATCAAGAGGCTGTTAAGTGGCCGATAAACTGGCCTTGCTCAAGCTGTACGATGATGTGCAGGCTCGATTTGACTCCGATGGTACGGTGTGCACGATGGCGTTTGGCTGGCGGCCACCTGCCCAGCAACAGCTGACGGCCGCGCGAATCACTTGGACGCCTGGCGATGCGGACGGAAAGATCGGAGAGGTAGGCGCGCCTAGGCGCCCGGGCAGAGATCCGAGACCGCTTGGCACCTTGCACGAATTTTTCACGGTTGAATTTTTTGCGTTCGATCCGGCCGAGCCGGAAAACGAGCGCTTGCAATACCAGGCCGTGCGATTTCTCTTCGATACCTGGTTTCGTGCGGTGTATTTGGCCGCCTACGGTACGTTCGCAATCGTCGAAAATGAGTGGATCTTGACTAGCAAAGAGCGCCGTCACGGCGCCGCATTGCGCGTCACCGCTACAATAGATGCGATGATTCCGGACGTTGCCAACACCTATGCAGATGCTGATCTGATGGCGGCAACTGGCGATGTGAGTGAGCTAACTCACACCGAATCGATGACTGTCACGCAATCCTAAGGCCTGATTTATGACACTCCCCACAGTTACCCTCACCGAGCTTGACGGCGCACTAGGTGCATTACCCGAGGGCGCAAAGGCGCTCGCAATTATCGGCACGTCAACGCTAGGCCCGATTGCTACGCCTGCCACCTACGCCAATAAAGCCGCGCTTATCGCCGCATTTGGCAAAGGCCCGCTAGTTGAAGCGGCCGCATTTCACATCGAAACTAAGCGCTTGCCTGTGCTGGTTATCCGCGCAACCGCCAACGTGGCGGCAACCAATTCCGCGATTGTTGTCGCGGGCGTGGTCGGAACCTCGGTGGTCTCTATCACTGGCGGCACGGTTGGAAACGATGACTATGAAGTAGTCGTAAAGATTATCACGGGCGGAACCATCGGCGTTGCTGGCATCGTTTTCCAATACTCGCTTGACCGCGGCAATAATTTTTCGGCTCAGATCGCGCTCGGTGTGGCCACTAGCTATGTGATTTCCGAAGCTGGCACGCTTGGCTTTTCGTTTGCCGCTGGCACTTTGATCGCTGGCGACACGTGGAACATGACTACGCTCGCTCCTAACTACGATTCAGCGGCGCTGAATACCGCGCTGGATGCGGTTGGTTTGTCAACCGTCGCTTGGGAGGAGTGCCTATTTGCTAACCCGCTCACCGCGGCAATGTTTGACGCTATCGAAGTGAAGTTTGCCGGGTTTGCTGCAGCCGGTAAGCGCCACTTTTGGATCGCCAACACCAGGTTTCCAATCATCACCACAGGCGTAACCGAAACAGAGGCGGCTTACCTGACTGCGCTAACCTCCGAATTTAGTGCTAAAGCTACCGTGTTTGGTGGCTTGTGCGCTGGCGTTAGCTCACTCACAAGCGCGGTAAGCGGCCGCAAACAACGGCGCCCGGTGGCATGGTCCGTCGGATCGCTTGAAGCTTCCGTGAGCGAAGAGATCCATATTGCCGCGCTCAATGTGGGCCGCCTAGTGGGCGTCTCGATTCGCGATGCGAACGGCAATCCAGATCGCCATGATGAAGCCGCGAACCCGGGTCTAGATGATGCGCGCTTCACGGTGCTTCGTACTTTCGAAGATTTCGCTGGCATCTATGTTAACAAGAGCCGCTTGTTCTCGGCCGCTGGCAGCGACTTTGAGCTGGTGCTTCATCGCCGCGTGATGAACATTGCCGAGAGTGCGCTGCAAGCATTTCTGATGCGCCGGCTACATGTTCCGATCCGGGTGAACAAAGTAAGCGGTTTCATTTTCGAGGCAGACGCGCTCGAAATCGAGAGTGGTGCAAACGCCGCCTTGCGCTCGGTTCTTTTGGGCAAGCCTAAGGCAAGCGCGGCTAGCTTCCAGCTCAGCCGTACGGATAACCTGCTGTCTACCAAAACGCTCACCTTCCAATCGCGCATTATCCCGTTGGCATATCCCGCGCAAATCACCGGCAACATCGGGTTCTCCAACCCCGCACTACAAATCGTCGCATCCTAAGGGCTTGAGTCATGGCTGATAAAATTAGAGTTAACGGCAATACCCTTTCTTGGGGCTCGATTCTTGTCAAGATCGATGGCGATCCGTATACAGGTTTCACGTCGGTTGAGTACAACGATAAGCGTGAGCGTGTGAAGGGCTACGGCATGGGCCGCCACCAGGCGCCCGGTCGGCGTTCCCGCGGAAAATATACGGTTGATCCGGTCAAGCTTGAAGGATTCAAAGCTAGTTTTCAGATCTTGCGCGCGGAGCTTGCAGCGCGTGGCCCCGACGGCATCACCTACGGTGACACTGAGTTTAACGTGGTGATCCAATACTCGGAGAGCGACGACACACCGATCACGGTCGAGCTCGAGCGGTGCGTCTATGTAGCGACTACGTCTAGCGACAAAGAGGGCGCCGAATTGATCATGGAGACGGTTGAATTGGACTGCATGAAAATCATCCGCAACGGCCTGTCACTGTTTGAC
>Ga0163146_10008422_pt1 | contig 11022 bp, 9 predicted proteins | sample OliLakLV19MP7G1_FD_148648 | JGI IMG/M metagenome (GOLD analysis project Ga0163146, IMG submission 148648) | Freshwater microbial mat bacterial communities from Lake Vanda, McMurdo Dry Valleys, Antarctica - Oligotrophic Lake LV.19.MP7.G1 | ecosystem: Environmental > Aquatic > Freshwater > Lake >... | reverse complement strand
ATTTATCTTAAAAATCTGAGCCTCCCTATGCAGCCCTTCCCCATATGCGTTGGTTAGGAAGATATAGTTGTCAATGCTCCAGATATTAGCGCTATGGTCAAACAGATACATATTCTGTGGATTGGGATCGAAAGCCTTGAGGTAAGTCTCTGAAGGCTGGGCAATACATCCAATATAAACAAACAGCCCCAACAGGGCGGAGAAGAATCTTGATTTTTGGGCAGGCAGAACGGGCAAAATGGAGCAAAGCGTCAGGCAAAAAAGCATCAGGTATCTCATTTTTGGAAAGTTTAAAGCGAAGTAAAGCTATTTATTCACCGCTATTTTCCCCACATACATTTGCCCATCCTTTGCCCTAAGTTGGAAAATGTAAAGCCCGGGCATTAAATCTCCAAGGTAAACATGCGTGGACGAGCCTTCCCACGGTCCATTCCGAACATCCTTGCCCGCTATATCCGTCATTGTCCAATGGCCTTCTGCCGCATCGGGAAGGGTAAACGTAACTTCCCTGGAAGTGGGATTTGGGAAAATGTGGATTGGATTTGTAGCCAGGTCGGTTGTGCCGGATATCAAGAATACCGTATCGCAGGGATAGGGAACAAGGTGGAATTCTGAAAACGAATCCGAATAGCAACGGGCATTGAACGGCCCATTCTCGCACAGACAAAACGAGGGGCTTAAAAAGTAGAGGTTCCCCAGCTTTTCTATAATCTCGTTGCCCCAATCATAACAACCCAGATGGGAGATCGTCCAAGATTTCAAAGTATCCGTGCCGAGTATTCTTTGCCCCAGCGCTTCCACATTCACGCGCAATGAGTCCCCAAAAAGCCCCAATCCTTGAATGAGCCATGTATCGCCAGGCTCGGCCCCAAAGTCGTAGAGGATTTCGAATGATCCGGTAAAATCGCTCCAGAAGAACGTCGAGTCGTTTCGGTTAAAGACATAGCTCGGGTTTGGCAGGCCACAATTTATAGTAAGTCCTTCAATCTTCCTGCATAGTTTCCCCTGAAAAACGACTTCTTCTGTCACTTCTACCAAGTGGTATTCTTCTGGATATGGGAAGTCGAAAGATATTTGACTGTAATACCATTTGGCGCCGACAGGGGCGAAGTCGGTGTTTTGAGCAGGCAGAACCGGCAAAAAGGAACAAAGCGTCAGGCATACAAGCATCAGGTGTTTCATGGTTGGAAAGTTTTTATTGAACAAAAATGTTCTCCGAAAAGTACACAACTTCCCTGTTTGCCATGACCGTCATAATGGATGTTTGCCTAAAACGGGCAAAAGTCCTATAGCACGCCCACTTGAGCAGCTGATCCAACACCTCAAACCGCTCTGCCCCTTTTATTATTTGGCAAATTTAACATTGGATCAGACTTTCCCCCCGAACCCGTCAGATTGTCTGGATTCCACGATTTTGAGAAATAATTGTTGGCAAAACACCAAACCCTTTCCGCCGAACCCTTTCATTTTCACGCCACTATCTGACAAAAACGGTTTATTAACAAAATTTACAGAGGTATGACCCTTCAATGCTTGCAAATCATTCTGTCGCGCCCTACCTTTGCCCAACTTTTTGATCCGAAATTATATTTCACAACCAAACTACGCGATATGTCTGAGAAATTGGATAAAATTGATTTGAAGATCCTGAAAATTCTGCAAGAGAACAGCAAGATCACAAACCTCGACCTCTCTAAGAAAATTGGCCTCTCGCCTGCTCCCACACTGGAGCGCGTGAAAAAATTGGAACAGAGCGATATCATCCAGAGCTACCACGCCCACGTGAATCCGACACAAATGGGCCTGAATGTCAAGACTTTTGTACTGGTGTCTTTGGCTTGGAAGAAGGAAAACGCCCTCAACAGCTTCCTAGAAAAGATCGGGAAAATTGACGAGGTTACGGAATGTTACATCATCACGGGCGAAGCAGATTTCCTGATGAAGATCATCTGCAAGGACATCCCAACTTACGAGCAACTGCTCTTCAAGACCATCAGCCAGATCGAAGAAATCGAGCGGCTGAAGACCCTGATGACGCTCTCGACGGTGAAAGACGCAAAACTTTTGCCTTTCAGCTACGACGAAAAGTAAGTCAGACGAGCAAGGCGACTCAGTCTTCTTTCCTATTGGAACACGGCCAGCCCTCCCGGACACTTCGATCCGGGAGGGCTTTTGTTTGTGGAGGGATTCCGTAGACATTCGTCAGACGGCGAAAAGCCGTCAGACGAGGGGGGGCTTTTAGCTTGTGAAAGAATTCAAAAAAAGTTTTTGTGGAAATTGCACTTGTAATGTTTTTTGTTTCAGACTTTTGTCAAAATTAAACAGTACAAAACGTAAAATTGATTTCACATGAAAATTCCACTATGGCTCATCGGCCTGCTCTTCGCGGGCTACACAGCTTGGTGCATCAACTACTGGCATTGCAATGTATGCCACTGTTGCGAAGGCACCACCGCTGCGACGACCGCCTCGGAAACTACTGGCGTTCCGCTCTTCAACTGGAACGCCGACAAGCCCGTAGCTGACACAAAATTCCCCGACTGGAAAAAAAACCTGATAGAAGCCAAAGGTCACCAGGGTGACACCCTTCTAATTACAGGTTTTTATCGCGCCAACGAAGCCGATGGCGAAAAATTAGCCTTGGCCCGCGCAGCTTCCATTCGTGACATGCTCGCGCCCGAGTTCCCAGCCAACCGGGTAAAACTAGCAGCCAAACTAGTGGACGACGGCCTTACCGAGGCCAATGGCCCAAAAGAAAGCGCAAGCTTCTCTTGGCTCAAAATGGTGTTGAAAAAAGAAGATAGTGCGATTATTGAGTCCGACAAGGACGTGATCCTGCTCTTCCCTTACAATTCGACGGAAAAAGAAAGCGATCCAAAAGTGGATGCTTATCTTAAAGATCTCTGCGAGAAGCACAAGGCCACCACTGCTACTTTCTCGGTAGTGGGCCACACCGACGAGGTCGGCTCCGACGAGAGCAATATGGCATTCGGGGCGGCCCGCGCCAAGTCGGTTGCGAAAATCCTGACTTCCAACGGCATCGCTGCTTCCCGTATCACCACCAACTCCAAAGGCGAGAGCGAGCCTGTGGCACCCAACGATACTGAAGAGGGTCGCCACCAGAATCGCCGGGTCGTTATCACCGTCAACCGTTAAACATTCAAAACAAAACTAGCCATGCTTTCACATATTCTTTTGAACTGCACCATCTGGGACAATTTGCCTACTGCACTTGCACTATGCCTCGTCCCATTCCTCCTCGGCTGGCTCGCAGCCCGCGCCTATTACAAAGTAGGCTGGTTGCGCGATCAAGTGGCCGAACTCAGCGGGCGCGTCAGCACCCTCACAGAAGAACTGACTGACACTCGTATGAAACTTTCCGCAGCCGAAGCTGACAGCGAAGCCAAAGCCGAGCAAATCCGCAAACTGAAAAGCGACTTGATTATGTGCGAAGGGGAGCGCATGGCATTGCGTGAGCAAGCCGCCAACGCCACTTCTGGCGGAGCAAGTAAAAAATCGGCAGTGGCAGCAGCAGTAGCTACAACCATTATGTTTGCCGACAAAAAGTGGAAAACGGACGACCTGAAAATCGTGGAGGGCGTTGGTCCGAAAATCGAAGAACTGTTCCACAAAGCGGGCATCAAAACTTGGAAAGCCCTCTCTGAAACTTCGGTTGACCGCATGCGAGAAATCCTGGACGCTGCAGGACCAAATTACAATATCCACGACCCCAGCACATGGGCGCAGCAAGCCGGCCTCGCAGACCAAGGCAAGTGGGACGAACTCAAAAAATGGCAAGACGAGTTGAATGCTGGGAAGTAAGCGCAAGCTGGCTCCTTTTTCCGACAAACAGCAACGGGCGGCCCAGTATGGGCCGCCCGTTGTGTTTTTGTTCATAAAGTGCGTGTTTGGGGTTCAGAACCAGAGCCTTGCTTATTTCCCGCCCGAAGTCTGCAATTTCAACCGCAAGGCCTCGGGCAGGCCTTTTTCTTCCAAAGATCGCAACGAGAACACCAAAAACACCTGCGCATTCGGTCGGCTACCCAGTCGGCGGAGCACCTCTTCTGCCTGCTCTTTGAGGCGGATGCCGAAATTTCCCGTTTGCTCGGCCGGGAAAAAATAGAGGGTGTGGATCGGGACGGATTCGGGGGCAAGGTTTTCCTCCACGATCTCAAAAGAAACCGCAACCCCGACGCGCGTTTGGTCGGGATTGCGGTTTTCCGATACCGTCAAAATCAGGGTCGCGGGCAAAGTAGCAAGCGTTGCCCGCGCACAGGGCTGACGAAACGCTGGGGATTCGCCCGAAAGTTCAAAGGCCCATTTCAGCTCGGGGGGGGCAGTTTCCTTTCCCGGCTGCGCATGGCCACAGGCGCAACTGCCGAGGCCTGAGACCGCGCAGATGAAAACGAAATGGGCAAATGAGCGATGTGGGTTCATTTCAGTGGTGCCGCGTTTTTAAAGATTTTTACCGGGCTGATGCCTATCTGCACCCGTGTGATTCCCAAACTGAAGGCCTGGTCGGCACGCTGCGCATCAATCGGGACAGGCACAAATTGCAGGCTGAGGTTCTCCACGTTGAGGTTCTCACCGCCTTGTTTGAGCCTGCGCACAGTCTCGGTCAAATCAACGATGTAAGTCAGTTTTTTCTTGTCGTGGCCGTGGCCTTCGTGGCCGCTTTGTTCGCCTTCGGCAAAAAACGCGAAACTGCCCGCGTAGTGCGGGTCGGTGTTCGGCGTTTCAGTGCCAGCATTGGGCAGGTTCACGAACACCCGCACGAAATAATCACTCGTGGGCGGCGCGTCAATTTCCTCCAGCGTGAGCAGCACACGGTCGTCGGTGGCCACGTTCAGCACCTGGTCGAGCATGGATTGTTCGATGCGGGCGGGTTGGCTCAGGGCCTTGTTGCCGACGAGCGATATCTGTTGCGCCAGCTCCACGCGCTGTTTGAATTCGAGTTTCACCGGCGCGCCTTTTTGCACGATTTCCTGGAGTTTTTTGAAATCCCGCTGGTTCATATTTGCGATCTGCTCGAAACTCGCGCTGCTGCTGACCGGGCTTGGCTCGTACTGGTACGACAGCAGCGGCATCAGGATCGTGGCGATCACGCTGGTTTCCACCGGGTTGCAATTTTTGTCGAAGAACATCCCTGCGTAGTTGTGGTTGAGCCAATTGGGGTCGTCGGTATTGGCGTGGTCTCGTACGATGTTCCAATCGTACCAGCAATAGTCCACCATGCAATGGTGCATGTAAAAAACAGGGTCGTTCGCAGCGGTGGGCACCGAGCCCATGTTGCCACCCACAAAGCCGTGGATGTAGTTGTGAGGCCCCGACTCCAGTTGCCCGCTGAAGAAATCACCCCCGGCGAAGATGGGGAAATCCGGCAGGTTGAGGATGTCGTTCAACGTCGTAGGCCCCACCACCCCGTCGCTGGCCGGGAGCGCCATGGCGTTGCGGCCGGGGTTGAAAAGCGGGTTAGAGGCATCGCCTGTGAACTGGGTTGGGAAGTTTGGGTAGTTCGCCCAGTTCCAGTACGGCAAGCCCCAGTTTTCTGCGCCCGCGCCCGCTTTTTCGCGGCAGATTCTTTCAAAATTGGCCAGATACGCCCTGTGCCAACTCAAAAAGTGCCAGGTGCCGTGCGCACTGCCGCAATGGTTGGCGTGGATGATCCGCTGCGCTTCCCAACTGCAATTGTTAGAGGGCGCGAGAGCTTTCATGGCCGAAACGGCCGCTTTGTAAATCTCGATGTCGGCATCGAGGAGGGCGTCGCCCGTGCGGAGGTAGCGGCGCATGGGGCGGTTCCTGATCTGGTCGAGGCAGCCTTCACAGCCGCCCGTGAGCGTGCTGAGTGCAATACCGGCGATGCCGGTGGCCGCTACGCCTATGAATTTGCGGCGGCTCCATGGAGGGAAAGTAGGATAGGCTTTCATTTTTCAAAAAAGTTAGTGAACTTGAAATAGGGTAACAGCCAAGCGCAGGGGCACTTGGCATTCATTTTCGAAAAAAATATTAGGGAACTTCCAACAAAAATGTCGGCAGATTGAAAAGATCGGTTTTCGCAGTTTTTCATCTTTAAAATAGATGTTCCCGCAAAAGTAAGAAGGCAAATCAAGTATTTTTTGCCAAATGAAAATTTAATCTAAAATTTATTGGTAACGAAGCGCTGATCTTACGTTGCCATAATACGGCAACCCAAGCGCTGCGCCCACTTGCTCGATTATTTCTTTTTTGTGGGTAAGGAACGATGGAGCGCATTTGCAGAAATTCCGACCTTCCGCCCCACAAACTCACTCGCCATGCCCAAACTCGACGAACAACTCAAAGCCGCCATCGCCCGGATGCCCATGGCCGAAAAAGATAAAATACTGCTGCGTTTGGTGGCAAAGGACGAAAAACTGGTGCGTAAACTTGTTTTTGAGCTGCTGGAAGGTGGAGAAACCCGCGACGAACGCGCAGCCGCGCTTCGCGAAGAAATTGCAAATGACCTTGTGAAAGCAGGCAAGGACCATCTGACGCCCGGCTACCTGCTGCTGTACCTGCGTCATTGGAACGCCCGCATCAACGAGCATGTGCTGGCCACTAAAGACAAATCGGGAGAGGTGTCGCTCGTGCTATTCATGCTTGCTGAAGCATTTCGGATGCACCACAAAATGCTTCAAAAATTCCCTGAAAAGCGGAGCGACACCCTTGCCCCCTATATGGTGAGGCGTACCGCAGCCATTTTAACCAAAGCAAAAAAACTTCACGAGGACTATTTTATGGAGTTTCGCCGCGATGCGCAGGAATTGCTGGAGCATATTTGGTCGTTCAGGCCCACGGCAGTTCTGGCGGCGGAGCAAGGACTGCCTAGATATTGGGACTCATAGATGTCCAATGTCCAACAAGGAATGTCCAATGTCCAAGTAGGCACATCTCTTGGAATTTGTGGATATTATGCGTCAAATGTAAGCGGGATTTTTAGCCCAGGGCTTCCTTGGACATTGGATATTCCTTGTTGGACATTGGACGTTGGAAATTTAAAACGGACAGCCCTCACAAGGTGCCGTCTTAGGCTTCCCTTGTGGCTTTGAATTGCTGATACCGCTGGTGCCAATGATGCGGAATTCGGTGCGGCGATTAAGTTGGTGCTGCGTTTCTTCGCATTGTACCCCATTCCCACATTTGTTTACCAGTTTTGTTTCACCATAGCCGTGCGGTGTGAGGCGTTCGCGGGCGATGCCTTGTTTCGCCAGCCAATCTACCACAGCGTTTGCGCGGCGCTGGGACAGGTTGAGATTGTAATCGTCGGAGCCACGTGCATCGGTGTGGGAGGCGATTTCTACCTGAAAATCAGGGTTTTGCCGCAATGTTTTTAATAGTTTTTTCAATTCAGACAAGGAGGCAGTACTGGGTTGGTCAGCGTTGAAATCATAGTAAAGATTGACCAAAAAGCCTGCTGAACCATGCTCCCAAGTGCTTTCGCCGGGCTGACTAGGGACTCCGTTGTCGTATAAGACACCCTCACGCACCGAAAGGCCATCGCTCAAATCGAAGGTAGCGGGCGAGCCATCCGGGTTTTCATAAAGTCCGGAAAGGTCATTGTAGCGCGGCCCGGTTTGTGCAAGAGCCTTTTCAGGAATTTCAACGATAAAGCCTTCTGCGTCGCGGTAGGGTTCAAGATTCAGGTTTACTTTGAAAACCGGGTTCTGGCTGAGATTTTTTGTACAAATGCCTTCGGCTACTCCTGCGATAAAACCATCTTGCATCGCCCGTAGCGTAAAGCAGCAATTCTTGTCAAGTTTAAATTTGAACCTTCCATCAGGCCCAGTAACCATAGGCTCAGGGGCAGTTTTGCCACAATCGTTGGTCAGGATCAATTTCGCGCCATTGGCCGGGAAACCGTCGCGCATATCGAACACCATGCCCTGGACACTAAAGTTCCCGACCTTATTCAAACCGATTTCGATTCGGGTGATTTGGCCCAGCGCCGCGCCCTCATTTCCTGTGCAGCCGGTTTTAATGGCTGCTTCGTACCCTTTTTTAGCAGTCGAAAAATCGGCACATTCGGCATGGCGCATGTCGAAGGCCACAATGCCCTCAGAACTAGTGGTCAGCGTCAGGCTCGTAAGCGAATTGAGCACTGCCGCACCGCTGATAGCCTTGAGCGTTTGGCTGTCAAAAACGTAGATCTCGACGGGCGCGGCATTTTTAGAGAACGCATAAATATCGTCGCGCCCAGCCCCCCCATCACGGTCGGAGGTGAAAAAGCCCCAGGAGAGGTCGCCGCCAAAACAAACACCAAAATCGTCGCGTGTGGAGTTGAGCGGTGCGCCAAGATTGATGGGCAAATTCCAGTCCTTTTCAGCTTTCGGAGTGCTGTAAAAAAGGTCGAGGCCTCCTAGGCCGATGTGTCCGTTGGAGGCAAAATAGAGCCGTCCGTTGGGGTCAATGAAGGGAAAAATCTCGTTGCCTTCCGTATTGACTGTTGGGCCAAGGTTGATGGCAGTACCCCAAACGCCGTTGTTTAATTCGCTGTAATACAGATCCATACCTCCAAAACCGCTAGGGCGGTTGCTGGAAAAATAGAGCCGTTTTCCATCTGGGCTAACACTGGGGTGGGATGAATTGTATTCCGCAGAATTGAAAGGCAGCCGTGTCACATTCGACCAACCGCCTTCGGCGTTGCGAAGCGCAGAAAAAATATTGAGCTTAATCAAGCCCTCCTCACTGCGCTCAGTATTGCCATTGTCAAAGTTGTTGCGGGTGAAATAAATCGTTTTCCCATCGGGAGCGAGACACGCAGCGGCCTCATTGAACCGGGTATTGACACTATTCGAAAATTTTTCCAAACGAGCGGAGGCAATAGCGCCAGGAACGTCTGTTCTAAGCACAGTGGCGTAAAGGTCAGAAAAGGGATTTCCGGTCCATAAGGAGGTGCGTTTGATGGCGGTGCCGAGGTCGCGGTCGCTGGCGAATACGAGTTGGCCATGTACGATGCTGGGACCGAAATCGTCGAAGGAGGAATTGCAGGGGAGGTGAGTGATCTGGTAAATGCCTTTGTTTTTGGTAAGCAGTTCTTCTTCCATGTCGCAGGCTTTGGCGAGGAACTGGCCCCGAGCATCGCCTGGGGCTTCTTTTTCGTACTGTTTGAGCCAGAGCCGTGCTACGTCGCACTTGCCGTTGGCTTGGAGCATCATGCCGTAATATAGTTTGTGGACAGGTTTGGTATTGGGAAGTCGCACGATTTGGCCGTACCAATACTCGGCGTTTTCGGTGTCGTTTATCTTGCGGTAACACTCGGCAAGGCCAATTTTGGCTTCGGGAAGGTCTTCTCGCTGGAGCACCTGCTGATATTCCACGATGGCGGTCATATAGTCAAGGTCTTGCATAGCCTCGTTGGCGCGTTTCAAGCGGGCGGATTGTGCGATAAGTAACGCAGGAAGGATAATAAGTACAAGTAGCAGTATATTTTTCATAGCGTCGAAGCAGATGTAATTGGAGGTATCATATTTTTGACAGGATTTACAGGATTTTTACCCCTCTTAAATCCTGTTGCTCCTGTAAATCCTGTCAAAAATAAAACTTGTACGATGGCGCTGCCTTTGTAAAATCAAAAATACCTCGACGATGCCACTTGTTTCACCTTGACATCAAATTCGTAACCCAGCATAATCTCGAAAGAATTGCTGCTGGCAGTGCGAACCTTGCTGAGTGAAATGTCGTAAGATGCGCCAAATCGCATCCCGTTTCTCAACGAACACGCGAGCCAAAGATTGGCCGAGTCGTGCGAAGATTTGCCCGACAATGCCGTGCGATACGATGTGCCAACCCAGAATAACTGTCGAAACAATACTGCAGCCCCTAAGTTTGCCGACATGGGTGCTCCAATATTTTGTCCAGCGACTTCTTTTTTCATATCGCTGAGGAAACCAGCACTTTGCAGCAACAAACTGGGGCGGAATATGAGTTGATCGCCTTGAAGGGGAAATACCGCCCCTGTCGAAACGTAGAGATTGCGAAAATTTTTGGCAAAAATCCCTTCTGTATCTTCTTTGGTTTTGCGCAGGTCGTGCTCAAAAATGCGCGGACAGCCTAACCCGAGGTAGAATTTTTCACCGTACAAGTAAGCGCCCGCTCCAAAATTGGGCAGCCAGCGGGACAGGTTTTGGGAAAACGAAGGGTCGTCGGTATGCTCGACGGTGATTTCGCTGAATTTGCCGCGCCAATTGGCTACGCTCGCTTGAAGGCCCAGCGAAAGTTTCAATTTTTTGCTCGCCCCTACTTGCATCCGATAAGCATAAGATGCGGCTAAATCTGTAGTGCCGCCAGGACCGATTTTATCGTTTGTGAGCGCGAAACCAACCCCGACACGTTCATTCCGGAGTGGGGTGTGTGCGGTCAATGTTTGGGTAACAGGAGCGCCGTCGAAACCCAGCCATTGTTGTCGGTGGGAAAGGTTGAGCGTGAGGTGTTCGTTGCTCCCCGCGTAGGCGGGATTGAAAACCAGGCTATTGAAGTGGTAATTGGTAAACATCGGGTCTTGTTGCGCCGAAGCGGAGAGTGCCCAGATTATGCCCCAAGTGAAAAGTGGGAGGCGAAATTTTGTCATATTGAATCAGTTTTTGAAACGCGGATCTGGCGGATTGGGTGCAACGCGGATTACGCGGATCGGGCGGATTAACGCGGATTTTGAAAAGTGCTCGATAAAAAATCCGCGCTAATCCGCATGATCCGCGTAATCTGCGTTGTGCGTTACCAAATCCTTGCCAAAAGGAGCCGTTCTGAAAAATTAACGCCGCAAAGTTCGGCTAAAAAATCAAGGCAAGTTAGGATTGACTGGATTAGAGCAGTGATCCATTGCCTGATTTAGGCAAATGTCTAATTTCTTCTTGCCGCCTCAGGAAAAATCGTTACCTTAGCCAAAGAAACACAATTTCGTGTTCTTTTACTTAAACCTATACCATTATGCTTAAACTTTCTATTTTGCTCGGTGCTCGGTGCTCGGTGCATTATGTCTTTACCTAACAATAGGTAAGATTTCAGCAC
>Ga0163146_10008410_pt1 | contig 11033 bp, 6 predicted proteins | sample OliLakLV19MP7G1_FD_148648 | JGI IMG/M metagenome (GOLD analysis project Ga0163146, IMG submission 148648) | Freshwater microbial mat bacterial communities from Lake Vanda, McMurdo Dry Valleys, Antarctica - Oligotrophic Lake LV.19.MP7.G1 | ecosystem: Environmental > Aquatic > Freshwater > Lake >... | reverse complement strand
TATCAAAATGATTCAAATTCATTTTTTTTTCCGGCAGCATTAGCCAATGACGACACTTTGGCCAAGCCATTGTTCTTCTTCAGTCTAGGCAGTACTTTTTGCATAGTACAAATGCTTTCTTGAGGCAGTTCCACTGCGACATTCGGCTGTTAAGTAATTGATATTCCGCACGAGCGAACCTAGCTACAGTACGTCGTACCTGGAGTACTCGAAGTACGACCATTCCAATTGGTTGCTGATTTTTCTTCTTTCGCCCCATAGCTAGCTAGTATCTGTACTGGTAACTCTGGGTTTGCCCATTCAACTCCTCCCTTTTTCGCTTCTCGAACACAACTTCTGGTTCTTCTCATCACAATCGCTTCCCAAACCAAAAAGATAGTAAAAAAGATAGTAAGACTACAACTCAGATTAGCTTTGCAAATCTGCATAACATATACTACAACTCATATTAGCTTTTTGCAAATCCATAATATATCAAGGCCAAGACAAAATGGATTCGTTCTACAGCAACTTTTCGACATACCCTAATTCTAATAATATGGCCGCGACAACAACAGCGAGACCTGGAACAGATCTTGCCACAATGATGCGGGTCCCGCTGCCTCTCTCTGAAGGCCAACATCTCTCACCACAGCCACTCATGGCCCACACGGTGGCATCCTTTGAAGGTGACCACACTGCCAACGAAAAGGTAAAACATGACTATCACGATCATGCGAAAGACGCAGCTGCGGGGGATTTCTCCACTACTACTACTACTCCTACGGCCGCTGCTCTATTGAGCGGCGGGCCGGGAATTGACCAATCTTTCCCCATGAAATTGCATTTTATGCTCAATGATATCGAGCAAGATGGTCTGGCACACATTGTGTCGTGGCAACCACATGGAAGATGTAAGTCTTATCGTCATTCTTTTTTCATGTGCCGACTCCGTTGCATACATACTGTACACATACAGACAGATGCGTACTCCGGGTAACTAACAGGATATCTTCTCCGCTTGGTCTTCCTCCTCCGAATAACAGGCTTTGTTGTACACAATCAAAAGCTCTTTGTCGAACGGATTCTTGGAAGGTACGTTGATTGATTTGACTGACAGATTCGGCTTCATTGGTGGTCTTGAAGGGGTCCCTTCTTTCTTTCCTCCGGCTGACACCTCTTTTGAATCTTTGCATTGGTTTTGACCACCTTTACAGCTACTTCCGCCAAAGCAAGATTGCATCCTTCCAAAGACAGGTAAGACCACACACAAGTCTCAAACGGGTACAACTATACAGTATACACAATGACTTGTGAGCTAACCATCTGCGTACACTCTTCTACTCTTGAAGTTGAACATTTACGGCTTTCAGAGGCTGACAGCTGGTCCAGATAAGGGAGGATATTACCATGAACTCTTTCTTCGTACCAAATCCGGACTCGCCGCTCACATTCAACGCTTCAAGGTAAGCTCACTTACTTGTCTGCTCTGCTTGCTGGCTTGGCTTTTGGGTGTCGATGACGAATCTAACAATGCAATGCGAACGTTCCCCAATGCTTCTTTTTCCGCAGCTCAAGGGAACCAAGACAAGAAAGGCGGCCAATCCAGAGTCAGAGCCAAACTTTTATGCCATGGAACCCTTACCGAAGAACAAGGACACCAAGCAATCAGAGATGAGCAACAACGCAAGCGCCACCGCCACCAAGGCTGCTCCGCCAAGTGCCATCTTGTCGGCTCTGAGAGACAATGGTATGATGGTAGGACCGGGACGCAATCTCACGTTGAAAAAGTTGGCACCCTCCTTGTTCAATCCCGAAGTCTATGATACCACCACCCTGCATCAAATGAATGGCGGCGGGCCGTTACAGTACCACGTGACCGGTGGACGTCAGGGTCTCACAGTGACATCTACTTCCTCCCTGTCCCTCAAGCCCAGTCACAACGACTTCAATGTCATGAATGACAGCAGCGCCAAATTGCTGACTTCCTCCCTGCAGCAGCAGTCGGGAAACAATAACAGTAATGCTGCCTTGCCATCCAGTATGACGTCTCGGTTTCAACAAGGAGGTCCGGCCAATAACCACCACATGCTCTTCATGTCGGCCGGCGGCGGCAATGGCACGGGCAGCAACGATCCATTATGGACAGCGCTTGGTGCGGCAGCAGGAGGGGCTTCCATGTTGCCATTTTCCCTTCGGGATTATGAGGCTGGCTTTGAGGCGGGTGCATCGGCCAACCAAACTAATAATACTAATACTGCAACCTCCAAGTGGATGTTGCGTTGAGGACGATGAAGGAAGCATCTACTATCCACCAAAAACTGGTGGTGGCGGCGGTGGTACCGCCATCTATTCATCCATCCATCCCATCTATTCGTTTTGTGCTGCCCAATCAAGCACACGTACAAGAAAGTTGCCGCCCACCCGTTTGTGGGCCGCCCTGATAAAGACCACCTGCATTTTTGACAACAGGGATTTCCTCGACACTTATTTTCCAGTGTTTGTTTTCTTCTTGGATCTCTTATTCTTGAAAGTTCATGTATTTTTTATACCAATTGCATTACTTATTATTAACTGTTACATCATCATCATCATTACTACTAGAACTAAAAAGAAGTAACACGTACTGGTGTTTTACATACACATTTCGAACTATATACTGTATTTACACATTTACACACTGTTTGTTATGAGCTGCTTTGATTCTTGCTGTTGCGACACTGCTCCAGCATCAGGAGTTGATGGTCTTTGTTGTTGTTGCGCCTCCCGTCGATGTTGTTTTTCTGTGTAGACTCCAAACAACAGGACCCCACCCACAACCGTCACTAGGGAAGCCAATTTGGTGGTGGAAAAGCACATTTCGGATCCTCCGGAACGACCACAGAAAAAGTAGTCTGTGACGACAAAGACTAGAACTGCCTGCAGTCCCTTCATGACACCGGCACTCGTGGCACCACCCGGAAAATGTCGGAGCGTAAAAAAGTACGACAAGGAATGGATCAGGTTGGCCAAAGTAAACATACCCAAAATCGTAAGGGCATGAGTCAGGGTAGTACCGACTTGCTGTGCCGGACCCAAAATCAAATCATCCCAGCGTGGCATGGTATACACAAGTTGCCATACCAGCATGGACATGACGGCAAAGAAGCCTTGAATGGCACAGTTTTGTACCACGGTGAGCCGTTCTTCTTGTTTGTCACCCAGCAATTGTTGCAAATATCGTGGCATACTCGCCAAGGCTTGATCGGACAAGACCATGACCACTTCACAAAGAACATAGGTAAAACCATGCATGGCCGATCCAATCATGACCAGGAACAGTCCATGTGCGACATCCGATCCCACTTGGACGGAATGATCTGTGGCTGTCAAGGCCAATCCTCCAAAGACAATCCAGACACCCAACCATTGTTGTGGTAACAAGGTTCGTCGCAAGACGATCCGAGAAAAGACGGCCGTCCAGACTGTGACACTGGAATAGACAATGGAAAAAATGGTCGGACCAGCCAAAGCAGCACCCGTATAATTTAAAGCTTGTGCGCAAATGTCAAAGACGGTAATCCCGCCACACCGGCCAATCATTTTCCACGACGGCAACTTTTTTTGGTTTTCACTCAAATACATTTGCAAGCCGACACTGGCAGGTCCCAGGTAGTAAAACAACATGTATAATTGACATCTGGAATCGGCGAGGCCGGCATCTTTGCACAAGGTCATGATCAAGGGTTGTGTGACCCCCGACAAAACATACAAACTGGCAGGAATGCCGGTGGTTTTCAATCCATGATGTTGCTGTTGCTGCTGTTGCTGATTGTTGTCGGTGCTTCCTTCCTTTGAATCGCCACCCAAAGTACTTAGCAAGGGCGACGCTTCAGACAACGTTGTGGCAGTACTCTCGGATGGATGATGATGATGATCCATGGTATTGCTTGAGAGAGATGAACTTTCGGTGCTGGTATTGTGGGACCTCTTGCGTAAACGTTGGAACATCCTAATGCATAGCAGCCATTCTGTCACTATCTCGATCCCTTCAGGTAGATCAGTGTCGTGTGCTGTAGCTGGCTGTCACTACTCTAGTATTTCTCGTAGGATTAGAGGGAGTGGTTATCAGTTCTAGCTAGTAATTGCACTTTGTTTTGCCTTCCCGCAAATACGTTGAATGAGGTGGTAGATAGGTGCCGTGCGCACATTCAAAATCACAAAAAAATGAAGTAAACGGAGATAGAAGAAAGAATGTTAGGGTTAAATGTAATGTCTCAAACATGTTTCGTTCGAAGCTAAGAGGCATTTGCTTTCACATGTTTGTGCGCCATCCGCTCGTTCCATCTGCTGCTGGGACGTACCACGAACGTACATTACTGTATGGTTCCGGGTACTGTGACGTACTGTAAAAAGCTACATGGTGAACGCGATGGTCCTTTATTTGCAACCACTATGCTCAAAGCAGTTCCGGCACTAGCTAGTTAGCTACTAGCTAGTAGCCACGAATTCCGGTCAGTAGTTAATATGCCAAATGGCCAAAGGCTCTGCTGCCTCCGCCTAAATTCGATCAACGTGTTTCCATCAATCCCACAAAGACTGAATTGTTGCGTACTACTTCACAATTTGCTGGGGGGCAAACAAAACAACCGACACTTTCTTTTCGGCGGCGGAGAACAAAATTTTGTCACGTAGTCCCGCGTGCAGCCAAAAGTTACGTCGTTGTGCGAATACAGTAGCGATGGACCTATCATCTTTTTGTAATTTTGGGCAGTTCTTGTTGGATGAGGTTCATAATATATCAAAAACTTCTAGTAGTAGAAGTAGCTAGCTGCTAAAGACCACTGGCAGCCATTAATTGATCACCCAAAATATCTCTTTCAACCTACGATGACGACGTCGTTTGACAACGAAGCCTATGCCGTTGGACCCGGCCCGTGGTTCTGTGATGGTTTGACTAAGTCCAATAAAAAGAAGACTACTACCACCCTTTCTTTGCTTCGCAGTGTGCCGGGCCTTGCGGGCATTAGTTGCTGCGCCGACACCACCGATGCTGCCAAAACGGGAGATGACTTATCGTCCCAATCCACGATTAGCGAGACAAGTCAGGATGCGGCATTGGTCACGCCTCCCGTTGTCAGCACCGAAAAAAGGGATGCAACTGCGAAGACCTCCTGGACCAAGCCATGGGTTTGTTTTGCATTCGAGGGCATGGACAAGGTCATGTTTGACTTAGATGCCTTGTGTGGTACAAAGTCTCAGTCTACCGCCAACGAAAATCCTCCTCCGACGATCGATATTTTGGCAGAAGAGCGCTGCGTAACACCCATGGAGGCCGACAAACCTGAATCTGATGCTGCTGTTGTCTTTCTGGAGATGGAACCACACTCAGAGATGGAGCCACATGCAGAAGAGGGCGAACTGGCGGATGCGGCGGCGGTGGACTCTGGTGCTGATGCCGAGAAAGACCAAGTCAAAGCAACCATGACAACTGAGATAGAGGGAGTACTGGAAGTCCCAGAGAAGCCCAGAACGGTGACTGTTACGCTGGATCCTCCCACTAAGGATGATTCAGAAGAAATTCGAAGATACCTCATGCAAGCCAAAAGTACCGAGGAAGGTTCCTTCCTCGAGCCACAAGAGGATAAACAAGAGGATGGAGATGAAAGCGACATGCAAGGGCAGTCCAAGTTGGAATTCGACGAAGTCCATAGCAGTACCACCCAGACACAAGTATCATGCGTTGTCATTTTCCACAACATGGCTACCGGAAGTTTCTGTGACTGTACAGAGTCCGATCCCATCGACGCCATAGCGGCGGATCCAGAGCAAGACGATGATGATGAGGAGGAAGTACGTGAAGAAGACGAGCAGGAACCTGTCCAGAACGAGCAAGAAGACAAAGAGCAACCGCGCGAGGATGAAGGGCTTGTCAACGGTGATGAGTCTATTCCAGACACCGAAGTCAAGTCGGAAGAGCCGCAGCCGACCTGTTGCCCTATGGCTACGGCCATGGAAGTTGAAGAAGAGACTGAATGTGAAAGCAAGGACACAGCAGAACTAAATATTGTCAAGAGCGCTGGCAGCGAGGACGATGAAGAGACTCCTAGCTGCACAACTGATGACAAGGATGCCACCCAATCTGAGAGTAGTGTTTCCATCAACGTAAACGAGAAGGAGGAAATGCCCACAATTTATGAAAAGGATTCCACACAATCTGACAGCAGTGTTTCCACCGACCGACACAAGAACGATAGCGAACCAGTTTTGAGGCTGGTTTCTCTAGCGGTTGGTAGAGAGTTGGACGAGGACGAATGTTACGACTCGTGTGAAGAGGGATCCACCGAAGGAGCAATTGAAGCCAAGGAGCAGGAACCAGAGCACGAGGCACCAGAAGAGCCAATTGAACCCAAGGACAGCCCCGAGGAGCAGGAAGCAGAGCACGAGACATCAGAAGGACCAATTGTCAGAATGGTGTCAATCGTTACTGGTGTTTTTGACTCCATCGACTCGGTCGTCCCGTTCAACTGAAACTGAAACGGCGGACGAGGAAGCTTCCTCGCACAATGTCCTCACTACGTATAATAGCTATTGAAAAGTACAAGATCATCCATTTTTTGCCCCACCACGAACCCATGCATGCCTACTACGCCCTTGCAAAAACGAAGTGATGAACTCTCTACATGTATTTAAGCCAAACTAGCTCAGGGATTATTCATCGTCTTTCTGCTGAGCTCATAAAAAGGAGACTCCTTGCTGGCACTGCCCTTGTATTGTTTGCAGTTCAAGTTTCTAAAAGTGTTGGCATTACTGTATGGCTGTTCTTGTTAGGGTAGGAGTATAGACTGTTGTGTTCTTCTTTGCATTGGTCATTTCTTTGGTTGCATTTCAACATTGACGTCCTTGGGGGTGGGGGTCAATGTGGTCACTCTTTGCTATGTTTGAGAAGTCCATTTCCAAGTCATTTGAACTAAGTGTAAAAGGTGGCACTGAAACTCCTTGACACAAATTTGTGGTGGCTGTTGTTGTTGCATAGATTGAAAGATTTTATCATTTGTGATGTCTTTCTTTGACTCAATGTGCCCCAGAAGCCTTGTTTGCTTCACAGGGCATCAGCATGAATCAATCCATTTTCTTAAAAACAGCACTAAATAGACATGCGCATAATGTCCCTCTAAAAACACAAGGCAGCTGACTTTAAAACGTTGTGTCACACCAGCAAGATTAACAACAGCAATGTGTCGCATTTTCTTGCGACCCTTCCTAATTTTGTGCCAAAATCTTTCACTTTTAGCAACAACACTTAAGAAACTAAAAAAAACACATTACAGAATGACAAAATTTGGACAACAAAACATAATGCATTGTTGCTGTCATAGATGTTCAAGTGTTGCTGGTAGAGTTTCATGCAACAATCACAACCCCATGCTGCAAGAAGTGGGAACAAATGTCCGCATGACAAAAATTGGTCTGTGACACAAGAGAACTATGCATGTTGCTCATTTTGGTGGATGAGCAAGAAAGAGATCTTTACTCTCTAGCAAACTTTATGATGTTGCAGGCTGGGGTGATTGAAGATGCAAATCAGAACCAGACATGTCCCAGTGCAGTTTCCCATTCTCACTGTTTGCTCTTTGCCAGCCAGCCGCCTAGTAGGGAAGCAAGCTAATTGGAGTCAGCACTTGGCACTACTATGACGTCTACAGTGGAGTTGTCCTCCTATCTGCAGTCATGAGTCAGATGTGAATCCACAAGTCTAGTAGCATCATCATCATGTGGAGTTGCATGGGCATAGTGGGGAACCATCATTAGGCCAAAATGTGAGCACTTCGCCAGCGTTCGGGGATAATCGAACATTTAAGCTAATTACCGTGTGCGCGCCCGTCCGTTCCGATGGTACTATGACAATGCGTTTGTTCATTTAGGCCACCTGTCGATCACATGTCGATCTCGGATCGACGAAACTTACCAAAATTTTCTGCACCCCCCGCAAAACTGGCCAAAAGAATGTAGCTACATACAAGCCAACGACGAAGGCCCAAGCGAAAGTTTTGTCGAAGATCAACTCCCGTTATTATTAGAAAGAACTGTTGGAAATCTTTGGCAGTCTTCCGAAAAGCGCTTTCCAAAGAGATCGCTTGGAACACTTTCCCGACCTTCATATTGGTAGGATTTTTTTTTTCCAAGTCGTTTGAAACGGCCAAATCTCGGAGTGCAGTCAGAGGTGCGATGAGAGAGAGCATTGTGCAAAGGCGCGTGAAAGCTTACGAAGCCAAACTCCGCGAGGAACGAACGGGTTTGAGAGAACCTAATACACCTGTGAATAATCCAAGTGGAGTGGACGAAATGAGTACCATGACCGGAAGCACCTCAGCTTCGACGTTGACCATTACCAGCAACACCAAGATTAACAATCCCAAGGCTGATGCAAACTTTGAGGTTTGCATTCAAGGACGTAGAGAAAAAATAAACACAGCGAGAGAGAGTGGCAAGACGAAATCCGAAATGATAAAAGAACACGCAGCAATTCGAACCAAGCTGGATGATGGTGGTGGTGCAAAGGCAGCTGAAGAACTCTTAGGTACCCACGTTTCCTTCACCGAGGGGGCGGATGATGGCAGCACATCGAGTAGTCATCAGAACGGCAGTAACGCAAGCTTGGCCCCAGAAGATCAAGACGGAACTGATGGCGAGACAGATGAGTTGTCTGGTGAAGCAAAACTCATGGCTGCTATCGCGCAAGCGACAGGAAAGCAAGGGAAAGCAGTCAAGAGCTCCAAGGACAAGGGTTTCTTTGCTACAGCGATGAATGCAGTAGCAGGGAAGCTCGCTAGCCAGTTTGATACCAGCGCCACAAACAACCAGAAGGACTATGACGAGAGAAAGGAAGAAAGCAAAGGCGAGATGTTCGATCGCATTGACAAACAAATCGTTTACTCGGAGAGCACATTGTTGGAGGACCCAAACCGGGATTCTCAAGCGATGGATGATATCGATTGGGCTTGCACCCCGCAATTTCGTGAAATGGAGAGATTGCTGCTTTTCACCGATGTTATCGATCGAAATCCTCCTCCTGGCTCTAGGAGCGCAGTCTCTTCTCCACAACCCCAGGATTTGTTTTGGATGTTACCAGAGGTTCACTTACAAGAGCTTTGCAACACAATTAATAAAACGGTTTCGAAAGCCTACACAGAAGCCGAGAAGCAGCGCAAGGAAGTAGAAAGAACTTTGTTCTTCACTGACGTACCTGATGCTGAGACAGGAAAGGATAAGTTTGCGCCTACTTATACCCATTCAACCTCCAATGGAATTGCATCATATGAGAGCTCCGACCAATACCAGCTGTCTGTATCAAAAACAGCTTCCAATGGGGATTCTGCATTGTCAAGTTCGATGCTCCAAAAGCAAATATCCAGAGAAGAAGCGCCCTTATCAATTAGGACTTTGAGCAGTAGCCAACCTTCCCGAGAAGAAAGCGTCAGATCAAATTGTCTGAGATCGTCCAGTGTAGCCCCACAAAGGGAGCTAGATCGACTGTTCAAAGAGCTAGAAAAGCAATTCTTATTTACAGACTTGCCTGAACCGAAGGGGAGAATGTCTTCGTCGCCACTAACTGCGCCAATGGCCAATGGTACTAAAGCCGGAGAAACACGGGGCGCTCCCACGTGCGCTCCGCAAGTTGATTGCTCCGGGTTGTCCTACCTTGAGCTACAGAGACGGCTTTGCTTCACTGATTTGGATAGGTATAGAGAGATAAGCCAAAAAGAGTCGCAAGATGCCGGCTCCCGTCTCATGTCGCAGATATTGGCAGAAGATAACGGGCCATTGCGAAGGCCAAACGAGTTAGCAGAGAAGCTGCAATCTAGGATGGAAGAGGTCCGAAAATTTCAACAACATCATTCAGTTGTCGAGAAGGATGATAAATATGAGTCCGAAAGGGTCGCCGAAGCGTTGCCTACCGAGTGTGACGATGGAGGCGGGGTCGAAGACGATGCAGTATCCATCTCCCAGAGCAGTTCCACATCGTATGAAAACGCTCACGAAGAATCACCCCAGGCAAACGGCAGGCCAAAGGGTAGTTCTGAGTTGGCGTCAGTGGCGGACACAGCCGTGGACACGCTCGCTTACAGTGCAGTTACTGGCAGCGAAGTAGCCCAAGAGACGCAGACGCAGCAGACGGATTGTTTTTCATTGTGCACGGAAATACCAGAGGAGGATGCTACTGCTGCCGAGACAACTGGCAGTGATAAAAGCTGCGGTAGACTCTCCGGTCCGAAGGAAATTGAAAGCTCCAGTGAAGTAAAACTTTCGGATGTATCTGAGCCCGCAGAGGAAAGAGAGGCAACCCAAGAACCCCGACCATACGACTACTTTTCAGATTGCACCGAAGCACCAGAGGAAGTTGTGTCTACCGCGAAGCCCGAAGATAACGAGGAGGCGAAAGCCAATAGTTGGACTTCTCAAGACGATCAAAATCTTGATAACCTAATGCTCAGCGAGAGCAATGGTGACTGTAAGTCCGTTCCAGAGACTACAAGCGAGGTCAGTAGCGATCTTGCGAAATGCATGGAAACAAACCTAGTCGAAAGTAGTTCATCCGGACTCGTCCAAAAAATGGACGCTGCTGTGGCAGCCGGTGCAGCCTCTGTCGGAGAAAAAATGGACGCTGCTGTGGCAGCTGGTGCAGCCTCTGTCGGAGATGTTAAGTCTGTTACTTCTGATCATCAAAGCCATGAAAAATTCGATGCCTTGTTGGCAGAAATGAAGCAGCTTGAGACAACTATTGATTCCGACCTTGAGCGAGCGCATACGATCTTAAGCAAACCTTAGACAGTCGGGTGAGACATTTCATCTTGGACATCATACGTAATTGTAGTAGTAGCACACATAAGCTATAATGAGATTCTCAGATTACACAGTTCACAGCGATGATCAAGAGCCCTTTAGCAAGCTAGGCCCTCTCAATTTTATCGTGGGAGTAGATTTTCAGATCAAAACTTGCGCTTCTGCGTTTATATCGCTTTAGCCGAAAGCACCTTGAGAGACACATAGTACCAGATGGATTGGGAAGACTT
>Ga0163146_10008407_pt1 | contig 11035 bp, 10 predicted proteins | sample OliLakLV19MP7G1_FD_148648 | JGI IMG/M metagenome (GOLD analysis project Ga0163146, IMG submission 148648) | Freshwater microbial mat bacterial communities from Lake Vanda, McMurdo Dry Valleys, Antarctica - Oligotrophic Lake LV.19.MP7.G1 | ecosystem: Environmental > Aquatic > Freshwater > Lake >... | reverse complement strand
ACTATGTGCAATCACATGTCCGCTCGACAGCGAGCGCTGCCGGTGAAGCACTGTGTATGGATCCGCAAACGTCTGGCGGCCTCCTTGCCGCGATTGATCCGGCAGCGTTCGGTTCGCTTGCCGATGGTTGGTGGCGCGTCGGCGAAGTGGCAGCCGGACCGGCTGCGCTCGTGTTGCGCTGATGGCCGGTCGCGCGCCTACTCGTACAACCGAGAACGAACTGGCGGCCGCGGGTCATCAAGTGATTGTCGGCATCGATGAAGTAGGTCGCGGCGCATGGGCCGGCCCGTTGATGGTTGGTGCCGCGGTACTGCCAGTTGGCAAGCGGGTCAACGGTGTGCGCGACTCGAAAATGCTGACCGAGAACAGCCGTGAGTTTCTGTTCGATCGCATCGCTGCGTGGTGCGAAGCTTGGGCCGTTGGTGCCGCGAGCCAGCAAGAGTGCGACGACTTGGGTATGACAGCTGCTCAAAAACTCGCTACCCGACGAGCGATCGAGGGCCTCGGGATCGTGCCTGATGTAGCGGTGGTCGATGGCAAGTGGAACTTCGTCGCTCCTCACGTTGCCAAAGTCCAGATGATGGTAAAGGCCGACCAAAAGTGTCTGTCGGTGGCGGCGGCGAGCATCCTCGCCAAGGTCACGCGCGATCGTTTGATGCGCGAAGCGGCAGAACACTTTCCGCAGTGGAGCTTCGACACCAACAAGGGTTACCCGTGCACGCTGCACAAGGCCGCGCTGCAGGCGTACGGGCCGTCGGCAATCCACCGCCGAACCTGGGTGTTCATGGACAACTTCGTCCCGTGGCCAGGTGTCCCGCGGGTCATCAACCCCGAGCAGCCAACGTTGTTCTAGGCGACTGTTGAAGAAATAGCGTGGGGGCAATGTCGATGCATGACGATGAGATCTCGATCGATGAGGTAGTGGTCCGAGGCCTCATCAATGAGCAGTTCCCCGAGTGGACCGATCTCGCCGTCAAGCGGATTCCTTCGGAAGGCACCGTCAATGCAATCTTCCGCATTGGCTCCTCCCTCGCCGCTCGCTTTCCCCTTCAACGAGGTCAGTCGCGCGCTGCGGCTCAAGGGGAAGCTGAGGTTTCGCTTGAGCTGGCCGAGCACACCACGTTCCGGACACCGATACCGGTCGCGATCGGCCGACCGGGAAGGGGCTATCCGCAATCGTGGTCGATTCAGACCTGGCTCGATGGCACGACCGGAACCGCGAAAGATCCCGGCACATCGACAGCCTTCGCTTATGACCTCGCGACCTTCATCAGCGAGGTTCGTTCAATCGGAACGAATGGACGCTCGTTCGCGGGAGAAGGGCGAGGCGGAAGACTCCCCGATCACGACGAGTGGGTACACAACTGCCTCTTGAAGAGCGTGGGTCTGCTTGACGTCGAACGAATGCGCAGGATGTGGAGCCGCTATCGCGAGCTAGCCGACCATACCCACGAGCTGATGGTCCACGGCGATCTGATCCCAGGCAACGTTCTCGTGGCGGAGGGTCGACTGACGGGCATCCTCGACGTCGGTGGCATGCGACCCGCCGATCCGTCGCTGGATCTCGTTGGCGCCTGGCACATACTTGAGGACGGCCCCCGCGACGCGTTTCGAACGGCGATCAGTTGCACTGCTTTGGAGTGGAAACGGGGCGAGGCTTGGGCCTTCGAACAGGCGATGGGACTCGTTTGGTACTACCGGTCGAGCAACCCTGCGATGAGCGAACTTGGGCTTCGAACCCTCGGCCGGCTCACCGCCGCCGATACCTAGGCCAGTTCGAGCGGCGACCACACACTGCCGCTGCTATTGGGCAGTGCCAGGTATCGACCACCTTCATCGTGCACCATCCCCAATAGCGCCGGATCGCTAGAGACCATCAGCGCGTCGCGGTCGAGAGCGACGGCGGCAGCACAACAGTCGGCGATGCTGACCGCGCGACGAGTGCGGTGAAAGTGATTTGCGCGTAGGGATGCTGCATCGAGCCCTGCCGTGGCGTCGACGCCGGTCACAGTGACGCCCAGGGCGACCACGTCGCTCTCAAGTTCTTCCCGGGTCGCGCCATTCAATCTGATCATGCGGTCGGCTGTCTCGGCGAGGTTGACGGATGTGATGAGAATCTGTTCGCCGGACATCAACAGCGGTTCAACCATGTCCGCCACGACTACCTCATCGTTGAGGTACGCCTCAAGTGCGTAAGCGTCGAGCACGATCACGCTCGTCCTCCCGTTCGGCTTGCTCCTCGCGGGCGGCGCGCCGGCCCTCGTCGACGGACTCGGTGGCCAGATGGCGATACTTGCCGCGAAGATTCCGCACGAAGTCAGGGTCGAACGGACGAACCATGAGGCCTGCGGAGGTGTCGGTCACTATCACTCGGTCTGTGTTCCACCGCCTGCGCACTTCCGCAGGTATTGAGATCTGACCATTACGCGAAACCTTCATCACGGTGGCGGTGTACGTGGCTCCGTTCATGGAGGCCATTGTATGATTTGAACCGACCGTTGTATACGGTCGTTTAAAGGTTTCTAGGCCTGTTCGAGGGCTTGTGCGAGATCGGCGACTAGGTCGGCCGCAGTTTCGATGCCGACGCTGAGACGCAGCAGATTGTCGGGGACCTCAAGCGGTGAACCCGCCGCCGATGCGTGCGTCATCTGGCCGGGGTGTTCGATCAGGCTCTCGACGGCGCCGAGGCTTTCGCCGAGCGTGAACAACTCGGTGGCAGCAGCGACGCGCAGCGCGGCGGCCTGCCCGGCGCGCAACGTGAAGCTGACCATGCCGCCGAAGTCGCGCATCTGCTTGGCGGCGGCGCGATGGCCGGGGTGATCGGGAAGTTGCGGATAGAGCACACGCTCAACGGCCGGATGACCGACGAGCACGTCGACAATCGAGCGGGCGTTCGTGCAATGCCGGTCCATGCGCACGGCGAGTGTCTTGGCCCCGCGTAGTGCGAGGTAGCAATCGAAGGGTGATGGCACTGCGCCGGCGGCGTTCTGCGTGAAGCGCAGGCGCTGCGCGATGTCGTCGTCGTTCGCCGCCACGAAGCCACCGACAACGTCGCTGTGACCGCCGAGGTACTTCGTCGCTGAATGCACGACCAGGTCGGCGCCGAGCGACAGTGGCTGCTGCAGGTATGGCGTCGCGAACGTGTTGTCGACGACGACTGTGGCCCCGCGCTCGTGGGCGAGTGCGCAGATGGCCTCAATGTCGAAACAGCGCAACAACGGATTGGTCGGCGTCTCGAGCCACACCAATTTGGTATCGCTTGGCCAACTGTCGGCGACGACGTCGATGTCGAGCAGGTCTACTGCCGTCCACGGTAGGTGCGTGTGGACCTTGCTGATGAGTCGATAGGTGCCGCCGTACGCGTCGTTGCCCAGCAACACGCGATCGCCGGCTTGGAAGAGGCGCAGGATGTTGTCTTCCGCGGCGAGACCACTTGCGAATGCGAGACCATGTGCAGCACCCTCGAGTGCGGCGATCTGCGTTTCGTACGCGGTGCGCGTTGGGTTACCACTGCGGCTGTACTCGAAGCCTTTGTGGTTACCGACCCCGTCTTGCGCGAACGTCGTGCTGAGGCTGATTGGCGGCACGACCGCACCCGTCGTCTGGTCGGGTTCTTGCCCCGCGTGGATCGCGCGCGTGTCGAAGCCCCACGACTCTTGCGCTTCGATCTCACCCATGTATGTCCCCCTTAGGATTCACCGCCTCGAAGTAAGTGAGCAGGTCGGTGCGTGTCAGCACGCTGAGCGGGCGCCCGCCAGAGAGCACCAACAACGCCGGCGCACGGTCGAGCATTTCGACGGCCAGCTTCACGGCCTGGCCGGCACCGATCGTGGGCAACTTGGGACCCATCACTGACTCGACGTGCATTTTCATCACGGCCGGGTCGCGATAGACCGCTTCCATCAGGTCGAGTTCGTCGACGGCACCCGACACTTCGGCAGCGGCAAATGGAGGAGTGTTCTTGCACACCGGAATCTGGCTGATGCCGTTGGCGCGCATGAGGTCGATCGTTTCGCGAACTGATGTCGCCGGGTTGACGTACAGCAGCGATGGTGTGTCGCCGCGCGTCTTGAGCACGTCGGAGATGCATTCGTCGCTCTCGCGCAGGAAACCGAAGTTGGCCATCCACTTGTCGTCGAAGACGCGCGAGAGGTAGCCGCGACCAGAGTCGGGGTTCAGCACGACAACGATGTCGTCGGGCTTGGCCGCCTTGGCAACGCGAATCGCGGCAGCGACAGCCAGGCCGCCGGAGCCGCCGATCAGGATTCCTTCCTCGCGACTGACCTGACGCGCGACGAGGAAGCTTTCCTCATCGCTGACGGCAATCACTTCGTCGTACAACTCCGGTGCCCACGCGGCCGGGTAGAAGTCTTCACCGACACCCTCAACCAGGTACGGCCGGCCGGAACCACCGCTGAACACCGACGCATCTGGGTCGGCGGCAACGATGCGTATACGCGCGTTCTGTTCCTTCAGATAGCGCGCGGTGCCGGTGATCGTGCCGCATGTGCCAGCGCCGGCCACGAAGTGCGTGATGCGGCCGCCGGTCTGTGCCCACAGCTCGGGGCCAGTCGTTTTTTCGTGGGCGAGCGGGTTATTGGGGTTGGCGTATTGGTTGGGGCGAAACGCGTTGCGTTCCACGGTGAGGCGCTCGGCGACCTTGTAGTAGCTCGTTGGATCTTCGGGAGGAACGGCGACCGGGCACACCACTACCTCTGCGCCATAAGCGCGCAACAGGCTGACCTTCTCGGGAGCGACCTTGTCGGTCATGACGAAGACGCACTTATAGCCCCGCTGAGCAGCGACGATCGCCAGACCAACCCCGGTATTGCCGCTGGTCGGTTCGACGATCGTTCCGCCCGGCTTCAGCAGACCGTCGCGCTCGCCAGCAAGGATCATTTCCAAGGCCGGCCGATCTTTCGAGGAACCGCCCGGATTGCCGGTCTCCATCTTCATCGCCAGCACGCACGGCAGGTTGTGCAGTTCGGTGATGCGCTTCAGGACCACCAGCGGTGTGTTGCCGATCAGGTCGATCACGCTTTCGGCGATCTGTGTGCCGTGCAGTCGCGCATCGGCGGCTTCGTTGCCCCAGGCCATGCCCGCAGAGTACCGGCAACTTTGGCGCGGTCAGCGCAAGGTCGAGAGCATCGACTCCATCAGCGATGCGACCAAAAGCATCTCCTTGCGGTCTCCTTCGTCGGCTTCAAGCGCCGCTGCTTCTGAAACGAGCACGTGCGTTCGACTCAGACGCTCCGCGGATGCAAGTAAGGATGACCGAACTGCCTCAGACGGTGTCTGGCCCCAAGCTGTGAGGACGCGAAGTGCGCGCTGCGAATCGTCATTGAGTCGGACTGAAATCGTCCTCGCCATCCGAGCAGTTTGACATTCCGCTGCGCGTTTCACAACGGATCAGTGCCACACAATTCACAATCGCACACTCCCCAGGGAGTGAGCGTTTCGCCCGCCTCGCCACGTGGCACCCCCTGAGTAACCGTGGCTGCCGTGAGCGTTAGGGTGACCACGTGGAACCGGACCGGCGGTTCGGGCGTGTGCACTTTGTGCATCGAGTCAACGCGGCCTCCGTCTTCATTGTGGGCAGCGTCGTGGCGGTTGACCCTCTTGGTTTGTGGCCGTTCGGTCCGTTGCGCTGGCTGGTGATCTCCACCCTCGGACTCGTCGTGTGGGCGATCTGCATGCGGCGCCCTGCCGCACAGCTCGACCGACGAACCCTTGGCCTGTGGATGCTGTTGCTTGTGTTCCTCGCGCTCGGCGCAATGACAAACGGCGACGTCTGGGTGGCGTTCGTCGGCAGCGATACTCGCCATTTCGGGCTCTTCACGTGGGTGCTCTGCTGGGGTCTGTTTTGCGCTGGTCAACAGCTACGCGGGTGCGAGGCGGCTTTGCGGCGTGGCGGCACTATCGCTGCATTGCTCGTTGGGCTGTGGTGCGCATGGGAGGCGTTGATCGGTCCTCCGATTGCTCTCGGAGTTAACACCAGTCGGCTAACTGGTCCGTTCGGATCATCAGCGCTCTTGGGTGCTGCGCTGTGCTTGTTGCTGCCATTCGCAATTGCGGTCGCGGCTGACAGCGCCGAACCGCGCGTGTGGCGTGTCGGGGCCACGATCGCTGGCGCCCTCGGCGCGGTTGCGATAGTGGGCAGTGGCGCCCGCGCAGCATGGGTCGGTCTGCTCTTCGCCGCGATCATGGTCGCGTGGAAGGTTCCCAGCACTCGCAAAGCCTTCGCTGTTGCTGGTGGCGCAGTCGTGGCAGTGATGTTGCTGTTGTTGACCGTGACGTCGGTCGGCTCTGTCGTCGAGCGCAGTCATGGCACAACGAGTCGCCTCGACGAGTGGAGCCTTGCGTCGCGAGTGATTGCGAACCATCCGATGCTCGGCGTCGGTCCCGAGGGGTATCGCATTGCGGTGAGCGAAGCGGTAGACGCCGAGTACGAGCGGGCCCACCCGCGCGACAGCGTGCTGCCCGATCGAGCTCACGCGTCGTTGCTTGATGTCGCGCTGGCTGGAGGAGTGGCGGCTTCGGCGGCGTATGCCAGCCTGCTCGTCATCATCGGTCGACGGGCAATGCGTCGACTCGCCAGCGGCTCTATGTCGCACGTCGCACTGACGGCATCGCTGCTGGCTTACTTCTCGGCACAACTGTTGTTGTTCCCTGTGTCCGAGCTCGACCCGATCGCATGGCTGCTGGCAGGGGTAGTGGCGGCAGGCACAACACCGCCCCGTCCTCGACGAGCATTGGTAGTGCATGCCAAGACTGCGGTCGCGAGCGTGGTCGTAATTGTCGCGATCGTCGCCGGAGTTCTCGACGTGGCGGCGAACAGGCTCGCATACGACGCGGTGGCGGCGTCGGCCGATGGCAACGGCGTCGCGGCACGCGAAGTCGCGACGCGCGCGACGCGACTGCGACCTGACTCGATCGCATATCGGATGATCGCCGTGCAAGTGCTGCTTGCGGCCGACACAGTCACCGCGACCGATTTAGCTCTGGCGCAAGCAACAGACGCACTGGACTGGTCGCGACATGACCCGATCGCAGTCGATCTTTGGGCGTCGGGACTGTTGCAACGCGCTGTGCAAACCGGCGATCAGGTCGACGGGCGTTCCGCGCTGGCGGCCTGGGAAGTGCTGGTTGCTCGCGATCCAAGTCGCGCTCGCTGGCAGCTGCAGTTGGGAAGAGCAGCAGCGGTGCTGGGCGAGGTCGACATTGCCCGTGAAGCCTGGGAGCGGGCGGCGGCATTGGGTTCGTCACAGGCCGAGCAACTGCTCAAGGAATTGCGGTGACCATGGAACCTGATCCGGGAGCCGTGCGTGTGCAGGGTATGGAGATCGCACTTCAGCCAGCACCGAGCACCACCGCGGTCAATGTGTTGACTACGCGTTTGACGTTCGAGGACTTCTGGCTTTCCGAGCATGTTTCCGTGGCGCGTGCGTTGGCGTTCACTCTCGGCGATGTGCAACTCGCCGCCGAAGCAACTGACGAGGCGATGGCTCGAGCCTTTCAACACTGGGCTCGCGTCAGCACTCTCGAAAGCCCGGCCGGGTGGACGTATCGCGTCGGGCTCAACTGGAGTCGTTCGGTGTTACGTCGCGTGCGTCGCAAACCACCTGCGTGGTTGGCGCAACAGAACACTCATCACGACGCCCCCATAATCGACCCCAGCGTCGCGGCGGCAGTGAAGCAGCTACCGGCAGGCCAGAGCGAAGTCGTCGCGTGCCGGTTACTACTGAACTATTCAGAGCAGCAAACCGCGACGTTGCTGCGCATTCGCCCGGGCACCGTGAAGAGCCGGCTGTCTCGCGCTGTCGCCCAACTTTCGACATCTCTCGCCCATCTCGACCCGAAGGAGCAATTGTGAATCAGTCAGACGACCACGGCACTGTCGTGCCCGACATCTTGCACAAGACCACCGATCAACTCGCCATGCCAACCGTTGGGTTGGCGGCGATTCGACGCCATGGCGAGACCCGCCGCCAACGCAAGCAAGTCGCAGTGGCAACTATGTGCGCGGTGCTTCTTGTAGGTGGTGCAGTGCTGGCGGTGCAACGCTTGAGCGCACCCAGCGACCGAAGTGCCGCGCCAGGCAATGTCGGCACCGACTCGACGACACCGAGTTCGACAAGCGGTGCGCCGGTACCGGCGGGCCAACCGGTTGTGCGCGTGGAGCCGGCCTTTGCCTGGAACCTTGTGACGCCGGGCAGCGCTGAGGCAATCAGCAGTCTGTTCTTAGGCCTTTTCGGCGCTGGCGTCACCGACGGGGCGCCCTACCTCGCGTGGTCGACCTCGCCCGGGCCGACCACCAACGGTGTTTACCAGCCGGTGCTGTACCGATCCGACGACGGCATTCACTGGACGCCCGCCGCGGCCAGCAACTTCATCGAACCCCAAGTAACGCGCCGCGGGCTCGCCGCCCAAGGCGACACACTCTTCGCGTTCGGTACTGCCGCGGCGACCGCCGCGATTCCCAAAGGTGGTGCAGGCGACGCGGTGGTTGATATCAGCACCGATGGTGGCGCCAGCTGGGCGCATCAGGTGCTGCCCATCGACCTGCGCGGGCTTGCCGCTGCCGACGGTGTGGCCGGGGTGGGTCTGAGCGGAGGCATGGCGGCGGCTAACGGCGTGGTCGCCGTTGTCGCGCAACCGTCGGTGTGGTGGGACGCACAGGGCAGTGGTGATCTCATCGTTACACCGGAGGGTGTCTACAAGGTTGCGTATCCGACATCGTGCGCTGCGCAGAGTGCGGAGAGTTCTGGGTGCGTCCTCGTTGCCACGACGGTCGGACCCGTTGCAATCCCTGCGGACACGACACCTGCCGATACAGCGCCCGGAAGTACAACTGGCGCCGCCACCGCGACTGACGACACCTTGCCCATGATGAGCGATCTGATCCCACTCAGCGAGTACGGAATCGACCCAGCGTCCGTGGTTGCCGCTCGCACTCCGCGAGCATTCTTCAGTACCGATGGGAACACGTTCACCGAAGCAACGTTCCCTGCGCTGCCCAGCGATGTGCTGACTAACGGGGATATGTCGGTGCTCACGGCCGGTGGCCAGTTCTATGCGACTCTCTCGGTCAACTGGTTCGACCCTTCGCGAGGGTACGCCCCCGAAGGCGGCGGGCAACTCGTCTATCGGTCTAGCGATGGAGCCACGTGGGAACAGGTCGGCGACCGCACTTCATTCAAGGGTCGAACCCTGCTGGGAGTGCTGCCCGACGGCACGATGGTCGCAAGCTCGTATAACCCAGGTGGCTTCTCGGATATAGCGACCTCGGTCGACGGTGTGACCTGGCTCGTTCATGACCTCACTCCGCTCGTTGAGCCCACTGACGGCGAGATTGTTGTCATGGACCCAGGGGCAGTCACCGTCGACGGGGGAGGCATCACCGCGATCGGCTACGTCCGTAACGACCCGATCGCCGAGGCGGGTGGCCAGTCAATGGAGCGCGACGGTGTTCGGCTGGAGGTGCAATCGAGCATCTTAAATATCTTGCGCGCGTACGACTCAGAGACCGGCGAAGAAATTTCGCAACAGAACCTGCGGTACACCGACGCTAGTGGCCTCGAGGTGTTGGCAGATGACGGGTCAGCGCGAGCAACGTTCACTTCCTCTGAGTGGCAAGGATTGATGAACTACTCCGAAAATCCACGGCTCACCAGGGTGCTGTTGCACTCTGATGATGGTTTCCAGTGGTCGCGCGAAAACCTGGCCGACCTCACCGGATCAGCCGATGCCGGGCCTGGGTTCTTCCAGTTCCACGACGGCAAGGTGCTGATCACGCTCGTCGACCCATCGCAACGCATCGACACGATGGCCGTGACAATGGTGCTCGTCGGCACCCGCAAGTAATCCCCCGGTGAGCGCGCACTCCCCAGGGAGTGCGCGCTCACCGGGCTTTAGGTCTTCGCGCTGACGAGTCGCGCGTTGTCTCGACGGGAGAACAGCGCTGTCAGTGCAAGGTCGAGGTCGAGTTGTTCGCCTCCCCATCGACACCGACCGTCTTTGGCAGTGCGCTGGTGTGCGTCGATGGTGTCGTGTCGTCCAGTAAAGACTGGCTGTGCGGCACTCACGCTTCGGCCGCGCGGCGATAGGAAACCCATCGCCGCCGAGATCAGAGGGAACTCAAGCAGCGACCGCGCGACCCGCACTTTCTCGCGCGCGGCTCGTAGATCGGGGCCGACCTGCCACGACAGCCACGCGGCGGACGACACAACTCCCCAACACGCCCACCCTTCGCGGCGATCGAACTCGGCGACGGCCAACAGCCAATCGCGCTCGGCTGCCGACAGGTTTGCCGCGCCCTGGCAAATGACGGCTTCGAGCTGCTCGAGCGCTAAGCCCTCGAGTGGTCGAGCGGCGCCAATCGAGTGTTTGTCGATGTGTTCCATCGGGGGATTCTGGCAACGGGGTGCCACACAATTCACAATCGCACACTCCCCAGGGAGTGCGCGATTTCGCTCGCCGCGCCGCGTGGCACCCCCTGAGTACCGTGGCACCGTGAGCGACGGCGCAACCCCAACGCCAACCCCAACGACCGTGTGGCAGGTTGAGCAGGTCCTCGCGCTTGCACCCAAGCCGTCATCAATCACCGCTGCCCAACCACTGGCCGTTCCCACTCGCTGGGCCGCAACTGGCTGCGACGGGCGTGCGCTGTGGGGTCGCTGCACAGGTGGCAGCGCCGAACCGTACGAGTGCGTCGTCGATCACATTGGCGTCGCGTTTCGGTGCAGTTGCCCGAGCCGCATCCTGCCGTGCAAGCACGCGCTGGCGCTGCTGCTGCTGTGGGCACGCGGCCAAGTGCCGTCGGGCGAGCCACCAGGTTTCGCGGCGACATGGCTGGCCAATCGTCCCGACCCGCAAGCGAAGGCGCCGGCGCAAGTCGCGACTGCTCCAGCACCCGACACAGCGTCACACAAGGAGCCAGCACCGGCGGCCGTACCCGAGCGCGATCCAACGGCGACTCGCGACGATCGCGTGGCGCGTATGGCCGCCGGTCTTGGCGAACTCGATCGCTGGCTCG
>Ga0163146_10008403_pt1 | contig 11038 bp, 5 predicted proteins | sample OliLakLV19MP7G1_FD_148648 | JGI IMG/M metagenome (GOLD analysis project Ga0163146, IMG submission 148648) | Freshwater microbial mat bacterial communities from Lake Vanda, McMurdo Dry Valleys, Antarctica - Oligotrophic Lake LV.19.MP7.G1 | ecosystem: Environmental > Aquatic > Freshwater > Lake >... | reverse complement strand
CCACACCGTACCGCCGAACTCCGATTCGGCCACACCGTACCGCCGAACTCCGATTCGGCCACATCGTACCACCGAACTCCGATTCGGCCACACCGTACCACCGAACTCCGATTCGGCCACACCGTACCGCCGAACTCCAATTCGGCCACACCGTACCACCAAACGTTGTTTGGCCGTATGATAGACAAGACCATGGTTCATGTAAATCTCCAAAACGGAGTTCAGCAGGTATACACCATAGGCCACTGAACAGCGTTCAGTAGTACCAGCCCTATAAGATCAGCACAATACCCAACCATGCAGCATGCCATTGACGAAGGTTACCTGAAATTTCGGGCCGTTTGGACACAAACCCCTCCACTGCCGGACACGGAAATTGCCGAGCTGAACCACTGGCGCTCAGAGCTGTTTGATCGCGGATTAATTGGCGTCTACGAAAATGGCATCGGGTTTGGCAACATCAGCCGACGGGTGAATGCAGCGGGGCAATTCATCATCAGCGGCACCGCCACTGGCGGCATCCCGCGGCTCAATGGCGCGCATTATGCCATCGTTCGCCAGGCAGACCTCGCCGAAAATGCGCTGCATTGCGAAGGTCCGGTCATTGCATCCTCAGAATCTATGAGCCACGCCGTAATTTACCGGGAATGCCCTGAAATCAATGGCGTCATCCACATCCACCACCTAAAATTGTGGCAATTTCTGCTGCACCGCGTCCCAACCACCCCATTGTCGGCCACCTATGGCACGCCGGAAATGGCTTGGTCTATCATGGCTTTGTTAAAAGAAACAGCGCTTCCAAGCCTGCGAATTTTCGTTATGGAAGGGCACGAGGAAGGGATTTTTGCTTTTGGCGAAACGCTGGAAGCTGCGGCATCTGTGATTTTGGAATACCTTAAATTAAAGTAAGTTCGGGCTTTAATTGACTAAAAACGAAGGCTTTTGAATATACGATCAACCTCTTTTCCGTATTTCTTCCTGTTCAAAGCTATATAGTGTCTGTCTATTTAGTCCGTGTCTGCTCTTTAGAGTTCGAGAGCAAGGCATGCGAAGACCCAAAAATCGGAGTTTACTCGCGTAAATGACGCTTTTTGGGTCTAGCATAACGCAGTTATCGGACTATAAAGACAGACACTATATAGTTACTCAAAAATCAATAATCGTGGTCGTGGCCGCCTTCGCCGTGAATGTGGCCATGCGAAATTTCTTCAGGAGTAGCTTCGCGGATCGTTTCGATGGTCACGGAGAAAAACAAATCCTGACCGGCCATCGGGTGGTTAAAATCAATCAATACCCCGTCATCGCCAACTTCCATGACGATGCCCACCAATTGATTGCCGTGCTGATCCGACATTGGAATCGGGTTGCCTACAACGAGCATTTCTTCAGCCAGTTTGCCATCAATCATAAAGGTATCGAGGGGCAATTTCACCAATGCATCCGGGTCTTCTTCTCCATAAGCATCCGCGCTCTTGATGCCAAAAGCCAAAGCATCTCCTGCTTTTTTGCCTTCCAATTGGCTTTCAAATTCGGGTAACATCTGGCCAGCGCCAAACAAGAATACCAGCGGTTCGCTGCCGTAAGTTTCTTCAACCAATGCTCCGGAAGCGTCGTCTTCCTGAAGGCGATAGTGCAAGGTCACCACCGTGTTCTTTTCGATAATCATTTGAACAATTTATGTATGAACGAATTGGCTCGCAAGGTACGCGAATCAGTCACCTTGACAAAATTATGGCCTAAATAAAAAAGCCCCCCTCACGTTTGCACGAGAGAGAGGCCATCCCAAAAACCGATTTAAGTATGCACTTGAAAACGGTTCTCGGATAATCACATACAATCCAATCGCCTTAATTATTCAGGTTCATTCCGGCGAACGCAGCCGCCGGAACGATGTCTTAAAGTAAACCAATACGGAAAATACAAGGCTTGGGCATGGCGCGTCAGGAAATACCGCCATTGCACAGTTGTGCCAAAAGCACATCAATACCCGACACCAATGTCAGGTGAACAGCCTTGAGTTTTGAATTTGTTTTGGTAGAAGATAGCTCGGTTGTGCCAGTTGTTATACTCGGAAATAACGTTTTGCTCTGTTGGCACAAAATGATCTCACAAATGTAGGGAAAAGGCGGCAAAAAATAATACCCTGTTTAGGGTATTTTTTTGCAAAGTGATCGGGTGGCTTCGAAGTCCCCCCGGTTACTGGTTCACATCAAGAAAAAGCCCCCCTCCACATGTGCAGAGAGAGGCCATCCCAAAAACCGATAATACTTATGTATCAATTCCCTTTCGGGTTGTCTTTTTTCTTAAACGACAAAGCCAGCGTAACTTCGTGTGTACCGGTACTGAATTTTTGGAAACGCTGGAAAGAAATATCGTAAGAATAGTACAGATGAAAGGACGGCAGTTTCGTGCCCAGCAAAAGTCCGGCGGTGCCAAGCGAGCGGTAAGACAGACCTGCAATCAACTGGTCTTGCAGGAACCCTGCTTTGAGGTTGATGTCAAATTGCTGAGGCGTATCACGCAGACTGCGCACCATGAGTGAAGGTTCGAACGTAATACCCAGGTCGTATACCTCGAATTTGTGTCCCAATAAGAAGGTGTAATAGCTAAAAAACGACTCTTTCTGCTCCGTATTGACGATGTCATCCAAACGGGAACGCACTAAGTTGTTAAAGGACAACCCCGCAAAGGTGTTTTCCATAAAGGTGCCGTATACCCCGATCGAAGCGTCAAAAATGCCTTTGCCATCAAGAATTTCTTCCAGCAATTGATCGCCAGCCTGAAAGAAATCGCTATCCATTACACTGTTGTCCAACTGCATCTGCTGAAATTCGGTAGCAAACCCGGCGCTCAGCTTGAAGTTCTCGCTGATGTTAAAGCGAAAAGCGTAGTTCAGTTGCACTTTCAGGCGATTCAACTGGGCAGCCTGCTCTGAAAAAATGCCCAGACCAATGCCGAAAGTTTTGCCCAGCGGGCCATTGAATATCGCGCCATAGTTTTGCGGCGCATCGGGGAAGCCCGTCCAGGCAATTCTAGCGTGTGCCTGCAGGTCATAAGATTCATTGAATCCGGCTGCGCCTGCATTGATCAGAATCGGGCTGATGTGGTAATGGGTAAAAATGGCTTCTTCCTGTGCAGACACAGCGCTGAAGGAGGCTGCCAATATGATGAGTAGAAATAACTTTTTCATGTTTGTGAATCGGTTGGTGGATAATGATATTGTTCATTGATTGGCGCGCCCACCTTGCCGGCGAGCGCGCCCGGGATATTCGATTATTCGCGGACAATCGTCAGGGAGCCTTTGGCCTGAACCGGCGTGCCATCCGGATTGGTGTATTCCAGTACATAATAGTACGGACCATCCGGTAACGGCGAACCATTCTGGGAAGTACCTGCCCACGTATTGTCGTAGTTTTCGGTTTCAAAGACCAATTGTCCCCAACGGTTGTAAATCTCTAAGTTGTTGTTGGGTAAATCACCGATGCAGAAGATGATAAACTCATCGTTTGCGCCGTTCCCATCCGGGGTAATGACTACCCGCTCTTCAAGGCAAGGGTAGCGTTCGTCGGGTACGACAGCACTCAGCATAGCCGTTTGGCAACCGTTGTCATCGGTAACGATCAGGAAGTACTCGCCCGGCGCTAAGCTGGAAACGATGGAGGTAAACTCGCTTGAATTGAGATTCACCCATTGGTAGCGATAAGGCATCTGGCCACCGCTGACAATCGCCCGTACCGTGCCGTTGAAGCCTTCCGTTGCCGGTTCGACTTCAAATTCAACCGTAATCGGCGTTGGTTCAGCCATCGTGTAAGTTTCCACTTTTTCGCAACCGTTCAGGTCGGTGGCGGTCACGGTGTAGTCTCCTATGCCGAGGTTCCGAACCAAGTTGCCAAAAATACCGGTGCTCCACTGGTACTGGTAATTCCCCGCAACGCCCCCAAAAGCGAATACCTGGATTTCTCCATTTTTGTCGCCAAGGCAGGAAATTGCAGTCACATTGGCATTCAGAATAATGGCCGGCGGAGCATTCAGTGTCAATGAGGCCGTTATTTCACAACCCAGTTCGTCCGTCACCGTTATGGTATAGACGCCCGGACTGGCATTTTGCAGAGCCGCGCCGACAAAGGTATTGCCATTGCTTTCCCAAACCACATCGAAGTCGCCCTGTCCGGTAATGTTCGCAACCGCGCTACCATCGGTACCCTCTGCACAGCTCACTGCAAAATTGCCGTGGTTAGAGGTCACTTGTGCGTTAACCGAGAAGTTTGACTGGGCAGCCACCGCGTATTGACGCACCAAAACCAGACCGCTGGCATCAGTGATGCGAACTGTATAGGTACCCGGCGTTGCGTTTGCCAGGTCTTCAACAACAGAAACGACCACACCGCCTGCATTTTTCCACTCAAAGGTATAAGGCGCATTGCCTCCTGAAACCGTCAGGTTAATCAAGCCGTCTTCATCCGTCGGGCAGTCTACATTTGCAGACACTGCATCTTCGGAAAAGGTGTTCAGCGCGATCGCAGGCAGCGTCACCTGGCAACCATTGCCATCCACGATAGTCGGAATATAATTCCCTTCGCAAAGGCTGAGAATCTGAGGTCCCGTTGGGGCGACATTCCACGTCACCGCATAGCCCGGTGTGCCCCCGTTGATGTTCAGGGTAATGCTGCCCGTGCATCCTGCGTCTTCCGTATCGTTGTTAACTATGGACGTCGCTGTGACCGCAGATGGCTGCGTGATGGTTGCACTGTTGTTGATCTGTACGCCGGTGTTGTCTACGACTACGAACGACCAGTTATTGGCGCCAAGCCCCGTAATGTTAAAGACGCCGGTTGCGCTCGGGTACGGAGTGCCGTTGATCGTGAGTGTATACGGTGGCGAGCCACCCAGCACTGTTACCGCTAAGGTTCCGGTGGATGCGCCGTTGCAAAGTACATTAGTTGGTGTGATGGTTCCGAAAGCGAAAGGCTGAGCCGTTACCATATAGCAGCCCGTTGCCGTGCAGAAGTTCGCGTCCGTGATGGTCGCACAATATTGGCCAACAGCCAAGTTATTAATGGTTGGCGTCGTTTGAGTGGTTCCCGACCACTGCACCGTATAACCCGGCGCGCCACCTGTGATATTCAGCGCGATGGAACCGTTGTTTCCGCTGGTCGCAGAGCTAATGTTCGCTGCGATCGTGATTTGCGGAAGGCTGGTCACTTCAAAGTTGCCCGTTACGGTGTTGGTGTTGCCGTCGGTGACGGTGACATTGTAAGTGCCCGGCGCCACATTGGTGATGTCCTGAGTCATGGCGATAACCATGTTGCTCGAATTACGCCATACATAGGTATAAGGTGGCGTTCCACCTGCTACCGTGATGTCTACACCACCGTTATTCGTGCCGAAACATGCTTTATTGATGTTGAACGTGGTAATAGCCAGGTCTTCGCCGACCGTTGCGCAGGTATTTCTTGTACAACCATTACCATCGGTCACGGTCACACAATACTGCCCGCCTACGGTCAGGTTGGAAATATCCTGAGTGCTGGCTGAAAATCCGCCCGGACCTGTCCAGACGTAGGTATAGGTACCATTTCCACCCTGAACCGTGATGTTCACTGCGCCCGGGTTGCCGTCGTTCAGATCGGTAACCGCCGTGTTTGTGATCGTCAACGCAGGGTTCAGCGCAACTACGGTTATATTATTCAGTATTTGCGTGCAGCTCCTGGAGTCTGTAACCGTCACGGAATATACGCCGGTGATCAACCCGGTTGTCGGATTGGTATCCGGAGCCGTTCCGCTCCAGTTGTACGTGTAAGGTCCAGTGCCTCCGGTAACGCCCAGCGTTACAGAACCGGTGCTGGCACCTGCACAAAGTACATTCTGGATAGACGTTGCCGTTACCACCAGTGCCGCAGGTTCTTCCACTTCGGTCAGCATAGACATTGCCGTACAACCACTCGCATCGGTAACGGTTACCCAGTAGAAGCTGAATGGAATGAGGTTCATCGGGTTAGGCGTATTGCCAGGGTTTGGGGGCGGCGAGCTCCAGGCATAGGAGAGAGTGCCGGTGCCGCCGGAAGCCGTAACCAAAATGCTGCCGTTGTTGGCGCCGTTGCAGGTTACATCCGTTGCGATAATGCTGTTGATCGTGACTGCAGTTGCAGGTTGCGTAATCATATAGGTCGCCGTAGCAGGCGTACCGCCCAAGCTGCTGGTTACCGTTACACTATACGTTCCGGCTGGCCGGTTGGAAATGGTCGGCGTATTGCCTGGATTCGGTAATGCGCTCCAGGCGTAAGTCAGTGTGCCTCCACCTGAACTGGTTGCCTGCACCGTAATGACGCCAGTATTGCCGTTGCGGCAAGCAACATTGGTGATGGTTGCATTGGTGATGGTGACCGTTTCTCCTGGGTTGTTTCCGCAACTCACTTTGCCCGGGCAATTGTTGAACGGAATTTCATTCAAATCGCCATCGAGGATTTCAATGGATGTCGGCGTGTTGCCAAAAGTTATATTGCTGGTCGCACAACTCAACATGGTAAAGCACAATTCAAAAATTATCGTGCCGTCCGGGAGCGTGATTCCCATTAAATTCGGATCATTCCAGGTCATCGTTATGACACCGGGAGAAGGATTGCCAAACGAGATGGCAAACAAGCCGGCCAGGTTGAGCGCCGAGGGGCCGCCGGTATATTGCAGGACGGCAGCATTATAATTGATGCTGAACTGCATGCCGAGAATATCGTTAAAATCATGCGTACGCACTTCCAGGCAGAACGACTGACCTTGGGTTGCATTGGCACTTTCTATTTCCAGACCAAAGCCCGTAATGTCGCAAGGCAAGGGTCCGCCGCCGCCGCCCAGGGTTACTGTTCCCGCGCAGCTGTTGAACGGAATTTCATTCAAATCCCCGTCTAAAATTTCAATGGATGTCGGCGTGTTGCCGAAGGTGACCATACTGGTCGTATTGCCCGTAACGTTGAAGCACAATTCAAAAATTACCGTGCCGTTCGGAAGCGTTATGCCCTGCACATTCGGGTCGTCCCAGGTCATCGTAATGATACCCGGTGAAGGCGTGCCAAACGACGCTGCTGACAAACCGTTCAGGTTCAGCGCTGCAATATTCACAAACGTCAATACCGAGGCATTGTAGTTGATGCTGAACTGCATGCCGAGGATATCGTTAAAGCTGTGGGTGCGCACTTCCAGACAAACCTGCTGGCCCTGAGTGCCGTTTGCACTTTCTATTTCCAGACCAAAGCCAGTGATGTTGCAGGGTGTTGGGTTACCGCCGCCGCCGCCGCCCAAGGTTACTGTTCCCGCGCAGCTGTTGAACGGAATTTCATTCAAATCCCCGTCTAAAATTTCAATGGATGTCGGCGTGTTGCCGAAGGTGACCATACTGGTCGTATTGCCCGTAACGTTGAAGCACAATTCAAAAATTACCGTGCCGTTCGGAAGCGTTATGCCCTGCACATTCGGGTCGTTCCAGGTCATCGTAATGATACCCGGTGAAGGCGTGCCAAACGACGCTGTTGACAAACCGTTTAGGTTCAGCGCTGCAATATTCACAAACGTCAATACCGAGGCATTGTAGTTGATGCTGAACTGCATGCCGAGGATATCGTTAAAGCTGTGGGTGCGCACTTCCAGACAAACCTGCTGGCTCTGGGTGCCGTTGGCACTTTCTATTTCCAGACCAAAGCCAGTGATGTTGCAGGGTGTTGGGTTACCGCCACCGCCGCCGCTGACCGTTACTGTTCCGCTTGTGCTGTTGAACGGCACTTCCTGCAAGCTGCTATTTAAGATTTCTATGGATGTTGGCGTATTGCTGAAACTTACCGTGCTCGTAGTGGCACCGGTTACAGTAAAGCACAACTCAAAGAGCACCGTACCGTTTGGCCGGGTGATCCCCAAAACATTGGGGTCATTCCAAGTCATGGTAATCACGCCGGGAGAAGGATTGCCAAATGAGGCCGCAGACAGCCCGCTCAGGTTCAGGTTGGATACATTCACAAACGACAAAACCGATGAGTTGTATTGAATGCTAAACTGCATCCCCAAAATATTCGTAAAACCCTGGGTTGCTACATTCAGACACACTTGCTGGCCCTGTGGCGCTGTGATACTTTCGATATCCAAACTAAAGTTGGTACCGCCACCACCGCCGCCGCTAACCGTTACTGTTCCCGCGCAACTATTGAACGGGACTTCATTCAGGTTGTTATCCAGGATCTCAATACTGGTTGGCGTGTTTGCAAAACTTACCGTACTAGTCGTATTCCCGGTTACTGTAAAGCACAGTTCAAAAATCACCGTACCATTGGGCTGGGTAATCCCCACTACATTGGGATCGTTCCAAGTCATCGTGATACGTCCAGGTAGCGGCGTGCCAAACGATGCTGCCGACAGCCCGGGCAGGCTGATGCTGGCAACATTATTGAACGTCAAAGCTGCCTGATTGTAATGGATGCTGAATTGCATCCCCAAAATGTTCGTAAAGTTCTGTGTAGATACATCTAAGCAGACCTGCTGACCCTGGGTCGCTGTGATGCTTTCGATTTTAAGGCCGAAGCCAGTAAAAGAGCATTGGGCGGTTGCTGATTGCACAGCAAATAGCCATAGCCCCGCAAACAGGCAAGTAAACCATTTACGCATTTTTGTCGGAATTGGGATGAAATAATAACTATTGTACCAAAATCAATTTTTGCGTTACAGAAAATTCATTTGACTGTAGACGCAGATAATATGTTCCAGTTGCGGGAAAAATTTCCTTTTTCAATGAAAATGTTTGATCACCTGCATTGAAGTAGCGGTTGTCTTCCCAAACTGTTTGTCCTTGGGTATTTGTGATACTGATATGGGCGTTTGTTGGTTGAGCGATGTAGAGTTGAACTTGAGTGTGCTCTTTGAAAGGGTTTGGATAACACTCCCGGATGCTAAAGGGAGCGTTTACAGGGTCGGCAATGCTATTCGGTGCAACAACTTGCACCATTCCATCTTGAAATACGGTTGGAATCGCTGTAAAAGTGGTATCTGCTATTTCTTTGATTGTTGGCAGATCGGAGAACCGAATGGATGAGGTGTCCCCCATTGAGCCAATAACATCGAATACGATTGTGAATAAGTTAGTACTATCTGCTAAAGTATAGCCATCTAAGGCCAAGTCTAACCATGAATAAGTGAGTATGCCATTTTCAATGAGTGGCGTTCCAAAGTTCTCCGGGCTGGTCATTGGAAGGGCAAATCCAGAAACAGAATTGAATTCGAGTACTTCAGGATTCCAGTGAATGGAAAACTGGGTACTAACGATGTTTTCAAAGTTGACTACTTTCAGCTTAACGCCGACCGTATCGCCTTGCTCGTCTGCATAATTAGGAAAAATGAATGTCGGTTGCGCAGATGCGCAATAGGTAGGTATCCATAGGAGGAATGCCAGGAATAGCTTTCCGAAAGTAGTATGTTTCATATTATCATGGGATAATGCCAGGTTCGTTAACGGCCGCTAAGATACAACAAAATGGGCAATCCAATTCAAACCGGCAAGTAATTTCTCTATTTCCAGTTGTGTCTAAGGAGTTGATATTAACAAAGATAGCGTTTCAGGCTCTTTTTTGAAGATTTTATTAAATAAAAAAAGGGAGTGGTTCCCCGAAAGGAACCACTCCACAGTTTTATCGTGATTACTCAACGATGATCATCTGCTTGGTTGCAGTGAAATCAGCAGTAGTAACCGTGTAGGAAAGTACGCCAACTGCACCCAGTTCGTTGCTGTTCAAGTTTACCGTGTTGTAACCTTTAACCGCCTGAATGCGCGTTATGCGCAGTACTCTACCTGTTACATCCTGAATAGAGATCGTTGCTTCTGCATCTTCCGGCAGGTTGAAGCCAATCAACGTCTCACCCTTGAATGGGTTCGGCGTGTTCTGGTACAACTCGAAACCGGCGGCTGCTGCTGCACCCGTGCCGAAGTTGATCACTAATTCTGTGATTCCGTCGTTCTGGCTGTAAGCTTCTGCTACCGTGTAGCTCGAGCTGACGCCCAGTACTTCGCTCAACTGAGCATCCGCTTTCGCACGCAGAACGAGGCTAAACAAGACATCGCTTGCTGTCGCTTCGCCATTCCAGCTGGTCGTGATCATCCCTTCCGCTGCATAACGCATACCGAAGTTATCTTCCTTCACAGCTCCGTACTCAACGCTCACCAATTCGACTGCTGCTTTGTTGAAAGTCAGCGTGCCCTGGTAGCCCTGGATCTTAGCGATCTCAGAAGCTTTGAACGTTACGGTATACTCGTTGCCTGCAATCAGTTGCTGATTAGCAGTTTCCAGCGCAAATACGCCTTCAATCGTCCGTGGTTCGATGCTTGCAAAGCTAGTTGCTGCACTTGAGTTCACGTCGCCAATCTTCATTGCCACGAAGTCTGCATTCAGAATATCAGTAGCAAGGTCGTTCACGTTGAATACTTCAGGGAACACTTCGAACCATGGGTTCGTAGCAACCGGGAAGACATAATCAGCGCGAACAAAACGCCAGCTGGTATTGCTTGCAAATTCAGTGTCAATCGCAAGGATCAACTTGCGCAGGTGGATCAGGTCAATCGTCGTAATCTTCTTATCATTGTTTACGTCGGCTGCAATCATCTTGTACGGGCTGCCAAGCGGCTGCACGCTTAAGATGTGGCGGCTGATCAGTACTAAGTCAAACGTAGATACGCCATTCAGCGGGAAGGCATCCAGTTCAGGGGCTACTGAGTAGTCGCCACCTTCAGCCAGGTTATCGAATTCGTAAGTGCCGTTTGCAGGAGTATCCATGTTTGCACTTGAGCTACCGCTCAGGCTTACTTCAACACCAGCTACTGCTTCGCTTTCTTCCGTTTCGATCAAACCAGCGATCGTGCGTGAACCCGAACCACCGCACAGGTCAAACATGTTGTCCTGAACAAGGATGTAAGTTTCGCACCAGTCAAAGTTCGGACCACCTACCGTGCCATCCGGCTGTACTGCATAAGGGTTGAATGCGCTGTCCCATGCATAGATGCGTACGATTACCG
>Ga0163146_10008393_pt1 | contig 11052 bp, 11 predicted proteins | sample OliLakLV19MP7G1_FD_148648 | JGI IMG/M metagenome (GOLD analysis project Ga0163146, IMG submission 148648) | Freshwater microbial mat bacterial communities from Lake Vanda, McMurdo Dry Valleys, Antarctica - Oligotrophic Lake LV.19.MP7.G1 | ecosystem: Environmental > Aquatic > Freshwater > Lake >... | reverse complement strand
GTCATGCCTTTCGCACCCCGACACTGCGCAATGTGGCGCTCACAGCGCCGTACATGCACAACGGCGTCTATCGGACGCTCGAATCGGTGATCGACTTCTACAATCGCGGTGGCGGCGTGGGGGTCGGGATTCGCATCGACAATCAGACCTTGCCCCCCGATCCGCTGAAGCTGACGGCTGGGGAATCGCGATCGCTGGTGGTGTTGCTGCAAGCGTTGACGGATACGACCGGTACGCAGCGTCGCTGAGTGATTTTTGAGTGGTGCGACGACCACACGGCTGAGCATCCTTGCTCGTTCTGGCGACGGACCGTTCCTTGCGGCTCACGGGCAGCGCGTAATCGCTGTCATAATCACCCAACTCAACCAGGTCGGCGCTCATGTCGCTCGTTCAATGGTTCACCGTACGCACCCGCTCCGTCGCGATACTTGCCGCCGTCCTTCTCTCCGCGTGCGGACCGAAGGACGCGGAGATCAAGGCCAGCGCCGACTCCGCCATCGCGGGCACACCTGGCGTGACGGTGGAAGTCGCCGCTGGTGTGGCCTCGATTGCCGGGGAGTTCGCTGATTCCGCCACGCGGATGACCACGGAAGAAAAGGTGAAAGCGGTGAAAGGTGTGAAGTCGGTGGTGAACAACGCGACTGTCACGCCGCCGCCGCCGCCGGTGGTGATCTCGCCCGACGACGCGCTCTTGTCGAATGTCGCCACGGCGCTTCAGGCGTTCCCGACATTGTCGGCAACCGTCGCCGACGGTGTGATCACGTTGACGGGCGAGATCGGCAGGGCGGAGCTACCCATGGTGATGCAGGCGCTCTCTGCGTTGCAGCCCAAGAAGATCGACAACAAAGCCGCAGTCAAGAAGTAGCACGACTCACTGCACACACGACCAACTCCCATGTCGACTCTTCAGGAGAAGTACGCCGAGCTCGTATCGGCGGCGAATGTCAGCGGTGCGACGAATCTCGCCGTGCGCGCACAGGACAACGTGCTCTACATCGACGGCATCGTGCCCACCGGCGAAGCGAAGGACAAACTCTGGGCGATCTACGACAGGATCGACCCTGATTTCCGGAGCGGCGATCTCGTGCTGAATCTCGATGTGTCGCCCGCGGCTCCGTCCACTCGGCTCAAGGTGACGACGGAGAGTTCCAACCTGAACATCCGTAAAGGACCGGGCACTGATCAGCCTATCATCGGCAAGGCGGCGCATCATTCGGAAGTGACGCTGCTCAGCAAGTACAACGCCGAGTGGGCGCTGATCCGGTCGGAGAACAATGAAGAGGGCTACTGCTCGCTCAAGTATCTCTCGCCGATCTGAGTCCTTTTACCGACGGTCGGCGGTGCAGCGATGCCAGAACATGGCGTTGCTGCACCGCTGCGTTGTTCAGCCCAGCTCACCGCATCTCCCACGCACTCCCCTCGGGAAACTGCGCCCGCCACTTCGAGCTGCGGCGAGGCTCCGCCATCATCGGTTCCACCGCGTCGCGCCAGCGCGCATAGTGCGTGGTCTGCTTGTGCGCCGCCGGCGCGTCGTCGCTGCGATACACCTCGATCAGCACAAAGCGCGTCGGGTCGTCGTCCTGCTGCAGCACATCGAAGCGTACGACGCCCGGTTCCTGCACGCTGTGGCGCGCGTTGTCGAGAGTCGCTTCGCGAAACGCGTCGACCTGTGCGGCATGTACGTGCACGAATACCTGAACGATCAGCATGATGTCGGGAAGGAGAACGGGATCACAGAAGTACCGGCCGCTCGGATCGGCAAGGGCGGCAACAGAAACGGACCGCACGTGGCCGATGCATCGCCCAACGACTGGCCTCTTTCGCCACCGGGATGTAAGGTCACGCTACCTCGAACATCTCCCACCCGGAGTTTCGCGTCATGCCTACCATCCGCGCGCTGCTCGTCCGCAAAGGCACCAACATCGTCTCCGTGCGGCCGGACACCACCGTACTCGACGCGGCCACGCTCATGAACGAATGTGGCATCGGCGGTGTGCTGGTGATGGACCAGGGACAACTCGCCGGCATCTTCAGCGAGCGCGACGTCATGCGACGCGTGGTCGCGGCGCGCCGAGATCCCGCCAGCACGCTCGTCGGCGATGTGATGACCTCGAACGTAATCACCACCACCGCCGACGCGAAGATCGCCGACTGTCGCGCCCTCATGACCGAGCGTCGCATTCGTCACCTGCCGGTACTCGGCGAAGGCGGTATCGTCGGCGTCATCACCACGGGCGACATTCTCGCCTTCGAAGTCTCACTGCAGGAATCGCAAATCAACGAACTGCAGAAGTACGTCTTCGATACCCGTTGACGATTGGTACGCGAGGCGAACTACTTCGCGTCGATGATGACGTAACGCGCGAGACGCGACAGCTCCTTCGGACGAGCGCGCAGATACTTCGAGATATTGCGGTTGAACTGCTCCATCGACGTCCATGGGCGGTATTCGGTGAACTCATGCTTCCACTGACGCGTGCCCACGCCGATGCTGGCGAACGAATCCATCGTCGCTTCGGTGAACGTGTTCAGCTTGATCGGAATGAACAGGAACTGCTCCAGACGCGCCGCTTCTGTGGCGTTGGTTGCCTTGCCGACTGCTGACTGAAACGCGTCGAACGTTTTCCACGGACGACCGGCCTTGATCGCCGCTGCCTTTTTCGCATCGATACCCGGAATGAGCATCAACTCCGCATCGGGGCCGCGGTTCGCGTCGACGTGCACGAACAGCTTGCCGTACAGCTCCGTGCGCTGCGGCTTGGTGAGCGACTTGGATGCGAGCAGACTATCGAGTGACGCAATGCTCAGGATCGGGCGCGCATCCTTGAGCGCCTGCACGAGCGCGGCATTCATGTGCGGCAGTGCCATCATCGTACTATCGGCGGCGACGTTGGGTTCGACGAGCCCCATCTGCTTGCCGAGCTGTGCCGATGCGGTCGAGGCGAGAGTGAGTGACAGTGCGCCTGCCGCCAGCGCGGTGAACGCAGTTTTGATAGCGGACTTCATGACTCGGTCCTCGGGAAAGAAGTGTTGGATTCGCGGGTCTCGCCGCGAAATACCGGATGCCGAAAGACGAACGCCAGTCCGATGAGCGCGAGTAGCACCATCGTGCCGGGTGCAAGAGCTGGTGTGGATCCCATGATCGCCTCCAGATACAACTCGCGTCCAGAGATCGACGGGTTGGACTCGGCGGCGTAGACGAGGTTCCCGCGGAAATGCTGCACCACGCCGACTCCGCCGCTGACGAAGCAGAACACCAGGATAACGCGCAGCGTTCTCAGCGACGACCTGCTGCGCGACAGTCCGTACCACGCTGTCACCAACAACGTCATGCCGATGAGCGCAAACGGAATGAGCTGCCAGAATCCGTCGGTGTGCTTGAGCAGCAACAACTCTGCGGCCACACCGACGTTGCCGAGGACGAGGATGAAGAGCAGCGCCTGTCGAATGACGGCGACGGTGTCCTGTTGCGAAAGCTTCACGACGGTCTCACGACAGCGGCGTCACCACGAAACTCTCTCAGCGAAAAAGGGGCCGCGCACGCGCCGCAGTCACAGCCATGGTTCGACGGTGCTGCGGGTTGGAAGTTAAGCGAAACGTCGCCTCGCGCGTTTCCCCTCGCTGCGTCGCATATTCGTCGTATTCCGCGTACGCGGCTCCAGTTCACCTGTCCATTCCCGCCCTCATGCGCCTTCCTGTCCTCGTCCTGCTCCTCGTACCGGCGCTGGTGCACGGTCAGTCCGCTCCCGCGGCCCGCGCCAATCTCACCGGTGCGATGCAGTTTGATCGCGCCTTCTTCTCGTGGGAGGCAGGCCGGTATGTGGAGGCGCTCGATGACCTCAAACGACTGCTTGCGTCACCCGACGGTGCGGTATTCCATGACCGCGTCGCCGAACTGACCGGGGAGACCTGGCAGAGCACCGAGATCGCCAAGGATGCGCGCGCGCCGCGCTGGTCGCCGGATGGCCGGCATCTCAGCTACGAGACGGGTACACCGACCGCGCGACGCGTGAAGGTGGTGAGCGCTGATGTCGGCTTTCGTGTGCTGCTGGACGCGCCCGGGTTCTCTCCCGCGTTCGCTCCCGACGGACAAAGCGTGGCGTTCCTGACCGCGAACGGGGTCGGGCAGGCCGTCGTGCGCTGGGTGCCGCTGAGCAGCGCGAATGTTCCGGGCAGCGGACAGGATGTTCCACTTGACGCGGCCGCCGGTGCGTCGCTCACGCTGATTGGAGGTTCGCCGCTGCGCGCGGTGGTCATCACCGGCACCACGGGTGATTCGACGGCGATCTTGCGTGTGCGCGACCTCTCGACGCCGAGCGGCGCGTGGCAGACCATCGCCACTCCGGCAGCGCAGCCAGTGGATATCGTGCGCGCCACCACGGGCGACCGCGCGGTGGTGTTGCTCGGCCGTCGCGGTGCGTTTTCGCGTGCGCTCCCGGGCTTCGCCGGCGCGTCGCGTTCCGACGCCTTCGCCGATCTCCTGAGCACACCGGTGGGCCTGGCGCTGGCTGCGCGCATCCACGGTGCATCACCCGTGATCGCGCGCCAAGGCGGCGCCGTTGCGTGGCTCGTGGCCGATGGTGCGCGAACGCGTGTGCTCGCGCGTGCGGGGAGTGCAAACGACGGCGTCACCACCATCACCTCCAGCGAGACGCCGGTGCAGGGGCTCTCCATCGCACCCGACGGTTCGTCGTGTCGCGTGGTCCACCATGCTGCGCGAAGACTGGGAGATCATGACGGCGTCAGTGAGCGAAGCGGCCACGCCAACTCGGCTCACGCGCGAAATCCAGCACGACATCCTGCCGCAGTTTCTGTCGCCAACGCGTGTGCTGGCGGCTGTCGGTGAACCGCGTCATCGCCGCTCGCAGCTGTACGACGTGACGACCGGTGTGCGCACGCGACTCTTTCACAACAACTCCGTGCGCACCGTTTCGCCGGAGTACGAATGGGTGGCGTCGCCCGATGGCGCGCGTGTGGCCATCGTCGCCGAACGCGATGGCGATACCGTGACGCCGCATCGCCACCTGTACCTGGTGGACCTGAACGCGAAGGTCACGCATGACGCACTGGTGGCGCGCGTGGACTCGAATCTCACGGCGGAGCGCACGCGCCGCACGAATGCCGCGCGCATGTTCGCGCCGATTGCCGGTGCCGTGCGCGATGCCACAGCGCAGGTGGATGTGGGACGCATCTACTCGTACGAGAAGGCGCTCTTCGGCTTCGATTCCAAGCACATCGCGCAGCCCGGCAACGCGAAGGCCGTGGACTACCTGCTCAACACGTACAAGAGCTTCGGCCTCGCGTCGCACCTGCAGCCGTTCAAGACCGTCGCCGGCCGCCGGTGCGGACGACAACACGTCGGGCACGGCAATGATCCTGGAGTCGGCGCGTGTGCTCGCGACACGACCGCAGCCGGCGACGGTGATGTTCGTGTCCTTCACCGGCGAGGAAGCGGGGCTGCGCGGCGCGCGTGAGTTCGCGCGACGCATGAAGGATTCCATGCGCGTGGTCGGCGCGCTCAACAACGATATGATGGGATGGTCCAACGATCAGCGCATGGACAACACCATCCGCTTCTCCAACCCCGGCATCCGCGACGTGCAGCACGCGGCCGCGATGCAGTTCTCGGGGCTCATCACCTACGATGCGTTCTACTACAAGAGCACCGATGCGAATGCGTTGTTCGACGTGTGGGGGGACATCATCGGCGGCATCGGCTCGTATCCAATATTGGGCAATCCGCACTATCACATGACGCACGATGTGCTGGAAACGATCAATCACCAACAGCTCGCCGAAACGTCGCGCACGACGGTTGCCACGATCATGCTGTTGGCCTCGAGCCCTTCTCGGCTGACCGGACTCGATGCGACGGGCACCGCCGCAACATGGAAGCCGGCGGTAGAGAAGGGAGCGATGCGCTATCTCGTGCGCTGGGGGCCGGCGGCAGATCCAATGAAGTTTTCGCAGACGGCCACGTCAGCGCGTGCCACGCTGACGGGTGCGCAAGCCGGGTGGCGCGTGTCGGTGAAAGCGGTAAACGCGCGTGGCCTCGAGGGGTGGAATTGGGCGTCGGCGACGGTGCGTTGACCACGCACGGCCAACCACCACTCACAGATCAGCGATGGGTATGTCGAGACGTCGCGCCGCCTCAATCATGCGACTGTCATAGCTCGCAAGAGTCACCTGTTGACGCTGCGCGCGAAGAAACTCGATGGATGCGAGATGAAGGGCGTCCAACGTTCGGACCGCAACGGGAAATGGCTCAAGCGCACGAGCCAGCACCGGAGGCGCGAGTTCGAGGAATGCCAGTCGTTGAAGAAGTTCTCGGGCGTGATCGCCGTGCGTGCTTGCAGCACCTCGCGCGTGCAGCCGATTCCATAGCTCGTGTTCAAGCAGCCGACTGCTCACGAGCGTTTGGTCGCCAGCCGCGCCGCATTGCATCGGCCAAGAGCGCGTCGGATGTCATCGGCCCCCGTCCTTGTGGCGGGCGTAGTTCGGCCACGACACGATCGCGGTCGGTGACGAGTACGGTTTCGCCAGTCGCAACGATACGCACATACTCGCTGAGCTTGTTTTTGAGCACTTTGAGGCCGACTGTTCGCTCGACTCAAGGTAGCTTCTGGGCGCTACCCTTTCCAGCGCACTGGAGCGGGCAGCGCCGCGCACGCGTCGTCTTGTCGCCCTCAGCTCGGACTTCGCGTCGATACTGACGACGCCCCCTTCTCGCGGCCGAGATACTGTCGGCCCAGCCAGACCGTCAGCGCGAGCCAGGCGATCGAGAGCGGCACCATCGTGAAGGCGAGTCCCGACAGGCCAAGTCCGAACACCGCCATCCAGGTGTACGACCACGCGCCCACCTGGTCGCCCAAGCGGTAGACGAACGTGTCGCTGAAGTTCTTGGCCTTGTACTTGTCGCTCCGACCGAGCACGGTGTACAACGCTTCGCGGCCCGGACGCTGAATGGCAAAATTGCCGGCGCGCCGAACGGTGTTGAAGACGACAAGCACGGCGAGTCCGGGCACGAAACCCATCACGCCGAAGCCCAGCATCGTGACGATGGGCAGCAACGCGAGCGCCGCGCCGACGCCCAGCCACTTGATGAAGCGACCGGTCACGAACAGTTGCGCGAGCAGCGTGAGTGCGTTGACGGCGATGTCCATCGCACCGAAAACGCGTGTACGTGCCGCGCGATCGTCACCAAACACGCGGGCGACGATGTCCACCTGCTGGAAGTAGAGAAACGTGGACGAAATCGTGTAGAAGAGCATCAGGGCCGCGATTCCCAGCAGATACGGCGACGATGCGATGTGTTTGATGCCGTCGAGCACACCACCACCGATTACCGCACTGGAGCCAGCGGTGGATGACTCGCTCCGCACGGGGGCTGTGTTGGTGGTGTCGTTGGCCAAGTTCGCGGCTGCAATGGCCGCCGCTGCGGTCGCCGCTTCCGCATTGCGCATCCCCGATTCGGCGTTGTCCAGCACGCGTGACGCGCGCACCGCGAGTTCGAGAATGACGGCCGACACCAACATCAGGTTGAGCGCACCAAGCCAGCCAACGAGCGCCGTGGTGATCGTCGCACCGGACATCGCGCCGATCGTGCCGCCCACCGCCACCACACCGAACAACCGCTTGCCCTGGCCCGGACGAAACACGTCGGTGAGCAGCGACCAGAACACCGACACGACGAACAGGTTGAAGATGCTCGTCCAGATGAAGAAGACGCGTCCGACCCAGACCGCCTGCGTCGCATCGACCGATCGGAAGACCAGGAAGAAGGCGACGAGGTTCAGCATGAAAAAGCGATACGTCCACCCGATGAACTGTCGCCGCTTGAGCTTCGACACGAGCGCGGTGTACAGTGGATGCACCAGCAGCATGCCGACCATCGTGCCGGTAAAGAGCCAGGCCAGCTTATCGGCGCCGCTGGCGGCACCCATGTCATCGCGAATGGGACGGATGACCGAGTACGCGCACAGCACGAGGAAGTTGTACGCCGTGGCCCAGACGAGGACTGTGCCTTCGCCGGGACGCGCGCCTACGCTGGCGCGGAGTCGCGCCAGCAGGCCCGTATCAGTGGTCATGACGTGGAGTGCGGGGAGTGGAGGGACTGCGGAACGAGCCATCGGGCGCACCGTAAAAGTGGAAGCGCGCCCGGTGTGGGATCACCGACTCGATGGCGGCGGAAGCGCGTCCACGAACTCGATGATCTGCTGTCGATGTGCTGCGGTGGGAAGACGTCCCATGCCGCCACCAATGTTGTCCAGCATGTTCTTTGCCTGACTGGTCGCTGGCGTGACGGCGGTGATGGCCGGATGGGCAACAATGAACTTGAGAAAGAACTGCGCCCACGTGGTTGCATCGAACTCCTTGGCGAACGCCGGCAGCTCCTTCCCCGCAGCGCGACGAAACAGGCTGGTGCGACCAAACGGCGCGTACGCCAGCACGGCGATCTTCTTCTCGATGGCCAGCGGCAGGATCTTCTCTTCGACACCGCGATTGTCCGCCGCGTAGTCGATGCCGATGAAGTCGAGCTGCTCGTTGCGCATCACCTGCTCGAGCGCGCTATACTGGCTGTCGCTGGTGGTGGTGATGCCGAGGTAGCGGATCTTGCCCGCTTTCTTGTATTCGCGCAGGATCCCCAGCTGCGTTGCCGGGTCACCCATGTTGTGCACCTGCATGAGATCAATCGTCGGTTGCGCGAAGATCGCGAGCGACCTGTCGATCTGCGCGCGCGCGGCGGCCGGGTCGGCGGCGCCAGCGCCACGTCCGGCCACGTTCACTTTCGTCGCCCAGAAGAGCTTCTTCACGAGCGCCATCTCGTTGATCAGCTTTCCGGCCACCGCTTCCGACGCCCCGTACGACGGCGCCGTGTCGAAGACGCGCGCTCCCCCATCTGCCATGGCCTGAAAGACGGCCTTGAGCGCGCTCAGGTCCTCCGCGCGCGCCACTCGCGAGAATGTCGCGGAGCTGCCCAATCCGATGACGGGGATCATTTCACCAGTCGAAGGGATGGCGCGCTGGATGAGTTGACCCTGCGCCAGGGCCTGGAGCAGGCGCGGCGTGAGCCCCAGCGTCGCGCCGACGCCGGCGGTGATGCCGATGAAGTCTCGGCGATTGATCATGACCGTGTCCGGGGAGGTGTGCGGTGGGAGAAGCGCGTGGGCGCTGGGAGACGTCGTCCCCACATGGGCAACTACGGACGGGGGTTGCGTTGTGCTGTAGGAAAGGGACCCAGGCGGGAGCCGCCGCAAGCTGAGGAGCCGAACGTTCCGGATGAACCGCGCCTGACGCCACGAACTCCCGCAGAGTACTGCCAGAAGAGCGGACGCGCTCCGTTCCCCAACCCCGCTCCACCCTTTGCGAGGCGACATGGCAACGCCCCACCGTATCGCGCACTCCGTCGCGATGATCATCACTTCAGCGATCTTCGCCAGCTGCAACGACTCGCCCAATGTCGCCGACCCGGCCAACTCCGCCGAGGTGCGCGTGAGCGGCACCACACGCTGTGGACCGGCCGGCGGATCCTTCGTCTCGCTCCTTGTCGTCGCGGGCACGACGCCGGCTCCCATTCCGCCAGCGGGCGCCTACGATCCGGTGCACTTGCCTGTCTCGCGCGAGCAGCTCGGCACGCAGACGTTCACACTCGGCAACGCGATCTCCAACGCGATCTCCAACGCGGCCGCGCAACGCTGCCTTGCCAACGGCCAGTGCACGACCGCCGCATCCGGGACTGTCGCCACCCGCGCCACGTCGGTGGAAGGTTCGTTCGACGTCACCATGCGCATCCGGTGGTCCGCGACCGACAGTCTGGTTGTCAACGCAACAGCCGATTGGCGTCCGCAGTTGATTCTCTGCATCTGACGCCAATCGGCTGACGGACGTTCGCGTAACGTGCGCGTTCCTACTTTGCGCGCTCCTTCCACAGCTTGAGCAACGCCGCTTCGCGCTCCGGTGTGAAGCCCGTCTTCGTCGCCACCTGTCGTTCCGCCGGCAGCGTCTTCCACCAGGCGAGCGTGTCGCGCGCCGTGTCTTCCATCGGGCGGATCTTGAGCCCGGCCTTGAGTTCAGGCGTGAGATCGAAGCGTGCAAAGCCTGCCGTGCGCCCTTTCATCACCTGAAAAACGGGAAGCTCGCGCCCGTACGGATTCGCACCGTTCGCGCGCAGAAACTCGGCGTCCACCCAGGTGTAGCTCGGTTTCCCGCCGACGCCCTTCTGAACCCGCTGCAGGAACTCGTTGAACGGCATCCCCTTGTCCGGACCGACGCCGTTGAAGACGCCCATCGTCCTGTTTTCGACGAGCGTGACGCAGAACTGCACGAGGTCGCGCACGTCGATGATCTGCACGTGATCGGTGCCATCACCCGGCGCGATCATTTCACCGCCGCGCGCGACGCGCACCGGCCAGTACGTGAAGCGATCGGTATCGTCGTCCGGTCCGACGATCAGCCCTGGACGCACGACCGTCACGCGCCCCGGCATCGCCTTGTGTGCTTCCTTTTCGGCATACGCCTTCGCGTGACCATACGTCAGCGGCTTACCCGCTTCGATCGGTGCGTTCTCGAGCGTCAGCACCGCAGCGTCGGCGGTCATCGGCACGCGACTCAGTTCGTAGTAGACCGAACGCGTGGAGATGAAGAGGTACTGATCGGTGGAATCCTTGAGCAGATCCGCCGACAGCTTCACCCACTCCGGCGCACTGCTCAGCGATGCCGACTCGTCGATGACGGCATCCCACTTCCGTCCCTTCAACGATGCGAGATTGGTGGCGCGATCGCCCGAGAGTTCCTCGACATCCTTGCCGAACATGCCCGGCGCGCTGCGTCCACGGTTGAAGATCGTGACCTGATGTCCGCGCTGCAGCGCATACCGAACCTGATGCGGGCCGACGAAGCCGGTGCCGCCAAGAATCAGGATCTTCCTGGGCGCGCGCGCCGCGAGCAGCGTACGCGGATCGAGGATGGCGGCGGCGCCGAGGGCGGCGAGGCTGCTTCCGATAAACTCTCGACGGCTGGTCATGGCAGAGTGGGCGAGGGAAGGTGCAACAG
>Ga0163146_10008392_pt1 | contig 11052 bp, 5 predicted proteins | sample OliLakLV19MP7G1_FD_148648 | JGI IMG/M metagenome (GOLD analysis project Ga0163146, IMG submission 148648) | Freshwater microbial mat bacterial communities from Lake Vanda, McMurdo Dry Valleys, Antarctica - Oligotrophic Lake LV.19.MP7.G1 | ecosystem: Environmental > Aquatic > Freshwater > Lake >... | reverse complement strand
ACACAGGCGGTGCCGCCATGCACCGCCTGTGTATTGACGCGGAAGGCGCTGTCGTAGGTCACCGTGACGCTGTCGTTCAGCGTCCCCTTCCACACCACCGCCGTCGGCAGGCTGCCGTCGTAGCGGAACTTGAGACTGTCCCCGGTCGGCGTCCGCAGGCTGGTCAGGCTTCCGCTCGTCCCGCTGTACCCGAAGCTCTGGATCCCTCGGCACCCAAATCAGGAATACTCTGCACCCGCTGCATCGAGATCAGCGATGGTGCCGGAGCGTAGATCTTGGTCGATCGCAAAAGGTGGTGCATCAGCGAGTAGGAGATCCACTAATTTGAATGAGGCGTCTGGCAAAGGCCGACGTCTTTTCTCTTTGGCCGACTAGGCCCATATACTGCGTTTCGAGAGACCACAGGTAGTCGAAAATGGAGGATTCAGGCTCGCGGTTGGCGAGCAGCAAACAAATCTCGCCGATGTATGCGTCGTATTCAGTGCTCGCGAGAGGTGCAGAACCCACTCCGATCGGATCCCATTCAGACCGCACGGCATCTCGGACAACATTGTACAGAAGGTCGCCGTCCCGCTTCTGCGAGCCATTGTCTTCCTGTTTCAAATGGAGCTCCATTCTGCTGGGCTACGGGGGTCCAAAGCGCGTCGTGACGACTGTGCCATTCAGAGCATTTATGATGACGGTGACATTGTTGATCACATCGTAGAACCCTGCTTCGCCGGATGTGTTTCCGGCAAATCTCTGGCCGGTCTGAATCGCGTTCTCGACCACAGATGGATACAGCCCTCTTCCCTGCATCTGATTTAGCGCGTGTCCTGAAAAAACTCGATCTCCAATCTGTGTCGCAACATTTCGCGCCGCCACGGACATTGGGCTGCCTCGAGTACCCATCATTTCTGACGCTCGAGAGAGACTCTGCGAAGCAGCTGGGGCGGCGGCTGTCCCCAGCCCGAAAAGGGCCGGGCTCGCAGCACCCAATGAGGCCCCCAACATCGCAGCCAGCGCAGCTTGGCCGAGATCGAGGCATCCGAGCTGACCGCCATTGCGATACAGCTGCCAAGCAAGACTGACGGCGAAGAACGCCGCAGCCGCGCCAATGATGATGGGAACGATGGTTCCGGTCGGGTCTTGCAAGTTGACCGGGTCGTTTAGCGCGTAGATGTACGTACTCGTCTCGCCGCTCGCAAACCCAATCGGATCCTTCGCCGTCCACCGCCCCACCTGGGGGTCGTAGTCCCGTGCCCCGAACCGCACCAGCGTCGTGGCGGAGTCGGTGAGCCCGCCGGCGAAGCCGAACGGCTGGAACCCCGCCCCGCTCACCACCGTCGCCACTCCGAATTCGTCGTAGTCGATCCGCTGGGCAATCGTGCCGGTCGCGGTATCGACTACCAACCGAACACTGCCCAGGTGATCGCTGATCAGGCGGTAGACGTTCCCGCCCTTGAGCAGATAGTCGGGGACGTTGGCCCGGCTGCCGTACACAAACCGGGTGAGATTCCCCGCCCCGTCCAGCTCCCCCACCGGGTTGAGCTGGTTCTGGTACAGCCAGCGTCGGGTCACCACCCCATTGAGCAAGCGCCCCACCCGCCGGTTTTGCCCATCGATCAGGTACTCGATGCTGTCGGTCCCGCTCGGCAGGACCACCTTCATCAGGTTGCCGAGCGCATCGTACGTGTACTTGCTTGGGCTGCCGGCGCCAATCTGTTTGGTCTTGAGCTCGCCGTTGGAGCCGTAGGTGTAGCTGGTAGTGCCGTAGGTCAGCAGCCGGTCCTGGTTATCGTAGACCGGGACGATCGGATTCCCACCATTCAGGGTCAACCCACGATCACCCGTCCCACCTCCAAAGCGTGAGCCCCTTCCCACTGTCGGTCAACACTTTCGACAAGCCCAAGCTCTGCTTGAGCTGCGTAGGTCTCTGCAAATGCCTCCACGTCGTACTGACTCGGCAGCAGCCCATTCTCGTTGAGCTTACTCACCCAATCGCTGAAAAGTGCTGGCTGGCGAAACACGTAGGCCAATATTGACCCGTGACCCGGGATCACGGCGTCAAGTCCAAGCCATACCACCAGACCCTCCTCGATTGAGACCGTTCCCTTGTCTTCCTCAAGGTCGCTGGACCGTATCGCGATCAGTTCATTCCTCGCAACATTCGAATTGACGGACTTCAACACGCGAGTTGCTGTGACGAGGTCATGAACTACATCTAGTCCCCAGATGTCGGAGTTCACTCGCCTCAACATGTCCCGGAACTCTAGCATCTCCCGCTCAAGGGTACCGGCATAGTACTCCTCATCGAGATCGAACCAAGGCATGCGGTCGACTCCACCATAGAATACCGACCCCAACCCCGGCGGAGTTGATAGAAACACACCACGACCCTCCGCGTCGTAGTTCTCTCGCGGAAGTCGCACAACCATGAACCCATTTACCATCATCTCACTTATTCTCCGATCAGGGCCTCGGGGTTACGCCTGGCGATACCGGTACGTGCCCAGAGCTGCCGCGGCCCGCCCCGGGAATATGGATATGTGGCACCGGGTTCGCAGTCCAATTCGAAGGGTTGGCAAGGTCGCCAGGGAGGGCCCGCGCGCCGGGGTAGTTCACCTCCTCTGCCCAGTCGAGGATTGCCTCCGCGTCCGCTACACTTAGTGGATTGCGGCCGCCGCGACTGGCTTCCTCTACGATCTCCTTAAGCGCTTCTTGATCAGGCGACATCCGACGTGCAATGCTCACGACGTCATCGCCGTGGCGCACCATTCCTATTGCCGGCAGGAAGGGGACCAAGAGGCTGATTCCGTCAGCAGTGGCCCAGAATCCTGTTCCCCACCCGGGATTGCAGATGAAGTCTTTCAGGCTCGATGCGAACGAGAACGCATCCCATGCAGTTTCCCAGAACATCCCATTCGGATCGCGATTATTGACCGGGTCCTGCGCCGCATAGGAGTAGAGACTCCCCGATCCCCCCTCGAACCCAATCGGATCCTTCGCGGTCCACCGCCCCACCTGGGGGTCATAGTCCCGGGCCCCGAACCGCACCAGCGTCGTCGCGGAGTCGGTGAGCCCGCCGGCGAAGCCAAACGGCTGGAACCCCGCCCCGCTCACCACCGTCGCCACCCCGAACTCGTCGTAGTCGATCCGCTGGGCGATCGTGCCGGTCGCGGTATCGACCACCAGCCGCACACTGCCCAGGTGATCGCTGATCAGGCGGTAGACGTTCCCGCCCTTGAGCAGGTAGTCGGGGACGTTGGCCCGGCTGCCGTACACAAACCGGGTGAGGTTCCCCGCCCCATCCAGCTCCCCCACCGGGTTGAGCTGATTCTGGTACAGCCAGCGCCGGGTGACCACGCCGTTGAGCTTGCGCCCTACCCGTCTATTCTGCCCGTCGATCAGGTACTCGATGCTGTCAGTCCCGCTCGGCAGGACCACCTTCATCAGGTTGCCGAGAGCGTCATAGGTGTATTTGCTCGGCGTCGCGGCGCCGACCTGCCGGGTCTTCAGCTCCCCATTGGAGCCATAGGTGCACGTGATGTTGCCGTAGGTCAGCAGCCGGTCCTGATTGTCGTAGGTCGGGACCACCGCGCCACTGCCGGTGACGGTGTACTTGCTGCGATTGCCGTTGAGGTCGTACTCGTAGGCCCGGGTGGTGGCGCCCTGCGTGGTGCTCTTGAGCCGGCCCACGCTGTCGTAGACAAAGCTCCAAGGGGTGATCGTGCCGTTGACGGTGTCCGTCCTGGCGGTGATCCGGCCCAGGCTGTCTCGCACGTACCCTGCGCCAAAGAACAGGGTGCCGGCCCGCTCCACCCGGTACCCCTTCAGCTCCCCCCGGGTGGTGTAGCTGTACGCCGAGCGCACCCGGTTCAGGGTGTCGGCCAGCAGCAGGCCGTTGGTCAGGCTCCGCCCCAGCCTGAGCGCCCCGGCGCTGGTGAGCAAGCCATCCTTGTCGTACCCGAAGGCAACCGGGGTGCCGCCATGCACCGCCTGGGTCTGCACCCGGAAGGCGCTGTCGTAGGTCACCGTGACGCTGTCATTCAGCGTCCCCTTCCACACCACCGCCGTCGGCAGGCTGCCGTCGTAGCGGACCTTGAGGCTGTCCCCCGTCGGGGTCCGCAGGCTGGTCAGGCTCCCGCTGGTGCCGCTGTACCCGAAGCTCTGGGTCCCCCGATCAAACAACACGCTCGAGGGCCGCCCCGCTCCATCGTAGGTGAACTTGACCGCGATCGAGTCGGGCCGGACGATGCTGTCCACCTGCTTGTCCAGGTTGTAGAAATACTTGGTCGGCTTGGCCCCGGGAATCCCCGGCGGATCGTACTGCCTGGCCAGGTCCACGCTGGTGTACTGGAAGCCGTGTGCCGGTCGCCCTGGGGGAGTCAGGCTGGTCAGATTGCCACTGGAATCGTAGCTGAACAGGATCACCCGCCCATCCGGCAGCGTCTGGGTGGTCACCCGCCCCGCCGAGTCATAGGCAAACTGGGTGATCCGGGCGAGGGGGTCTGTGACGGAGGTCAACCTGCCGCTGGTTGGACTGTAGGAATACTTCGTCTTGCGGCCGCCATCGACCACCGAGTCGAGCCGGCCGCGGCTGTCGTACTTGAACCGGACCGAATCGAGCCCCGCCACCTGCGCCGAGACGACCCGACCCTGGGCGTCGAGGGTGGAGAAACTCTGCCTGCCGAGCGGGCTGGTGGCCACCGTGCGTCGGGTGGAGGCGGTGTAGGTGCTGATCGTCCAGTTGTTGCTGGTGCCGAGCTGAATCGAATCGGTCTGTGAGAACAGGCTGAGAGGATCCGTTGCGACCGAGAGGCTATCATGGCGGCGCCCCGCGGCGAAGGCGGTCAGCCCGCTCGGCAACTTCATATTCATGTAGAAGAGTGTCGGTGCTTGCATCCCGAACCGTGGGTCGCCCGCGAGGGAGGTCGTCGCGACTGTACTGTCGGGGTAGGTCGTGATTCCCGCCTCGACATTCGAAGTTGTCTTCTTGCCCGCCCCGTCAGTGAAGGTGCGGAGGGTCTGGCCATTGGGCAGGAACTCGTACGCATAGCTCTTTGTCCGCCCGAGCGCGCTGGTGGTCGTAACCTTCCACCCGGTGTCGGCGCTCGTCTTCGAGCTGATGAACGGGGTACGCGCCAGAGAAATGAAGCCACCGGCCGGCCCCTCGTCCTTTACCAGTTGACCGATGCTGTCGTAGGTGAAGCGCCGGTGGTTGTTCTTCGGATCGGCCAGGCTGTCCAGCAGACCGTTGGCCTTGTACCAGAGGTTGAAGCGCTCGCCACCTGGGTTGGCCAACGACGTCAGAAAGCCGGAGGTGGGATCCGTGGTCAGCGAGGTGACCTGACCAAACGGCGCCGTAATGCTGGTAGCCTTCCCTTGGGCGTTGCGCTGGATGGTGGTGACGTTACCGTTGGAGTCATTGATCGCCGCGATGAGGCCGAGGGTATCGTACCCGAAAGTCAGCACCGCCGCCCCCGTCAGGGCGTCCCGGGTCTTGAGATGCCGACCCGAGGCGTCGAATTCGTAGACCTCACTCCCATCCTCACTGGCGATTAGCATGTTGCCGATTGGGAGCCCTGGCTGCGCCGTCGTGACCCGGCGAATCTGATTGCCCTCTCGATCGGCAAAAATCAGGTCGCCGTTGGGGGCGAGTGCCATTCCGAGTGGAGCGTAGAGATAGCCCAGGGGCGCCAGCCCCCTGTCGCCATCGTCACCCTGATGGCAGCCTGACGGGGCGCTGTTGCCACACTGTTGCGTGCCATTCCCGGCGATCGTGCTGAGAATCCCGGTTGACGCGATCACCCGATCGATGCGCAACCCTCGCTTCTTGTTGATCGACGCGCCCTCCTCGGCGATGTACACCGTGCCGTCGGGACCGACCACTACATTGTTAGGAAAGCGGAGATCCGTGATCGTGGCCAGTTTGCCATCATCCGGGAAGCTCAGGGCTGTGTTCGGGTCCGTACCGGCGAAATGGGTGATGATACCGTCGGTCCCCACTCTGCGTATGTAGCCGGAACTGCTGGGGATGTAGAACGCCCCATCCGGCCCAACCGCGACGCTTGCGATGTTGCTCAGCCTGGCGAGAGTCGCCGGGCCGCCGTTGCCGCTAATTCCATTCACTCCGGTGCCAGCCACCGTGGTGATGTAGCCGTTGGTCGTGACCCGCCTGATGCGGATGTTGCCCTCGTCCGCGATGTACAGCGACCCATCGCTAGCCACCGCCAGGTCGCCTGGGGCAGAGAGACTCGCCGCTGTGGCCAGCCCTCCATCCCCCGAGTAGGCAACCGTACCGTTTCCGGCTACAGTCGTGATCGTCCCGGTTGGCGAGACCTTCCGAATCCGTGAGTTGCCGCGATCGGCGATATAGAGCGACCCGTCCGGCCCCAACGCGATGCCGTCTGGATTGTTGAGCTGGGCACTCGTCGCGGGTCCGTTGTCGCCACTGTACCCTTGTACCCCGGTCCCGGCGACTGTGGTGATGATCCCGTCAGGGGCGACCTTCCTGATCCGCTGATTCCCATCGGTGATATAGATCGACCCATCCGGGGCCACCGCGACATCGAGCGGCTGCTTCAGCTTAGCCACGATCGCGGGGCCACCATCACCAGAAAATCCGAGGGTACCGGTTCCCGCTACCTGCTCCAGCGTGTTACCGATGGAAACCGTCTCCCGGTGCCCGCCGTCGCCGAGATGCAGGGTGCGGCTGTTGGGGTCGTAGGCGTGGTGTGCACTCAGCGTCCAGCCACCCAACCCGAGCGGCAATGCGTTCCACGGACCGAGGACGCCGTCCCACTGCACCAGGATGACTGGCTTGGTCCTTCCATCTATGGCGAGCGCCAGCGGCAGATACCCTCCGAATCCTCCTCCGCCGCCTCCTCCACCGGAGTTCGCGCCCATATACCGGGTGTCATAGACCCAACCGACCCCGATCTTGTACTTCTGCGGGCCCTGGACGTAGCGCCCGTAAATGTCCTTGCCGTCCCACAGGAACTTCGCGCGGGTCTGGGTCTTGACGTATCCGCTGTCGATGTGACGGCCAGCGATAGTCATCTCCACATAGATTCCGCTGACACTGGGCGGAATCGTGTCCCCACGGAGTGGGATATCCACGCCGAATGCCGCTCCGAAGCCCGGGACGCGATCACTCTGGTAGTGGAGCGAGAACGGCGTCCCCACCAACGGCAGTGCCTCACCCAGCGTCTGGGTTTCGCAGCCGATGGTTGAATTGCCCTCCTGCGGGCAGCTCGGAACTGCCGACCGGTTCCTAGGAGCTCCGCCGTTCGGCCCGAAAAAATAGTCGATGGTCAATCCCCAGTTGAAGTCGTACCAGGAAAAGTGCTGCGTGGATACCCGCCACAGTGTCTTGTTGACCGGGTACGTCGAAGCCAGCTTGACCTGCTCCAAGCTGTCGATCCCCAGCGCAGTGAGCTGAGCTGGCGTCGCTATTCCGCCGGTGCTGTCTACGGCGAGTGTAGCCAGGCCTCCAGTCACTCCGAGAATCTTGAGCACAACGCCGTCGGCCTGCGACACCCACGCGCCCTGCTGCGGGTCGTAAGCTCCGACCGGGACTGCCGCGCCGACCGGGAAGCCGAGGAAGTTGTCGACGTAAAACGCAACGGGCTTGCTGAAGCTCACTGAGGTGCTGCCGAGGGCGAGGGCGCTGTCCACATTGAGCGCGACGGCGTAGGTGTAGGCGCTGGTGGGAGGAAGCTGGGCCGGCATCCGGGCCACACCAAGGGTGCCAACGGTGAACTCCTGCACCCGGATGGCAATGGGCCCGGTGATCACCTGGGTGCCACCGCCAGGTAAGGTCGCCGTGACCACGGTGCTGTCGCGGAACATGAGCGAAGGCCGGCGGCCACCGCTCGCGTCGGTGACGGAGTCGGCCCGGACGACCTGCATCGGCTGATTGAAGCGCACCGTGTCCACGATGCGGCCAATGCTTACCAGCGCGACGCTGTCGACCGTGACGTAGTCCTGCCACGGCACCTGGAGGCTCCGTTGTCCGGTGAGCAATCCGGCCTTGGCATAGCTGACCGTGAGCCGACTCCCTCCGTTCACGGCGATGTCAAACATGCCGTCCAAGCGGCTCACCGTGGCCCCGAATTCGGGATGCCCGAGAATCGTGATGGCTACACCGGGGAGTGCCGTACCGACGCTGTCCAGCACCTTGCCGCGCAGCACCGCAACCTGCGTGGGCTTGATCGTGCCCGCCGCCACCCCGGTCTGAGTCGGATTGGGACCGGTGTACAGGAAGCTGGTCGAAGCACCGATGGTGGTTGCCACCGTCTTGGGAAGCGCTGGTGCGACCAGGGAGGGATCGCCGGGGATATTCTTGGTGACGGTCCGCACCACGGTCGTCGCATTCGTGGCTCGGTCAGTTGCCACGATGCTGATGGCGTTCACACCAAAGCCGAGCACGATTTTCTTGCTGAACGCGCCGGCCGTGACCGGCAGGTTGACGCCGTTCGCCGCGACGGCCACACCCGGGTTCGCGTCGGCGACGGTGCCGGTAACGAAAATGCTGTCCGCGCTGGTGGAATCGCCGTTGAGCGGGGCCGAGACCGTGAGCGTCGGCGCCAGGGTATCCCGCACCACGAGGCGGGGGATGCTGGTGGCGTTATTCGCCAGATCGGTGGCGGTGAAGGTGAGGGTATTGGGGCCATAGACCACCGGACAGTTGCCGCTGATGCTGCCGGCCGACACCGTCAGTCCGGTAGCATTGCAGGTGACGGTGGTCGGCGTCGCATCGGTGACGGTACCGGTCACCGCGACGGTCGCAAGTTTGGTGTAGGTACTGTCGAGTGGTGCCGTGATGGTCAGCGCCGGCGCCTGGGTATCGCGGCGAATGTGGCGGGTGACGGTGGCGAACTTCGGGATCGCGTCGGTCGCAGTGACGACGACGTTGTTCCACCCCTCCACCAGCGTCGCGCTGCCGGCGAAGCTGGTGTTGTTGGTCACGGTGGCCGCTATCCCGTTCACAGTGACGCCCAGCGTGGTCTGATCCACCAGGGTGCCGGTGACGGGAATGGTGCCCAGATTTGTGGTGGTACTCTCGACTGGCGCCGTGACCGTCATCGCCGGCGTCGTGGTATCCGTGGCGGTGATCCGCAGCTTGATGAATTTCCCGACCGATCCGTTGACCACGATGTTGAGGGCGTTGCTGCCGGCGGGCACCGTCACGTTCTTGGACAGGGTACCCGTCGCGCTGGTCAGCTCGGTGGTCGCGAAGATCGTGGTTCCGTTGAGCTTGATCTGGCCCGATGTGACCCGGTTGGCCCCGAGAGTGTCACCGTTGGTCACGAGCATGCGGTAGACCGGCGCCGCGGTGACGGGCTTGGTGAAGCTCGGCGTGCACGTCCGGGTCGTCCCCGAGGTGATGTTGCAGGTGTTCTCGCCGAAGATGTTGAACTGATCGGAGGTCAGGCTGAGGACGGCGATGTTGACGAACGAACCGGCCGCACCGACGACTGTCATCTTCAGCGTGTCGGTCTTCGTGGCCGCGAGGACTTTCACCACCTGGAACGTGGCGGCGGTCAGGTCCGTCGTCCCGATGACGGTGAACCCGTTCCACCTGGTCACCGCACTGGTCACCCGATTCGCCCCGCCGGAGGTCCCATTCCGCACCCGGAGCTGGTAGATCCGCCCCGGCTGGACCGCGATCGTGATCGTGTCCAGGAAGTTGGTCCCGGGGCTGGCCGTGCCATTCCACGGCCCAGCAACTCGGTGGAAAACGGTGTCGGTGCCCATGACCATCGCGAGGGGCGCGGCGACGGCCGCCGCTTCGCCTGACGCCGGGCCTGGTACTGGAGTCTGGTAGAAGCGATCAAGCCCGAGCAGACCAAGCAGCGCTGTGATCAGGGTCAGCACAATCTTGGCGAGCGAGAACGAGCCGGTCTTCTGGGGACTCCGGGGGAGGTCGGACATGGCAGCGACTCAGCGTAAGGGGGGAACAGAGGTGAGCCGGCCCAGAATGTGACCTATGCTACAACGCACTATCAACCAACCATCAAATGCGCCGCAGTGCGCCCAGGCCGCGTTGCGCGGACCGACGGCGGCAAAAGCCGGTAACTCACGCAGCACCATGACACTTCACGCTCCCTCGACACCGAGAAAGGGAGTGGCGAGCAGATCAAGAGAGCGGTTGAGATGTGGGAAGGGCTCAGCATAACGAATGGGAGGATTTTTTCCTAGGACTTTTCGCGCGGAGGGACAGAATTGGGACCTTGCCGGATCTCCCCGGTGGGGCGTAACTACTCCTCCCCTGTACGATCGGCCCCAATCCATGCCGCGCCTCAACGGCCTGCTCCGCACTGCATTTCCCGCATCGATCGCCGAGGCGGACCAGATCGTGACCGCGGTGGCGGCGCGCGCTGGTGTGGTCGCCAATGCGGAGCAATTCGCGGTGGGGCTGGGGTACGACAGCAGGCATCAGCTTGCGCGCGTGCTGGGACGTGCCGGTCTTCCACCGCTGGAGCAGATCGCGGCATGGGCGCGGGCGCTGAGTTGGGTGCTGCGCTGGGAATCCCAGAGACACCCACTGGCGCGCATGGCCCAGGAGGCGGAGCGGGACGCCGCCATCTGCTACAAGCTGATCACCCGGCTGACTGGACGCCGGTGGAAGGAAGTGGCGGCGCTGGGATCGGGGTGGGTGGTGATGACGATCCGGCAGAAGTATGGCTTTGGACCGGTTCCGGAGCCATCAGCACCGACGACAGGTCGAAGGAGGAGTGGGGAGCATCAGCAGGTGGAGGTGCCGGTGTAGCAGCATCGCTCTACTACTATATGAGATTGCCGTGCGCCAGCGTCGGTGGATCGGTCTTGAGTGTCATGGCAGAGCCCCTTTAGGAGTACTATTCGGCGCGTTCCACCTGATCGCAACTCCGAGAATCCCCAATGGGGCTCTCCGATCGACTGGCAGGCTTCAGGAATAGCCGAAAACCCCCAAAGGGGCTCTGGCAAAAAGGTGCTATCTGAGGCGGAGAGGGGAACTCGGGCAGGTGGTGACCGTGCGGCGCACAGTCGCGCTCCACCGTTCCCTCCACCCCCTCCCTCCGGTAC
>Ga0163146_10008388_pt1 | contig 11060 bp, 5 predicted proteins | sample OliLakLV19MP7G1_FD_148648 | JGI IMG/M metagenome (GOLD analysis project Ga0163146, IMG submission 148648) | Freshwater microbial mat bacterial communities from Lake Vanda, McMurdo Dry Valleys, Antarctica - Oligotrophic Lake LV.19.MP7.G1 | ecosystem: Environmental > Aquatic > Freshwater > Lake >... | reverse complement strand
AAACTCCTTGATGATTCGGAAAATCAAAAGGTTGGTGGCTGCAAGCAGATCATCAGACTTGCCTTTGGTCATTGCAACCAATCCCAGGCCCCCATCTGTCTCTGATCCCAGCTTGGTGCCCTTCTCGATGATGGGCACTCCAGCAAAATTCCGGATGGGCAACCTGGCAGCAGCATCTCAGTGGGTGGCTGCGTCAGGATGCTTCGCGAACCTTGTTTCAACAACCCACCAGTGTTGGGCATAGATGTGAAGAACAAAGGTTCTGCAATTGAAGCAGCAAGTGCAAGCAATGGATCCAAAAGTGTCCGTCTGAACCTGATGGACAAGCCGCATCAATGGGCACAGAACAGAGTAAAATTGGGACAACAAATCCAGGTCATGCTCATCCAGCTTTGGTGCAGCAGTCTCAGCAAGCCAATGCAATCGCAGGTTCCAACAAGACCTCAAGATGGACTCACAGTGCAAGATCACACCAGCAGCCCTTGTTGAATTGGGAGTGGGATTCTCAAACCAGTGCGCGCCCGACCCTTCATCATCTCTGCGTAGCCCAGAAAGCGACCTTTTGACTTGGCATTCATCAGGAATTGAGTTGCTTTCTCGGCCTTCTTCCTCAGCAATTCGCACGCAGGATTGTCATCAGTGGTCTTGCCCCTAGAAGTGTGTGTCTTCCTTCCAGTGGCATGGTCAATGACTAGCTGTGTCTGATGCATGGCACAGGTTCCCTCGTCTCCACCTGCCAAAAGCCGCCCCACCTTAAGCGCACTGTTGGTTGTGTCATTGGCCGCCTTGCACAGGTCTTCTGCATGGATGCCACATGCATTTAGCATTTTCATTGTCAATTCAGCCGTCTTGTCCGAAGTCTTGTCATCAACCACTGCAAGCCCAATGGGGACCTTGAGGCGGAGCTTCTTGGGTGGGCAACAAAAAAACACGGTGACGCCGAGCACTTCCTTCTTCTTGGAATCCCATGTGTCATGGGCAACTGTCACAAAAGGAGTCTTCTTCTTGAGAATCATCGCCAGGTGCTCTCTTGCAAGGTCGGCATGCCAAGCTGCAGCACCAAGGACAGTCTGGTAAGTGTCCCTGCGGATGGCTTGGAACTTCGCACGAGCCATAGCATGTCGTGGGATCTTCTTCAACATGTGGCCATTGTTGACACCAAACTCGATCATTTCCTTGAACTCAGGGCATTCAGAAGGCCAAGCAACTGCTCGCTCCGAAATGTTGTTGTTGGTGGCAAACTTGTGGATGAGAAAATGAAGTTGGTCGACGATTTGAGTTTGACCTTTTTGGTTGAAGTCCTTAAAATGAAAAGAGCTTGGGAGGGAAGCATTTCCTGCGCTAGCTGCGGCCTCGGTGACTGGTGTGTGGGAACAATCGGCGCTGTTGCTGATGTTCTTGGCTGGAGTGCTGTTGTTGTTGCTTGGAGCCCTGGACGCTTTCCGCAAACTGGCCAACAAACCGGGGTGCATGCCGTTGACATGCTTGGACATGTTTCCAGCACCGTCAATTTTTCAAGCTTTGGTGCATGAAGGCACAATGGTGCATTTGTGGAGTGGCATGGTGGAGTCATTGTGGCAAGGTTCACATGTGCAGAGTTCCCTCCCTTCATTGACTGGGTTTCGACAACCACAGCCCTATTGTAACACCTCGCATTTGGTTACCCAGGCTAACAGTGATGTGCTCCGTAGCATCATGTGCGCCCGGTCCCGTTCTGGACACGACTCACCCGACTTGACACGACGACTTGAACCTGTTCGAGCAACCTGTTCGAGCAACCGGTAACCTGTTCGAGTAACCGGTAACCTGTTCGAGTAACCGGTAACCTGTTCGAAATAACCAATAACCTGTTCGAGTAACCGGCAACCTGTTCGAAATAACCAACAACCTGTTCAAAGCAACCTGTTCAATTGTTGGGAAGCCAAATTCATGACGATTGTGACAATTTCGTACCAAAAAGTGACCGTGAAAGCAACCTGTTCGGTAACCAACAACCTGTTCAAATAACCTGTTGGACAAGCTGAATAGGTTACCGAACAGGTTACGGTTACGGTTACTACCCGGTTCGCCAAACTGAACAGGTTGCGGTTACGGTCACCTCGAACCGGTTAAATAACCGGAAAAGATGGAATAACCGGTAACCGATAGCGAATCGGGTAGCCAACCCAGATTCATTCATTCGTTCGCTTCATTTCGTTTCGGCTGCGACATTGCATTTACTTAAAAAACTTAAAGTGCGTCACTCTCAATCAGAACGTCCTCTCCACGTTTCTGTCACAACCAATGTACGAGGAAGTTCGTCCGGCGTGACTGCATAAATGCGAGTGTCTAAAGAACATGGTTATAATAATTGAAACATCAAAATAATAAGAGTTCACGTCAAAAAGCTGCTATCGTTCACAATCCATTTTGGTACTGAATACTTAAGGGACCGGTATTGGAAAAATTCAAAGATTGAGCCAAGGTTTTTTTTCTGGCATGGTCGACTCCAGTGGCGGCGGCGCCGGCGGCAGCGGCAGCAGGCACAAAAAGTACCACACTCTGTTATTAACGGTATTGATTGAAACCATGGCGATCAGCGACAACAGTCCCAACAAACGAAAGCCCAACAATGAGCTATCAAACAACCAAGATTACAAAGTGCCTCGCGCGACAAGGATACCCGATCTGGTGGTAGCGGCGAACATTCCGACGAGTCGGCACTGCAGCGATAAGGTCCCAATTAATCGCTTGAAAAAGCACTTTGTAGAGAAAATGATGAACCCCGATGTCCCGCTACTGGCCTCATGGGAAGAGTACGTTAAGATGCTCCCGCTTCGAGAATCCGATGGTTTCACTTACAGAATTGCTGATTTCCCGTTTTGGGCCAAGGAAGAACAAATCACGCAGATGGCTATCCTGTTGGAAAGTGGGGGAGTGGACGAGACTAGGTCATCGCTGCCCTATCTCTCAGCTTCGACTCATTCGGGAAAAACGGCTTCCATCCTGGTAGGCTTTTTGAACAGCATTGAAAGCGATCGCAGCAAGACGTTTACCCATTATTTCTACATGGCCTTTCACAACAATCAAGGAAAGCGATTTGTCTACTTGGATCATCCAGCACAGAAGGTTGCCGAACCTCTTTCGGAACAGCAGGGAGCCCACTTTGCCTTCCAGTGTGTGGAGTTCCTCTTGACTCATGGGCCATTAGAAGAGCAACAAAGTTTTGAGTATGCCAAAGATCCAAAGAGTCTTCGCTCTGTAGAACAAAGCAGCGGTCGTATCAGCGCGCTTTTGAACGAGAAGCTTCCGGAGGGGGCTGTGGTCTTATTTCATCTCGATGAGCACCGAAGAATGAATCGTTGCCCTCACTTTCGACGCGGTGCCATGATGGCTTTTGCCAGATGCACAGGGGCTCGGTGTGTGGCAACCTACACAGACATTCCGCTCGAAGTTTCTTCTGATGGGTCATCTCAAGTTTGCCGCTTCCCTGTGCCGAAACCGGTGCTGGATTTGACTCAAGTAATGGACAACATGCCCGCGCTTAACATGCAGACGTTGAGCACCTGCAGACTAGAGAAGTCACGAAAGTGGGCGACACTGGCGTTCCGATTGGGCATGAAGATTTCTCCAGCAATGATTCAATATCATCTGCAAGTTAGAGAAAAACCCAAGGAGTTTCTGGCCATATTTAATGAATTTCGCGAGAGAGGTGACGTCGACAGCTGCCTGAAGTTATGTCATGTCGATTTTAAAGGTGACGGTCACACCAGCCAAAAAGGGGCGCTTCGACTAATGCTTGGGCTTGAGGACAGCGAGCTTTCAAATTTAGATTTCAGGTTGCCTGCGCTGACAGTCTCCAACGGCTTGGTTACTGGCACTCTGAATGCGCTGTTACAAATATTCGATCCAGAGTATCCAATATACACTGATGGACGACGGCGGTTTATCAACACATTACGGCAATCAAAAAGCAACGATGACATCCTAACGGCGACCCCACTCGAAGCAGCCTTCAGCTGGTCTCTGAGTTGCACGGCCGCGATGACACAGAGATTGTCCTTTGACGGAGATCGCTTTAGTTTTCCTTTTTCACCGACGACGCTCCGAGTGGGACGCTTGTTCCCCGGCAGCGACAACACGAAAGTGGAACAGGACCTAACAAGAAAAATCAAGCTAAACACACTGTACTATGTCGACGAAAGGGGGAAAGACAAATTGAGCCACCCGCTTTGTGATATGTTCTTCCGAACCGAGGAAACCGACCAGTTGGTACTCATCGATGTGACGGGTGGGGGCAAGGCTGTCACCGATATGAAGGTGGCACGCTTGAAGGAGCCAAGTCTCTTCCTTTCGAGGAAGTCTTGGGGGTGGTGCTAGCTCCCGCAGTGACTTTGGAAGAATCAACTTCCGAAGTTGATCCCCTTTCTGCTGTTTCGGGGAATGGGAAAGAAGCAAGTTCCGAGGATGGTCCGAGTCCCATTTCTGTTGTTTTGGGGGCTGACGCGCAGCGTCTGTTGGGAGGCTTGGCTCAATGCTTTGAATGGTTCTTCGAGTAGTTACTGTAGCTTCTGTTGGCCACGCCATGGCTAGCTAGCTAGCTAGTGGTATCACATGATGGATTGGAGATCGTCGAGGAAGGGAGCCTTAATCCCTTGTAAGGAGGTCCCAGTGGGAGTAACGAAGGCCAGACGATTCAACACGAAGTATCGCGAAAATTTTGAAAATTTACCACTGACTTGGTTGTTGTTTTTGTACGTGATAGCGACTAGAGTGTTATTTGACTCTTTATATGCGTTCATTTAGTGTTAGAGCTGCAGGTTTAACACTGAAGTTACACTTTTGTCGATGGGGGGGATGAAGTTTTGGTTTGTTACCACGAAGCAGCGCTATTGCTGCTCCGGAGTGTTGTACTCCACACCCACTCAACCAAAGTGAAACTTCTTAACCTACATCGACACGGTATATTGTGCTCTTTGCAATGTAGCATGCAGGCATTGCATTGGAAGGCATAACAAGGCAGTAGGGGTTGTCAAAAAGACGACAGGCCTATTCCCAGGTTTTTTGCCAGGTGCAAGGATCGAAGGAAATTACTGTACAGTAGGAGAACATCCAGTAACTAATAACCTAGCTAAGAGTTAGCACGAGTACCGGTGCTATTCAAGAGTTCAACACGTAATCGTACTAGTACAATACAGTACCGTAGATCTACCCAGAAGTCTAAAGACTACCTAGCTAGTACGCAGACTTCCTAAAGAGCTACTAGTACTCCGATCAGCCAGTAGTCGATAGCTAGCTCTAGCTTATCGCATCAAGTTCACATACAGGCCGGGCCACCAGTGGTCAAAAGCGTGCAGACGCCATCCACATCCTCTTCTTCCTTCGCCATTAAATATTCGTCCACGTTCCTCCTCATGACGGTAAAGTCAGTGGAGCAACGTGCGTTGGTCGTCCTCACCCCCCAAAGATCTCCGAAACAAAATCATGCACAGTTGAAAAGAAACGCTATGCAGAAAATGTCCTACTGGTACTAGCTAGGAGCAACATGTCGGAAATGCGATTACCATGGCTCTGCCTTTTCTACTGTAAATCTGGCTCCCGCCTACCGTATGTCAATCACTCCTGGCATGAAATTTTGAAACAACAACTATGACAAACAAGAAAGTAATTCTGTACTGTGAGGGCAAGCCAACCATTTGATAGGATATCTGGGCATGTGATCTTCTCCAGCTGTGTACAAATGACGAGGAAAGTGCCGCCTACTCTTCAAGAAGAAATGTACAAAACTTGTACCTCTCTCCTTGCGTGCGCACCAATGCAGTGAGCGTGATGATGATATACATGTGTATGTGTTTCCTATAGATTGTGAAAGTGATTCATGAATTTGGAACACAAAACTAACGGAAGATCGTGTCGACTCACACACGCTGGATCCGTTGGTTTTGCATTGGATTGATTGGATTGAGAGATGAAAGATGGAGTATGCGACACAAAAAATCAAATCAAATCGAAACGAAACGAAATTAAACTCGAGAGGCTTGGGCCACATCATATCCCCTTTAAAGCTATATAAGCCACGTTGATTTCTCGTCGCAAAGACACCGTACTTGGTGCATTCGTTGCTCGCTGTCTATCCAAAAAGTAACTCGATCTGGGTCGGGAGCAGTGGAAAAAGGAAGTGAAAAAGAGTGTCCTATCTCGCTGTTTCGTTGGGGGGCGAACACCCACCATCAAAGTTGTTTGAAGTCTTGGCCATGCTTGAGCAAAAGACCAGGTCTCCTGGTAGTGCTTTGAAAACGATAGTGCAGAATCAAAAGAAGCAACTGGAGCAGCAAGAGAAACAAGAAGAAGAGAAAATTCAACCCAAAGAGCAACCACAACCGCCACCGCGGCCGAGGCAAGAACTTCCGCCACCGCAGGAGGAGCGTGGAAAGAGCGATCTCGAGCATGCAGCATCCGCGAATGAGCGTAGCGACGCCATCCGGCCGGATACATGTCCTAGTAGCAGTGGGAAGAAAATAGCCAAGGACATCATCATGAAAGCCGACCAAGAGGTTTCTTCTTCCGCAACAACGACCGCTGCTGCTGCTAAGAATGAACCAAGCGACGCCGGTCTGGCCCATACATGCCCTAGCAGCGGAAAGAAGACAGCCAAGGACATCATCAAAGCGGACCAAGTTTCTTCCTCGGCGGCGGCAGCAACAGCAGCCGCTGCTAAGAATGATCGCAGCGACGCCGTCCTGCCCGAAACATGTCCTAGTATCAGTGGAAATAAAACAGTCAAGGACATTATCAAAGCCGACCAGATTTTTTCCTCGGCAACATCAACCGCTTCTGCTAAGCCTAGCGACGACGTTCTGCCTGATACGTGTCCTAGTGACAGTGGACGGAAAGCAGTCCAGGACATCATCGAAGCCGAGCAAGCAGTTTCTTCCTTGGCAAAATCAACCGCTGCTGCCGGTCAGGCTCGTACATGGCCTAGTGGCAAGGAGAAGAAATCAGCCACGGGCATCATCAAAGCCGATCATGTAGTTTCTGCCGGTCTGGCCCATACATGTCCTAGCAGTGGAAAGGAAACAATCAAGGGCATCATCAAAGCCGACCAAGTAGTTTCTTCCTCGGTAACAGCAACCACTGCTACTGCTACTGCTTCTACTTCTACTTCGAGGTTGATGTCAGAAGAACAACAAGCATCACCAACGCTACTAGAGCGCGAGAATGGACAGCCTGCAGCAGCAAATCACGAGGGTGGGAACATTCAGCCTGCATCAGCAAAGCAAGAGTACGAGCGTGAACAGGCACCGTCAGCGCAAGACTGTGGGAATAAATTGCCCCTACCAGAGCAATGCACTCTAGCAAATAGTAGTAGCCTGCATGTGATAGAAAGAATAGCTGCCGTTGTACTCCCTTTTGGTGAAAATGCCAACCACACTGATGTTGATATCACGTCAAGAGAAGCCCTCAAACAAATTGCCGCGATAGTAAAAGAAGCAAGGATTGGGCAACCCCCTGGTAGATTCCTTCACCAGCCCCAATGTGACAGTCATCAATTTACAACTACAGCAGCAACAACAGCAAACGAAGCATATGCAGTAGAAGCAACAACGAGCAGTCATGTCCTCTTGCCTCCTCCCATGGTTTTGAGTGCCAGCGAGCAAGCTGTGAGTAGTGAATTGACTCCTACTATTGGACAGAAAAGAGTCAGCGACTCCAACAGCACAGAATCAATTCCAAGAAAAAAGCAAATGTCACAACCAGTTTCTGATACAGCAGTCAGCAAGAGCAACGAGGAATGGCCACTTGATTGGCATGACCTGCCTGGTGGCAATGCCGACGACGATGATTTTTCTTTCACTAACCAAGACGAAAAAGAGTTTCTGCTTGCTATTGAACGGAGAATTGAACATGGCAGTGGCTTGCAGCGATCTCAGTCACAAACTGGCTTCACAATTGCTAGGACAGTAGTGGTGCCAGCAATAAAGAACAGCGCCAAGCCTACAGTAGGTCTTCAATCAATTTCCAAAGCATCCAATCCAAAAATCGGTGCAGATATGCGGCAACTGCAGCCTACCAAAAAAAACAGTGGGTCCAAGAAGGCGTATGTATTTACCAACAAGACCAACCGGGAGACGGCCTGGGTTGATGACATGTACAAATGGATGCTGACTGTCGAGCACGGTCCGGGGAACAACACTTGCTCCGAGACAAATGCAAGAAATGTCAGAGCTAGGGTGCTCGAGTTGGCTCAAGGTAAAGGAGTGCGCTACAAACGGTGGAAGAAAAACGTTTTCAAGAAAGGTGTCAAAGTGGACTTGTCGTCCGATATTCTCACAATGCAGAAAGAGGCCAAGGCCTTTGAGAAGAGACACGGCGAAGACGTAGGCCATGGATGGGTCATCCGGCACCCTCTTAAAAAGCTGCAGCTTTACAAGGAATATAAGAAGCGTCGTGGTGGACGCTAGGCTTGCGAAGGCGAGGGCGAATTTGTATCTTAACGTATGGCGACAGACTTCACACTAGAGAAATTCTTTTTTACCTTTGATCGAAAAACCAAGTCAGATATATTTTATTATAACAAGCTTTTACAATGCGACTGCTGATTTCGTCTAGTGTGTTTTTGTGTGCATCGACCGGCGCCAGCAGTGCATGTGTATCGCCGCGTGCTTGTCCAAACATCCTCGCTTAGTAAAATTGGCTCGCCATTGCGTCAAATGCAGCGCGTTGCTGAGAGCATGGCATTGGTCGGTCCAGACGCAGATGGCGATTAGCAAATGCTTTTAGGCTTCTAAATCGCGTCGAAGGGAAGGCTTCTAAAGAGAAAGCGGAAGTCTACACGGTGTAGCTGCCATTCCTAGACTCGTTGGGCGGACGTGGCGACGTGTCGTTGACCATAACCTCTTTATCTTCCAACTCGGCTGAAACCACTGGCACCTCACTTAAAAGGCGTCGCGACTCAGTAAGAGAACTGTCAAACTCACTCTCTTCTTTGTCTTCTAGCTCTGAATCCAGTAAGGGCGCGTCACTTTGTAAGCGCTTTGGCTGAGCAGGCGAGGAATCTTGCCTCCCCAAAAGTTCCTGCTCGGTCAGAGGCCCTTGCCTAGTAGAGTTCGAGACGTCACCGATCTTGGATGATTTCTCGTTGGCATGGCTATTGTCGGTTGTCGCCTCCGAAGTGATCACAAGACCTTCGCTGCGGGCACGCGATGGCACTGGTGGGGGCAAATCTTTTTTGGCGGTCGACGTGACAGCCTCGACGACTGCAACAGCAGAAGATTTCGGTTGCACTGGTGCTGTTAGAGGGCTGTTACTGTTGTTGGTTTGATTAAGGATTGGCTGCGCATTCTCGCCCCATCGCACACGACCTCGTGATTCGGATGGATCAAAGTCCGTCTGAGAAGCCGCCAGACTTGAGACTGGACGATGATTGGCTTTTTCATTTGTTACTGCCATTGTTTTGAGAATGCCACCTAAACTAAACAAAGAGCTTTTGCTATCCAGATTGGACGGACCTGATGTCTCATGCTCTCCATCTTCATGGATGGGGCCCAATGGATTGCTGTCGTTTAGCGTTGTAAAACGCTGCACATTTGGATTGGGAGTATCGCGACGGGACGGCCATGGATTGTTGTTGTGGATAAAAATGGTAGTACTTGATGTTGGGAGTAGTTTCTGCTTCAAGATTCTGCAACATCCACCAACGCGGCTACCTTCCTCTCTGGCTGCTTCTCCGGAGTTTAATTTTTCTCTACGCCGCAAAAAGATGGGATAAAGATATACCAAGAAATTGGGCAATCCTTGCAGTGGTGTCAGGATGGCTGCTGCGAGTAATAACGGAAACTTGATGGGGTGTCCAATGGCTTGCAATATTCTCAGTAGGGTAATCGGGAACCAAGTCACGTAAAACACCAGTGCATACCGTAGACACTGAAAGGCCAAGCGTTGACGCCGAGAGGCAAATCGGGAAGCTCGAAAAGTGCTGTTGAGGCTTGCTGTCGTCTTAAAATTGGAGGTAACTGGATTGGTACTGGCACATGTCGAATCCGGTACTTCTTTGGTGGCGACGGGAGAACATTGAGATAGTTCGGATATATTCTCTACAGCACAACTAAGGTCCTGTACTGACTCCCTACCGGTCTGGCTACAATAGTGAATGCCCAGTTCCTCCTCGACATCGTCGTCGATATCCTCCGACTCTGGAAAATCACCACGAGCATTGTTGGATATCTGCTGCTGCATCACTATCTGTTCCGACTCGCTTTGTGTCGGATAGACCGAAGGGTTGAGCGCCAAATGCTTTTCAGTAGTCAGTGTGATTCGTCGAAAGTAGGTTACCAGCCGCGTAAGGTTGATGGTGAGCAGAACCCACGCCAGCCAGAGTGGGGCATAAAAGATCCCCCATCGATAGGGAGAGGTGTGTTCATTCCTTCCAGGATGGTTGGCAATCCAACACCATAGATTGGCACTGTTAAAGATCTTGAGTGGCAGTCCAATCAGGGCAGTTGTGAGTCCCCAGCCAAGCGGACCCAAATGAAATAAGTACTCGACTTTTCTTAGTCTCGCTTCTCCCCAAGACCAATGAACGGCCAAGAGATAATAAACGCTCAAGCTGAGATTATAAAGTGGATTGGCAATGCCCAGCTGTAAAAAGAATCCTTGGCAGGTACACGTTCGAGTAGTCCCCACAGCCCACAAGACTCCTGATTCCTTGGGAATGGGCCATGTGCTCAGGACCCACCAAAACGATGTCACAAGATCGGTGAGACTCATGCCCAATATCAATCGATGAAAGACTTTGCCTCTTCTCATGGGGTCTCGTAGGACAATCCAAGCAATCGTAGAAGAGCACAACACACTCAAGCTGGCGGTGATTTTCGGGGCCAGCGCCAGTGCCGTTTGCTGCATCACAGAAAGAGTCATTCTTCTGGTTTTGTGTACTAACAAGGGCCAGTTTGTCTACAAGGGCCAGTTTGTCTACCATGCAAGTCCATGTGATGGATTTGATAACGCCTTCTACTAGTAGCAGAGCCAGCAGCACCTAGCAAGTGTTCCGTTCAAGACAGGCGGTACGTAACAGGATATAT
>Ga0163146_10008386_pt1 | contig 11064 bp, 8 predicted proteins | sample OliLakLV19MP7G1_FD_148648 | JGI IMG/M metagenome (GOLD analysis project Ga0163146, IMG submission 148648) | Freshwater microbial mat bacterial communities from Lake Vanda, McMurdo Dry Valleys, Antarctica - Oligotrophic Lake LV.19.MP7.G1 | ecosystem: Environmental > Aquatic > Freshwater > Lake >... | reverse complement strand
GGAAGAGGAAGTCAAGGACCTTCCTCACTTCCTCAAGGAAGAGTTCCTCCGACTTCCTCACTTCCTCCTAGCTGAGAAGAAAAAAGGAGGAATTCCTAGGAAGTTGGGAAGTGGAGCTAAAAAACTTCCTCTGTTCCTCACTTCCTCCACTTCCTCTGAAGGAATTCCTAGGAAGTTCCTTAGGAACAAAGGAAGAGAGGAAGATGTTTAGGGTTTTCCCCTAAATTTTCTTGGGCTCCATGTCACTTGTGACCATCACTGATGTTATTTTCACAGCTGTCTGGGCATTGCCAAGGGTTGATGAGACACATGGAGGTTGCCATCTTGCCCTGTGATTGACTGGTGCCAACTTTGAACAGAGGCGGACTTACTGTGTGTGCCTATCCCTCTCATTCATGGACACCCTGTCAACACAGAGTTGGACAGTCTCACTTTGGTTGTGGCTTTGCAACACCCCTGTTCTCCTTCTTCCACTGTTCTCCTCCTTCAGCCTTGTTGACCTTGTTGCAATTGCTGCACTTGTAACGAGCCTCATCCTCCAACCCTTCCCCATCATCAAACTTCACTCCACACATGACATGCATGGCATTGTTGCAAGCCACACAAGCAGTGGTGACAGCAATGTCTTCCCACCAGCAGTCCTCTCCCATGGCTTTGCATTGGCCTGTGACTTTGACATCATCCATCAGCAACACTGTTAGCTTGCGCAAACTCTTCTCTTCCTCCAACTCCTTGAACTTTGGTGGGGTCGGATGTTCAATGCCAGCCTTGAACATTTGATGGCACCTTGGATCAAACATTCTGAACTTGCCATCAACCCTGATTGTCTTGAGGCCGGGACAGGTGGAGCAAAGCCCTCTGCAATGGAAGCACCTTCCTCCGGGTGGCCTGTCTTCATTGTCAGTGTCGACCACATCAGCTTCATCCTTCTCCTCTTCTTTGCCGTCACCAGAAGCATTGTCTTTGTCACAGCCCTGAATGTCCTCCTCACCCACTGTGCTGCCGTGGAGTCATTGGAGGAGCTGCAGTTGGCGGGGTTTTTGTGCATTTTGTTTTTGGGAGGTGGGGGCTTTTCCTTGCTTTCATCACTTGAAGTGTCTGACTCCGACTTGTTCCAGCAATCTGTGCAAACAAAAGAGGTCCCCTTGGCAATGGAACAACCCTTCTTTGGATGAACCCACAAAGTGCACTTCGAGTACTTTGTGGTTTGGTTTGGGCTGGATTTGTTCACACACTTATCACCCATTGCCTTGCAAGCCCCCACTTTCTCCTTCGTTGCCCTTTGGCACAGCAGAAGTGGACCTTGATTTCCTCTTGGTGGCCACAACCTTGGCAGGCTTGGTTTGCCTTGTTTCTTGCGTTGCTTGGCCTTGGGTGGAGCTTTTGCATTTGGAGAATCAGCTGCCTTCTTGTCCCAAGCCTCCCTGGTGATGATTCAAAGACTGGGGTTTGGGTACAGTTTCTGAAACTCTGCAACACCATGTGAAGCACCTCCCCAGACAAAAAGAATGTTTTGTGCAAGCCATTGTTCTCAGGATCATTGTGATCAAAGTTCTCATCAAATCCAGGCAACATGCCAACGGCTTGGCATCCATTGTGTTGTTTGTCCTTGTGGTGGGCATTCCACACCATGCGGGTGGCATGAATGACAAAGTGCTTCACCTCACCATCAATGCAAGTCAGGTTCAATCGTCCAGAAATTCAACCGCTGACATGGATGTCTGTTAGCAACATCAGCACTTCCTCTGGAAAAAGTCCTGGATTGAACGCTTCTTCCACTGATGACACTCAGTGACTTCAGTGTGAGACAGGTTCAAAATTCCCGAAAATCAAACAAAAGGAAAAACGTGATGTGAAGCTAGCAATGTCAGCTAGCCAAAACACAGTGAATGACAGTGGTTCATAATAGCTTCCGGGCGCATGTGTGTCAAAGCTAGCTAAATTCTAGCAGCAAAATTAGAACATGTGCCCTGCTAGCTAGCTGGCTAGCTAGAGAGCCACTAGCAGTTGAAGTTGAAGTTGAATTTCCTGACATTTGAACCTGTCTTGCATCCAAGTCGCTGAGTGAGTGATGCACTCAAAATTTTGAGGGAAGTGAAATGCAGCAGCATGGTCAATCGACATTTCTGAGTCATGCAAATGAACTTTCAAGGAACTGAATCAATCAGCTCCTCAGTTCCCATGGGAATTTTTCAGCATTTGACCCCTTTCTCTTCCTACTAGGAATTCCTGTGTTCCTGGAGGAACTGAAGAGAAGAATTCCTAGGAATCCCCACATGAGTTCCTGAGGAAATCCCGCCCAAGGATGGTGCAGTTGGGCATGGTTGAATTCCTAGGAATCCCCACATGAGTTCCTAAGGATATCCCACCTAAGGATGGTGCAGTTGGGCTTGGTTGAACTCATGTGGCCACCAAATGATGTGATTGCAAATCTTTGTTTTGTGCATGACAGCACTTCACCCAGGTGGAGAGATTCAGATGAAACCAACCGGGAGTTCAAAAATCAGGCAATTGTGCTGATCCAGATGTTCTGGCTTGGAGTTCAACCGTTTTGTTAAAAAACAATTGCTTCAGTGTTTTGGCAGTTGATTGGACAGCAATCAATCAGTTCAAGTGGTCATCCTCATAAATTCCATTTTCAGCAATGTGAAAGCGGTCACTGCTGCAGCACCAGTGCTTGTGGTGCCACTGCAGACTGCGCACGCACAATTTGGGGTTGTGCATGCCCGGGCATGTGACTTTCCAAATGGGCCAATGGTCATTGGCTCATTCGGCAACACACATGCCTGGGTGGCTCTTCTGTTCCTCTGAGACCATCTGGTCAGGTGTTTTTGGGGTTCCTTCCTCTGTGACCTCCCGGGCATGTGGCTTTCCGAATGGGCCGATGGTCATCGGCTCATTCGACGCAAATAACCCAGTGCATGTTCCCCTTTGGAATTTTGTGAGGGCTGTGTGATGTGCTGTGAACCAGTGCGATGCACTGGCTGGCTAGCTGGCAGCACTGGGATGCACCAGCTGGCTAGCTGACAGCTGTTGTTCAGTGCTGCAATTGGCACTCACCATTGGAACATGTGCACATGGGATTGATTTGCCCTCCAAGCATGTCAGCCGCAAATTCCATTGGAAGGTGCAAACGTTGAGATGCTGTGTCTTTTCAGTCATTGACATCACGTGACTCTCTGACTCTCAAGCCGGTGCCTTCAATTCCAGCAAGCTGTCATCATCAAGCCTGCAGTTCTTCATCTCAAGCCGGAATGTCCTTTCAAGTCATCAAGTCTTTCACAAATTCATTGCTCATGTCACACCACCACAGCAACAGCTCCCATGTGGACTTGCCTCATCGATCACGATGCTCCACAGTGCCAGAAGGATCAAGTCGCATTGCCGGTCAAACCGAAGACACAACATCGACAACACTTTGCAGCCGGAACAATAGCCAGATGCTCTGCAAAAGAATCAACATCAACACGCCGTCAACCTCAACAGGCCCAGCAGCAGACAACCATGAGTGGAAAGATGAGCAAGTTGTTGCACAACCTGCCATTCCCAGAGACGACGACAGTGGCAGCAAAACCTCCCAAAAAATCCAATGCAGAAGACCGCAATGAAGCTGAGAAGTCACCCTCAACAACAAAGGTGACGATGGAGTTCAAGTTCAAAAGTCGCAAGACTGTTGCTCTGGACACTCTTTTTGACATTCACAGCAAGTGACTTCATCAGGGCTTGCTTCCATGATGATTCTGCCCTTGGTGGCATTGGCAGCATTGGCAGTCTTGGCAGCGGCAGAGAACTCATCTGCTTTGGCAAACCATGTTGAGCAGCCCAAACATCCCACTCCATTCTTCTTCAGACTTTTTTTTCTTCCTTTTGAGACATGGTCCACACACAGTTCACAAAAGCAAGCCTTGTGGCCCTTGCAGCGCATGAAGGACATGTGCTGGTGTTTGTTGACATCAGGCTGGGGCTTGAGGAGACACTTGTCAGCATGATTCCCCTTGTCCGTTTTCTCAAAAGAGCAACAGAGACAATCTGGTTGGCCCTCCTCAGCACACTTCTGCGCATTGATCAAGGCATGAACGGGCATTGTGTCACTTGACACCCTTGGCACGCTTGACAATTGACTTGAGTTTTGACTTGACAATTGATTTGATGCTTGCATCACCACCACTCCTGGGTTCAACATGCACATCTCCATTGTTGTCTGTGTCGCAAACAAGGGTGTGCCCATTGCCAAGAGGTTTGAGGTGCTCATTGCCAATGGTGTCAAAGCTTCTTTTCATTCCAATCACAGCAAGCAGCTTGTTCCCAGTGGTTGCAGCCCATCTGGTAGCCCCAGCAGCCCGTCCAGGACTGAGAAGCTGAAGCTGATTCATGGTGTGCTGTTGATGTCAATTGTTGAATTGACATGTGATGCCAATGCTGACATGTGATGCTCATGTGGCTGTCAACATGTTGGCACCAGCAGTCATTGGAGTGTCGTTTGAAATCAATTGCACTTGCTGGTCGTTGTTGATGAAGCGTTCCCTTTTGTTAGCTAATTGGCAGTTTTGCACAGATCATGTTAGCTGGAAAATTGCAAGCAGCTAAAATGAATCCTCGTTCCAACAAGAACTGAAGATGGGGTTGATGTCTTTGTCATTTCCCTTGGTCCACTCACAAGCAAACTGTGTCATGCCAACCAAAATGCAAGAAACTGAATCAAAGCAATGAATCAAAGGACCACTGTTTTCTGTCAACACAAAAACAATGCAACAAACAACTTCTTCCACTGACGCCCAAAACGCTCACCAGGATTGCATGGTTCAAAATGAGAACCTTGAAGCTCAACAAAAACTCTTCCAGAATGTGAGCAGCAGCAGCAGCAGCAGCAGCAGTGGACAGGGTCAGCAGCCAGATGGAGCACACTGGGTCCCCACTGCGCACAAGACACAACAAGAGCACCCGCAACCAATCATGAAGCAACGGTTGCAGCAACCAGTTTGAAGGGACTGTTTAAAAAAGAAGCAAAGGTTCTTGTTTTCCACAATCAACACTGCTAGGCTAGTGCTCCCTCACTCAGATCCCTGCAGCCAGATGATCAAAAGCACTCAGAACCTCTGCAACAAATCACACAATCAGCACTGTTCACCAGATGTTGTTGGTTAGGGTTAGGAATTGACAAAAGTCAGATCGCGCACCATTTCCGTTGAAGCAAAGAACAAATGCAAACACGCAACAAATAATTGTTCTCCCACCTACTTTTGCTGCATTTGGTCTTTTGGCGGCTCTTACTCACGGTATGGGGTCGGATGTAACTTTGTTTTGGCCCGTTGAACTACCATTGTGCAGATGGACCTGCTCGCAAGTATCCGATGAATCAGAGGTGAGGTGGAGTAGACATTCTTTTTTTAGCCATCCAAAAATATGCAGGACCTGCGCGATGGTTTCACTGTGTGACATTATTTTTTTCACTCCTGCCAGTTAGTGTCTTGAGTGCGTGCTTGTCCCTGTCCATTACAAAAAGCTGACAAGCCCTCTGTAGTTCTATCACACACAAGAACAACATCCACCATGGCCCGAAGAGACCCGCCCGCAACCAATCTCTCCAGAAACCGAGTCGTTGCGAAACAACCGACCAAGATCACCAACCCAAGTGGCCCACCCGCCGATAATTTATCCAGAACCAATCTATCCAGACAAAGAGTTTTGCCACCACATCTCACTGCCACCAACAGTTGGGGCAAAGCAGTACCCAGGACGAGCATTAGTGAGTATTATGCACGTGTGGCATCGGAAGATCAACAGGAGAATCCAGCTACAACCAAAATAGACGCTGAATTGAATAAAGATAAAATCAAAAATGATGGTGACGGCGACTATGATTACTTTGACGAGTCTGCCGAATTGCGAAGAATCAATAAACTCAACGACTATTTACTGGACGAAGCAAGCGACGTTGAGTCCGTGGTACGACGGATTGACATCAAAGAACGACTTCAAGCATTAAGAAGTAGTCAGCGCGGCATCTCGTTTGGTGAAAATGAACCCACCAATCATAAAAAGGAACACACACTCAGTCAAGATGAAGAGGATAACCTTTCGATTGTGGAAGAGGGAGCCGAAGATGATGGTTGCATAAATGAACTGTGGCCGTGGTGTGGGGCCGAGAGTAAAAAAGCACATACACTCAGTCAGGATGACTGTGAGGCTTTCGGTAAAAAGAAACACACCAATAACAATGACAAAGAAACAGATAAGGACACAGCTTCAACAGCCGCGAGTAACAAGGCCAAGAGCTCGACCGCCAAAAGTGAAAGGGATGACGAAAACAATGATATGTACAAAGACATGGATGGGATTGTGCCCATGGAGGATCTAGACGAACTTGATTTGACAAACCACACTTCCAAGGCAGCAACTGGAGATGGGGGGTGCTGTTACGCCCCGCCCTCCCCACACGTATTAGTATCAGGCTTTTTCTGCACTCTGGTGGAGTTTTTGACCTGCTCGGCGACCTCGGGCGGAGAAATGCTAATTGAAGCTACAAAGGGAACATCGCCGCCACTGCTGCCGCCACCGCTGCCCCTAACGCCAGAATCATCTGAAGGGACACCGCCGCCCACCCCCAAGTTAAGGTACGAAATGCCCCTACAAAGTGTTCAAGACGATGACAACATTTATTCGTGGGGTATGGGAAGCACAAGTCGAGAGCAAGAAAGTGCAAGTCCTAACAATATTGCGCGAGCCATAAATTTTTCCTCCAAGCGATTGGACGAGGAAAAACGAGGCATTGCTCTTTACGATCGCAATGATATTCGACATGCCGTACAACGAGTGGAAGTTGCCGAAGAATATGATGATTATGAAAATTACGATGACGACGATGATGACGATGACGACGAGGAGGACCGTGATGAAGCCCAGGACGAGTTTTCCTATGGACAATACGAAGACGTTCCACAGGCCATTATTGTGAAGCCGAAAAAAGTGGACGATGTTTCCATCCTCGATATTACCTCGATCGATTCCCTTGAAGATCTTCGCAACAAGCAGGCGTGGTCGTTGTCGCCCAGGAGAAAGAGGCGATTACGCGCACTAGCAAAAGCTGAAGCTGTTGGAAGGCAGGCTACATAAATAAAAAAGAATGGCTATCCCAGTTTTATTCCTGCGTTTTACAATTCAGTGTGAGACCACATTTCTAGCTTGTTTGCGGGCCATTGAGGATGTTAAGTCAGCTTCATTGAGCCAAGCAATCACAAGTTGAATTAGAAGTGCCAGTAATTAAATCGAACAGACCAAATAACGGAAGACTTGTATTATTATTTGACTGGTCTGCTTTCTTACAAACCGCTAATACTACCGTTGTAGCCTTATCGATAGTTTACTAGAGTCTAGCTAGTCATGTAGCGGGTGGGGCACAAAATCGAAGGAAGCTAAACGTTGCTGTGTGGCATGCCCCTGTATGCAAATCTGGCGAACAGCTACCATAGTTTAATGGCTGGCTAAAATGGGTGCGTTATTCAGTAGCTACTTAGCTATCTATTAGTAAGATGGTGGATGTTAAACCAGAAGGTTAGATGACCAGTACGACGTACGAGTAGCTCTAGCTAGCTAGTAGCTACTTTACTTCTTGTTAGCTATGATACCTGATAGCAAGACCCTACAAAGCAACTAGCACCTACCTTCAGTACTACGAGTACTAGCTACTAGCTACAAGGTAGCGATAGCTCCGCTAAAGGTAGATAGCTACCTAGATAGCTAGAGTGGCTATCAGTTGGGAGAACAATACTTTACTGTAGCTACACGAGTCACCCACATGAGGGTTCCGAGCGGGAGATCGTTCAAATTTGATTCACGCTCCACCGCAACGACAACAAACAATGACAACCACGATCACAAAGAACGCTTCCGCATCAAACTCATAATTTTTCCACTTCTAGCTAGCCAGTATTAACTAACTACCAGCTAGTAGTTGAGCATAGAGACAGTGAAGGTGCACCTCGCTGTGTGGGTTTTGTGCATACCATGCTTAAAGCGTTGAACCCAATATCGCTCACCTCTAGCCTAACTACCATGTTGAGATGCGCCACCATCACGAAATGGTCAAAAATTCTGTAAAAGTTAAACGGATAGCACGATACGTCCGTTTGGTTGCACATTGATTTGTCGGGGTCATTCTAATCACATATTTGCCTACTCGACCTGATCAACACTACAGTAGGCTATTAAACCAACTAGCTAGTAGCTACCTGCAAGCTTTCTACTTCCATCTCAGATATAATTGATTTTATTACCATGGCACAAGAATCTCAACCACATACTACGGGCGTACAGAGCCTGACGCCATCCCCGGCCCCAGTTGTTGTTGGCACATCAAGCGAAAAAAAATGCCCGCAGTCCCGTCCACAGCTTGTGGGAATCCAAGATCGTGATGTCGCGGCGGAGGATGTTCGCTGTGCTGAGATGATGCGGACGAAATGTCAGATTGGCAGTGATGATGAAGCACCATCTCCTGCATCTTCTGGTTCGGTGCTGTCCACGCCAGCAAACCAACCAACCTTGTTTTCGCAACAACAATCCCTAGGAGCTTTTCCAATCCCGGATGTGTCTTTGATGGACGCGGCTTTGATGGACGCGGCTTTGTCGATGAACGATGACATGATGAATGAAGCCATGACTGTTGCCATGACTGGCGGAATGTGTGACCGATCCATCCGATACGATGCGTCGTGGGTCTCGGACAATGATGCCGAAGAAGAATACGAGGACAAGGAAAACAATTGCAGCATGTACCGAGACAACTTGGATTATTACGAAAGCATCGCGGAAGGAGGAGAGTTTTGTTTCATCTATCCATCTCCCGCCTTTAGTGAAGACGAAATGCGACTTGAAGTCGCATGAGCCTGCGTGGATGGATGCATACGCATTTTATGAGTTATTGTTGATTTGCCTTCTGGGGAGTGTGTGACGTCGTAGCTCGACAACCATTATGATGATGGAGCCAATCTTGGGCTAAAACGATACGTATGTGGCACTGGAATATGTCTGCTTATTAATATAGGGTCAAGTCGCTACATTTATCCTTCTTCTTTGATAGCGTACCTGGCAGTAGTCTTAAAACATCTGAGGCAGCCTCTGAGCGTTTTTTTCAATCCGCTCTTGCCTTTGCTTGCGCTTGATGCGCCATGATTCGCCCCGTAGACACACTAGGGGTAGAATAAAAGACCCGTGCTTGTCCTGCATTGGGTTTCAACTTTGTGCTGCTGTTTTCGTCACTACTACATGTCGCTGCTGTAGCTCTTTCGGTGACATCGTGATAGGGTGATCCAATGACTAAAAGATTACCATCCCCTGCAAGAGATAAGGAAAAGCCCGATTGGTCCCTTTGGTTCTCGCCGTTGATAGTACTGTTGCTTGGTCTCCAATAATAAGATCTATTGTCGTCACAGTGCCCACTATTGTCGTCATCATCGTCGCTCTTGATCTGCGTCGGTGCCAAATCAAATACTTGAACCTGCCCTGCCAATTCATTGGCTTGTCGTGCTCCCACGGCAATGCGATGTCCCGTGTCCGACAAGGCAATGGAATATCCGAAGCAATCTGCCTCGTGGCCCCCCTCTAGGTTTTGCCCCAAAGGAAGCAAGTCATAGTCGTCATGTCTTTGGTTCGATACTACGAGTCGGTAGATTTGCACCAGGCCGGCATCTTTCTTGGTAGCTCTCTTTTTGGTGTCCAGAAAGCTGTCATAATAAGGCGATCCCACCGCCAAAATGCTGCCATCTACCGAAATGGAAAGGGCAAACCCAAAATAGTCGCCCATTTTGAGACCATACATGGGACGGGCTGCCAGGATCCACTTATTCATATCGCCATCTTGACGAAAGACTTGTATTTGTCCTTTTGTGAATTGCATAGTCTTCGCATTCTGATTCTGGTCCTCTTTTCGTTCCTTCAAGTATTGTCGTCCCGGATGGTTCTTGGCGCCCACCACCAAAATGCCTGCACTGCCAGAAATAGCGATGGAATACCCAAATTGAACACCTGTTCTACCACTTTGCTGTACGTTCGGTATTAAATCCCCGAGTAACCGCTGTGGGCGATCCCACTTGTGGGTAGTGTCATTAAAGTGCATGACGAGTACCAGGCCACGGTGATGGTCGTAATAGGGTGCTCCCGTGACGATAATATTACCATCATCCGACAAGCCGACCACATGTCCCAACTGGGCACCTTTAACTGTTTGCGGATCATCCCCTACGGATACTAATCCAATGTCTTGGCCTTTTGGACGCCACATCATCCCAAAGGTTGAATCGTCCACCACTAACTCGTATACGGAAACTCTGCCGGCATCCTGGTCGTGTCCTGGAGACCCAAACGCCACGACGGATCCGTCCTTGGACAGGCTGACAGAATATCCCAAGTATTCGCTGCTTTGAGTGCCAGCGACCACTACTGACGGTTGCAAGTGATAAGCTGATGAGGACGAAGAAGTCACATTTTTCAGCTTTTCATTAGCATTGTCATGATTCTGTAATCTTGGAAGCGGTATCAATTGGTAAATGGAAAGCTGCCCAGCTGCTGAAATACCCCTGGGATCAGAATCAATGGCTCCAATCGCCAGTGTGGAACCATCTCGCGACAGTGCTACCGACCAACCGTACAAGTCGTGAGCTTGGTTACCCACTAGTGAGGATGCTACTGGATCGTTGGTTTTCCGGTCTACAATAGTAATTGGGTTCCACGATGGCAACGATGTTGAGGATTGACTGGCTTGCTTGTCGTCGTCATTATGCTGATAGCCCAACTGTGCAACGCACAAGAATTTGCTGGTTATGTAGGGGGCAGCAGCGAAAAGAAGGACGGCAACGGCCATCCGAGGAAAGCACCGAGATGTGTTGTGTAATCGCTGTGCCATTCTCATCGTCCATTCATGTCTAACATGTATCCATGTAGGCCGAGCATGCCAGCTTTTTGTATCCACTCTTGGTTTCTCTAGCAGAACTAAAATTTTATTAACTGTAGTAAGCCACTTTGACGAAATAGTTGGCTACTAGCCAATAGAGGATTAACATTGTTTTACTC
>Ga0163146_10008376_pt1 | contig 11075 bp, 10 predicted proteins | sample OliLakLV19MP7G1_FD_148648 | JGI IMG/M metagenome (GOLD analysis project Ga0163146, IMG submission 148648) | Freshwater microbial mat bacterial communities from Lake Vanda, McMurdo Dry Valleys, Antarctica - Oligotrophic Lake LV.19.MP7.G1 | ecosystem: Environmental > Aquatic > Freshwater > Lake >... | reverse complement strand
GGAGAAGACCGACAAGGCCGATGCGCTGAAGCGGCTTGTGTGACGGACGATGCGATGATCGACGCACCCGAAACATGGCTTGACGCGGGCGCGCGGCTGGGCGCTGCGGCACTGTTTGGCGGTGCGATGGGCTGGGACCGCCAACTCAAAGGACGGGCGGCGGGCCTGCTCACGCACATGATGGTCGCATTGGGATCGGCCTCGTTCATCGTGATGGCGATGCAGATTGTTGCGGCGGCGGGGACTGGCGGGTAGCGATATTCAGACCCGCACCATGCCCGGTATGATGCCCGGTCGATGGCGGGCGGGGAGCGGGTCGATGGCCGGAGGGCTTCCATGTCTCGAGCGGATATTCCACTCCCGCAGCCGCAGGCCTTGGCGCAGACGCAGCGGACGGATGCGTGGTGGGTCGCGCCACTGCTGACGTTTTTGGGCTTTGGCGCGTTCATCGTGTACTCGACGTGGGCGGCGCTCCAGGGCAACCACTTCTTCGTCCACGCGGGAGGCGCGAACTATCTGTCGCCGTTCTATTCGCCGCTGCTGTTCGAGGTGCCCGGCCTGCCGGAGACGGGGCACGGATGGTTCGGTCAACCGCCGCAATGGCTGCTGAGCATCTGGCCGCCGTTCATCCCGTTCTCGCCCGCGCTGCTGATTCTGTGGGCGCCCGGCGGGTTCCGCTTCACCTGCTACTACTACCGCGGCGCGTACTACAAGGCGTTCTGGGCGGACCCGCTGTCGTGCTCGGTGGGCGAGCCCGGGTTCCGCGGCAAGAAGTATCGCGGCGAGGCGAAGTTCCCGCTCATCATCCAGAACATCCACCGGTACTTCCTGTACCTGGCGATCGCGTTCATCTTCCTGCTTGCGTGGGACGCGATCATGGCGTACCGGTTCGCGGGGGCCGATGGGACATGGGGGTTCGGCGTGGGCATCGGGTCGCTCATCATGACGATCAACCCGATCATGCTCGGCGGCTACACGCTTGGGTGCCACTCGCTGCGGCACCTGGTGGGCGGGCGCGCGGACTGTATTGGGAGTGGGAACGCGAGGAAGACCGCGTACGACTGCGTCTCGTGCCTGAACCGGCGGCACATGATCTGGGCGTGGGTGAGTTTGTTCTGGGTCGGCTTCACCGACTTTTACATTCGGATGGTTTCGATGGGGTATATCACCGACTTCAGGATCATTTGACATGCACCAGTTCCAGACGCACGAGCATGATGTCGTGGTGATCGGCGCGGGCGGCGCGGGGCTCCGCGCGGCGATCGAGGCCTCCGCGGCGGGCTGCACGGTCGCGCTCGTGTGCAAGTCGCTTCTCGGCAAGGCGCACACGGTGATGGCCGAGGGCGGCATGGCCGCGGCGATGGCCAACGTCGATGATCGCGACTCGTGGAAGGTCCACTTCGCGGACACGATGCGCGGCGGGCAGTACCTGAACAACTGGCGGATGGCCGAACTGCACGCCAAGGAAGCGCCCGATCGCGTGCGCGAGTTGGAGGCGTGGGGCGCGGTGTTCGACCGGACCAAGGACGGACGGATTCTCCAAAGGAACTTCGGCGGGCACAGGTACCCGCGGCTCGCGCACGTCGGCGACCGCACCGGCCTTGAGATGATCCGCACGCTCCAGGACCACGGGATCCATCAGGGGATCGAAGTGTTCATGGAGATGACGATCGTGTCGCTCCTCAAGGACGGTGATCGCGTGGTCGGCGCGCTGGGCTACGACCGCGAGCGCGGCCGCTTCCGACTGTGGAAGGCCAAGGCGGTGGTGCTGGCGACAGGGGGCGTGGGCAAGGCGTTCCGCATCACCAGCAACTCGTGGGAATACACGGGCGACGGGCAGGCGCTCGCGTACAACGCCGGCGCGGACCTGCTCGACATGGAGTTCGTGCAGTTCCACCCGACGGGCATGGTGTGGCCGCCGAGCGTTCGCGGGATTCTCGTGACCGAAGGCGTCCGCGGAGAGGGCGGGGTGCTGCGCAACAAGGACGGCCGACGGTTCATGTTCGACGACATCCCCGAGAACTATCGGGGGCAGACGGCCAAGGACGAGGCGGAGGGGTGGCGGTATGTCACGGGGGACAAAGGCGCGAACCGGCCGCCGGAGTTGCTGACGCGCGACCATGTGGCGCGTTGCATCAACCGCGAGGTCAAGGCCGGTCGTGGCAGCCCGCACGGGGGCGTGTTCCTCGACATCGCGTGGATCAAGGAGAAGATTCCCAAGAGCGACGAGCATATCAAGAAGAAGTTGCCGAGCATGTACCACCAGTTCATCACGTTGGCGAACATTGACATCACCAAGGTGCCGATGGAGGTTGGGCCGACGACGCACTACATCATGGGCGGGGTGCGGGTGGATGCCGACACGCAGATGTCGACGGTGCCGGGGCTCTTTGCCGCGGGCGAGGTCGCGGCGGGGCTGCACGGGGCGAACCGGCTGGGCGGCAACTCGCTGTCGGACCTGGTTGTGTTCGGCAAGCGGGCCGGGGAATATGCCGCGAAGTTTGCCAAGGAGCGCGGCGCTGGGACAGTCAACTCCGCGCAGGTAGAGGAGGGGATGCGCCGCGCCCTGGAGCCGTTTGATCGCGGGGACAGCGCGGGCGAGAACGCCTTCAACGTGCAGCACGAGTTGCAGGGGGTGATGCAGGACCTGGTGGGCATCGTTCGGACAGAGGATGAGATGGTTCGGGCGCTGGGCGAGGTGGAGAAGTTGAAGGCCCGCGCGGCGAAGGTCGGTGTTGTCGGGCACCGGGAGTTCAACCCGGGCTGGCACACGGCGATCGACCTCGTGAACCTGATGATCGTGTCGGAGGCGATCGCGCGTGCGGCGGTGGAGCGGAAGGAGAGCCGCGGCGCGCAGTTCCGCGAGGACTACCCGGACAAGAGCGCGGAGCACGGGAAGTTCAACATTGTGCTGCGGAAGGGCAAAGACGGGCAGATGCAGGTGATCCGAGAGCCGGTGCGGGCATTGCCGGCGGAGTTGGAGCAGGTGGTGGAGGAGAACAAGTGAGCGTTCACAGGCGCGGTCGCGGGAGGCCGAGCGCGGCAATATCGCTTCAACCGCCGGTGCTGTACGAGGCGTCAATAGAGAGGCTTGATGAGGCTGACTTACTGTACCGTGAACGCCGCTGGGCATTGGCGATGTACGCGAGCGGGCTTGCAGTCGAGTCGTTGCTCCAAGCATTCGCCCTCGGACGTGGGGCGGAGTTTGACGCTCGGCACGACCTCCCGGGGTGGCTGACAAAGGGGCCTGGTGAACTCAGCGACGCGATTCGGGGGAAGGCAGCGGGGAGTTTAGCGAGTTGACGGTTTTGTGGAATAATCGTTTACGGTACATGTCGGAGGCAGGACTGCTTGGATATCTTCGAAAGCGCGGAGTAAGTCGTACGGTCTCCGGAGGACCCAAAGAACTTTTGAAGGCCGGAGCGAGGGCCTGCTTCGAGTCGGCGGCGAGTGTGCATCGCAAAGGACTGGTGGTATGGCAAAGAACGCATTGATCCGGAAGCTCGAGCGATTGCTCGCGAGCCATCTTGCGGACTTTCAAGCCGGCCTGCTCCCAGGCTCCGGCCATGACCGTGTGACTGGTTACGTTGTGAGCAGCGAGTTTCGAGGGAAAGACCATACCGCCAGACAACGGAAACTGCTGGCGCTTCTGAACAATCTTGAACGCGAAGGACGCATTACGGGACAGGAGCGCGCACGAGTCGGCCCGATCGTGACCATGACGCCTGCGGAGGCCGAGATCGGCGATACCGCGGCCTGAACGATTCGTCAGGAGTTCATCAATATGACAGTCCAGCAGCACAGTGCCGTGACGACAGGTGCCGGCGCTACAACCCCCCGCACGTTCCGCGTGTGGCGCGGCGATGCGACGGGCGGAAAGTTCGTCGACTACACAACCGAAGTCGGCGAGGGCATGGTGGTCCTCGACGCGGTGCATCAGATCCAGGCGGAGTCCGCGCCCGATCTGGCGTGCCGCTGGAACTGCAAGGCGGGCAAGTGCGGCTCCTGCTCGGCGGAGGTCAACGGCAAGCCGCGACTGATGTGCATGACGCGGATGGACCAGTTGCCGGGGAGCGAAGCGGTGACGGTCGAGCCGATGCGGGCGTTCCCGCTCCTGCGTGACCTGGTAACGGACGTCTCCCACAACTTCCGGGCCAAGTTGACGATCAAGAAGTTCAAGCCCCGCAAGCCCGATGCCCCCGACGGCACCTGGCGCATGCAGCAGGCGGATGTGGACCGGGTGCAGGAGTTCCGCAAGTGCATCGAGTGCTTCCTGTGCCAGGACGTGTGCCACGTGCTGCGTGACCATCACCTGCACGAGGAGTTTGTCGGGCCGAGGCTTCTGGTGTACGCTGCCGCGCTGGAGATGCACCCGCTCGACACCGAGAACCGGCTTGACGACCTGAAGAACAAGCATGGGATCGGGTACTGCAACATCACCAAGTGCTGCACCAAGGTGTGCCCCGAGCACATCACCATCACGGACAACTCGATCATCCCGCTCAAGGAACGGGTGGTGGACGAGTTTTATGACCCGCTGACGCGGCTGTTTCGGATGTTCAAGCCCAAGGCCTAATCGCGCTTCGGACCCCGATAACACCCAAACGTGGGTCGTTCACAACTGAGTTTTCAAGCCGGAGTGCAATGGTTGGTCCCGAAGGGTCGCTCGGGCATCGCCCGAGGATGAAAATGAGATTATGCTGAGTGGGAGGTTTTCCCTTGCCACCAGCGGACACCATCCTCGCGAACCGGACTACGACGCGGTTACTCGATGCGCTCCGCGACCACCGGAACGAGCCGGCGTGGACGCAGATCGATGCCCGATACCGCCCCGTCATCCGCGGACTGGCGCGACAGTTCGGCTTGAGCGAGTCCGATTCGGAAGAGGTCTCACAGCAGTCGCTCTCCGAGTTTGTGAAGGCCTATCACGACGGGCGCTACGACCGGACGAAGGGCCGGCTGAGTTCATGGATCCTGGGCATCGCCCACCACACCACGCTGAAGATGATCCGCTCGGGCAAACGCGCGGGCCTTCCTGGCGCCACCGTGATCGCGGAGGTGGCCGATGAGCAGCAGTTACGGTCGATCTGGGACGATGAGCGCGACCGCGAGATCCTCGCGCGGGCGCTCGCGGCGATCCGCGATGAGTCGGCGCTTGATGACCGGACGTTGCGGGCGTTTGAACTTGTGGGACTTCGCGGCGTGCCGGCCGGCGAGGCCGCAGCGCAGTGCCAGATGAGCGTCGACCAGGTGTATGTTGCAAGGAGCCGGGTGACCAAGCGGTTGCGCACGCTGATGGAAGAAATGACCGCGGCGTTCGAGGAGGACTCCTGACGTGCCCGCCATCGAAGCACGGTGCCTGAGCATCGAAGAGGTCGAGCGGATCGTCGTGGGCGAGACGGTCGCTCCCGAGGCTTCGCTGCACGCGCCCTCGTGCGCCTCGTGTTCTGCGCGGATCGAGGAGGCACGCGGGGACGCGACATTCATCCAGCGGGCCAGGTCGCTGACGCGGGCACGCCTCGGGCCGGAGGGTGCCCCGCGGATCCCGGGGTATCACACGCTGGGCGTGGTGAGTTCGGGCGCGCAGGGCGTCGTGTACCGCGCGATGCAGGAATCCACATCTCGTATCGTGGCGATCAAGGCACTGGTCGCGGGCGAGGGAGCCACCGCGCGCCAACGCGTACGGGCAGAGCGGGAAGCCGAGATCGCCGCGCGGCTGAGGCACCCCAACATCGTGACAGTGTTCGAGTCTCGTACGTTGGAGGACGGCCGGATAGCCGTCGTCATGGAGTTCGTCGACGGCGTGCCCCTGGACGCATGGGAGCCGCCCGCCACCAGCCACACCGGCAGGCGCGAGGCGGTCCTCCGCGTTTTCATCGACGTCTGCCGCGCGATCCACCACGCCCACCTCAACGGCGTGATCCATCGCGACCTCAAGCCCGACAACATCCTTGTCGCGGCAGACGGCCGACCGGTGGTGCTGGACTTTGGCATCGCCGCGGCCCCGGGCATCCGCACGACACGGACCGGCGAGTTTGCCGGCACGCCCGCCTACGCCTCACCCGAGCAGGTATCCGGGCGCGCCGACGGCGTGGATGCGCTGACCGATGTGTACTCGTTGGGAGTCATTCTTTACCGTCTGCTCTGCGGCGCGATGCCCTACGAACTCGAGGGCTCGATCTTTGACATCGTCCGGACAATCAGCGAGCAGGAACCGGTGCAGCCGAGATTGCGAGATCCCGCGATCGCGGCGGATCTCGAGGCGATCGTGCTGCGTGCCCTACGGAAAGAAAGGGAGGCTCGCTATCAGTCGGCGGCGGGACTCGCACGCGACATTGAGCGGTATCTATCGGGCGCGCCTGTCGAGGCACGGAGCGGCTCGGGGTGGTACCTGCTGCGCAAGGCCGTGGCGATCAACCGGAAGCGCCTTGCGCTGGTGGGGGTCGCCACGCTCTTCCTGGTTGGTGCGGGCATCGCGGTGCTCTGGAGCCTCGCAAACGCGGCCGATGCGTCCCGGCGCGCGGAGTTCCAGCGCGAGCAGGCGCGCGCTGAGGGGGTGCGAGCTCGCGCTGTGACCGAGTTGCTGCGCGAGGCGCTGCCCAACGAAGACGCCTCGCGTCCGGCCATGGGATGGATCGTCAGTTCTGGCCTTGGCAGGCTCTACTTCCGACTGGAGACAGGCGCATTCGAGGACGACCCGGCGCTCGACCAGATGCTCCGCAGGATGTGGGGCGGCATCTATACGGACTTTGGCAGCGGCAAGGCGATGGCGCTCGTCGAGTACGCCGAGGTCTCCCTTCGTTCCGGCCTGACGAAACTGAGGACCTTGCACGGGGACGAGCATCCCGAGATCGCCGCGTCGCTCCACGAGTTGGCGGGCGTGCTGATTGTGCGCAAGCGTCCGGCCGAGGCCGTCCGACTATGCCGCGAGGCTCTGGCAATGCGGGAGCGGCTGCTCGGCCCGGGAGCCTTGGGGACCGCGGACACGCGCGCGCTCCTCGCGCGGGCGCTCGCGGAACTGGGTGAGCGTGAGGAGTCGGGCCGGCACGCGATGGAGGCCCTCACGGTGTTCCGGGCACTCCCGGACCAGGAGGCGGACCTGCGGATCGCGGCCATGACGGCGCTCCGGGCACGCGCTGCGCTGACCGACCGCGACGCGACGATGTGCGAGGCCGCCGTCCGCGAGTCGCTCGAGCGACGGCTGCGCCGCCTGCCCCCCGAGGACCCGGACATGCTGGCGACGCTCGGCGATGCCGCGGACCTCGCGGAACTTGCACCCGAGTGCGAACTCGTGACCATCATGTCCAGGGTCTGGGGCGTCGAAGCGGTTGCGCTTCCCGAGGCGATCCGAAAGGACCCGCCCGCGCTGCGTGAGCCCGATGGAAGGGATTGGTGCAACCCGGTGGTAACGGGGCACACGGCTGCGCTGGGGCGGCTCGTTGAACTGCAAAGGATCCTGCTCGGCCCGGATGACCCAGCGATGCTGCGAGTGCTCATCGCGCAGATGCGCGCGGCGGAGGCCGAGGGGTTGCTTGCGCCCAAGCGCCAGGCCGCGCTCCAAGCCGCTGCGATCCTCTCCCGCATGCGGGGCGAACTGGACCGGTCGGTGCTGACATGCCTCGAGGAGGCCGCGACCGTGCTTGCGTACGAGGGACGGCCGGATGAGGCGGTCGAACTGACAAGGCGAACCCTGCGGATCTATGAATCGGTGCCGGTCGCCGCGCAGGACCCGCTGATAATCGGGAGTGCCAGGCGGCACCTGGGCTGTTACCTCGCACTGGCTGGAAGGCATGCCGAGGGGATTCCCGAGTTCCGGCGGACCCTCGCGGACTTGCGGGAGGCGCTGGGTCCGGAGCATCACTTTGTCGCGCTCGTGGAGGCTGGTCTGGCGATCTGCCTCTCGGCGATGCATGAAATGGCGGAGGCCGATCAACTCTCGGCGCACGCCTTATCCATCGCGCTCGGGTCGCGGACGATCGCGGACGATCAGCGAGCGCACATCTGCTTTGCGAGGGCGCAGGTGCTGCTGGAGCAAGGCCAGTGGTCCGATGCCCACAGCGCGTTCAAGGAGTCGTGGGACAGGTTCTACGGGTGCATGACGCCGACCTTCGCGTGGAGGATCAGCACCCTGGAAGGTCTTGCGGCGTGCTGCGATGCAATGGGCCGCTCGGAAGAGGCGGCCCGTTGGCGGTCGGGGGTGCAGCCCGAGCCAGTCGCGAGCCAAACTTCGCGCGAGTAGTCTTGTGGAGGTCAGCGCGGGGGAATTGGCTCGACTGGACCCGGCGCACGAAGCGTCCCCGACCGCACAGCAGCCAAGGAGCCTCGATGTGAGCTCACGCTCGTAAACTTAAGGGTGGAGTCTAACGCCCGTTCCTTGAGCCCAGCACGAGCAGGATGATCATCACCAGCACCAGCAGCCCGACCCCGCCCGCCGGGAAGTAACCCCAGTTGGAACTGTAACCCCAAGTGGGCAGCAGCCCGAGGAGCAGCAGAACGAGCACAATGATCACCACGAGTTGAACGGTGCGATTCATCCACGACTCCTTGTTGCCGAACGGTGAGCCCCCCGTAGACAGACCGAAGAATACTGCAAACCGAGAAGGATTGCTGGGAACGCCGGATTGCGACCCTACTTGTCCTTGGCGCGGGACTGCTTCTCAGCCCGTTTCTGATGTGACGGCTCGACACGGCTTCCGCCGCGCGGCGCACCGCCCTGGTTTGCGCCCTCGGGCGCGCCCTTGGCGTTCTGGAGTTCGCCCTGGATGGACGACCCGCGGGAGGCGATGCCTGCTTCCCGCCCTTGCGGCTGGGGCGTCCGATTTCCGCCCTTGACGATCTGCGAGGCGTCGTGGGCGTCGTGGGGGTCGTGAGAGGGGTTCTGCGGCTTCATGATGGGAACTCCGGGGGGATGCTCTCACAGAGCTCAGTTCGTGAGGCTAGACGCGGTACAGTCTCTGCTCGGACAATGGTGGCTTCATGGAAGTAAGATGAATTTACTTACATCTTGGCGCGTTCCGCAGTCACCACATGTGGGCACCGGCGGAGTTCACGGGTTGCCATGCCCGCGCGTTTTCGATATGCTCGACCCAGCGCGATGAGCCCGTGAACGGCGAGCGGGGAAGATAGAGTTTCAACATGAGCGATCCTCTCGAAGCGGAGGAAGTACGTCAGGACCTGGAAGCACAGGTCGCCGATCGCACGAGCGAGTTGAAGGCTTCCCTCGCGCGCGCATATTCCGCGCAGCGGCTGGCATCCCTGGGCACGCTGGCCGCGGGCCTGGGCCACGACATCGCCAACCTCCTGCTGCCCTTGCGGATGCGTCTGGATTTTCTCGCCGAACGGTGCCCACAGGAGAGCGGGGGCGACATCGCGGCGGTTAACCAAGCCGTGTCCCGCCTGGCGCAACTCGCCGCAGGTCTAAGGCTGCTGGCGATGGACCCGTCGCGCGAGGGCGTGACGAAAGGTGTGTGTGAACTGGCGGTTTGGTGGGAGCAGGTGGAGGGAGTGCTTCGCGCAGCGCTCCCGGCGCATGTGAAACTCGAGGGGGCTTTCCCGCACGGCCTGAGACCACGACTCCAGGACCATGTGCTCGCCCAGGCGGTATTTACTCTCGTGCAGAACGCGGGCGAGGCGCTCGCGGGGTGCGGCGAGGGTCTCGTTCGCGTGTCCGGTTCGCTCGTGCCGGGTGCTGAGGGGACCGAGGGTCGCATCGTTCTGCTGGTCACCGATAACGGTCGGGGGATGAGCGATGAGGTCGCATCGCGCTGCTTCGAGCCCTACTTCAGCACCAAGGCCCGCACGATTTCCACGGGCATGGGTCTCTCCATGGTGCGGGGGATGCTCGAGGGCGCTGGAGGAACCATCAGCGCGGCCGCCGGAGAGAACCGTGGAACCGTGATGACAATCACACTCCCAAGCGCGTCGGCTGCCGGCGTCGAAGTTGCTCAGGGGGGCGATGTGCCCTCGGCCACCGCGGCGGTGTCGATCGCTAGCGCTCGCACCGGGGCATTCGTCGTAATGATGCTCCGGTCGCTGGGCGTGGAGGTGCTGGGCGCGCCAGTTGCGCGCAATGGAGCAGCGCAGCCCGTGGGAGGTCCGCCGCAGACCGACATCTGGGTCGTCAGCGATCCCTCGCACGAGCATCTCGCCGAGTTCATGCGGGGGAAGGCGGGCGATCCGACCGGAGCAGGCGTCCGATCCCGCCGCGCACTTGTTCTCACGAGCGAAGAGGCCGGATTCGGCGCGGTGAGATCTCCAGGCGATGATGGCGTGATCGTGCTGGGCGCTGAGCCCCCGCTCGCGGAGTTGCGGGCGGCGATAACGGTGACCGTGCGCAAGGGAGAATCTCAAGGCGAGACTGGGACGACCGGGAACGCCCGGCCTACTCACCGCACCAACGCACCTTGACTCACAGATTGAGCGGGTTTCTCGGCGCGTTCCCGCACTCCCTCCGCGTGCCACCCAGATCGCTTCGGTCTCGGTGCGGGTCTGGCAGGGACCTGCGCCGCGACAGCATCACGCCGTCTCCGCGGCATTCGCCTTTGGGGGTCGCAAGCGGGCAAAATCCCCTTTGCCCAGTGAACTCCGCAGGCATGGGTTCCCGGACATCCACGAGATGGTGAAGGTCGTGGGCACGCCCAGCGTGTGATCCCGGTGAACCTATCCTTGAACCCAGACTCTCATGGCACCTGGTACAGAAAAGGGGGGCAGGTCAGTGTGTCCGCGTGTGGCGCGGCTTGAATCGAGAACGGTTATGGCGGTGCTGCTCGCCTCGCGTGCTTCCCTTCGAGAGTTCAACCACTTCGGATGCCCCAGTTATGAAGTTACGACTCCTGAGCGGTCTTGTTACTGTCAGCGTGGTCGTTGCTGGTGGTGTTGTCGCATGGTCGTGGCCGTCCAGCGACCCAAGCTCCGCCATGGCGGGCCAACAACCCACCCCCACTCCGGCCGCTCAGCAGCCCGCAGCGACCTCGCCAGATGATCTGCTGGCGCGCGGCGACGCGTTGTTCACAGAAGGTCTGTTCGACCGCGCGTTGGCCAGGTACAAGGAAGCTCAATCGCTTGCGCCCTCGGAC
>Ga0163146_10008372_pt1 | contig 11079 bp, 7 predicted proteins | sample OliLakLV19MP7G1_FD_148648 | JGI IMG/M metagenome (GOLD analysis project Ga0163146, IMG submission 148648) | Freshwater microbial mat bacterial communities from Lake Vanda, McMurdo Dry Valleys, Antarctica - Oligotrophic Lake LV.19.MP7.G1 | ecosystem: Environmental > Aquatic > Freshwater > Lake >... | reverse complement strand
GATGTAGCCGATAAACCATGGGGCGGCGGAGCAGCAGCACCAGCAGCCGATAAACCATGGGGCGGTGCCGGAGCTGCCGTCGATGATGCTTCAGCCAAACCATGGGGTGGAGGCGGAGCAGTAGTGGATACAGAAGCCAAGCCTTGGGGTGGTGGAGATGCCGCTATTTCGACTAGTAGCGAAACAAGCCCAGCAGACGTAGCAGCCGATGAAAAACCCTTTGAACGGAAGGCACTTCCACGCATGCAGGCTGTTATTGCCAAAAAACAACAAGCTTCAGTCAAAAACAAGCGGCTTAGTCTCGTCGGCGAAGGCGAAGAGGAAGAAGATGAGGAAGAAGAAAATCCCGAAGATGATAAAGCAACATCGGAGGAAAAGGACGAAGAAATGGACGAATTCGATCAAGAAATGGAAATCGAAACGACGACGACATTGAAAGACTTGCATCACGAACGAAAACAGATTGGCGGGGCTCGAAATGGGCAGAAGAATTTTATGATGAGTTTTGTCATGGAGTGCGACGAAGAAGAAGAAGAATCAAGCGAGGAGGAAGTAAGCGAGGTGATGGAGGACATGGAAGTCAGCCACAACGACGACAGCAAGCTCTCTAATGACGACAGCAAGCCCTCCAATACCGGATTGGACGTTTCAACACTGTCTACTACGGGTTTGGATGACACCAAACTTTCTGCAACCGGTATGGACGAAAGCACCAAGCCTGCTTCTTCAAAGGGTTGGAATAATGGGTTGGATCGTTCTGCAATTTCCTCCGCAGAAAACCTCAACAAACACATGGACGCATCCGCCCAAGTGGATACCAAATCTTTGGAGGAAGCCATCAATACGCGAAGGCGACCTCGAAATCGGAGTAGTATCCGAAAAGATTCTGGTCATAGAAGGCCCTCGCGACGGTCGTCCTCTTGTGATGCAGCTCCCGACCCAACACCAAAAACTGCCTCTTCTTCTCGCTCCACTCCCCGTCGCTCAAAGTCCAGTGATAATAGTGATGACCGGCACAAAGATTCTTCAAGGAAAGAGCGACCAAAGCGGCGGCCCTTGAACAGAGTCCTCTCAGGTGATGTGCCTAGCTTGAAAGAACATGTTGCAAGAAGTCATGACATTTTGAAGCCCACATGTTTGGACGATGATAAATCTCTCAATAAAGAACCATTGAAGCTGGACTTAAAGAAAGACGAAAAGGCTGCTGATCCAGTTCGACGCCGGCGCAGTCGTCCTAGAACCCAAAGCATCAAGAGCAGTAGTACAAGTAGTAGCAAGCCCTCCCCTGCCAAGTTGGATGGCAGTGCCAACAGTGCCACTTGCTCCACATCCGAATCAGAGCCTACAGCCAAATCAAATAACAGAGATGCCCCAGTATTTGTTGGATGGAAGAATTGACAACGTGGGTCGGATCCTGAACGGACTTGTTGACGGATTAGCAAGGACAAAAGCAGTCGGCATGGAGGCATGAGTATCGAGACGTACGGCAACACCAGCCCTTTGGAGTCATGCTATAATATTTTGCTAGTTACTACCCATTTACGAATCGTCCCAAATATTGGTGTCGCCCACTTGGTCTTCGTCCTGAAAGTCCGCCCCTTTTTCTCGTGTGCGTCTCGGGCTCGTCGAGCAAACAAGCCAGGTCAGTCGTCAATCAAGTTCGTCTCGTCAGTCGTCAAGCGGCGAATCAGTTGCCCCAACATCGTCCTCTACTGGTGCCATTTGTTCCCAAACTAGGCGTTGCTGACAAACCAAAGCGAGACGAAATTCTTCCACTTCGGCAATAGTCGCAGCTACAAAGCCTTCGTTGGCAGAGCATTTGGAGAGATGCGCATCAATTATTGTCTTCATGTGCGCCAAATTGATTCCTTGATTGTAATCTGCAGCATGAGAAAATTCTTCCAACTCAGCCTGTCCTACAACATAAAAGTTTCCAAAAGCATAGTTTGCAAAATTCTCTTTGGATTGTATAGACTGCTGCAAACGTACATGCCGGGCTGCTCGGTTTTCAAACAAAACTTCCATTGGGTCTCTGTCGCATGGTCCATCTTGGCTCCGGTAGTGTCTCCCCATGGAAACAACCGGACGGTAGTTGACAACCCTGGCCGCACGATCCACAACATCATTCCTAAGACCGCCGAAAGAGCGTCTTCGAAGCATGGAAAATCGAGCTTGGTGGTACACGTGGTGCTCCTGCTGAATTGCAGTAAGATTTATTGGAAAAGCGGCGGCAGCCAGAGTACCTGGTGTAGGTGGAGGAACACCGCACCAAACGACTTGAATCGCGCAGCATAAGACGCCAAGCAAAAAAATACAGTGTGGTGGTGAGAAGGATTACGACGACAGTGAAGGACCAACCATTGAACGACCGACTAGGACCAACAATTGAACCACAGACGCTTACCCTGGTTCTTCTCATTGATCTTGTAGTCGTTGCGCATGAGAGTGAGTGCGGATAGTTTTGGCACATGCCATCGACACCTGTGAAGGGCACTCAACAAGAACTTGCAGCCCTTGTGATTTTGGAGGAGAAAGGTAAATTCATCATCCTGCTCCACCACCAATTGCAACACAGGGGGCGTGACGACTATTCGATACGGTGGTCTTCCCCCCTTCTTGTAGTGAACAAAGCGGTGCTTGTCGTCGGTAACCTTGTACCATTCAATCGTCTTTTTGGTCGGAATGGGGTAGTCAAGGTCGGAATTTTCACTCAAGCCTTCCAACCAACCAAGAGTGCCCTCGGGGAATTCTCCAGTCTCGGGATCCGCCGTCCCGTAGGCACAATAAAAAATGCCATTGCTATAATGGGAAAGAGGGTGGTCCCACATGGTGCGAACGACTTGCAATGATGCTGCTGTGTGAACTCCTAGGGTTTTATGGACGCCTTTCAATTTGGTAGCGTCAAGGGTGATCGCGCCGACGCCGCCTTTCAATTTGGTAGCGCCAAGGGCGATCGTGCCAACGACTTCCATTTTGAATTTGGTAGCGCTTCCCGTCGTCGTCATGGTGACTGACTGACTAATTGCTGGATGGATTGCTGCGTAATTATATTTTTAATGCTGGGTGGATTGCTAGCGCTGCGTAATTATATTTTTTACGGAGAGCGAGGCGTGAAGTACGGTGCAAGCGGAGCTACTATGGTATGACGAAGTGAACGACTGGAGGACTTTCCACCAATCAGAATGCACATAAAAATCGAGCGAGTGTGAGTTCTAAAATATAGCTGGTAGAAGTTCTACGCAAGACCTGTTCACTCAAAAGGTCCGATGAACGATTGATTCACGTTCCGTACGTAGGAAATAGAACTTCAAATCAAAGTTCAATTTCCTACGGATCGTGACTCAATCTGTCATGAGTTGGCCCCGGGTTAAAAACCTTTTTGGACACCTTAGAGTTAGGGATGAGCGATACAACAACCATATGCGCACCATGGACTATTCTAGCTAGCTACTAGCTAGTAGTATTCTAACGCTGCAAAGATTGAATTGAAGGGTCGAGTATGGATGACAATGGAGAACAGGCCGTCCTATGACGTCCAGTTGCTTGCCAGCCCTTCCTTATTTCAGCAGCACGGAATCAAGTCGAGGGCATGCAATGTATCTCATACGGTAGCTACCAGTGAAAGGGCACCTAAGCATGCATCGGGGGAAGCAAGTTATAGCCAAAGGGATTGCAGTTTTGATAGTTTGGTTTTGCCTGCGGGGGTTTCTGCTTTTTCCGTCCAAGAATCTTTTACCGAACGTTGGCCCCGACAGTCACATCACTACTGTCACTATCACGGGGGATTACGATTGTCAGCATGTGTACAATGTCAAGGACATCCAGTTCGATTTGTCGTCTCTTCTTCACCATCAACAACAACAAGTGCCGATGGATAAGGAGGAGGGTGTGCATGTTCATCTATTGATGCTTCATCCTGACAATTGCAACATCTTCCATTTGTTGTGGGGATACGTGGGACGGTACCGAGATGCCATGCGCTATGGAGTCTTTCCCTTGTCACGACAAATTCTGACTCAAAATCAAAAGTCCATATCCACCACGAGTAGTAGTAGTAGCAGGAGTGCACCCCGCACGCTCCATGTGCACATTGGCTTGAAGACGTGCATGGCCTGGCTGGAATTGTTGGTACAGCACTTTCCCATTCCAGAGGATTTGCCCCTTCAAATACATGCCCATCGAATAAGAAATAAGGACGACGGCCAAGACTATGCTAAGCAAGTGTATGCGCAAGTGCACCAAACCAACCGACAAAATTGCTATGACTTTACCTATCAGATGAATTCGCTTTTGGGGTTGCATTTTAGTTTTGAAGATGCTCACCAATCGGCGACTTTTATGCATCCTTGGGCGGAGAATGTTCTGACCAACACCAACCACAAAAACAACAGTACTGTAGATGCTTGTACACGACAAAAACCTTTGGCTGTCTTTGTCGATCGAGCTTGTACCCTCAACACAAGGACCGTCATGGACCTGGAAACGGGACAACCTGCCTTTCCACACATCGTCATCCCTCAAGTCCAAGCCATGGGATATGACACTGAGCTACTGGCCCTTTGTGGAAAAGAGGAGGAGGACAGTCTGCTCGATCAAGCCGCTGCCTTTCATCGGGCCAATGTCATTGTCTCCTCGCATGGGGCCCAATTGACCAATTTGATTTACATGAAGGCTTGTGACAACCACGACACTTCTCCTCCAAACAACATCAGTCCTTATTATTTCCGACCAGCTCTGATTGAGATCGGCTTTCGATTTGCTTATTATCAACGGCGTGATCCCCATCATCCCCTTTCTAATAATGGCACTCACGAGGCCATGTTGAAACAGTGGCAACGTCGACGGTATTACTATTATGACCCGAGGCGATACTATGAAAAAGCGGATTACTTTCGATTGGCAACGGGATGGGGAATCCGCTATACGGAAGTCATCAACCATGGCTTGGTGGGATTTGAAAACGGCACTACCAATCCCATCAAGGTCCAAGGCATTGTGGTCAATTCGACCTTAATTGTGCAAGAGTTACGACGTCTCTTGGAGGACCCAATCTACTATGACTATAAGAAACATCCGACCTACAATGGAATGGAGGGTGTTCATCCCTATCACGTTGGAAAGGTTTCCTTCCTGGAACATTGGGGGCTGGCCTTTTTGGAATGGGTTGTCTTGAGCTTTTCGCAATACTTTCCTGTGCCGCCGTCGCCTTAGCCTTTTTATAATTATAGTAACATGATCCTTCTAGTATTCCGAACCGGCAACATACATGCCCACTGTCTTGAAAGTGTTTAAACACATTGCCTCCCCTGTAGAGTTGCGACAGACTTCTTTGTGGAAACTTTGGTCCGACTCGGACCTGACGCTGTCTTTTTCAAACCGTTTTTGCAAAACGCCACCAAGGTGATCGGGACATCGATTAATGGAGAAGAAAAAGTCTTGGTTCATGTCCTTCCTGGATTGAACATTGTCATATGAGATCCCAAGGAGGCAGGTAGACACACGGTCGCATGCCTCACAAACACAATGACAAATATTTACTAAATTTTCTAAGAATTGTGTTCGAATTAATAAACAAAAAAAGAAGAGAGTTATGTGACAAACAGCTCACTCAAAATGAACAGGCATGCTACAATTATGGAAATTCACTAGTTGGTCTATGCAACCCAACAGTGCAGGCTTTTGTCTTCATAACCTATTTGGCTTGTCACATGATTTAGTGATAATTCTATGATGGTGCTCCTCCTGTGGCATGAGGGGTCTTCTGGTGCAACATAAGAAGAAGCATAACAACCCAGCCAAGGCAACATCATTTTTGGGGGGTTGTGACATGTCTGTTAAACTGCCTCTGGATCTTCATTGATTTGACATAAGAGGTGATTTTTCTTTCTGAATGATTGCATCTTTTTGTCATCTGACTAATTTTGCATTTTTGTTTACTAGTAGTGAAAGGCTTTGGTGGTGGCCCGATGACACAACTTTGAGGTTTCCTTCTTCTCTTCAGCCCCACAATGTTCTTTGTTCTTTTCTGCAAAGTTGTTGGTTACCTGTTTCTTTTACTTTAGAAGAAATCACACTCAACACCAGGATTTGCTTCAAACAACATATGTGTTCACAAATTTCACATCTTGCTTCAGCTATGATGCTAGGTCACATCCACTGTGTGTTTCTGTTCCCTCTGGGTGTTGCCATAACAACTGCTGTTGCCTGTTTATGGACCCTCATCCACTTTCTGATAGAACACACTGTGACTACAATCAAAGTGCCTTTTTTTCAGATGCAGACCATTTCTTGTCTGATGTGTTGAGAGAAACCTTTCCCCCCGTAGAACAAGAAAGACCATGATTTGTTATTTAGGAAAAGATCACGGCAATGTTTGCTTCATGGCTGGCAGAACATTGTCATCCATTCTAATCATAGATGATTGCAGAGCAGACTGCTATGTCTGAAGCAGGAAGAAGACAAGAAGAAAGGTTTTCTTAAAGTGTTTGCTGACAAACGATAATTCTTCACGGTAAAATGACAACTAAACAAGGGATGCAATGACAAAGACAACACCTTACTTCCATTCCACATGTTCCGTTTGGATCTTGTTTGCATGTTCCATGATGCACATTAGCTCTGGATCTTGAACTCATATCATGACTCGATTTGAGATGAATCAAGGATTAAAAAATCATCCATTTATCATTGCTATCATTTCAGCACAACGCCTAAATTGTGTTTTGAAGTGACTCGGAATTTGTGTCAAAATGATTAAACAGCCTAAGATGTTTTCCAAAACAAAAGGGAAACAACATCCTATCATTCAGTCATTTTAAATGACAGAGACAAGCAACTGCATTTCCTTGGAGAGTGAAACATTGTGACACAGCCTCCTACTGGGCATGTTGACTCTGGACAGCATCACTTTGCTACCAGCATGCGTCTAACTGCTTGCAGGCTACTAGCAGCATGCATCAAAAGTTCAAAAGTTCAAAAGAGGATGGAAGCTGAGAAATAACAACAAACGAATGGGAACAGTTGGGTTTTACTAGTAAATGAAGCAGCTGGTTTCAACATCAGGCAACACTGTTTACCAAACAACAGTTTCATTGACTCAAGAATTTGATGTTGTTGTTGCTGAATTCAGTTTTAGGTCTTTGCGCAGTTTTTTTTTGCATGAACCAATGTCAAAGCAAAACAAACTTATGAAAGACAACCAGAAACTTAGAAAAAACATAACAGGTTTTGCATGTGCTGACCACTGGTGCCCATAGAACCACAACAACTCTAAAATTGCCACACCTTATGTACAACAAAACCTCCAGATTCCCTCTGTTGCCTTTCCTTGCCAGTTGCTTCCTCTCTGCTGCGTGAAGGATGGCTTCAGATGTTTTCTGGTTGATTGTTGGTTGTGACATGAGTCCCGCAGGAGTGACAGTCTCCCGGGACTAAATTGGAGCCCACCAATGCTTGCTTCTGAAAGGCTCTGTTGTGGACCCCATGTTCAGGACTGGAGTGAAAATCAGAAAGACAGTCCAGAATGCGAGTCATGTGACCACCAGGGAGGAGAGAGCAAGCCAATCAATTATAGGGCAACAAAAGAGAATGAACTATTGATGCTTGAAGGTGGTGACAGGGTCTTGCTGTAGTCAAGATTGGTGGTGCACCAAGAGCACTAGACTAGCTGAATGCACGAAGGTCTGTCAGTTTGTCCTTGGTCACTCAGTCCAAGTGGAAAGATGCAAACTGCAAGTCTTTCAAAAGTCACAAACATGAATCCACAAAAGTTTCGGCATCATCATCCATCTTTGCAAATGCATGTCTTCCCTTCTAGTCAATTTTGATTTCCTTTTAAGCAGACTTCACGCTTTTATTTTCTCCCATCACACTGTTCTTGGCTGTCTTTTTGCAATGGCCATGTTCGCTCATGACGTTGGAAGCCATCAACCATGCCAATTGGCAAGCAAAGATGCAACATCCAGGATGACTAACCACAGAGTTTCTTCCTGTTTCATGCATTTTTGACAACACTGACTTTCACTACATAAAATGTACGTGGACAGACATTGCATTGGCAAATTTCTATAAAACTGTTTTCCTCCCCATTGCACCATGTGTTCTCATCGTCATTCATTGAGAACAAGTGAAGATGCAAATCATCATGGAGAATGGAAATGACAAACTCCTTGGAGGAAATGGTTTTTGTTGTTTCTGCATGCACTCTTTCTTGTGTTGGAACCATGATTTGGACAATCTACAGTAGACTGCTGTTGTGCTGCACAAGCAGCAGGTTGCCCAAATGGATCTTGTGACGGTAGGATCAAGTGTGATAGCCTAATTACTCTACGAGGTGAAAAAACGCGGAGCATGCCATCCCAACGGTCCCAAAACAAGTGCAATGGATAGAATGATGGAGTTGGTTGGTTTGCACTGCAGAAACAACGTCTGATAGGTAAATCAAGCTGGTTGGTTAATTCTCAATTCTTGGCAGGACCCACATGCAATGATGCACGTCGTTGTGGTGTCATCTTATTTTTTTCATTATTATTTTGTGTCCATAAATCCATGATAGTTACAGAACTATGATAGTTACAGAACGATCGGTACATGTACTGTAGGTTCCTTTGACAAGAGTAGCCTACCGTGTCACCAACAGCTACCAAGCCATTGGCCAGTCTAATAATAGCTACAATTACTAGTAGCTAGCTTAATTTGGACCCAGACAAGAAGAACATAGATTGCGAAGCTCCACCAAAAAACACCGCAATATACACAACCAATAGACCCACAATCACCACCACCATGACGAGACCCTTCCTTCTCCTCCTTCTTGTACTTGTCTTACAACACGCTCCAATAGTTCACGCCGTCATTCCTTGCACGACCGATCAAGACTGTCGGGATCAACTGGGCTATCCCGATCTCGTGTGTTTGGACGAGAGTAAAACGTGCTCGAATCCCTTTTTTCACAAGGGGTGTTTTCAACGCCACGGATTGCAGGTGGCACCCCACCACGCCTACAAGAAACGCGTCTGCAATTCGGACGATCTCAAATGGGCCGTGGCCAATTTGATGAACAACAACAATAATGGCGGAAGTAGTGGAGAAGTGGGAGTTGGAATGGCGGGAGAAACACAAGATTTGAGCAATGACAATGATACCTTTGACACGCCCATGCACAATACTACTACTACCAATGGTACTACAATCCACAACAACGATACTGCAAGTATGTCTACCTCGAGTACGGCTGACAACAACAGTAGTGAAAATAATTTAGCAGAAGCTATATTATTGGATGTCATGCAAGACCCGGAATTAGAAGACGTTTTTGCGCTGGGCGAGAATGGCACCAATGCTTCAACCCTTGAGGGAAATACTAGAAGGCTCCAATCTACCTCCAGTTCTTCCAATACGTACACGGACTATGCCAATTATCTGTACAGCTTTTGGGATTACGAGGCGGATGGCCAAGAGATTCCCGAGCCGGACTTTTGTCAGTTCTCGGATTTTGACTATCCCGAAATTCGGATTCATCAAGCGGATTGGTCGCCCTCGGTCTTTCAAGCCTGGATTACGCAAATCATCTTAATGGAAGTCGTGGGGGTTCCCGCCACGGTCGGATTGACCACGGACGAAACGCCCTATGTCGGATTTTATGCCCAAGAAAGTACTCTACAATATTCCCCACAAGGATATCCTTGGGCCGCCATGCAAGTGGCCAATGAAGTCAAAGATTGTGCCAATACGGATCAACCCTGTGTGCATGTCTTACCGGAAGTATGGTCTCGGGAATATGCCCCGTGGTTGCTCAATCATACCATTGAATTGCCCGTCTTTTCGGGAGTCATTGGGAAATTGGGATTGTACATGTCCAGTTATACGGCCCAAGAATATCCGGAATTGGCGATCTATTATGGATTGCAAGGAGAAGATCAACGCGAGTTCTTGGCACGGACTTTTAAACGTCCCACGACGTGGGGGGACTATTGTGCGGAAGTGTCAAACGATAATTGTACGACGCCGGATGAGACCGCGGGGCGGCCTCCGGAAACCACAGACGAAGCGGAATTGTACTTTCATTCCTTTGGTGTCTATCAAGGCTATTTTCGATATACCGACAAGAACGATTGCCAGTTGAATCCTACCACGTGTACTGGCCATTTGGCGGCACCCCCCTGTGGTTGGACTTACTTTTTAGATCAACAATTGTATTGGAACAACATTGTCGGTTTGGATTCCACCGATGGACCCCTGCCACCCAACGGAGGATACTCGTCGTCCCAACTCGATCAATTGTACCGGGCGGCCAATGCTACTAGGAGTCATGTCATATTGGGCGGGGCCAATCCCGATTTGTTTGCCCAAGAATTTTTTGATTCCGACGCTCGCTTTCAACAAGTCTTATTGCCAGCACCGACGGACGAATGTTTGTTGCACAGGACCACCGTGGCAGATAAATGTAGCAATGACACGACCCGACGACGGGGAGATGCCAAGGGAGCCTGTGATGCCGAACACATTGGACTCGTGAGGTTATTGGCCATGTATTTAGAAGTCAGCAACGACGACACGCCCAATGCCGACAAGTCTCCGGCGCACGATTTGTTGCAAAATATTAAAATTTCCGCCTTGGATATGAATGCCATTTTTCGACGACTCATTGCCAGGGGCAATGACAATGCCGGTGCCGATGCCCGGGAAGCGGTGTGCGAGTGGTTGGTGGAACATTATAACCGCGTCGAATCCTTCATTCCGGAAGGCTATCCCCGGACCTTGCAATCCTCGCGAAGTCAATACGAGGATTGGTACATGTATTTGGCACAATTGACGGCCATATTTGTCGGACTCATTGCCGTCATTGGCATGATCTTGACTTTTGTGTACCGGGAAACCAAAGTCATGTTGTTTGCCCAACCCACTTTTGTCAATTTGATTTTGTTTGGATTTGTCTGCAATTGTGTGGGAGCCTTTTTGGTGGCCTTGGAACCGACCGATGAAACTTGTGTTACCGTCATGTGGTTTATTGTGCAGGGGTGAGTTTTTGCTTATGTTTTGGATTATATTTATATATATTTATATATTACTTGTGAAAGC
>Ga0163146_10008366_pt1 | contig 11082 bp, 8 predicted proteins | sample OliLakLV19MP7G1_FD_148648 | JGI IMG/M metagenome (GOLD analysis project Ga0163146, IMG submission 148648) | Freshwater microbial mat bacterial communities from Lake Vanda, McMurdo Dry Valleys, Antarctica - Oligotrophic Lake LV.19.MP7.G1 | ecosystem: Environmental > Aquatic > Freshwater > Lake >... | reverse complement strand
CTACTAGTATTAGCTAGTAGCTAGTAGCTAGCTACGTCGTACTAGCTAGCTAGACTAGCTCTACTCGTTCCAGCACAGTTTGGCACGCACATGTTAACCGTGATACACTACTCCTGGCGACCATTTTCCAATCAAATTTCGTCCAGTCAATAATTTATCGTTATCCCGGTACAATCGGCATCACTGGCATCACCCACTGATCCCCTACACCAGTTGGCAAGGGCCCTAAACAACCATCCATCCATCCATGTCAGAGACTGCAGCAGCTCTATAACACATTAGCGAATGTAGGGCGTACAGTAGTATTCGAATCACTAGTGCAACTAGACTACTCAATTTCGTTTCATGGCATATAATAATAGTCGACGACCATTCCTTTCTATAAAACGTCACTATGTATCACAGCACTACCAACAGCACAGGGACGAATAGAAGGCTTGGAGACATGCCATCCTTCCCCCAAACGACAGCAACGAGATCATCATTATGCTCCTCCATGCGGCTACTAGCTGTGAGCATAATAATAGGAAGCACAATACTTACCTTGCTACGAGGCGTTTCCTCCTTTCATCCAAAACATCTGCACAATCATTGTTATCCTTCACACCCTTCAACTCGAACACCACAACCATCGTGGTCTAGTCGTTGCTACTCCATCCAGAAGGATGTCTTAATTCCTCAAGAAAATCCCGACATTGATCCCACCACCACCGTCTCGCAGTCGGGTGTTTTGTATGGAGACGTCCTCCATGGTATTTCCAATTTGTATCCCCCCCAAGCCTTGGAAGAACGCAATGCGGCGAGTCGGACCGATGGCTATTGGCCCTACATTCAGCAAGGCCAGGATCCACCGAAACAATTTACCTATGGCGAATTTGATTTCTTATTTTTTGCGTCCTTGTTGGATCAAGTAGTACAAAACTACGTTGAAGACAAGGGTGGTCAAAGTGGTTGGAACAATAAAGTGTTTGTGGACATTGGCAGTGGGACGGGACGATTGGTCTTGGGAGCCGCCGCCTTGCATCCCGGCTTTCAAAAATGTCGAGGCATTGAAATTTTACAAGGCATTTCCAATGTCGCACAAAGCAAATTGGAAGCGTGTTGTGATGATATTACTATCGAGGAGGAGGATAAAGAAGAAGATGATGAGGATGATGACGACGAGTGGGTGGAAAATCAACATGGCTTGCTCGTCAAGAAAGAAACGGCCTCGGAGGCAGATGATGAGGACATTGATGTTACTGCCGATACAACCCCAACAACTTACAGTTTAAAAACGACCAACGAAGATGACAACAACACGGTGTCATTACCTTTGGCTCCTGTCGAATTTGTCTGTGGGTCGTTTGAAGATCCCTACCTCTATTTTGGGGATGCCAATGTGGTCTTTTGCTTTTCGAGTTGCATGTCGACTTCCATTTTGACATCCTTGTCGCAAGCCATTGGACGACAATGTCGACCTGGAACCACTGTGATTACCACAGACTTTTCTTTGGAACTAGAAGGCACCATTCCACCCTTTCAAGACGACAATGACTATGAAGATATCGACGATGACGACGACAACAATCATCGCATTCCCCATGGCGACTATGCCTTGGAATTATTGGATCGCATCGATGGATATTGTTGGTTGACGGGCGGTACCTCCACCGCCTATATTCATCGCGTTGTAACGTCGTTGTGGGATGGGAGTGGTCCGAAAACGCGTCCGATCCCCTCCCCGTCCCAAAAAGCTTTCAAGGCCATTCATGCCATGGAAGCCAATCGTGAGGAAGCCGCCTTGCGATTCCTAAGTGGAGTCCGCAACAATATGGTGTTTGCGGGATTTCCGGAACGATGGTGGCCAAATCCCGAAAACTACAAAACATCTCAACACCAATAATCACCAAGCCAGTCAGTGACCGTCAGTGACAATGCCATATTGCCAGATTGAATGGATGGACTGATTTTTTGCTACACGAAAAGAAAACATTCAACAGAAAGCAAGCGAGGCAGGCACGCTTTGTATGGAGTCTCAGCTGGCCTGTACATTACATGAAGGCTACACAACACTACGTCTAATTTTACCAGCCAGAAAGAGAAACCACATTGGTTTCTTTTTCCAAATCTGTAATGGATAAAATTAATATAAGTTCATCACGTGGCGCCATCTAATCTTCCCGCGCATGCTGGAAACAGAGTCAGACCACCAGCGCATCATCAAAGTTCGATTCTCATCTCCCCATCGTGGTTGTCGAACACAGAATGGTGGCTGGTATTGGCGGATGGAGTCGGAGGAGGAGAATATGTTTTCTCATTGGCGTCGTGAAGATTATTCGTAAAAGAACCATGGTCGCCGAAGATCATGGCACACATCAAAACGAGTCCTCCGAAACAAAACATGGATTTCATCCTTTCCTGGAAGGAGGACGATCGGCCTTTGGAAAAGGCACCGATGATCAGTGATAACACGAAAATATCAGGGACGGCATCGACCTCGTAACCGTACCGGATCAATACGCCATATAGCACCCCTTGGAGCGCAGTAAAACGATGAGCGGACCAGAAGGCCCACGCCATGGCATTGGCATGTGTCGTACGGATAAAACTCATGCTACTAGTCGATGTTGTTGTTGTTGTTGTTGTTGTTGTTGTGATTCGATTCACGACGCGACGCAAAAGATTCACGACGCGACGCAAAAGACACCATGGAATGGTAAAGAACCAAGTATAGATATATCCGACACACCAAAAAAAGATCCAGCACGCACACGGGTGGATCACCAAAAAGAGACACAATGCATAGTCTCCAGCATTAGTATGCTGCTCCTGTTGCGCCTGCCATTGACGAAGGATTAACCAGGTACGGTAAATCTCCTTGGGATTGAACAGGTAAGGAAAGTGCTGGGTAAAGGCCACCATCATCACAATCTTTAAAGTCTGCTCCTCCTCCATGATGATAATAATGATAATGATATTCACAAAAGTTCAAGAGATCCCCACAAGCATAGAGCAAGGTCCTCTATGTTCCTTGTTTTAGAACCTTTCCAATATGAGCAATAGTAGCAAGCACTGTACAGTCGATGCAGAAAACATCCATGGATTCTATCCAGATGTAGCAAATGCACACACGGCCCGAAGCTAGGAGGAGTCTTACGTGTTGGACAAGCGCAGCGTGGAGGATTCCATTTGAGGTTTATGTGGGAAGGGGGAAGGTTGGGAACGACACTCGGACGTGTCGCTGTGTTACTAGTTAGCTACTATAGCTACTAGCTAGCGGACGTTTTGTTGCTGTTGGAGATTGGTTTGGGTCACTCCCACCCGATATGTACTAGTTTACTGTAGGGAAGCAGACACAGCCGCTTCGCGACTGTTCTGTTCAGGGCGATCAATTGAATACCAAGGCTACAGAACAGCAGTAGAACAGCCCAACTGGTACCCATAACAAGGAAGGAACACAGGAAGGAATGCACGAAAATCCGAAATTCTACCCAAACTCCATGCAGACTGATGTGCTGCAATGTTTTCTTGGTACAAAAACACGTTCAAGCAGGAGGGGCTTAATTCAAAAACAATTCGTCAATCACAGAAACTGTTCATTGAACAAAGTTTCATGAAAACAACAAGTTCCAAAATGTCAATGTTGCACTTTTGGTGATGAACTTTGTGCCGTGTGCAGGCACAGTTTGTCAAACATGTGCATCCCTCAAACTCCCTCGTCTTAGCAGTCTGCTGTGAGACGGAACTTGTGTGGGTGACACACACACCTGGCATGGGTTGCTAGCTGCATTTCTTCAGTGGCAGATTTGTGCCTGTCACTTTGCATTTACAAGCACAGTTAAGAAGTTTGCAAGCCAACAACAGAAACGCACCGAATGTGTTGGCATCGGTTGAATCGTGCCAAAAATCATCCCATGTTTGCATGTCAGGATTGGACAGTGCCATTTTGCAGTGGGATTTTTGAAAAATTCTCCCACATTTTCACAGCAGCAAGATTTGTAGCAGGATTTTGTAGCAGGATTTTGTCGCATGATTTGAAGTGTGATTTCACAGCACAGGTGGAATCCGAACCTAAATTTCAAATGGACTAGTCAAAATCGTCCAATAAAAGTTGCTATGAAAACAAAGCATGATTTTGAAGCACCATTTCAAAGTGAGATTTTTCACAAATTTTCCCATGTTTTGGCAGCAGGATTTTGTGGCAGGATGCAACGCATGCAACACATGAGACGAGCTCCAGCCACTTGCTTCAGGCTTTTGACGACCACATAACCATCTTTGTCTGATCCCGATAGCTAGCTAGACAATCAAAAGCCATTAGATCCCCTGTCTCTTTTCTATCACCATCGTGACAAAAAATCCTACGAAGGAAGTCGGTTTGAGAAACTTCCAACAAAAATAGTATCTTAAAATCAAGGTTAGGAGAAAGATCCAAAAAATCCACGTCATAGAGGTATTAATTTTTCGTCCACCCCTTCTGTTCGCAATCAAGGAAAGGCAGATGGCGCCGTTGCAAGGAAGAGACGAAGGATACTCTTACAGTCGTCGTTGCCATCCCAGACGTTGACTACCAAGAACAAAGCACAATAAATATCGTGGTGGACGCAAGCATAATCCCAGCCAAATACCAAAAGAAGGAGAATGTTTTGTACCAGATTGTTGTTTCCTTCGAAGTTTAGTATTTTTCTCAGCTTTTCATTCTTGGTAGTTTAGTTTGCAACCATCCACAGAGCCATGACAGAAAAAACAACCACAAAGGCTGCAAAATCCAAAAAGGACCCAAACGAAGAAGGGAAACCAACGACAGCTGCAGCACCAAGTACAAATACGGCTACAACCAAGAATGCCACGAAAGAAGAAACACCGAAAAAACCGGGCGTTTCCTTTTCGGCCGATACCAAAACCACTACCAAATTAAGACCCACCAAGCCCGGAAGAATCAAACTGGGCGGCGCCAGCTCCGGGCCTTTGGAATTGACATTGCCGGAAATGTCTCGCAAGGTAACCTTGGAGCCAAATGTTTGGAGGGAATGTGGGATTCCCTTGGGATTGTTGTTTTTCGCCATTTTGTTTTGTTGGGGAATTTCCGATATTGGATTGAACGGCGGCAAAAACCACAATCGACTGGATGTCATTGGAAAAGTCAATAGCAAATTGATTCAAAATCAATTCAAGAAACGAGGCGGGTACATGGCCCCCAATTGTACCATGTATTTTACCAAGAGTTCGATACCAGGTAAATTTGTCGTCTGTGTCTTCATGGACGTGGTATTTATAGAATAAATGCTAACCATTCTTATTCCCTTTTTCGTCTATTTATAATTCGACAGGTGCGGGTGACAGCATCTTTGCTGGGCGTGATTATGAGGTTGGTGAAGTTGTGGTACGTTTACAAGAAAAATCAATTAAGAGAGCTCTTCTTTGTTGTTTCGTTTTTTAAATGCTTATTCTACTGCGACGTTGTTTCATTGCACTACCCAAATTTTTTATAGTTTCCGGGAGGAGATTTTCTACCCGCTAGTCTGGACGATGAATCCAACCAATTATTCATACAACAATACGCATTCAATCTCAAGCATCATCACCTGTTGGCCAATTTGGAAGGGAACACATTCGTTAGATTGCACCCCAGTACGACTTCGTTAGAGGCTTTGGATAAGACCGCTTTTGCTGTTCGAGCTTCGAGACCCATTCATGCCGGAGATGAACTCTTTTTGCCCTTGGCGCTGCATCCAAGGAGTCAACTGATGATGAATGGCAATTTGTTATTCCAAAATATTCCCACGCGCGACGATTATACCAAGGCGGCCGAAATGATTCTCGATGAAATACGACAATTTCGGAGGAGAAAACGAGACACCAAAACGGCCACGGCCAAGGCCCGAGAAATCGAGGCCAATTTGGATTTGATTTACAAGACGGCACAAACCCTCAATCCCGTGGTGGCCAAGTTTTTGCCCTTGAAAAAACCGGAACTCGATCGATGGATTCAATCCCCACCGACCATTGAAAGCATTGGGTTGGATGCGATGGATAACAAAACTGTAAATGCATTGGCCATCAATGCTCAATGTTTGAGTTATGTAACCACCGCCGCCACAGAAATAACCGCCGAGGCTCCTTCCATTGTGATAACTACCAAAGAAATTTCGGCGGGTGCTGTCGTCATGCCGGTACCCTTATTGCTATTATCTATTACTATGCGTGAGGAATCGTGTAACGTCAATGCCGAAACAGGTCAATGTTTGATACCAAATCCAGATACCACCAACACAGCAGACAATGCCAAAGGCAATATCAACCCGCCAAATCATCTTTCAAGATCGCACTGTTGGGGTCACAAGGACCTTCCCATGTTGCTGCTTTGCCCACTATCTATAGCATCCAAAATGACGATAGTGGTGGACGACGATTCGATAGACGATCAGGCGAATACCCCCAATGTAGAATTGAGATGGAACGGATTCAATAGTCACAACAAGAAAAGCCATGCCCTTCCTGTCGAGCAAGTTGCATCGGTAAGCCTATTATTTTGTATTACGGCTGTGATACGTAAACTTTTTTTTGCCAACAAGGTTCTCACATAAAAGTCTTGAATGGTCTTTCAAGCTCTACACAACACAACTACAGTTGGATGTCGTTGCACTTCGTCCCCTCGAAAAAGGGGAAGCGCTTCGTGTCAAGCTAGGTCCTCCCGTCGACGGAGCCTTCGCCAGTATCCCCGACAACCTTGTGCCCGGCAAATGGCGGTCAAAGCAATAGACACGCCGGTTACGTCCTAGCTAACTATACTTTAGACTTGGGTTGGTAAACTATGGTCTATTTATTTAGTGTTGCCCAGTGCGAGTTGATATACTGGATACCACACCCCATCACGGCCTCTCCTGTCGTGGGATACGAATGTATATTGCGCCCAATGGCTCGGAGTCCAATTCCGTTTTTGATCGCCAAGGACACTTCATTGATCATTTCTCCAGCGCGTTCTGCCACAATGGTAGCTCCAAGGATTTCATCCGTACCCGCCTTGCAAATAATTTTACAAAACCCTTCATTGGAACTCTCTAGAATCGCTCGGTCATTGTGTTCCAATCCAGCTCTGTAGACATTGACTTTCAATCCTTGCTTTGTCGCCATGTCTTCCGAGGCAACTCCCACTGTAGCATATTCGGGTTCGGTATACATGACGGCAGGGACTACCAGACTGCTCAATTTCCATTCATCGTCAAACAAACTATTCTGGACGATCAGCTTGGCCATTTCACCGGACATGTGGGTCAATCGAGGAACGCCCGCCACACAGTCGCCGACGGCATACACATTGGGATTGCCAATCGTCTGGGCGAGATCATTGACAGCAACTCCTTTGCCAACTTGGTACTCAATACCCGCCTTTTCCAATCCCAAATTCTCCACATTGGCCACTCGACCAGAGGCTACCAACAGACACTCACACTCGAGGTCGACATTTTCACTGTCGTCCATTGGTTCCACAGTAACACCCAACAGCGGCAAAGCCGTGGGATCCTTGTCATCTCGTTCTCGTTTGGTTTCCACAGCCTTAATATTTCCCGTCACAAAGACAACGCCATCTCGTTCCAAAGCTGTTTGCAACAATTCTGCGGCTTCGGCATCTCCTTGTTTGCTCTGAAACAGTCTCGCAGATCGTTGCAGAACCGTCACTTTAGACCCAAATCGGGCAAAGGATTGGGCCATTTCCAAGGCAACGACACCGGCCCCTAAAATGACCATTCGTGGTGGCAAGATCTCCAAATTGAACAAGTTTTCATTGGTGGTATAAGGAGCATCGGCCAATCCTTTGACGCCATTGGGAATTTGGGGACGACCACCCGTGGCAATCACGGCCTTCTTAAATTTGAGCAACTGGCCCGTACTGGAAACTTGAATGGTCTCCTTATCGACAAAGACACCTCGGCCTTGAAAAACATGCGCACCGGTTCCAGCCGTTCCGCCGTGTCCATCCGCAGGCGATATTTTGGCGCGCAATTTTCGCATGCGTTGCATAATGATTCCAAAATCGATTTTAATCTTGCCGTCAGAGGGCAGCACGATACCAAATTCGGCGCATCGTTGGACTTCGGCCACGGCACGAGCGGCACGAATGAGTCCTGAAAGAAAAATGGGTGAATGAATTAGGAATTATTTGGATTTGTGCACAGTTGAGAATTTAAGAAAAAAACACCACAACTTCTTTTTCACAGAAATCTACAACCATCCCCTCATGACAAAGCATTCGACCCGTGACTGTTGCTAGCAACAGCCACAAATCCACTTGGAATGCCGTGTACGTAACGTACCTTTACTGGGCACACATCCCACATTGAGACAATCTCCTCCCGCCATATGTTCCGAAATCATGCAAGATTTGGCGCCCCTTCGAGCCGATTGTTTGCTCGACACCAATCCGCCAGCACCCGCTCCAATGGCAATCAAGTCGTAGACCTCATGTGGTTGATCCGTCGATGCCGTGTATCCCAGGGGATGAACTTCATTCAAGAGGATTGCATTGTATTCGTCCAGCGGTGCAATGCCCAATTTACGTTTGGCATCTTGGACATGGGTGGGGTTGTCGGGCGACCAACCATCATTGGCATTGCCAAAAGCAGAAGCAGAAGCCATTCTTGCTACTACGAGCGTTGGAAGGATCAAAGAGGACGAGGACCGACTTGGTACTACTAGGACGGATCGTACTGGATACAGGATCCGAAAGGCAGTTGTTGTCGTCGTGCTAGTAGTAGACAAGCTGCAGAAGATGCCAAGCCAAGAAGATCGCAAAAGACGCATGGGGCCCTTCGCCGATCGTGCTATCGAATCGTATCTTGGAACAACTACACGGGCCAAAGGATTCGGATTTTACTGACAACTTGCTTGTCTCTCTCAACCAAAGTAGGCCCGGTCCCAGTAATCTGAATGTTCTCCAAGAACAGGAGGCAATACCTCTTGGGAAAAGAAGTAACCCACAAGTGACTTCTTTTTCTCAGAGACCCAGCGCTTCTATAAGACTGGAAGCAAAGGATTAAGGCCGGGCTTTACTTTTTTGAAATGGAGATGTTGTTGTTTGTGGTTGGGATCTTTTTGCGCAATTCTGTAAAAGAAAAAAGACCCTTCTCTCGAAAGAGAAAGCTTCTTTTTCTTTGGGAGAGAAGGAGATGGAGTGTATCTATCGGCTTCTCACTCGCGGCCACGATAATATAAGAGTTGGATTGTTAACTCCAGAGTCGTCAAGTGTCAAAAAGTTTTTTACCGATTTGGATGATTGATTTGCTGCTCCAATAAGATGTTGTTGTTTGCATGTGCCGTGCGTGATGGCTCTTGTTGTTGTCGTCGCGCGTAGTACGTGCGTTGAAAGGTATCTTAGTAGGGCTCGAGTTAATCCAACCATCTTTTGATTTTTTTCCCTTCCTGCTTCCACTCGATAAGCTAGACTTATCTACTACTAGCTACTAGTAGCCAATAGACCTACTACTAGCTCTCTAGTATAGAAAAGTGCTTTCCCTACGGTATGCAGCGGTCTGTTTCGTACTTGGACTGCTACCTTAGCTGCTAGCTCGAAGCAATAGCAAGAAGCATTATGGTCCTAGTGTTAGTACAGCCGGCCAGGTTATGCCGCTTGCCGCTTGTTCCTCCGACACTGACTGATGGATCCAAAAGGCAGTTGCCTGCTACGGATAGAAAAGTGCTTTATCTACAGTATAACCATCTTGTGCCTACTTGACTGGTACTTTAGCTACAAGCCAGAGGCAATAGGCAGGCAAGAAGCTAGAACAGTTGGTATTGTTGAGCTCGTCCTCCTTGTAGATCCAATCTTTTGTTGCCTCTATTGCAACTCCTTGTTACGAGGTAGCTAGCTCTCTGGTTACTAACTAGCTAGGTACTAGTAATTGGTAGACACTGAATACTAGGTTTTTTTAGCCATGGGCTACTGGGCCGGGCATGTAGCCGAACCGACCCTTCGTTGACGGAGACATGGTTCGCCGGTTGGTTTTTGTTAGGTTGAAGCTGAACAAGAAGCGCCGGCTACTGAGTACATGAATAGAACAAGGCGTTCGCCATTTCCAGCATAGAGTCTCGAAGACTGGGATAGGCTATCCGTTCCCAAACTGCATACAATCTCCATGTATCTGTTTCCCTTATCTTGATGCCAGTCGGCGCTTGACGGGATAACGGAACCCTGGTTGTCCCGGCCTCGATGACGGCCAATGACTTGATCTGACTTCTTTGCATCAATGATCTGCCTTCTTTTTCCATCGTCTTTTTGACCCTTATCTGCGCTCATTCGAAGGCGGCGAGGTGTATGCCGAGGCGGCGGTAACTTAAGTCTGTTTCAGTGCCACTCCGTCCAGGCTGGCTCTCTAGCTAGCTAGGCTAATTGATGAACTGAAATCTTGGGCTCTCCACGTTAGAATTGGAAGGATTCTAAGGAACAACATATCACACGATTTCTTCTGTGGAAAAGACTCCCCTCCACCACCACCATTCTATTTCTAACCACTGGCCTGACAGTGGCAAAGACCGGTTTTGCAGGTTTTATACTGTTTTTGTGGCACTAGAGGCATTCTAGAGCTCCCCGTTCGCCAGTTACGACTGACGCAGTCTTTGCTACTAATTCATACTGGCCACTAGCTAATGTATGGCTACCGACGTATCTCGGAAATGCCAGGAATGAGAATAGGGGAGTGTTCATGCAGGCTTTGTGATCGTGTCGCGTAATAGATTCATTCCACTGAACGAGCAAAAATGCGAAGTTTCAAAGAAAAATGAGCGGTCTGATTAATCTGTAACCATCATCTTCCCTAATGTAGCTGTAGGAGTGTTCTTCGATCGTCTCTATCCAGTTTGCAGTGGTCACAAGAACCGTGCGATAATGAGTGAACCTTTTCCCTTAATTCCATGTATTGCCAACTTTTTCGTTTCCGGAAGTGGGCAACGCGAAGCCAGACTTGGACAATCCGAACCGTGCATCAGCAGGTTCAAGACTACCCTTTCGTCGATGGTTAAACTTAGGATTATGGGCCGACAAAATCCGATCCGTAACGACTGTACATTTAACTCTACTACTACTGTAGCTAGCTAGTACTGTAC